>Ga0209358_10000156_pt1 | contig 62655 bp, 37 predicted proteins | sample LauGreFa1BDMLBSN_2_FD_187574 | JGI IMG/M metagenome (GOLD analysis project Ga0209358, IMG submission 187574) | Freshwater lake microbial communities from Lake Michigan, USA - Fa13.BD.MLB.SN (SPAdes) (version 2) | ecosystem: Environmental > Aquatic > Freshwater > Lake | place: Lake Michigan, USA... | reverse complement strand
TTGGATTGCAGCACCTAGACTTGGTGTAATACCATTATTAGTATTTGTAGCATTACCACCTTTAATTGTATTATTAGTTATTTCAAACTCATTAATACCTTTTTTGATTTGTCCTGAAGTACCGCCTACATAAATAGCACCACTTGCGCAACCACTATTTCCATCACCAATTGTATTATAGTTAACAGCAGCTTGAAGATTTACAGCTCCACCTGCTTTGTCAAATAATTTAATACCATAACCAAGCTCTGGATTCACTTGTTTATCTTGGAATAATGATGTAGTTAAAGCAATGCTATTTCCACTACCACTTGCACCAACTGTTACAAAGTTATTTGTTCCTGTAGCACCATCTAGTACAATACCATTATTACCACGGCTATTATCTTGATTTCCACCATCAAGGATATTTGAATATAGAGTTAAACCATCTGCATTTTTAATATATATAGCAGCACCTTTAGCAGCATCACCAGCAACAGCTGCTGTATTTGCTGACATAAAGCGAATATTATTATTTGTTAAAGTACCGCTTGTAACATTATTTGCAAAGATTTCAATACCTTTACCCCAACCTGAATTAGATAAATCAGTTGAAGCCGCTCCTACACCATCATGTCCAACTTTATTTGAATTAACAGTAATACTTGCTGAAGCTTTAAAGTTACTTATAGTTATACCAGTAAATTCATTGATATTATTAGCACCTTGTTCAGAAGTTACTTCATTGAATGAAGAGGTTAATGATCCTTTATTAGAGATTGTATTTGTAATACCTGTATAAGTAGCACCACCGCCTCTAATTGTATTTGATGAATGAAGCACTGTTGCATTTGTTGGTGTTGCACCATTTACATTAATACCTGTAAATGATGTTAAGGCATAAGTTAAGCCACTAATAATATTAGAACTTATTGTACTGGTAGAAGTAGCAGCAGCATTATTTAATTCAATACCTTTTACAATATCCATAGATGCGCCATCATATGCTATTGTGTTTATTGAAGAAATGAAGTTGCTACCACCATTGTTTATTGAAATCCCAGTAAATGCAGGTGCACCTGCAGCAAATGCTTCACCACGTATACCATTATTACTTACAGTAAATGATGTAGAAGTATTAGAGCCTGTACCAATGATACCTGAATAGTTTATCTTAAATTCATCAGCAATATTACCAATAGTATTAAAGGTAATATTTACATTATTTTCAGGATTTAATGAACTAAACGTACCTGCATCAATACCAACAAATATTTCAGGAGTTATAGCTACACTATTTGAACGAATATTATTAGATCCGACAACAAATTCAATTACTCTTGTGGCAGCAGATTTAATACCATAGAAGTTTAATCCACCACCATGTACAGTATTGTTGCCTGCTGTTAATGAAGCACCATTTGATGTTCCATCAAAATATATACCTTTATACGTTCCAGTTGCACCACCAGTATTATTAATAATATTTGAAGATGCATTTATAGCATTTGAGTTAGATATATTATCTACATAAATACCATTAAAATTATACTGTGAACCAACAGGGGTAATAGTATTGCTAAGTACCATTGTAAAAGCAGCACCACTCATTGCACTGTGAACACCATAGTAAGTGTCTGAACCACCATTTAATGTATTACTTAAAACATTTAATATAACGGATGTGCCAGTTCCAAGTGCTTTTACTCCATATAATGTTCCAGAAGCTCTATTTGCATTTGAAAGATTATTGTTTTCAACTAACATAGTAGCAGAGTTTTTAACATTTTCAACTGTAATACCAGTTGTATTTACTTGACTTCCTGTACCAATTAATGTGTTTAGCGTTACTGATGGATTAGTACCACCAAAGTTATTAGCTACAATTCCTAACCATGTTAATGAATTATCACCATCAACTGTATTTGATGTAATATCTGCATCTGTACTATTCCCAGAAGCAACTACTTTGATACCAGTAAATGTATTTGTTACTGAGTTAGCGTCAATATTATTTGAAGTAACTGCGATAGTTTCTGATGCAGCAAATCCAGATGCATCAATACCACTATAATTAGTTGATTGTGTAGATGTTAAACTATTATTATGTATTGTAATACCTGTACCTGCAGAAGTTACAAGTATTCCAGTAGCATTTGTTGTAATTATACCTGTTCCAAAACTATTATTGCTAACATTTGTAGTATTAGCAAGATTAGAACCAGCAATACTTACTGCGGTAAAATTGACAGCTGTTATACTGCTTGTAGTATCATTTTCTACTCTGAATCTACCATTTGATGTACCACTATATTTAATACCTGTATATTGATTAGGACCAACACCACCACCATGTGTAAATACACAATCATGGATATAATCTTCACCACCAGTATTTGCAAAGTTAAATACAGTTACTGTAGCAGCATTACTTTGATTTTCTACATCTAGATTATCAATTTCAAATCCTGTATTACGGCTACTTGAAACGCTAATCATACCTGAATTACCAGCTTGTATTATACCTTTAGCACCTAAATAACCACGGATTGCTCTTGGTTCAACAACATCTGTTGGATCTGTTGGATCTGGAAATATTACTGGATAACTTGGTTCAACACCAGAATAACCAGTGATATTACCATTATCTGTTCCTAATACCCATATTTCATCTGTTGCTAAACGATTTCCTAATGAATAAGTACCCCAAGAATTATATTGGAAATTACTATTATCATCACGAGCTGCTGTTATATTATTATATGTACCTTTTATTTCTGTACCAGCTGCATTCATGCGCAATACTGGACCCATAACATCTTTTGGTTGCCATCCGCATGTAAAGTTTTCACGATCTGTTGAAGTTATAACAACTGGTAAAATCGAAAATTTAGCACCTGGATTATTTGCACCAATAGACATCCAACTAACATCTTGTTGAATCAATGCACCATTTGGACTAACAAACGGATAGATAGTATTAGAAGGATATGTTCTATCTGGAAGATTATTTGCAATAGCATTAATCTTTGGACCCATATTATTATTCCAATAATTGAATTTTACTGAAATAGGGGCTGTTCCAAGTACTACACTTGATAAGTTAATACCATTAGTACCTTCAATTCTATTTGAATCAATATAAATACGATTTGTATTCATACCATTTGCATTAGCAATATTTATAATCCAGTTTGCATTAGTTGTTTTTAAAACATTGTTATTTACAACAATTTTAGCATTACCTGGATCAAAGCCTGCTAGGTTTATATTTAAACCGCTTGTACCAAATGTATTTACTGAATTACCTTTAATTAATAAACCAGCCATTCTGCTAGCACCACCGCTAGATTGCAATAATAATGAGCTTGTATTAGCATAATTTAGATAATTGTTTAATACTTGAATTTTAGATTCTGCAGTACCACTTATATTTTCTAATGCTATAACAGATGAACCTGTAGAAGTTGGATTAATAATATTTTCAGAAATTAATAATCCTGGATTTGTTGCATTACCACTCATAAAATATCCATTATTTCTAAAGTCTATTAATGGGCTAGTATTATTACTAAATCCTGAAGCTATAATTCTATTGTTGTTTATTGTCCAAAGATCTTTGCTTGATGAAGTATTTGTAGCAAGTACTAAACCTGGAGTATTAGAAGGTCCACCAGAGACAGATATAATATTATTATTTACAGATATATTATCATATCCATTATCATCTCTAACCATAGCTCGTGCTGTAGCATCTGATGATGTGATATTATTGAATTGGAATCCAATAATACTTACATTATCTGCTTGAATATCAAATACTGGGTTAGTACTTACACTATAAGTACTGCTTCCTGAACCAATTACTGTTTCAAGTGAGGAATTTCTATTTGAATTGTATGATGGCTCAAGATCTATATTAATTGTATTACAATTCGTGAAATCTGTAGCACCAAGTAGGTATTGTTGACCTCTTAAAGCAACTGATTTTGTAACTAAAAGATTATTGAATTGCCATATACCACCAGCTGAGCTACCTGTTAATGGAGCACCAGCATTATCTGTTGTACCATATCCAGCAAATTCAATAAAGCTACTTCCACCTGCATCAGATCTAACTATAGTCATTGCATCAACTGGAGAAGGGTTTGTTGCGCCTGACCAAGATGATTCTTGATTCATATACACACCCATAGAGAAGCTAGATAATCCTGTTGGTGCAGCACCACGACGAAGTGTTACGCTATTACCTGCGGACAATGGTTGTGTTGCATTTGTAAATGTTACTGACTTAGCAATTTCAACATTTTGAGAATATGTTAGATTAGATAGACTTACAGTTCCACCTGAACCATTAACTGAGGATGTACCTACACCTTGATTACTTTGTGAAGCCGCTTCACCTAATGTTGTTTGAATACAATCATTAATAGAGGCAACTACCATATTGGAGACATTTATATCAACAAGTTTAGAAGCAGCTGAACAGTCACCAGAACCATTAAGTGTAATAGTTCCTGTTGATGAACCTCTATTAGCTAAACCATATAAATACACTCTTGTATTTAAAGTAGGGTTTTCTGCTGCATAATTTGCAGTTGTTAGTTTTAATTTACTACTTCCTGTAGTGCTATTGATAAGCACTAAAGCCATATCAATTGCATTACCATTAAAATTAGTAAGTGTGCCACTTGTTGCAGAGAATGATAATTGTACTTGATCATCTCCATTACCAAAAGATGTACCTGTAGTAGAAGTAAATGTGCCTGCATTTCCTTTAGAAATATCAGCACCAGCATTTAATTTAATGATACCACTAAATTTTGCATTACCAGCACTTGGCGTTGCACTACGAACACTAGATTTTAAGGCACCCATAAAATCAAAACGCTTTGCAATTACTAATTCATTTGTTGGAGACTCTGAAAATGCTAGAGAAGCATTTGAAGCATTTCCATCTGCAATTGAAATAATTGAACTTGCACTATTATCAATCAAATTAACAGCATTTTGAAGACATGCTGGAGGCCATATATTAATACGATTAATATTGATTGTATTAGTTACTAAGTCTTTTTGGAAATCACAAATAGCAAGATTTCCACCACCACCAGTTAAGCCAGCACCATTTAAATCTAATGCTTGAATGGTTAATGTTTCTGCTGTTGGTGTTAATTGTGCTCTTAAACGAATTGTAGCTGTATTATCAACATAAATAGTTGGACACACTAAAGTAACAGTATTTACAATTGTTGTTGGCGAACCAACTTCTGCTGCTGCAATAGCATCTTGTAATTCAGCACATGATGCAACATATACAGTATTGTCAAACATAACTCTAGCAATACTACTATTGTCATCAAGTTCATAAACATCTGTACCGTTAACAATAGTAGAACAATCTAGTCTGTATAAGTTTTTAGCATTTACTATAGATCGTGCTGGACCAGAACTTCCATATCGTAATGCTGTACTTGGAGCATTTTGTGTTGTAGAAATTGCATAACCAGAAGCCTGAACAAAATTAGGATCTACAGCCATACCGCTAAGTCTTGTACCTAGTGGAGTATTATTACCAGCACTTGCACCAGTTACTAAGAATGCATAACCCGATGTAGAATTCTGAGTATTGTTTTTAATGATTCTAAAGTTATCTATTCTGATACTGTCTGGTTGTCTACTTATAGGGTCTGCACTAGCTGCACCTGTATGTAAGCCCATTAACCAAAATGTTGGACCGCCTACACCGTTTGCTAACTTAATTTCCCATCTTGAACCACAAGTTGAAACAGTACCATTAATTCTAATTCTTTTGTGAATGATAATTGTACTGTCTTCTGTAATATTAGAAGAAACTTCAATAGTTGCAGGACTTCCAGTAGCTGGAACAACTGCAGCATACACAGCATTTCTTAAAGAATTAAAGTTTGAATATCCATAGCTAAGATTAGCACTCATTCCATTAAGAAAACCTGCGCCTGCTGGTTCTGTTCCTGGAGAATAACTACTATTAACAAGCATTGTAGTAGCAACTGGTGAACTTAATGGAGTAGTAGCAGAAATATTATCTTCTGTCTTTTGTCTCCAAAATGCAACTTTAGTATTATTATAGTCTGTACTTGTATATTCCGCACCTGTTGGAGAAATAGAGAAGAAATTGTTTGCTTCTGCATTACCCCAAGCATTACTTGCTAAAGCAAGAGTTTGAGATGTTACTGGATCATGTCTAAATCTAACAGCTCCATATGTTGTCCAATCTGAAGCTGCTACAGTATAATGTGGTTTTTTACCACATGGTGTCATATTACCATTATATGCAATTGTATTTTGACGTATAGTATAAACAGAAGTTGGAATAGCAGTAGTTGTTATTCTTACATATAAACCAATTTCATTATCAGTAATCAAATTACCATTTGATTTTGTAGATGAAACATCTCCTATTGTATTTGAACGTGCATCATAGAAGTATATACCGTATGCAAAACGTCCAGTTGCATAGTCTGCAGTACCACAACGATTTTTCCAAATCAAATTTCTACGTGTAGTAGATCTACCACCATTAGCAACCAAAACACCTGCTTGAATAAAGTTTTCAGAAGTTGTACCTGAAAAATTTGAACCAGTAATAACATTGTCTTCAATTGTTGGATTTGGTTGATTAGCTACTGTAGAGCTTAAGCTAGAAGTACTATTACCTAATATAGCAACACCAGCATTACGATAATCATAAACTCTTACATGAGACATTACAGGTGCTGCTTTACCAAAGAAAGCTACACCCATACCTAAATTTTTAGCATTATTAACGGCTGCTGCTGATTTAACATTATAAACTCTTACGCTGTCACTGGCAGAACCACCAATTCCACCTACTGCTGTTTTAAAAGCAATACCAAAAAACATTGTTGTTCCGGTTTGATCTAATTGATTATCACCATTAACATCAATGCCTTTAAGATATACTTCAGTTGTATTAGTATTTGCATTTACAAAAACTACAGCATTAAAAGTATTTGACTCAATTTTATCAGCTCCGGTCCAATTTAAATTTGTACCATCTGTTTTTGAAGTCATTGTACCCCATGCTGGAGCATTTATAACTGTTCTGGATACACCAGCACCAGCATTTTGGCTTCCCTGAATAGTTAAGGTTTTATTAAGAATTTCTACTTGTTCAGTATATGTTCCACCCTCAACATAAATAATATCACCATCATTAGATGATGAAACCGCTTGGCTAATTGTCTGAAAAGCAGTTGCCCAAGAAGCACCACTATTACCATTATTACCAGTGGTTTTTACATACCAATCAACAGCAAAAACTGAAGTAGATAGTAATAAAACAAACGCCATAGTAAATAGGCGTATCACATTTCGACACGATAGTTTCATAATTGTGTCCTTCCAAAATGAATGAGTATTATATATAATTACAAAAAAATATTCTTAAGTATATAACAGAAACAAAGCATTACTCATTAATAGAGCAACAATTTATCACAGTTAAATTTGCATAAAAGTAAGTCTAAATTAATACATATCATAGACTTAAGTCCTTGCTATCTATATAGTATAGATACTTATCCACACTACACTGGAATCGCAATATATAAAATATATAACAAATCACAAAAATATGTAACTGTTAAACATCTATATTACTGATAGTTAATATACTATGAGTATACACGTTATTTTCCGGGCATAAGTATTTGTTTATTTCCTAAACTGTCATATAGTGTAACAAATGTATTACCATTTGGAAGCATACCAAATATGCCTTGATTTTGCTGTTTTTCATTAAAAAGAGCAAATCCACTTGGGCCATTTGATGAATAATACCATTTTGATCGAATCTTACTTTTGTTATCGGCAAAGAGGATAAATGGATTATAATTATCTTTTTCATCTAATGCAATAACAGTTCTATTTACATTAGCAGTGTCAGTTAAATGAATTCTTGACGTATATATTGAAGATATTCCTCCGATATTGAAATAACCTCCAGATACTTTACCATTTTTATCATATTGAAATGTATAACAATTAGTATCATTTTCAACTTTTACAGTATATTTTGGTCTTGACTTAGAATCATAAAAAGCAATTGCTGAGTTAGTGCCTGTCAAATCTGAATTAAGCAGTATTGCAGGAATTCCAGATTCTTTTCCAAAAATGGATATAATGCTAATTTTTTGATCTGCACTCATCCCTATTTTCATTCTTCTTTTACCGCTTTTATCAACAATATCGATATTATTAACAGCAATATTATCTGCTTCTATATTATCGATTGACAATATTTTATCCTTGCCGATAAATCCATAAAACAGTATACAGCTACATAAACACACCAATAGTATATTAAGTAAACGCGTTCTTTTTAAGGATATTTCCAATACTTGTAAACGCTTGTGTATGTCTTCTGTCTGTTTCATAATTACTTGTTTGTAGAGTGTTATCCTATGATATAAATCATAATGTTGGCGATGAAGAATCATCTGTATATAAAGCTGCTGCGCTTAATTCTGCAGCCATACTTTGTGGTTGAAGCTCTATCAGTTCTTCTATTTCTTTCATTTTTGGCAAATCTTCTAGAGCATTTAAACCGAAAACCCTTAAAAATTCTGAAGTAGTGCCATATAATAATGGTCTGCCAAGAGATTCAGATCTGCCTAAAATTGTAATTAATTCTCTATCAAGAAGTGAATTAACAATATCACCAGAATTTACTCCTCGAATAGACTCGATATCAGGTTTAGTTACAGGTTGCTTATAGGCTATAATAGCTAATGTTTCTAAAGCAGCCTGTGATATTCTTTTTTTAGATTTAGACTTCAATAATCTTTGAACATACATCCCATAGCCATTTAATGTTACAAAGTGATAACCACCTGCTATCTTAATTATGGTATATGGTCTTCTATATTCTGATAATTGACTATTTATGGTCAATATAGCCTGTGCAATTGTATCAGCATCTGCAAATTCCCGAAATTCAGATTGTTGTAATATGTCTGAAATTACTCCAATCTGTAATGGTTCATCAGAAGCAAATATCAATGCCTCTAATACAGGAAGAAACTCATCAAATGATTTATTGTCTTGCATATCTGACAGCAAATTGGCCTCAGACATAATATCTCCAAATTATATTATCATGCTTTTAATATATGTAACTCAATAGATAAGTAAAATTCGTGCCAAGAATAATGACCTTAAACTTCTGTTGTTTTTACAACTATATAATCTGCAGATATAAAATGGTAGATTTCTCTTCATAAAAAAAAGGCGACATATAGTCGCCTTTTTGGATTTAATTACTTGCTGATTATTTATCATCAACTATTGTATAATCTGCTTCTTCTACATTACCTTGATCATCTGACTGAGAATCTTGTTGAGCAGAAGGCTCATTTGCGCTGGCATTTTGATACATTTGTGTTGAGGTTTCACTCCAAATTTTATTTAGAGCATCCATTGCTGGGCGAATATCATCAGCATTATTTTTAATAGCATCTGCCAATCTCTCTTTTGCAGATTCAATACTTGCTTTTGCATCAGCAGGCATTTTATCCCCAAGTTCGGATAATTGTTTATCTGTTGAATACACCAAATTGTCTGCTTGATTGCGTAATTCTATTTCTTCTTTACGCTTTTTGTCTTCGGTAGCATGTTCTTGAGCATCTCTTTTCATTTTTTCGATTTCATCTTTTTCTAATCCGCTAGATGAAGTAATTCTGATATTTTGCTCTTTATTTGATGCCTTATCTTTGGCAGAAACATGAAGAATACCATTAGCATCTATGTCAAAAGTAACTTCAACTTGAGGAATGCCACGTGGAGCTGGAGGAATTCCATCTAAATGAAATCTTCCAAGAGAGCGATTATCTCTGGCCATTGGGCGTTCGCCTTGTAGAATATGAATTTCTACAGAAGTTTGGCTATCAGTTGCTGTAGAATATGTTTCTGTTTTCTTTGTAGGAATAGTAGTATTGGCTTGAATCATAGGTGTCATAACTCCACCCATTGTTTCAATACCTAAAGTTAAAGGTGTAACATCTAATAATAAAACATCTGTTACATCTCCAGCCAATACACCACCTTGAATTGCAGCACCAACTGCAACAACTTCATCTGGATTTACACCTTTAGATGGTTCTTTTCCAAAGAAATTCTTAACAATTTCTTGTACTTTAGGAATTCGAGTAGAACCACCAACTAAAATCACATCATCAATCTGTGATGGTGTCATTTTTGCATCTTTTAATGCTTGTTCGCAAGGAGTTAATGTTGCATCAAACAAATCAGAGCACATTGATTCAAATTTAGCTCTTGTGATAGTTACATTTAAATGCTTAGCACCATCTGCATTCGCAGTAATAAATGGAAGATTAACTTCTGTTTGAAGCATTTGAGATAACTCGATTTTGGCTTTTTCTGCTGCTTCACGCAAACGTTGTAAAGCCATAGGATCTTTTCTTAAATCGATTTTCTCTTGTCTGTTAAATTCATCTGCTAGAAAATCAATAATTCTTTGGTCAAAATTATCACCACCAAGATGAGTATCACCATTTGTTGATTTTACTTGAAAAACGCCATCGCCTAATTCAAGGATGGAAACATCAAAAGTACCACCACCTAAATCGTAAACAGCTATCGTAATATTTTTATCTTTTTTGTCTAAGCCATATGCAAGTGCAGCAGCGGTTGGTTCATTTATAATACGTTTTACATTTAAACCTGCAATTTCGCCTGCATCTTTGGTGGCTTGGCGTTGAGCATCATTAAAATATGCAGGTACTGTAATAACTGCATCAGTTACTTTAGTTCCTAAATAATCTTCTGCTGTTTGTTTCATTTTTTGAAGAATCATTGCAGAAATTTCTGGAGGCGTATATAAACGACCATCAATCTCTACATGTGCGCCATTATTTTCACCAGATTTAACTGTATAAGGCACAAGTTTAGATTCTTCACCAACTTCTTCAATTCTACGTCCCATAAATCTTTTAACTGAGTAAACAGTATTCTTGGGATTAGTAACAGCTTGACGCTTAGCTTGTTGGCCTACTAAACGCTCACCATTTTTTGTAAAACCCACTACAGATGGGGTTGTACGAGTTCCTTCACTGTTTGCAATAACGATTGGCTGTCCGTTTTCCATTACCGAAACACATGAATTTGTAGTTCCTAAGTCTATACCAATGGTTTTTCCCATGGCGATTTCTCCATTTATAAAAAATATGTAAAAACTCTAAAGGATTAAGGGTTAAGGATTAACAGTATCTCTGCAATCCCTAAACCTTAACACTTTTATGCTATCTCAACCGTAATCTCTTTTGGCTTAATTGGTTCGGATTTAGGTAAAGATATTTCTAAAATACCATTTGTAAAATCTGCTTTAATCGAACTTGATTGTACATGTTCTGGTAATGTAAATGTACGACGAAATGTTCCGTAAAACCGTTCCATACGAACAAAGTTTTTGTCTTGTACTTGCTCTGATTTTTTCTTTTCACCAGTAATCGATAAGATATTATCTTCACTAATCGAAATTTTAATATCTTCTTTTTGTACACCAGGTAATTCAGCATGTATAAAAAATGCCTGCTCTGTTTCTGAAATATCCATTCTAGGTGAAAAATCTACTTGATTATTAGTTGGAGCATTCTTTTGCAGATCTGTGATCAATGTATTCATATGACGTGAAATCGCGTCAAAACCAGTAAATGGCTCATATTTTACCATTCTCATTGTTGTGTCCTTTAATGTATTATAAAATCAACTCTCCGATTACAGTGGTGAAAAGGCAATCAGGAGAAAAAATGAGAACTTGCGCAAGTTCAAAAGGCCCTTATACGAAATACGTGCCAATCCGTGAATTGTCGTTTATTTTGACATCTTTGCAGATTTCATGGCAGTACCAAGACATTTTGCCAAAAATTTTTACGAATCTTGTCATTATATATGTGTCATTATGGCATTGCAATCAGACATTATGTCTTATTTCATTTATCACTTGAATTGAGATATTCTCTGTAATTTTGCGCAGTTAGTTTTTAATATGAATTATCAGGCATACTTATGGTTGGCATTGGTTATGATGTCCATAAATTACAGGAAGGTGAATCCTTAGTATTAGGTGGAATAGATATTGATTCTCCTTTGGGTACTATTGCCCATAGTGATGGAGATGTTATTCTTCATGCTTTGTGTGATGCTTTATTTGGTGCAGCTGGCCTTGGTGATATTGGCGAGCATTTTCCAGATACAGACCTTCGATTTAAAAATGCCCCAAGCAAGGTATTCTTAGAATATGCTATAGTCTTATTAAAGGAACATGGTTATAAGCCTGTAAATATTGATATTTCTTTGATATTAGAGGCTCCAAAAATTAAGCCTTATAAAGATGCAATGAGAAAAGAAATTGCATCGCTATGTAATCTACCTTATCAAAGAGTATCTGTAAAGGCCACAACCAATGAAAAAATTGGTTTTGCTGGTAGATTAGAAGGGGTAGCAGCTATGTGTGTATGTATGATTGAATCTATTTAAGAGTAAAAGAATGAACACTATAAAAATTGCTGTTATTGGTATTGGACATCTTGGTTTTATACATGCTAAGCTATTAAAGAATGTAGATTATGCAGAACTATCTGGATTTTTTGAACTAAATGATGAAAGAGCTCAATATATTGTTCAAGAATTGGGTATTCACAGATTTGAATCATTACAACAAGCTATAGATAATAGTGATGCAATCATAATAGCTTCTCCAACTTCAGCACATTTTGACATTGCATATAAGGTTCTTGAAGCTAATAAACATTGTTTTATAGAAAAACCAATTACCGCCACATATCAAGAAGCAGTTCAATTAATAGAACTTGCTAAAAAGAAAGGAGTAATTGTTCAGGTAGGTCATGTAGAACGATTCAATCCAGCATTATTAGCATTACACGCTTATACAATTGAACCATTATTTATAGAGGCTCATAGATTGTCCCAATTTAAGCCAAGAGCAACTGATGTATCTGTGATTCATGATTTAATGATTCATGATATTGATATTATTCTTTGGCTTGCAGCTTCAAAAGTTAAAAACGTAGAAGCTAATGCAGTTTCAGTACTTACAGAAACAGCTGATATAGCAAATGCACGTATCAGTTTTGAAAACGGATGTGTAGCAAATATAACTGCATCAAGGATTTCTGCTCAGCCAATGAGAAAAATGAGAATTTTCCAGAAAAACGCATATTTGTCTCTCGATTTTGCAAAACCTTCTGTTGATGTATATAGATTACAACAAGATAAAGAAGACCCAAATTCCAGCATTCCAGCAATGATGTTAGGCCAAATTGATTTAGGTTCTATAAGTAAATCTATTGTCTTTGAACAACCCTCTATTCCACAAATAAATGCCATAGCAGAGGAACATATAGCATTTATAAAAGCAATTAAAGGAGAAATCCCAGTGGCAGTTAGTGCATTTGATGCAGCAGAAGCATTAAGAATTGCTGAATTAATTGTAGAAAAATCTACTCAATAATCCCATTCATACATATCTGGCCTACGATCCAAAAAGATATCATTTTCACTGTTAAAAGACTTAATTCTTGATTTTTCTGGACTAATCATAGCAGATAATACTTCTGCTTGTTCATTTGATGCTTTTGCTAATATATCGCCCGAATAATCATATATAGCCGATTCACCTCTGAATAGCAATTCTTCTTCTGCATTTTGCTCTGTACCTATTCTATTTGCTACAATCATATATACTTTATTTTCGATTGCCCTAGCTGGAAATACCTTTCCTGATAATGTTGTCACTAAATTAGCTGGACATATAATCGCATCGGCTCCTTGCAAGGCAAGGGTTCTAGCTGATTCAGGAAAACGCCAATCATAACAGATCATGATTCCCAATCGAATATCCATGTTTTGTTCGTACACTGTAAAAAAACCTGTATTTCCTGGTAAAAAACAGTATTTCTCTTTATAAAAAAGATGTGTTTTTCTATACACTTTAGATTCTTGTGCTTCAGGCATGAAAATACCTGCAGAGTTATATATACCCTCTTTTGTTAATTCTGGAAATCCCAAGACAATTATCCTTTTTTCGGTGCTGGCTCTCTTCTGGATTTCAAGCAAATCACTATGTTTTTTCCATTCCATAGCATGGGGAGCTAAAGAATGCTTATCAGTAAAAAAATACCCACTTGTTGCTAATTCAGGAAAGACAATTATATCCGATTCTACTGAATCTAGATATGAATGTATAGTTTCAATATTAGAAATTGTGTGTGCAAATGTTGGGGCAAATTGAATAATTGAGATAGAAATCATATGATGCTTTTTTATGTATTCAAGAAATAAACTGCATGACAAATATCATTGTATTATGCCGCTTTATCATAGATTTTTGTAGCGACTCTTTAGGATAATTCAATGAAAACAACTGTTCAACAATCAATACTTCATATATGCTCACATTGCGGAGACATATGCAATGATAATGCAATTTATGATGGAAATGTATTTTTTTGTTGCGAGGGATGTAAAACAGTCTATAAACTATTACAAAATAATAATCTTTGCGGTTATTATGCTGTGGATGGTTCTGAAATACACTCACTAAAAAAATTATCTACTAAATCAATAAGTCGATTTGCATATTTAGATGATAGCTCTATTGCAGAATCTATTCTTGCCTTTAAGAATGATAAAAAAGCCCAATTAGTACTTCAATTACCAAGTGTTCATTGTACATCTTGTGTATGGTTATTAGAAAAACTTCCGCATTTGCATCCTGGCATACTTAGATCTGAGCTACAATTATCGGGCAAACAGATTAGTATTTTATTTAATCCTGAACAAGTAACAGTAAGGGAGATTGTAGAATTATTGACATTATTGGGATATGAACCGGATATATCCCTAGCAGCAATGCATAAACAAACAAAGGATACTAGTAATAGATCTATGTATATCAGGCTTGCTATAGCTGGATTTGCCTTTGGTAATACAATGATGGTAAGTTTACCAGGTTACTTTGACGAAGGTATTGGAGATTTACAGTCAACTTTTACTATAATGTTTGCTGCATTAAACATTTTATTTAGTCTTCCGGTAATTCTTTATAGTTCTCAACCATTTTTTAAAAATGCATGGAGCGGCTTTAGAAATAGTACAATGAATGTAGATATACCCATTTCTATGGGAATATTAGCCATATATAGCAGAAGCATCTATGAGATATTTATGGGAATTGGACCCGGCTTTATGGATTCTTTCTCGGGATTAGTGTTTTTCTTATTAATTGGAAGAGTTTTTCAAAAAAAATCATTTGATGCTCTTGAATTTGATAGAGACTTTAATTCATATGTACCATTACAGTGCACAAAAATTGAACATGATACAGAAAAAAGTATTGCTGCAAGTTCAATAATACCAGGTGATATTTTACTTGTAAGAAATCAAGAGATTATTCCTTCAGATGCAATCCTTTTAAGCGCAAATGGACATATAGACTATAGTTTTATAACAGGTGAATCTACTCCAGTAGAAATTCTTAAGGATACACTTATTTATGCAGGTGCTAGGGTTTTAGGGCCTTCAATTTTAATTGAGATTAAAAAAGAAATATCTCGAAGTGGACTTTTACGAATGTGGAATAATACATTATTCAGAAAACCAGTCAGTTCTACATTATTAACAGTATCAACATTGTTTGGAACATATTTTACATTTGGTACAATAGTATTAGCTATAATAGCTGGTTTGTTCTATTTACCTCATTATTCAATGGCCTTATCAGTATTTAGCGCAGTCCTTATTATTGCATGCCCATGTGCTTTAACATTAGCAGTACCTTTTACTTTAGGAAATATCATGAGGATTTCTGCTAAATATGGACTCTATTTTAAAAATACAGACACAGTTTTAGAGCTTGCCTCTGTAGACACGATAGTGTTTGATAAAACTGGAACCTTAACTTCATCATTAGAAGGAACTGTAGAATATATAGGCGAAGATTTTTCTGAAACACAATTACGTTTAATCATCTCAGGATGTTTAAGTTCTACGCATCCAAAAAGTAGGATATTGGCTTCTTGGCTTTGTATGAATAATAATATTCAGTCATTAAAAGGACTTCATTGCGATTCATTTCAAGAATTTACTGGTAAAGGATGGATTGCAGCAGCAGGAAAATACACTATAAGGCTAGGAAACTATGAATTTGTATCCCATAGAAAAGAACATAAAGATCAGATATGGGTGTCTGTAAATGCAAAACTGTTAGGATATTTTATCATAAAAGAGGGTCCAAGACATGGTATTTTATCAATGATTGACTCTTTAACAAAGGCATTACATGTAGATGTATTTTTAATAAGTGGTGATTCAAATAGAAATGCAGGTTATTATACTTCTGCATTTAAAGGAGAACATTCTTTATTGTTTCATCAAAGCCCGGAAGATAAAGCTCGTTTTATTCTTTCTAAACAAAATCAAGATCATGCTAAAGTTGCTATGATCGGTGATGGTATAAATGATTCTGGAGCATTAATGCAAAGTAATATAGGTATTGCGGTTGCAGAACATATCTCTGCATTTCACCCTGGATGTGATGCAATAATGAGTGCGAATTCACTTTCTTATCTTGATGCATTTATACAATTCACAAAAAAAGGAATTACTATCATAAAAGCAGCATTTTGGATTTCTGTGATTTATAATATTATTGGGCTAACATTGGCAGTTATGGGGATTTTAACTCCTGTATATACAGCAATATTAATGCCCATCAGTTCTTTAACAGTTATTGGTTTTACATTAGGAATGAGCTCATTTGCCGGAAGAAAAATCGCTTTAAAGGAGAATCAATAATGGAAGTATTATATCTTACAATTGGAATAAGTGTCATAATTGCTGGGGGCTTTTTAATTGCTTTTTCTTGGGCGGTATATAATGGACAATATGATGACAGAGTAACACCTTCTATTCGGATATTGTTTGAAGATCAAGCAGAAATAAAAAAGGGGTCTGACGATAATCAAACCCCATTATCTTAAGGCTTACTTAATTCTTCAACTGCTTTTAATAGTTGTCTGTCATAACCAGATTCACAATCTTCTGGTGTATTTTCTACAGTAATATCTGGCTCTAATTGATTGTTTTCTAGATATTTACCATCATTTCCAATTGTACCAACCTGTGGAATACCAAAATACACAGTTGGATCTATCAGTGTTTCCCACCATACTGCTGTTGCAGTACCTGGCACAGGCATCCCGATTAATTTCCCAATTCCTAATTGTTTATATGTCCAAGGGAAAAAATGGGCATCGGAATAATTTCCTTCGCTCATTAAGACAACTGATTTTCTTTGCCATTTATTTTGTGGTTCGCTTCCTATTAATTGTCCACGTGGCACTAAACGAACATATTGTTTACCAGATAATAAGGTAGCTAAATCATCATGAAGCCAACCTCCTCCATTAAATCTCGTATCTACGATGATACCTTGTTTATCGGCATGACGACCTAAAATCTCAGAATAAGCTGTTCTAAAACTTTCGCTATTCATTCCCCGCACATGCACATATCCAATTGTTCCTTTAGATACACTATCAACAGTTTTTCTACTATTTTTAACCCAGCGTTGATATAATAATTCTTCTTGTTCACCAATAGAAATTGGCTTTATAATTTCCTCGAATCTTTTATTTTTTATTGGATCAAACATTGATAATAATACTGGTTTACCAATTTTTCTATTCAATAAAATTGATGGATCAATTGAAGATACGATGTCAATTCCATCAATTTTTTCAATAATCATACCTGATAAAAACTTTGAATTTGGTTTGTCCAATGGTGATTTTTCTATGATTTCTACTATTTTTAGTCCATTTGCTGAATAATTTTCATCATAGAATGCACCTAAAACTCCAGATTGATCTCTGATTTCGTCAGAATATTGAGTTCTATATCCACTGCCTGTATGTGATGCATTTAATTCCCCTAATAATTCACTTAATAATTCAGCAAAATCATAATTGTTAATAATAGAAGGAAGGAATTTTTTGTATTCGGCCTTCATTAAATCCCAATTGACACCATGCAAGTTTTCTACATAAAACTTTTTTTGCACTTGTCTCCAAGCATGTTCAAACATATAGTCTCTTTCTTCGGCAGCTTTTAATTCCATTTCTGCTTTAAAGGGAATCACTTTTTGAGTGCCAGAAGAAGTATCTATTCTTGTAATTTTTCCATCAGAAATCACAAATAAATATTTGCCATCGGGGCTTTGTTCTAATCCACCACCACCGGCCCCAAGTTTGGCTAATAGTTTTGTTTCTCTTTCACGGAATTTTTGTACCCAAATATCATAACCTTTTTCAAATCTGCTTAGATAATAGAGTCTTTCGCCGTCTGGTGACAAAACAAAATCTGCCAAATCGGAAGAATGTATCGTCATTCTTACAGTTCTATCTTCTAAACCATTAAAGTCAATTGTTAATGGATCGGCAGCTTTAGGTTTGATATTTCCTTTGTTTCTTTCGGATTCTAATGAATCTTTTTTTCTTTGTTCTTCCGGACTTAATCTTTCAGCATTCTCTTTTAGTTTTTGCAATTCAAATTCATCTTTTGTCAATCTAAATCTATCGAATGCTTCTTGAGTAAGAAAAGTGCCATATACATCATTTTGCGACCCCCAAGATCCATGACTTCTTAAACCTGCTTTATCACTAGAATAGGTAAATAATTTTCCATTTTTTGCCCAACGAGGTCCACCATCATTATAACCACTTTGTGTGATATTTTTGATTGGCCCTTTACCTTGTGCATCTATCAATCCAACTTCATCAACCCATCGTGATTTATCTAATATTGATAATAAAAACCATTGTCCATCTGGAGACCAATCATACCACTGATCACCATCTGAGTATGAATAATTATATGTACTATCTACGATAAGTCTGGTTTTTTTTGAAGCTAGATTATATACTTTTAGGACAACTCTGTCTTCTAAATATGCTATTTCATCTCCAGAAGGAGAAAACTTTGGCTGAAATTCTTCTTTTGTAGAAGAAATTAGTGCTTCTTCTTGCAAAACAGTTGATTTAAAGAAAAATGGTTCTTCTTTTCTTATTAATGAAGTTTTATAAATATTCCATGATCCATCTCTTTCTCCGGCATATATAAGAGATCTTCCATCTGGTGAGAAGCTTACAGATCTTTCTTGTTCTGCTGTATTCGTAATACGTTTTGTGATGTCATAATCTACAGATGTAACGAATACTTCCCCACGGACGATAAAAGCGATTTCTTTTCCACTTGGTGATAATGACATTTCGGTTGCGCCATTTGTCATTACTTTATATGCTATTGGATTATTCTGAAGATCATTTACTATTTGTATATCAACCTTTTGTGGCTGTTTTCCTTGTTTTATATCCATTGTATAGATATCGCCATGATAGCCAAAGCAAAGAATTCCTTCCATAGAAATTGATAAAAATCTAATAGGATGCGTAGAAAATCTTGTTACTTGCTCTGTATTTTTAGGAGTATCAATCGGAAATTTCCACACATTAAATGTTCCGGATCGCTCTGAAAGGAAGTAGCAATCTTTATCATCTGGGCTTAATACAGGATTTCTGTCTTCACCAGCATATGATGTGAGTTTAGTGTGTTTTTTGCTTTGCATATCAACCATCCAAATATCACGTGCAACGGCTGAAACATGGTGTTTTCTCCAAGAATTTTCATATCCCTTTTTATCATGATAGAATAATACTGTCCCCTTTTTATTACTTATAATATCTTCTGCTGGAGTAGTGAGGATTTGTTTGGGTTTTGTGCCATTTATGGGAATTGCATATAATTCGGACATAGCACCAGAGGGAAATTGAATATTCTTTGGACTATCCATTCTATGCATTGAAACATATACTGATAAGCCATCAGCACTAAATCCGGAAGGATATTCATTTGCATTGTGGAATGAAATTCTTTTGGGGATACCACCAGCAGATGAAACAATATATACATCAAAATTCCCATGTCTATCGGAAGCAAAAGCTATTGATTTACTATCTGGAGACCAATTTGGACTCATATCATATGCATCATTATTTGTTAATCTTTCTGCTTTACCGCCCAAAGAAGAACTTATCCATAGATCTCCTTGATATGAAAAACATATGCGAGAACCATCTGGAGATATGGATGGATATCGTTTCCAATCATCATTTGCATAGATGTCTTGAAAGAAAAAAACTAGACAGATAAGGAAAAATAAACGTGATATCATTATACAAACTCTTATTAAACAATGAATTGGAATGCAAAATAGTAAATGGAAAATATCTAAAACAGACTTATGCTTGATTTTTAGATTTCATCATAGATAGAATATCTTTTTTTCTCATATTCTTTATAACCTGTGCTAGATAGTGATATTGTTCATCTGTATTAAAAACTTGAACAGAAATCCTAATCCATATTGTGTTAGCAAATGCTATAACAGGTACTTCAATTGCATACTTTTCCCATAATACATCGTGCAAAGCTTCCGCATATGCTTGATGATCTTGTATATCTGGCCATAGATGAGAAGGTATTTGCTGCGCTGCTAATGATCCAATCATTACATCAGGAGAAGCCAAAGGAGTATTCCACTCTGAGCTTAAAATATTTCTTATTTCAATTGCTTTTTGAGATTGATATGCTCTTAATGTTGCTGCCCCAGTAGCAGCATAAAAATCTAAAGCGGTAGAAATACTTAAATATGCACTAAAATCATTGGTTCCTGTCCAATCAAATTCTTGAATATATCCTTGTACATATCCATGAGAAATAACAGTAGGATGAGTATCTTTTTGATGCTTGGGATGTGTCCATAAAAAAGCACATCCTTTTGGTGCAAAAAGCCATTTATGACAATTCCCGGTATACCAATCAGGTTGTAAATCCTCTATATGAAGATCTATCATTCCAGGTGCATGGGCTCCATCAACAAGAATTGGAATACCTTTGGAATGAGCCAAATCAATTATCTGCTTAATTGGAAAAATGATTCCCGAAGGTGAAGTAATATGATCGATACATAAAAAAACTGTTTTATCTGTTATGGCTGATTCTATTCCTTGAACAATCTGTTGTTCATTCATAATGGGAAATGGGATGGATGCTTCTACAATTGTAGCATTCGTACAAGAGGCAGCATATAGCAAAGTATTTCTTACGGCTCCATACACATGATTAGTAGTTAGAATTTCATCGCCAGCAGACCATTTCATCATTTGTGAGCGAATAACTGCATTCATGCCAGTAGTAGCATTCTGAACAAAAGCCATGGACGAAACATCTGCATGTAAAAAGTTAGCCAATAAAGCCAAAGCACTTCTTTGATAGATAGGAAGTTCTTTTGTCATAAACCTGATGGGCTGCATTTCCATCTTTTCTCGCCAAAATTGCTGAGCTAATAATACAATACGAGGCGTAGCACCAAAAGATCCATTATTTAAAAAGTTAATATTATCTTCTATCAAAAATAATTGTTGAATGCGCCTACTTCCATATTGAGAAGAAGAAAACACAGTTTCGATTCTATGTATTTCAGAGTTAATTACTTCAAAATCTCTTCCTTTTCTCACATTATTATATGGCATTTCATTACCTAATTATATGTTATAGTTTGGGTATATTTGCAAGTAGAATATCAAACGGCTGCAAAGCTACAATTTCATCTCTGTTTTTTTGCAAAACAATGAACTTTATTACAATTTCTGAACAAGAAACTATTGCGAGAATTACACTAAATCGTCCAGAAAAAAGGAATGCTTTAAATCCATCAGTTCTTAAAGAATTAGCAGAAGCATTTATTCAATTAGGCAATAGATCTGATATAAAGGTTATTATCTTAGATGCAAATGGCAAAGCTTTTTGTGCAGGCGCAGATTTAGAATATCTAGAACATATGTCTACATATTCGATTACAGAAAATTTAGAAGACTCACTACTGTTACAAAAAACATTTCATACCATTTTTACATGTCCAAAACCTGTTATTGCTAAAGTTCATGGAGCCGCTATCGCCGGTGGTTGTGGATTAGCAACAGTTTGTGATTTTATTATTGCAGGCAAATCTGCATTATTTGGTTATTCTGAAGTGCGAATTGGGTTTATTCCTGCAATTGTAATGGTATATTTAATTAGAAAAATAGGTGATACAAAAGCAAGACAACTTTTACTTTCTGCCGAGAATATAAGTGCTTCTGATGCAGAAATGATAGGATTGATTACTGAATGTGTTTCTGATGATATATTGGAAACCAGAACAATGGAGCTTGCACAGATTTTATCTAGCAATAGTTCTTCATCTATGGCTTTAACTAAAGAAATGCTTAATAATTTGCATGGTATGAGTTTAGAATCTGGTTTACGATATGCTGCTTCTATGAATGCATTTACCCGCATGACAGAAGATTGTAAATCAGGAATACATCATTTTTTACATAAGTAATTTTATTTGGAACTTTTATGCGTTTTCTTTTCACAATATGTGTTTTTTATAGCTTTGCATTTATAACAATTCATGCTCAAAATACATCAACTGTTTTATTAAAGGGCATCATTCGTGATATTCAATCGGGAGCTGCAGTTGGGACAGATTATGAAATCACTGATGAAGCTGGAAATAAAGTTGCAAATGCAAAATCTCATCCTAAAACAGGAATGTATTCTGCAGCATTAAAACCTGGTGCTTCTTATACGATATTATTTAATGGATTTGATATCGTAAAATCGAGACAAAATATAGTGCTAGAACCTGCTGAAAAGTATCAAGAAATCACTAAAGATTTCACAGTGCAAAAACTCTATACAGGCATGGAGTTATATAGCTTCAAAGCTTTTGAGTATACAGGAAATACATTATCTGCAGAGTCTATTCAAGCATTAAATGATATAAAGGAAATGCTTAAGAAAAACAGAAATCTTAGTATCAATATCACATTATTACCAGATATTGCCCCACCACCCGTACAAATTGCTGCTCCAGCAATAAAAGCAAAGAAAAAAGGTAAGAATGAAGTCCCTGTTCCAGTAGCAAGCCCAACTCAACCACAAAATCTTAGAAATGAAATAGACCCAACATTAACTGCTTCTAGAGTAGACGCTATTAAATCTATTTTTACAGAAGTGAAAAACCTTGATTCTAAGTTAAAAATCAATACAGAAAACAGAAATGATCCAAAGCATGATGCATTAAAAAACACTCTTATTATAAGTGTAGGAGAAGTAAAAAGCTTATTTGAATAAATAATCCATACATATATTGATGTATCATTTATAGGAGACCTTTCAAAGTCTCCTATTTTCATTTTTATCAGATCTTAATGGATTTTGTCATTTTCTTTATACATGCTTATTGTTAGGGAAATAATGTAATAATGTATACACAGTAAGTTTGCGATTGATTTTCAATTAGTCATCATTTTAGGTTTACTCTATGAAGAAATTACTGTACTGCATTAGTATTGTGTTTTTTGCCTGTTCAGGATATAATCAGGCATATTCACAAACAATTTTCCCAGCATTAGATACAAATTTTAATGCAAAAACAATCATTGTACCACAATCACCAATAAGTTCAAAATTGATATTCGTTGGTGGAAAAGATACAGTTATTGGAGCCGGTGGAAAGAAAACTCTGGCAAAGCAATGGCATGATTTCATTGGATATACTCCTATGAATCTTTCAGCTCCTAGTGATTCTGCTTGGATTACTATTAATCATGAAATGCGTGTAAAAGATGATATTCTTGGTGATGGTGGTGGAATGACTGTTTTTAAAGTAAAAAAACAGTTAAATGGTGATTATATGGTAGATGGTGGATATAGGAATGTAGATTTCTCTGCTGTTGGAAATACTTTAGCAAATTGTGGAGGAATTAGCTCTAAAAATGGTAGAATTTGGACAGCTGAAGAATGGGTACAAGGTTCAAACACTGATATTTCTATTGGGCTTTTACCTATTGAAGGTAAAGACACTTCTTTTTCTGCAGCAGGTAAAGGTACAGGCCAATTACCTCTTCTTGGCTATGGCATAAGAGACACTTCAGATTGGACAATTCCAGCTAATGCTACTTTTGCAGGTAAAACTGTAAAAAAATTCCAAAACTTCAACTGGTTAGTAGAAATAGACCCAGCTAATGCCAAAGCAATACGCAAGATGTATAATTGGGGAAGATTCGAGCATGAAGGTGGTGTAATTATGTCTGATAATAAAACAGTATATCTTACCGATGATGCCCAACCTTCTGTTTTCTTTAAGTTTGTTGCTAATGAAATTGGTAATTATAATAGCGGTACTCTTTATGCTTATAAGCAATCTAGTGATGGTAAAAGTGGAACTTGGATAACCCTAGAGGAATCTTTAGATTCTATGTTGCAAGTACGAAATGTAGCTTTACGCAAAGGTGCTACAATGTTTACCCGTTTTGAGTGGGTTACTGAGATTGATGGCAAAGTATATATTACAGAAACTGGTAGAGATAATTCTGGATCCTTATTTAAAGATGGGATGAAAATTGGTGGCACTCTTGCTAAGCATCTTGCAGACCGTGATATGTATGAAGGCCCCTTTTCAACAACAGCAGATAAAGTTAAAGATTCAATTATTGTAGATTATTATGGTAGAGTATTAGTATTTGATCCAGCTGATAATTCTATGAATGTATTATTAGAAGGTGGCAAGGCAAATAATTATGCCACGAACAAAGTTCATTTATCAAATCCTGATGGTTTGGTTGATTGGACGCTAAATGGCAAGAAATACTTGATCATTCAAGAAGATTTAAATGGACGCAGCAAAGGCAGAGTAGGTAATCCAGATATTGATGGCTCTGGAAATAATATTTGTGAATTATATATTTTGGATATGAGTAAATCTAATCCAACTTTAGATGATTTAAAAAGATTAGCTATTACTCCAAATGGTGCTGAAATTACTGGCGCAATACCAACTCCTGATGGTAAGGCTATGTTTGTAAATTCACAGCATCCATCTTTAGGAAATTCAGGAGATTATGCAAATTCTTGTACTATGTTGATTACAGGTTTAGATAAACTTGTATCATCAATCTATCAAGACCCAACTTTTAATGATAATTCTGGTTTTGATATTTATCCTAATCCTGCAACAAGAGTTCTTCATTTAAATAAAGAAGCAGACATATCAATTTATTCTATACATGGTGAACGTGTAAAAGTATCAAGAAATTCATCATCTATTGATATTTCTGAACTAGTATCTGGTACCTATTTTATTCAAACAATTCAAGGCGAAATTAGAAAATTGATTATTCAATAATCTTATATAATTTTTAGCAAACCTGTCTTACCAGTAGTGAGACAGGTTTTTTTTTAAGGTAATCTGTATGAAATTATACATTATTCTCACCCTACTCTTGAGTTGTATTTTATGTACTTCTTTTACTCCAAATAGTACAAAACCGCTTGATATAATAAGGTTTGATATCAAAAATCAAACTTCTCATATTATATCTCTTTTAGATGAAATGATTTATATAACTGGAAGTTCTAACAAAACATCAAAACATAAGCAGTTAAAATTGATACAGTTATTAAAAAAAGTAAGAATACATTACAAAACAATAGAGTGGTTGATTTCATATGTGGATAATGAATCAGAAAAATTAATTATCGGGCCACCTTTACCAAAACTAGATGAACATATTCCTTCTACAATTATTCTAGAACCAGAAGGAATTCAAGCTATCGAAGAAATAATTTGCAATGATTTTCGAAACGAAAATATCTCGACAGTTAAGGCTTTAACTAATCAATTAAAACAACATATATTAGATATTAATGGAAATATTCAAAGTGTTTTAATTACAGATAGGGAAATTTTAGAAGCACTAAGAAACAATATCATTAGAATTTATGCTATTGGATTAACTTCTTCTGATTCACCATGTTTTGATCAACAATTAGAAGAAGCAATACATTCTTGGAATATTACAGGAAAATATATTTTATTATATATGCCAATGATTCAAAATAATCATGATTTACAGAATAAAATAACTAAGATCATAGGCAAGGGGGAAGCATTTTTACATAGATATAGAACTATAGAAGATTTTGATTATTGGTCTTTTATCGCACAATATGCAAATCCTCTTTATGAGCAAATATTATATCTTCACCAACAATCTGGTATCGAACTAGATCATGAAGTATCAAGAAGAAACAGAATTATTAATTATGCGGCAAAAACTATATTTCATTCCAATGCACTGAATCCAATGGCCTATTCTAGAAATCAATATGAGGTTTTTTCTGATGTAAAAAAGGAATTAGGTAAGATTCTATTTTATGATGTAGCACTTTCTAAAAATTATAAGATGTCATGTGCTACATGTCATAATTCCTCTATAGCATTTACAGATGGAGAAACAAAAAGTAAGGGTTCACTTCCAGGTACACATACTCAAAGAAATGCTCCAACTTTGATTAATAGCGCATTATCTACAAAGTATTTTTATGATATGAGCACTTCATATCTAGAAGAACAAATTGAACATGTAGTAAATAATTCTATTGAATTTAATACTGATTATATGGAAATAAGTTCTAGATTATCACAAAATCAGAACATTAATGAGCTTATGAAAAAGATGTATCCAAAAAGTAGTAATAATACTATTAGTTCTGGCTTAATTTCATCTGCATTAGCAATGTATATACGCTCGTTAATCTCATTTGAATCTCCAGTAGATTCCTTATTAAGAGGTGATTCAATTACAAAAAATTCTATACTTAATGGTAAGCACCTGAAAAAAGTAAAGGATGGTTTTAATATTTTTATGGGAAAAGCACAGTGTGGAACATGCCATTTTCCGCCTACATTTTCTGGTTTAGTACCTCCATTATATAATGATAATGAGTCAGAGGTATTAGGTGTTCCAAGCCATTCTACCTCTAAAATTATAGATCCAGATATAGGTAAAGCTGGTGTATACAAGTATTCGTCCCCCATTTACAAACATGCTTTTAAAACCCCAGGATTGAGAAATATTTCTCTTACTTCCCCATATATGCATAATGGAGTTTATAAAAATTTACAACAAGTTGTAGATTTTTATAATAATGGAGGAGGAAATGGACTGGGCATCCAATTATCTAATCAAACATTACCATCAAATGCGTTAAATCTAAATAAAAAAGAAAAAGAGAATTTAATACATTTTATGAATGCACTTAATTCTCCAGTTTCTAACTATTGAAATCACTAACAATATACATTATTGTAAAAGGCTTTGATAGTGCTCAGGTACTTCAATTTCCATCAACAGCATTGCTGATGCTATTGTTTTACCTTGAGCATCTAATTTAAGTGAAACAGTTCCACCACCACCTAATGTATTATGTAATACAAAATTGAGTGCCCATAAATGTGGAATCTCATATCGTTCAACTTTACCAAGAGTTAAACCGGTAAAATACTCTTTGACTTTTTCTTCTGTTAATACTTCTGATAAAATTGGATACCATTCTTCTTTAAATGCTATTACACCACAATTAGCAGCATCGCCTTTATCGCCACTTCTGGCATGCGCTATTTTAGAAAGTAAGATTTTCATAATATTTTATACTGAATTCTATTGCAAACTTATAGATAATGATTGATAATTATTGATTATACCCTTCTATCTCAGGGAATAATACATTTTTCATTCTTAATGTTTGTGGATTGGTTGGTGCTAATTTATAGAGATATTCATAGTATTCTTGAGCTAATTTCATATCGCCAATCGCAAAGAAATACAATCCTACAAAACCTACAAAAGCAGTTACTTCAGAAACATGAAAGACATCTCTTTCTGGATAAAGTAGTTTAGGATCCCATAAATTTCTAAATACTTTAGGGATTTCTTCTAGTTTATCGTGTAAAAGACAATATTCACCGTACATAATTTTTGAAAAGATATAGTCTGGATATTCTCTGTATAATTCTACTATTCTAATTTCAGCTTCTTCGTCTTGTCCGGCTGATAATAAAGCAGAAATTAAATTATTTAATACTGGAAGAACTGCAGGATATCGTTGTTCTAAACCTTTTAATATCTTTATTGCTTCTTCAGGATTTGTTTGAATCAAAGGAATAGCACTACGAAATTCCTTTTCATGCTTAGGTGATAAGATTGATAAACTTGGATGTTGTATTGGTCTTACAGTGACTTCAAATTCTCTTGTAAGAGGCTGTACAAGCTTCATAGCCAAAGGATTTCTAGTAGCCGAGGTGACTTTTGGTTTCATGTTCTTTTTGTAATACTAAGTTCAATCTATTATAAATTCAAGATTATCATAACCTAAATAACAATAATCTGGTAATATATCTTCGCAATCTTTATGCCTGATTTGATGAGCTATATGAGTAAAGTACGTTTTTTTTGCTTGTATTTTTTTTGCTTCAATACATGCTTGTTCTATAGTAAAATGTGTTGGATGTTTAGTATATCTTAAAGCATCCAATATCAAGATATCCAGATCCTTTAATAATTCATATGATTCTTCTGGTATATGATTTGTATCTGTGCAATAGGCAACATTACCTATTCGATAACCATTAACTCTTAAAGATCCATGTTTTAAAGGGATTGGTTGAATGTGAATATCACCTATAGTGAATGGTTTATCATCAATAATAGTAAATGCTGCATTAGGTAAGCCACCACCAACTTGAACATTTTCATCAAATGCATATGAAAAAACTTGCTTCATATTTTGTAGTGTTTCTGACATAAGATATACATTTGCTGGTATATTATTGCCAAAAAAACTAAATGGTCTTACATCATCAAATCCACTGATGTGGTCATAATGATGATGAGTATAAACAATCCCATCAATATGTTTTACTGAATGCCTCAGCATCTGTTGTCTGAAGTCTGCCGATGTATCAATTATAACTGTTGTTGTTTCAGATTGAATAAGCAAGGATGTTCTTAATCTTTTATCTTTTATGTCTTCCGACATACATGTATCGCATTCACAACCAACACAGGGAATTCCTGTAGATGTTCCAGTTCCAAGTAATACAAATCTCATTATTAAATATGACGTTCTGCATGATAGGAACTTCTAACTAATGGGCCAGACTCTACGATATCAAATCCCATTTCTAAACCTCTTAACCGATATTCATTAAACTCATCTGGATGAACAAATCTGTCTACTGGCAAATGATTTTTTGTAGGTTGAAGATATTGTCCTAAGGTTAAAATATTCACACCAACTTCTTTCAAATCTTGCATTACTTGTAATAGTTCTGTTTTTTCTTCACCTAATCCAAGCATTATTCCTGTTTTTGTTCTAAGCCCTTGAGATTTACATTCTTTTAGTACGCTTAGTGTCCAATGATATTTACCTTGTGGACGTACTTTTTTATATAAACTTGGAACAGTTTCGGTATTATGATTCAACACATCGGGTCTTGCATCAATCACTTTTTGTAAATTTTCCATCTTTCCTTTGAAGTCTGGAATAAGTACTTCTATTGTTAATCCTGGATTTAACTCTTTTACTTTATTAATTGTCTCTGCCCAAATAGATGCACCGCCATCAGCTCTTTCATCTCTATTTACAGATGTAATTACTGCATGCTTTAAATTCATTTGTTGTATAGCTTCGGCTACATGTAATGGTTCATGTTCATCTAATTGCATTGGCCTACCTGTTTTCACAGCACAAAAACCACAAGATCTTGTACATGTATCCCCCAATATCATGAATGTTGCTGTTCCTGCATTCCAACATTCTGTAATATTTGGACATTTTGCTTCTTCACACACTGTATGCAAAGATTTTGAGCGCATCATAGATTTTAAATGAGCATATGTTTCGCCACCAGGGGCTTTCACTTTTAACCATTCTGGTCTACGATTAGTAATAATCGGCATTTCTTGTTGAATTACCGGTAAGGTAAATACATTTTCTATTATTGCTTCTGTATCTTTATACATATTCTATCTCTTAATTTAGGTACGATGCAAAACTACCGATTTTGATTACATATCGCTATGATATTATGCTGTATGCGCAGCTTTATATGGCTGATAATATCCTGTTGAGTCCTGCATTCTGAATGTTTTAGGATATTCTTTTTCATATGTAATATTTGGTGATGTTCCTGCAGCTACAAATACTGTTTTGGCTGGAAGTATAATTTCTTTGTCTGATCTTGTCGAATCAACAAATCGTACTGATTCTATAGCATCATAATCATTTAATATGCATTCTACGGGATTAAGATTTTCAATGATCTTAATACCTTCTTCTAATGCTTCATTAATTTCTTCATGATTCAATCTATATGCTGGTGAGCTTTGTAGATTTTTACGATAAACTAAAGTAACACCACCCCATTCTTTCAAATAAGGTAAAAAATCAGGTTTTTCATTGTTTTCTTGTGCCTTTTTTCTTATTTCATGAATTATCTTACCATGTTCTAAGTATATATTGGCTTGTGTTAACTCTTCTTCATCATATGTATTCATCAAGTAATTATTATCGATTTCTATTAATCTTTTGGCATTTTCATAAAACTTTTCAACTTGAATTGGATAATATGCCAAGGTTTCTGTAGCTGTATCTATTGCTGTTAAACCACCACCTATAACTAGTGCTGGCAAAGATATTTGTAAATTTGATAATGAGTCTTTTCTTGCAGCACCAGTTAATTGTAAAGCCATTAAAAAATCAGATGCTTTTCTTAATCCTCTACTTAAATTGTTTTTTAAGCGTATCAATGTTGGTTTACCAGCACCTGTAGCTAAAGCAATATGAGTAAAACCAAGTTTCCATGCATCTTCTGCTGTAATGGTTCCACCAAATCGAATTCCATCTAATACCTTAAAATTCTTACGTCTTTCTAATAGTAATTGCAATACTGTTAAAAAGTTCTTATCCCATCTTGATGTAATTCCATATTCACTTACACCTCCAAATCCTGAAATTATTCTTTCATCTAATTCTTTCTCTATCACATCTTTAAATGATGGTAAGTTTGATTCTTTACTAAGATTATAAATTTCTAAAGCTGATTCTACTTTTAAACCTTCGGCTGCTACAACAGCAAAGCCTTCATTTAAAAGATAATGCGATAATGTGTATCCAGCAGGACCTAATCCTACAACAAGTACTTTATTCCCATTGTAATCTAATGCATATGGTCTTTCTACTTTAAGTGGATTCCATTGCATTAAAAAGCCATATAGTTCTAATCCATCTTTTAGATTTAGAATATCAGATAAAACAGATGTTTCTACATTAGGAATATTGACTGGTTCTTGTTTTTGAAATATACATCCTTTCATACAATCATTACAAATACGATGTCCTGTGCCAGCACACATTGGATTATCTAACATTATCATTGCTAATGCTGCAATTGGATATCCTTCTCTTCTTAAGAAGTGCATTTCACTGATCTTTTCATTTAGTGGACATCCTTTGATATCTACTCCTAAAGGATTTTTCTTTATAGATCCATCCTTTTCATGTAATCCCTTAGAACATGAGTCTTTTTCTCTTTCATGACATATCATACAATAGTCAATTTGTTTTGTTATCTCTCGAGTTGATCCTCTTCGATCTGTTAAAGCAAAACCATCTCTTCTTCTATGATGACTTGAACTATAACTCACTATTCCGTCTGTTTCTTCGATTTCCGCTTTTTCTAGATGTTCATAATCTAATTTTTTACCTGCATATTCACTTATCCAATTACTTATTTTCCCTTTTTCTCTAAGCGAAAAGTAAATTGCTTCGGCTTGTTTAATTAAATCTTCTTGCTTGTCTTCTGTTAGAGATAATATATGCAATGCAATATTAGAAAAATCGAGTTCTTTATCTTCTGTAATATGTATATGTAATTCTTTACATAGACTTTCCAATATGTTAATTGGATTGTCCAATGCTTTTTCTCCTAATAAGATACCTCTATTTCTTATCAATGCCCTTTTTGTAAATTCTGTCTTTGCCTGTATTATTGACTTTTCTAAATGTAATTTTTGTTTTAAAGCAATATAACCCGACATATCTTCTAAAAATGTAGAAATATATTCTTCAATTGTAATTGCTATGTCTATTAAGGACTGAGAATATTCATTTCCCTGTTTTATTCCTTTTTGTAAGTCTAGATAGGTATCTACAAGTATTTCTGACTTATTTGCCATGAATGTCAGAAAATTACTTTGATGTTGTGATGGATGTATATTGTTCATTTCTATTAGAAATTCTTAATTTTTAGTGTTTGTAAAGGAGATTGTAATATATAGAAGCCTTGTTGCATTTCTTGTATTTTTATATGCATATCATTATACTTTACATGTGACAATACACAGTTTCCAAGTAATGAATATACATTAAAATATTCCTCATCATTTACTTCTTGATGTATATTATTTACAGTTTTACTTCTATACATTATTACATAGTAGTTTTCAATTGTAATTGGACCAACCCCAAAATCATTAGGTTTTATTATGACTGATTTATTCGAGTTTACAGTAGTTTTAAATGCAACACCACCTTTATCCATAATTACGATTGAATCCAAGCCACTTTCAAGAGGCCAGTTCCAAGTAAACTCCATTTGCTTTCTATCCTGTGTCCATGGGGATAAGGCAATCCAAAACGTATCCGCTATATTAATAGGTTCCATGCTTCTAATATCCTTATAAGCATATAGATCTATCGAGCTTGAATATGTTCTATTTTTATCCAAATCCAAAACTAGTACTGCATGTCCAGTACCTATTGGTTGAAATGGTGGTAATTCTTTCTCTCCATAAACAGAATCAATCCCTAAACTAGCACCTGATCTAAACCCCATTGTTAATGTTAACGGTTTAGGACTATTATTATCTGCAAATGATAATTCCAGAGATTGAGAAATACTTTGTTCTATACTAAACAGAAAAAGTACAATGCTTATTAAATATCTAAACATAAATGTCCTACATAAAAAAAAGGGCAACAGAGAGGACTCTGTTACCCTAAATAATCAGTTAACCTGAAATATTAGCGATTGATAACTACTCTTTGTGTTGTGATAACACCATTAACAGAAATTGTTAATGTATAAGTACCATTCGCAAATTCATCTGTATTAATTGTCAATGCATTACCATTGATTGAAGATGTTGCTACGGAATTACCAAAGATATCAAGCATATTTACAGATACTGCACCTGTTGTAGCTGTACGTACATTTAAAGCATTTGTAGCAGGATTAGGATATACCTCAACATTTGCTGCATCTGCATTAAGTACTTTAGCTAATTTGATTGTAGATACATTAGAATTATTAATTACTAATGAATTTGATGAACTTACAACACCTAAGATTTCACCTGTAGCTGCATTAATAGCAGTATAAGTACCAGTTAAACCTTGTGATGTAAGAGTCATTGGGAATTCAGCACCTTGCACGCGAATTGTCATGTCATTGCCATTTGCTACATAAGAATTATTAGCAAAACGAACATCGAACATATCAGGAGCGAAAACTGGTGGTAATTCAAAACGACTTGTATTTACTGTGTTAAGTTCAGATACTTTTAATGTATTTGTTTTACCAACTGCATCCTTTACAGTTACTGATGAGAAACCAGCAAATTCATTAGAAGAGTTTGTAATTACTTTTGGTAATCCTGAACCTTTTGCACGATAAAAACCTTCATTTAGAACTTTGATCCAATATCCTAAACCAGGAACAATTTCTGATACAGCTGTATAACCACGGTCTGTAGTATAGCCATATACATCGTTCTTTAATGTTTCGATAGCACCGCTGTTTAATTCATAAGTAATGTCAGCTACATTAACTCTTGAAGAAGGAGTACCTACTGTATTCCAACCACTGAATAGTCTAACTTCATTAAAGTTCTTTCTAAATTCAGAAACTCTTGAACCAATTTGAGTTGAATCAATCTTATCACCAAATTTTACGAAATAGCCAATACCTGGTTTAAGAACTTCTTCATCTTGGTATTGATTATTAGAAAATAAGAATGGCTTATTAATAGCATTTGGAAATACTGCTTTATAGCCAGGATTTGATGGACGTAAAGGTAATGACAATAAATTCCAGCCTTTTTGAACAACTGGGAAGCTTGCTGTACCAGGTAAACGATATTCAATGATGAAAGATTTGATCTTAGCATCACGAATTGTAAATGAACGACCATAATCTCCATCTGGTGTAGCTTCACGCATATTTACGCTGAAAATTCCACCATTTAATGTATCTCTAAGATATAAATCTGCGCCATCTGGGAAATCACGAACATCCCATGTTAATACAACTGGATAATTATTTACACCATTTGCATCAAAACGGCAAAGATAGAATAATGTAGAATCTACAGAGTAATCACGAACATCTCTTGAGCGTGAATCTCTTCTATATGGCTTATCGTCAGATGCATCAACTTGCATGTCACCTAAACCATTAGGAGCTACTTCTACGCCATTTGCATCTTTAACCCATGGTGTATACCAACGAGCATAGAAACCTGTAGCAATACTTAGTGGATCATAAGCATATTCACCAAACAATGTGTCAGGACCATCTGTTGCTCTGTGACCTGTACCAAATACTAAGTTTGTTGTATCTCCAATAGCTCCACGAGAATTACGGATTGTAAGTTTCATACCCCAATCTAAACCAAACTCAGGTGATTTTGGACGTGCAAAACTACCTGGCTCAACTGGGTTTCTTAAGTGAATAAATGTAACTTTCAATCTAACTGGAGAAACTTTTGCACTATTTGAAGTTAATGTGATATAACCAATATAGATACCTGCATATTCTGCATCACCATTACGTAATTCGCTAGTTCTAGCAAAAATACGGAAGCGAATAGGATCTTGAGCTGCAACTATTTGATTACGAGCATCTTTAAGATTTGGTGGTACTGGACCATTAATACCATTATCGATAAAATCAATATCAGCATCTCTAGAAATATTTCTGATTGGTTGGAAACCTGGAGAAACTGTTTGGAAGAATAACCATGGTGAATCTGAACGTACATTCAAATTTGTAAGGCGACTTCTTACTGTTGAATTTAATAAGATAATATCACGTCGTGCATCACGAGCATTAGTTGCAGAGTCTATTACTAATGGTGTTGTTAATTCCCATTTAGAACCATCTGCAGCTGTTGGATCTTGACGTACTTGGTCGAAACCATTACCCTGAAAATCTTTAAATGAAATTTGTGGTAATTCACCATAATTAACCCAAATTACGCCTGGACGACTTGGATATTCTGGTAAAAGATCAGATGACATTGAAACACCAGCTAAAGAAATAGAGTCACGCTTATCTTTACGATATGACTTATCTTTATATGGATTTGTTTGATCACCATCGGAAACTAATGGAAATGGATTATCTCTACCAACTCTAAAGTCATTAAATGTCATAGAATCATTAGAAATATATAGAGCTGATTTATCAGATCCATTATATTTAGTTGGATCATTTGTTAGATTATTCTTTGTTAATGTAACCTTCATACGGATATACATTAATTCTCTAAATGTTCCATCTTCATCTGTTACTGGTAATGGCTTTGTAGAACGACCTGTAACATAAAGACGACGTCCATATTTTGTTTCAGCACTAACTGAACCACGGATATACACACCATAACGTGTTGTATCTGGAACATCATCAAATTCTAATTCAAAACCTTGTGCTATACCTACTGGATCTGTTCTTTTAGAACCTGTAAATTGTGCACCTAATGCTTCAAAAACTCTACCATCATATAAGATTGAGTAAGTAAAGCTATAAATAGGGAAACCACTATAACGTTTGTCTGTTACATTGGTTGAATCGTACCAAAGATTCTTGATATATACAGGTACTAAAATCTCGCGAATACGAGTATCGGCATAACCAAGCCAAATACGGCCATCGGAATAAACCGCATTGTTATAACCGTTTTCACGTCCGGTTAAGCTTAACATAGGAATGTCAGCCTTTGGTATTGCCGCATAAACTCTAAATGAGCTTATAAGCGTAATGCACAAGGACAGAAAAAGAAGAGCCGTGAATCGTCTCTTAATTCTTGTGTCTGAAGTTTGCATTTGTAACTCCGTTTGATGATACATCAATAAATGTTATTAATTGTTATTTCTATTCTATGTATTTAATAAGGTTTGTGCCAATTATGAGTGCTTTCCGTCTTTTAATTGATGGTAATAATGCCTTATCCGCATTACAATTCGTTTCTATAAAACGACCCATCATATCATAAAAGTCAGTACACGATTCTTGCTCGATATATTCTTCATAAGCTGAATTTATAATTGTATCAATTTTATTTTTTCGATACAAAGCAAGATTTAAAGTTGAAGAATCATTTATGATTAAACAATCACACTTTAATCCTTCTGTATACAATAACCACGATGAAATGATATTACTATCTTTTACTACATCTGTTATTTTTAGTTTTACATCCAATGATGCTGTTTTGTAATTTTCTATCTTTCTTATTTCAATCTCTGAACTGTCTTTATTTACTGTACACATTATATTATTTAATTGTACAGAATTTATAGATAATGAGCTTGTTGAATTAAGAATTAAATTCTTAGTCTTTAATTTAATTCCCGAGTTTCCCGCATATTTATCAAGTTTTACATTTACAGTATAACTTGTATCATATGTTTTTTCTACATATTCCATTGAATCAACTATATATGTAGAATTTGATAATTCAATAGATGATGATAAACTTTCTTTCTTTCTGTTAAATAATAAGCACTTATTATTTAAGATTATTGGTCTGTCTTCAGTCCCAAATTCAAAAGCTGGTATAAAATCAGCAATTTTTAAAGTAGTTGAATCTGTACATAAAGGATTTTTCCAAAATCCAGATAAAACTACTAAAATAGAATCCCCACTTATGTAACCTTCATTATAATCTAAAAAACCAATTACACTTGCAATTCCAGGTTCTTTAATTCTAAAAAAGAAATTACTTGAAGGAATTTTACTGCTCATAGTTTTGACTTTTAGCGCTTGATCAATTACTACTTTTGATGTATCATAAGATATGTCAAGTTCATAACCAGCAAGACTATCTGTCGTATAAAGTATCGATTTTAAAAGAACTGTAAATCTAGATTTTGAACCAGAACATATATCATCTTCTGGTAGAGCATCTACTGTCAAAATCAATTGCCGAGGATAGCTACCCAACATCGCTGTATTACTCATAAATGTAATGAGTAATACAGCATATGTTAAGTATAATTTCATTAACGATTATTAGCGCTTTACAACTACATACTTAGTAGTGTGTGAGCCATTAACCATTGATATTGTATATACACCTGCAGAATAACCAGCGAATGTATTTATTAACATTGTTTCTTGATTGATATTCATTGTAGAGATTACCTTACCTGTAACATCAGATACAGTTAAAACTCCACCTTTGAATTCAGCTGGTACATTAACCATAATCTCATTGTCAAATGGATTTGGGTATGCAGCCATAACACTAGATATATCATTATTTTCAATAATTTCTTTACCTAATACTATATCATTGACAATCTTATTTGTTGCTTGTAAATCTGTTTCATTGTTTACAGTAATAAAAGCAATTGGAGATGTAATATCTGTTATGCTTGGAGAAGCAAAATGAACTGTCTTAGAATCATTAGTAATAATATTACCTGATTCATCATTAGCAGTTTCTGCTGATTTTACTTCTGCATTTAATGTAACACTAAATGAAAACGGATTATTTGTTTTTGCATTTGCATATACAGGAACTACTTTATTACCTTCTGCAGAAACAAAAGGCTTACCAAATGATATTCCATTAGAAACCGGAGTAACTGATTTACCATAAGAAGGGATTGTATCCCAAATCCATGGTAATGATGGAATTCTTCCTGCATTGTAATGTAGAATATACGCTGCATCTAATGGTGTTGCTTCAAAATAAATTAAACGCAATGGACCAATATCTGCTGGTAAACCAGATAAGCTTTCTACTGAATCCCAACGTACACGTGTACCAAATGTATCACGGTCAATTGGACGTCTCCAGCTTACTGTATCTCTTTGATCATCAAATGTACGTGTACTATAATAGAAACGACCATTATGGTTTACGTCTGCATGATATGAGTTACCATATTGGATAGAATCAACTCTATAATCATTTGTTAACTTAGAATCATTAACTAACCAACGCATGATTAAACGTGCATCATTTACAGTAACAAAACGATTTTGTTGTAGACCTGTGTGTTTTCTTGTTCTGATTTGTGATAAATCAGCATCACCGTCACCCCAGCCTGCTGTGTAATAGCGAGGAATAGCACGGAAGAAAATACGACGACCTTCTGATGAAGATGCTCCACCACTTGGACGCCATCCGTCTGTCAATAATTTAGAAGTAAATGCTGTTCTGATATTATTATATGTTAAACCATTGATAAAATCAGCGTTAGGAGGTAATAAACCGCCTAAATTACCTTTTAAACCAACTGAAGAACCTTTAACATTAATAGTTTTTGCTGTTGTTAATGTATTATTACCAACATCACCATATGCAAATTCAATTCCACCTGCATAGTTTGATGGATAAATTTCATCTACACCTTCATAAAAGACAGCTTGGAAATTAGCAACTGAATTTGGTAATGTTTTATCATTAACATTTAAGTTCTTCCATTGAAGAATTAAACGTCTATTTGGATAAGAACCAACAACTACATAAGATATTTCAGAACCTAGATAGAAACCTGCTGAACTTGGTACTGCTTGTTCACCACCACGACGATAAATGTGGTCACCCCAAAATGGAGCTACAACATTAAAAGGATATGATGAGCTGTTAATATACAAAGCATTTGGATCTGCAGAAACGATATGTGTAAACACTTCAGGATCTGAAAATGTAGCATATCCATTGATGTTAATCCACAGATTTGTTTGCTTTAAACCTGCAAATGTAAAATCAAAGTTTAAGCGATTTAAATCAACTTTGAAATATCCATCATCTCTATCTGATCCCATTGAAAATCTAGAGAAGAAATCATCAGGATTAATTGGAGTTGAACGTTGATATGATTCAAAACGAATAGTCTTACTTGTTGTACCAGAAACTGGCCAAAAAGTCGTAGTATTCATTGAAGTTGTTGTTGTAGCTGGGTTTAAATAACTTAAACCATTCATAAATTGTTTAGCTGAAGCACCATTAATACCAACTGATGCACCATTCATGGCTGTTGGTGAAATGTTACCATTACCACCAAAAGTACCATATGCAAATTCGATATCAGGTGATTTGTTATTAGCAGCTAAATTTACACCAACAGTTGTTGGAACATCTCTTTCATAAAAAGAAACTTGGAAATTTGCTACACTTGTAGGATCACCAACACCATTTTTGGTATTAACATTTAAATTTTTCCATTCAATTGTCAATTTACGCTTTGGTGCAGTACCAGTGATCTGATATGAAATAGCAGACTTTAAAAATCCATTAGTACCATCTGTATAATTGTGATTACCCCAATAAGGAGCAACAACATTGGTCAAAGAATCACCACGGAATAATTCCATTGGATCTAAACCAAAAGTAGATGGGAATGGATTAAAAACAACAAAACCATTTACTGATACAGAAATATCAGTGTTTTGTGGAAATGTAGAACCTGCATATTGAATTGTAAATGGAAGTTTCAAAGAAACATAACCATCTTTTGTGTCTATCGGAACTAAAGCTATAGCTCCAGCACCATTTTCTGTATATTCTAAATTTACATTATATGGTGATAAAAATCTCTCACTTAGAGTAGTAGGGGTTTTACCATAATCAATATATAGTCTACCTTCTACAACTGTAGGAGCATCGAATTCATCATATACTCGTTGTGCTGATGCATACTGAAATGCAGATGCAAGCAGTAGCGGCGCAACAAGCAACGATGTATATTTTGATATAAAATTTTTCATTGTATATTCCTTAATTAAATACTGTCATCCCGTTTTGTTACGGGATGACAGAATCGTAAATCTTATCTTGCTACTACTACATTTCTGTTAATTATTTCAGATCCAACAGTTAATCTAACATTGTATACGCCTGTTGCAACTGGTTTGCCACTTGCATCATTAGTATTCCATGAAACAATAGATGTTCCAATTGAAAGATCGCTATTGAAGCTATTTACTACATTACCAAGCATATCAAAGATCTGAACTTCAACATTTTCTCTTGAAGATGTAATGCTAAAGTTAACTGTTTCATTTGCAGGATTTGGAGTTGCTTCTGAAACAATTGATTGACCCATAACTGATGTTGGTTGATCTTCATTTACATCACTTGCATGATCGTACATGATTACGAAAGAGTTAACAACATCCTGTTTAATAGATATTGTGAATTCATCTCCACTTGATGATGTGTCAATTAATTCGCTCTTCTTACCAGTACCTGTTGCCATGTCTACTTGGAAGTAATTAAATGAACCACCGTCCATAATTCTCCATGATCCACCACTTGGATTTTTCACAGCATCTCTACGTGTAGGAACTGTTGATTTTTTCCACTTAAGTTTAACAGGGAATGTAGGAGATGTATTACCTAATTCAGCACCAGCTTGGAAACGAGCTTTGTATATAGATCTAGAAGAATCACCTTTAATCGCAGTTGGGAAGATATTTCTGTGAATACCGTTAGTTTTAACGATAGTCCAGCGAGCATCAAACACATCTGTTGGAGGGAATGGAGGTAATTCAAATTCACAATAATTAGCGTCTAATTTACCTTCATCTGGTAATTTTTCGCCTGTTGTTGCATTTCTTGCTGTACCGAAGTATAGATCTTGGAATGCACCAAGTGAATTTTCTACTCTAATAGCTGTTGTAAAGTCTGTAACATCAGAAACGTTTACTTTATATTCAGTATATGTTACTGTATCACCATCATCAAACTTAACTCTAATAGTTACTTTACCATTGTTGATCAAGTTTGCTGGAATATTTAATACTCCATTTGACTTAATAGTAATGTTGTTATTCATTGCAGCATTTGTATCAGCTACTGAACCTTTGATTTCTGAAGGTTCAACAGTTACATTACCAACTGGAGGATCAATAGAAATCTTGATAACTTCTTTGCCTTCGTTTGGTTCTTCACGTAATAAGTCAATATCAGATACTATCATGCTATCAATATAGTCTGCACCATTTGCAATACAACGTATTGATGGAGATGCTTTTGCTCTAGGAGCATGATTTGTACTATCAACTTCTAATACTAATGTCTTAAGATCTGTTAAACCGCCTTTATCTGTAATCAATACTGTTACAGTATCAGGATTACCTGTTGCAACTTTACGTGGAGCATCTTTTACACCAGGAGTACCTGATAATAAACCGCTCTTAGAATTAATATGCAACCAGTTTGGTGTAACTTTAATGTCTTTTAAGTTCCAATAACCTGCTTCTGGGAAGCATGGATCTTTTGCAATACTATCGCGAGTATCACCAGCATAAATCAATTCAAATGTTTGCTCCTGACCAAAGTTAGGATCTTCATATGTAATGCCTTTAGCTGGATCTAAAAGTGCTGGATTATAGTCAACACCTTCTTTTGCTGTAGGTAATGGATTTTGATTAGTAATTGTTGGAGAAACATTGATAAATATTCTCTTTGTTAAATAATTAACACCTGAATGTCCATCATTAACAACAATTGTCATCATTGAATCTGTATTTAATGCACCATGTGGTTGGTCAACATTTGCACCTGGCTTTAGTAATGCTAAAGCTTCTGCTCTTGGTATACGTACATTTACTACACCATATGTAGTGAAATCATATCCAAAAGCATCTGTTTGTGTATCACTTCCATCTTTGAAGTAATATTTTTCGGTTAACCAGTTTGGACGTACAATAGAAAGTTCATCGCTAGATGTATCATCTGCTGGACGAATAGCTTTTGATAAGAATGAATATGAGGTTCTTCCATAACGGAAATCCCATCCTTCATTATTTTGAGCTGTACTATCTTCTCTCTCGTCATCTGTATTGATATCTACAAAGAAACGTAGTTTGTCTGTTACGTTAGCAACAAATAGATTTTGGTTAGCGCCTGCTATCGCACAATTAGCACTTGTTTGTGTAGATGTTACATAAACTGGTGCACTATCAATAACATGAACTGAGAAACGATAAGTGATTTTACCATTATTACCAAAGTCAATAGTATCTTGATTCAAATAACGTGCATTATCTGGTGAATCATATGCTTGAGCATGGAAATAAGATGGATAAAGATAGATAAATTTAGAAACAATTTCTTTTTGGAAAGTTTCTTCAAGTTTTGAAGGATCTGTTAAATAAGAACCTAACATACTTTTCTTAAATGCTGAATCAGCAAGTAGAATACTATTTAAAGCATCAGCAGAACGATATGTTGGAGCATAATTACGTGCAGAAACTTCTACAAATTCACCACCTGGTACTACATATGGATTGGATGGCTTACCTTTTAATTCGATACGGCCAGTAGCACCATAATAAGGATGTGACGTTCTTTTATCTCTTGGCCATACAGTATCAGCTTTAATCCAACGGCGTAATGCTGTTAATTTAGTAGCTGATGTATCTGGTGTAAATGAACCATTTGGATTTTGGAATAATGGGAACCATGCATATTCTAATTGATTGTATCTCTTTAGAACTGTATCTGTTCTTAAATTTCCATTAACGTCAATATCTAATGCCCAACGAGGATCGTAAAACTTATTAGAATCAATAGCTGTGATTACAAATAATGTATCACGACCTTTATTATTGCTGTTTGGAGCACGGTTATAACTTATATCTTCATTAACAAATACTTTGTTTCTGAAAGAACTTAAGTATTGTGGGCTTACATTTGGATTTTCTACAGCTACTTTTGTTCCAGTAAATACTGGAGGAGCTACTGTACTTCCAACACGGAAACCAACACCGTTAGCGATAGCAGCATCAACACCTTCTCTCCATAATGTTGTACGTGAAACTACACGAACAAAGTCACCAGGTCTTACAGGAAGTGTTCTGAATCTTTCACCAGCAAAGTAAGTTACTTTATTATTAGTACCGTTTTTAACTGATGCTGGTAAATCTGCACGATTTGAATAAACAACATTGTTGTTATTATCATAAATCAATTGATTACCAGAGAATTCCATTTCATATCTTCTACCTGCTAATGCTGAACTGTCTTCACGAACTGCATTGTCTGCAATTGCTGGTAATAAAGAATTAGTACCACCATAATTTGCAAGACTTTCATAGTTTCTACGAACACGTGATGTTGTTCCTGTTCTTGTTGAAGAGTCAGCTACAAAATCAACACGACCACGTAGATATTCGCGTGGATAAACATTGTCATTATCTTTTGTAGGAATATCTGTCATTTGACGCATATTCATACGGATAAAGTCGCCAGTTGAGTCATTAATTACAAAGAATACTGATTCATTTAGTGATAATGCATCATCATTAGATTGATTAGCATCTGCACCATTATATGCTGCACGTGCCTCTAAGAACAATGGATAACCAATAGGATGAGTATATTCGTTTGATCTTTGATCTAAAGCAAATTCAGATTGTAATTTGCGCATAGATCTCCACAATAGGTTTTCTTTTTCTGTTGAGTAATTCATAGAATCAGTTGCGAATGGATCGCGTGTTGTTCTACGGATTTGCTTTCCAGAAGATTGTGTACCGCTAGTTGGATATAATTGAAGATTTGTTGGAATACCTACTGCAAAATCTTCAATTGGAGACATTCTACGGTTAGAATAATCCGCAGTATTAATATCTGTACCTTTATCAAAGATATCATATACCATACCTTGCATTAACAATGTGTCAGGAATTGTTCCAACTGTTAATGGCTTATATGCATAATCTAAACCAACTCTTCCCGGAGCATTTGTACCATTATATTCAAATGGACCTTGCTCTGTAAGATTTGTATATGTACCAGCTGCTCTATTGATAAAGCGTAGGTGAGTTGCACCATTGCCACGTACAAAGAATGTTTCTTGAATACCACCAAAACTGAAACCTGGTTGCAATGTATTTAATACTGTTGTAACATTGGCTTCTGTTTTACCCCAATAATTACCACGTAAAGTATCAACACCACCAATACCAGTTCCAAAACCACCAGCTAATGTACCTTTAGTATTAGCAGCATCTGGTAATCTGATTAAGAAACGTGCTTTATTGTCATAGAATGAATTACCTGAAGTTGAACCATTTGTGATATCAACTTTAGTTGCGTCATGTCTAGCTTGATCTACTAATGTAGGATTTGATGGTAATTTGAAAGAATTATAACCTGGGCCAATGATTTCACCATATAAAATTGCACTAGCTAAATCGCTTGATGCAGGATGACTTGGATTAATATATGGACCACCGATTACATCTTCTGAAGTTCCAACTGTTGAAGTTGCTTCATTACCTGTAATTAAAGAGCGTTGGAATAAGAAACGTAGATTATAGTTGTCAGAATACAATGCTGCTCCTGTATATGCCATGTTATTTTGAATTCTAACACGGTTAAAGAAGATTGTATCATCACGGAAAGCTCTGTTGCTTGTAACACTATCTAACACATAAATAGCACCACCTAAACCAACACCGTTTTCACGTAAACCAGCTCTTGTAGCATTTACTATATAACCTGGATGATAACGCTTAATATCAACATAATTTGCAGCACTTTGAGTTGTACCTGTACCCATCAATGATGGATCTGGGTTGATGTCTGCAGAATTATTTATAAATCTTGTTAGCATTCTTACATCAGCAGGAACTGCTGATACTTGCTTATTATTAAAGATAGAGTCAGTTGCAATAAATGAAGCTCTGTCAATAACGCCACTGTTTGGATTAATTACAAAGAAATCTGCATCTGATACAAATAAACGATCAGATGAAGTTCTTGGATGAACCATTGCAATAGCACCACCATTTGAACTTAATGCTTTATTGTTTTCAAACAATACAGCTTTTACTAAGTTCAAATCAGCATTCATAGAATAGATACCGCCACCACCACGAATGAACTTTTGTTCTTCAATAGTTGGATTAATTCCAATTTGACCTACAACATTTTCACGGAAATCTGCACGTACGAAACGGCAAACTCTTTGTGGAGCAGGTACTGGAGGTTCAATACTTGGTAAATGAATTGCAACTGCACCACCTGAATAACCTGCACGGTTTCTCAAGAAGTTGATGCTAAACCCAGGACCATATGATTGTGCAAGTGGTAAATCATTAATAAATCCACCTGCTCCATAAACTGTCATATTTCTCTTTGTAAATATCGCTCCACCATGTGCTAGAGCTGCATTATTTTCAAAGTTAATTCTACGACCATAGTCACGAATTAGTGGTCTGTTAATATCAGATCCACCGATAATTGGTGAAAATGTAGAATCTGTATTACCATCAACATAAATAGCTCCACCAGAACTTGCTCTGTTATTAACAAAGTCTGTTCCTTGAACTGAAGAGCCACGAACTTGTAAACGGCATAAAGAATTTTCGTGGAAGATAGCTCCACCTAATGCATAATCTGCACTATTTTTAGGAAGCAAATAAGGTGTTGTTGCTGAGTTATTTCTAAACTCACCATTAATAATTACAGATGTATAAGCACCTATATATAAAGCACCACCTTTAGCACCTTTTGATAATAATCCATCTTGACGATTAACTACTTTGTTATTTACAAACTTTACAAAGTCTTTTTCGTTAAAACGAATTTTTGAAAATGGATTTGAGCCATCAACTCTGATTGAGTCATTAACGCCTAAACCAATTTCAATTTTTCTATATTCATCTGTGAAACGTCCACCGATATACATCGCACCACCAAATGCTTGATTTTTCCAGTCACTAATATTAGAACCATCATAATCTAATGGAACAATACGTGATGTATCATCAACCAATACTCGGCGAGTTCCTGTCTTTAATGTATCTACTAAAGCTACAAGAACGCGATTATTATCGAATGTTAAACGACGAACACGTCCAAGAAGTACACCGATACGAGGATCGTCTACACTTTGGCGTGCTGCATCATTACGAGATATTGTAGGTTCTGTTGAAGGAACTGCATCAATATCTAATTCATCTAATTTTAGAATTCTTGAATTGATTTTACGGAAATCTGTAGTATCAAAATATCCACCACCTTGATAACCTAACAATGTACCATCTGGATTAGTAATATTTGGATTTTTATCCAACATATAATAACCAATTCCAATACCTGTTGTATCAGGATATGCACCTACACCAAATGGTGGTTGAACCATTTGAAGCGCACCTGCACGAAAACGTGCCATATTATTGATAAACTGACAGTCAACTAACCATGTACGCGCAGAGAAAGATGTTAAAGCACCACCTGCACCATTTGTTAGCTTAAGAATATCTTTATTGAGTTGACTAATTGCTGCTTTTACACCTGGAGCTACTGTTGCTGTGTCATAATAGCCACGATTATCAACTGTTGTGTCTTTGCGGAAATCTTTGAAAACTACATTTCTGAAATATGCTGCTCTTGCTCCAGGTAAAACTATAATATGACCCCACTCACGTGAATAGTCATTAACAGCTTGACCACGGAACACGATTTGTGCACGTGAAATGTTTGGTGTTAAACCACCAGCTCTTTTCCAAGGTGAGAATCGAACAATGTCATCATCAGAATATAGCCTTGACATTAAATACATCATAGCTTTTTCTGGTGAAACTACATATCCTGCATCACCTTCAGAATCATAAACAGAATTTTCAGATCCATCAACCATATTTTTTAGGTTAACGACCTTACGTTTTACTGTATCAACTACTAAATTGAATACAACATTGCGCTTTCCAGCTGCAACTGTTAATTCTTCTTTAGTATTCACACTAACCACATTAGGTCTGGTGAAATAACTCCAAGAGTTATAAGGAACACCAACACCCGGTGCTGCATTAGTATAGGAAGCTTGCATCTCTCCGTCGGCTAGAAGTCTTCCGCCAACTGAATCAATTAATCTTCCATTATCCAAAAACACGACCTCGGTTCCTGGCTCTATAAGCAGGGTTCCGGCAATCATGTAAGTGCCACTAACCTCATATACAGAGTCCTTTGTAAAGACGCGGACATGATTTGCCGCTATCCTTCCGGAAACCTGTACGCGCGGCTTTTGCGCATAACTGGCCCCAGCCATTAGCATTATTGCTAATAGAAGGGTACCCAGACGAAGCAAACGTCGCATAATACCTCCGTTTGTAAAATAAACTATCAAAACTGTATTGTTAAAATCAAATTTCATATTAATCTCTTAGTTATCAGATTCATGCTAAATCAATTTTCATGCCAATTTAGACGTGTTAAGCCCATTTTAGCTTCATTAACGAATTCAGATCCTGAATTTTTTAATACTATATTTTTATAAATCTCTATTGCTTTTTCTTTTGAATCTGTAGATCCACCATTAGAAGACATTTTTTCATAATTAATAGCTGCATAAAAAATGTACTTTTCATAAAGTGAACTATTTTTATCACCAGAAGCCTCCAGATATAATTTGGCTGCTTCTTCATATTGTTTTTCATTTTCTTTGCAAGCTGCTAATCCAGCCTTACCACCAGCAGAAACATATGGATCTGCACTTTTTACAGCCAATTTAAAATATTCAACTGCTTCTTGAAATTTACCTTCTTCTAATAACACAGATCCAGCTTGCAATCCTGCTATTTTACCAGCATCTGTACCACCATATTCTTCAACTATTGCCTTAAGGCCAATAACTTGTCCACCACGTATATTTCTTGTAGGATCTCCTTCTAATGCTTTTTTGCTATCACCACTGTCATAATAGGATGATATCCTTGATAATGCTGTCATAGCTTCTTCGTTCTTGGCAGCATTCATTCCATTATAGAAGTATAAGGCTGAAGCACATACTATTGCAGCCAATACAATGTATCCAATAGTTTTTAACTTTTTAACAGTTGGATCTACTTCATTCGCCTGAATTACAGAATCATTGTTCTGATCTTCCATCTCGTTTTTTTCAATTTCTGACATATATATATCTACAATATTATCAATAAGTTATTGCGCGCCCGAAGGGAGTCGAACCCCCAACCTTTGGAACCGGAATCCAATGCTCTATCCGGTTGAGCTACGAGCGCATGCGCAAAAATGGAATCTATGCATTGCAGCAAAGATAGTATTCTTTAGAATAATAACCAATAAATAAAAACTACTACATAGATATTTATAGAAAATAATTCTCCTAATAAAATCAAGTATTACTCAACAGTCCCATATGTATTGTGTGGAAAATAGTGTCAGATAATTTACACAGTATTTATAATGTGTAATTTGTATTACATGATTTGTACACAAAAAAGTCCGTATCAACTATGTTGTCGATACGGACTCATATTCATACATTGCCACTTATCTAGAATTCAATAGTTTTCATGATTGCATTTTTAATGTCTTCTGTACTTAGCAAGGTAGCAGCTTCTAGATTTTTTGCGAAACCTACGGGAACATCTTTTGATGCTACTCTTCCAACAGGTGCATCAAGGCTTGAAAACAGTTCACTATTGATACATGATGCAATTTCTCCGCCTAATCCTGCAGTTAAATAGTGTTCATGAGCAACTAAAGCTCTATTGGTTTTTCTAACAGAGTTAAAAACTGTTTCTTTATCCCATGGTTTAAGCGAGCGTAAATCTATAACTTCACATGATATGCCATGACTATTAAACAATTCATCTGCTGCTTTAAGGGCTAGATGAATTGCATTACCATAAGATATTACAGTAATATTATTTCCTTGTCTTCTAATACGAGCTTTACCAAATGGTATAATAAAGTCATCTGCAGGAAGCGAAGTTGAGCTTGGTCTATAATTATATAAATACTTAGGTTCTAAATACATAGTTACGCCTTCAGATCTAATTGAATTGCGCATTAATCCAATTGCATCATCGGCAAAAGCGGGACATACTACCCGAATACCGGGCAAATGAGCAAAAATTGAATCAAGAGATTGTGAATGGTATAATCCACCTTGTATATATCCAGCACTTGCTAAACGTATAGTAATATTTGGAGAGAATTGACCTCTTGTTCTCCAATAGTCATGAGAACACTCAATTAATTGCTCCATAGCTGGCCAGAAATAATCAGCAAATTCAGCACCTTCTACAACTACTCTGATATCTTTTCGATATCTACTGAATCCATTTGCGGTACCTACAATAAAATCTTCAGCAATAGGAGCATTAAAGATTCTATCATTACCAAAATCATCTAACATACCTTTAGGTACATTAAATATTCCTTGTTTCTTTACTGATGCAACATCTTGTCCCCATAAAAAAGTATTGGGGTTTTTAGTAAACTCTTGTTTCATAGCAATATTGATACCTTCTCGAAAGGTATATTGCTGTGCATTAGGATCATTTACAAATGCATATTCAGATTGATTATTATAATCAACTGCATCTGGAGGCATTAAAAATTCAGTATAAGAAGAACCTTCAGGATCTGGTGCAATTTCGGCAATATCTGCTGCTGCAAAAATAGCTTTCGTATTTTCTTTTTCTAATGCAATAAGTTCTTCATCTGTAGCAATCCCCTTTTCAATTAAAATAGAACGAAAAGTAGTTAATGGATCTCTATCTTTCATTTCTTGAATTTCTTCGGGAGTACGGTATAACTCATGATTATCAGAATTTGAATGAGATCCAATTCTGTCACAGTCGGCATGCACCATTGCAGGGCCAGCGCCTGATAATACATAATCTCTGGCTTCTGATAAAGCTCTATAAGAATCAAAAACATCTCGGCCATCACAATTGATAATCTTTAGATATTTAATTCCTGTATAATTATCAGATACTACTAGATTGGCAGTTTGTTCAAATAATGGAACGGATATCCCGAATTTATTATTCTGAATTACGAATATTACAGGTAATTTTTCTCTAGAAGCACCATTAATAGCTTCATAAAAATAGCCTTCAGAACAGGCTGAATCTCCGCCTGAATAATAAACTACTTCATCACCTTTATATTTTTTTACAGCCCTTGCAAGTCCAGCTGCATGCAGAGAATGATTTCCAGTGCAAGAAGAAACATTTTGAATACCAATTGATGGTTTTGCAAAGTGATTACTCATATGGCGTCCACCACCAGCAACATCACCTGATTTACTTAAACCATTTAATATTATTTCTTCGATTGTTATGCCTGCGGATAAAGAGGTAATAAGATCTCGATAATATGGAAAAAGAAAATCTTTTCCCTGACGAAATATTTGTCCTAAAGCTACTTGTATACCGTCATGTCCTGCTCCAGGAGCATGATAAGACCAACCTTTTGCCATTTTTAGATATAGTGCAGCTTTATCATCTAATTTTCTACCTAAATGTTGGATTCGATACCAATTCATTATGGTTTCTCTGTCAAAACCACTCATATCAAATGTGCTATAATGTGCTGATTTTTTAGATGCTATTTTAGAAGCAGTTTTAGATGCTGTTTTGACAACATTTTTTGGGGTCGATTTTACGGCCGCTTTTGCCATTGCTTTTTTATCCTCAATGATACATATCAATTATTCAATTTTCGATTTTTTTCTTCTTAAATGTAATCTAGCCAGCCATATGGGTCATTACCATGTTCTACGATATCATAGAAAGCTTTTTGTATGCTTTTGGTAATTGGTCCAGCTTTGCCATCTCCAACTTTTATTCTATCTACGGATCTTACAGGCGTAATTTCAACTGCTGTTCCAGTAAAAAATATTTCATCTGCTGTATATAACATAGAACGTGGTATTGATATCTCTTTTACTTCATAACCTAATTGTTTTGCAATCGTAATTGTTGAGCTTCTTGTGATACCTTCTAAAATTGAAGAATCCATTCCAGGAGTATATATAACACCATCAATTACAAAAAACATATTTTCTCCACTCCCCTCACTTACATTTCCATTATGATCTAATCCTATACCTTCGGTATAACCATTTTGTATAGCTTCCATTCTGATTAATTGAGAATTAAGATAATTCCCACCTGCTTTACTGATAGATGGCAAAGAATTATTATGTAATCGTTGCCATGATGAAACACATACATCAACGCCTTGTTCTAATGCTTCTTTACCTAAATACACACCCCAATGCCATGTAGCAATAGATATATCAATAGGACAATTTAATGGATACACTCCTAAATCTTCATAGCCTCTATATGCTACTGGTCGTATATAACATGATTCTAATTCATTTTTTCGAATAAGTTCTTTGGTTGATTCAATTAATTCTGATACTTCATATGGAAGCTGTCCACGATATACCTTTACAGATTTAGCCAGCCTTTGCATATGCTCTTTAAGTCTAAAAACTGCTGTGCCCTGTGGTGTTTTATAAGCCCTGATGCCCTCGAACCAACTAGATCCATAATGTACAACATGCGAAAGCACATGAATTTTGGCAGAGTCCCACTCTACAAATTCGCCATTCATCCAAATATATTTTGTTTTTTGAAGTGCCATTTCTATGCCTTACATTAGTTGTTGATTTAGTAAGTCGTTTACCATTCTGGGATTAGCTTTTCCATTGGAAATTTTCATAACCTTACTGATAAAATATCCCATAAGATTTGATTTTCCTGCACGATACTTTTCTATATTTTCTGATTCTCCACTTAAAGCAGAATTTACAAATTCTGCAATAATTTGTTCATCCGATATCTGAAGTAAGTTTTTACTTTCTACATACTGTAATGGTGATTCACCAGTTTGTACAAAATGAGCAAATACTTCTTTTGCAATTTTACTGCTAATTTTCTCTTCTGCAAATAAGTCCACAATTTCTGCAATACCTTTTGAAGAAATAGTTGTAGCCTCATTAATACTGATTTTTTTATCAGAAAGTATTTTTAATATCTCTGTAAGAATCCAATTACAAACTAGTTTATATCGTTCTTTATCTTTTACAGATAATTGCAAACATGTTTGCTCAAAAAATTCTGCTAATGATTTGTCTTCTGTTAATATTCCAGCATCATAATATGGAATACCATAGTCATGAGTTAATCTCTGCTTCATAGCTAAAGGCAATTCCGGTAATCGTGCAGCAGATTCATGTAACATATCTTGTGTAACAAGTATATATCCTAAATCTGGTTCAGGAAAATACCTATAATCATGTGCTTGTTCTTTAGATCGTAATTCCTTTGTACTTTGCGTAGAAGCATCCCATTGCATGGTTACTTGTTTTACAGTTCCACCATTTTCTAACAATTCAATATGACGAACAATCTCAAACTTTATAGCCTTTTCTACATTTCGAAAACTATTAAGGTTTTTAATTTCGGTTTTTGTTCCAAATGCTTGAGTACCTTTTTTTCTCACCGATATATTCGCATCACATCGCAAAGAACCTTCTTCTAAATTACCATCACATATTCCCAAATATCTTAGAATTTGTCTCATAGAAACCATGTATTTATAAGCTTCTGATGCAGAATGCATATCAGGTTCACTTACAATTTCTATTAATGGCATTCCTGCACGATTATAATCTACTAAGGTATCAATATCAATATCGTGTAAAGACTTACCAGCATCTTCTTCTATATGAATTCGGGTTATACCAATATGTTTAATAGAGCCATCTTCTTGTTCAATTTCTACCGATCCACCATAGCAAATTGGGTCATCAAACTGGGTAATTTGATATCCTTTAGACAAATCAGGATAAAAATAGTTTTTTCTTGAAAATGCAGATCTAGTTCTAATAGTACAATGTGTAGCTAAACCCATCAATATTGCCATATTGACATGCTGCTTGTTCATAACAGGTAATGCACCGGGATGTCCTAAGCATATAGGACATACCTGTGTATTAGGAAAATCACTCATTCCTGCTTTACATCCACAGAATGCTTTTGTTTGCGTTAGTAATTGTGCATGTATTTCTAAGCCAATCACTGGTTCATATTGATCAATTATATCTGACATTATACCTTAAATAACTAAATTATATAGACTTATTACCATATTATAATAGTCTTAATATTTTACTAAAATAGATTTCTAAGCAAAATTAGATTTTTTTACGCATATTTGCGCCCTTTGAAGCAAACAAGATTTATTTATCATCATTAACAATACGTAAAGTTAATTATGTTTTGGACACCCGAACTCGCTTACACACTTGAAGATGCTCCCTGGCCGGCAACCAAAGATGAATTAATCGATTATGCCGAAAGAACAGGAGCACCCAAACAAGTTTTAGAAAACCTCTATGAATTAGAGGAAAACGATGAACTTCATGAGGGCATAGAAGATCTTTGGCCCGAATATGAAAATTCTACATCTGATCTTTTTTATGATGAAGATGAAGATGAAGACAGCTATTATTAATTAATACTATAGAAGCTAATAGTAAGATTTGTAACAATTTAGCTGAATTATCAGCTCTTTTTGCATAAATCCGGGAATTAATTATGCAGACGGTTTTGGTTTCATTTCGATGTACTATTCTTTGCTGCTTCTTTGCTGTATTATGTGTTATTACTGACTCAAAAGGTGCGGAAACGCGCCTTTTTGCATTTAAATCCGTTAAAATCATCGGAAATTCCCGTATATCATCTCAACAGCTTTACAGAACTTTAGGTATTGCTATTCCTACTGAAAGCGAATTAAGACAAAATATGGATTTTCAAGGGGTTCTTACTCCTTCTCTGTTTTCTTATTATTTTCCCTATGCTACCGTTGGAAAGAGAAATATATTCCTCGATTCAATTATTCTTACTAATAAATTAGAAAATGTATTAAATCTATATCAAAGAAAGGGTTACTTTAATTCTGATATAAAACTTACTATAGATATTGATACTTCGGATTATGGTGATATAACTATCAATTGCAATGAGGGCCTACAATATCATATTTCGGATTTATTGATTTCTGATTCGCTTATTGCTCAGTCAATTCCATGGCAAAGATTGCATAACTCTTTTATTCAAAGTACATCTCGTTTATACGATGAAGATTCTTTACAAGCCTTTATTTCTAGATCATTACATACTTTACACGAAGAAGGCTATGCCTCTTTGGAATATACTATAGAAAATGTATTTATTGATACTACAGAAAAAAAAGTTGTTTCTCTGATTAAGCTTAATAATACCGAACGATTCAAAGTACAGGCTATAAATTTTGAACATTCTATAGATACTACTCATTCTGTAAAAAATGATGTATTAGCCCGTTTTATTCCAATAAAACCAGATCAATGGCTTTCTCCAAATGCAGTAAATAGATCCAAATCTATGCTTATAGGTTTGTCTTTTTTTGATGAAGTTAATGCGCGACATATTCCTACGATAACCCCAAAGGATACTCTTTCTACTATAAATTTTAGACTCAAATACAAAAAGCCTCAAGAAGTTGTTTTTTCTATTTTTTTAAATCGTACAACAAATGACAATTTCTTAAATATGGGTGCAGAGGCTTCATATTCAGATTTAATGACTTCCCGCACTGGTATGTCTTTTTTGGTATTTTCTAGGCTTTTAGCTCAAGATATTTCCAGAACTCTTTTCTCTAATCAAAGAAGTATTGAATTTGAGTATTCTATTGGTACCACGATTAATCAACCTTTTGCATTTTTTATCAATGAACAAAGAATTCCTCTTACTTATTCTGCTCAAATTTCTTTAAGAAATTTACCTAGTAATTTAAAATTATTAGTTCCTTTAATTAGAATATCAAATTTTAATACTTTTCCCGAATGGACTTTGTTTTCAAATTTAAACTTTGATATTACATTTGATTTTTCAAGACTTATCAATTTTACATCTATTTCTCGTGATTCTTCAGATGATTATTTGCGATTAATTGCACCCTATATTTCTTTAAGTGATTATTATAAAAATAATCCTTTTAAACCTGCTTCTTTTACTTTAGGGATGACACTTACCGGCGATAGAAGAAATTCTGTGATTGCTCCAACTTCAGGTTATTTTCTTACGCTTCCACAAGTTGAATATGCACCTAATATCGGTTATTCTAACTTTTTACGATTTCTTACTCAATTCAATACCTTTACTTCTTTAGATAAAAACATTGTCTTAGCAACAAAATTAAAAGCTGGATATATCTTCAATTTTGGATTTTCTTCTTCCGACCAATCAACACCTCCTTTTGAAAAGCATTTTTTTGCTGGTGGGGCTAACTCTGTGAGAGCCTGGCCTTCTAGGGGTTTACTTGATGCTCAATCTTCAATTTCTGATTCTTTAGAAAACCTTGTTGATGAATTATCATATATAATCGGGAGCGCAGGGTTAATAGAAGGTTCTATAGAATTAAGAATTACATTGGCAAAACCAACAAGTATTGGTGAATTTTGGGCAGATAAAATTGCTAGAAGTGGTTTTGTATTATTTGCAGATTGGGGTAATTCTTTTAACAGATTAACTCCTGGTACATATCAAAAAGCAGATATAAGCAGGATTTTATCCCCAAGTCATTGGGGCCTTGGTTATGGATTAGGATTTCGTTTCGAAACTCCTGCCGGGCCTTTCAGATTAGATATTGCATTTCCACTTTATGATCCTAATTCTGCCGCCTTTTCACAACCTAATTTTGCAAAAGCTCAATATCATATCGGACTTGGACATGCATTTTAATACGGATGATACCATTTGCTCAATAATTACTCCACCAGGTCTTAGTGGCGTTGCACTGCTCCGCATTTCAGGGAATGATGCATCTACAATTATTAATAAACATGTACATTTCGATATTACCGAAAAATCCTCGCATTCAATTAGTTATGGAATATTTTATAGAAATGATATTCCTGTAGATACTATCACTTTGTTTTGGTACAAAGGTCCTCATTCATTTACGGGACAAGATATTATTGAAATTGGATGTCATGGTGGTTATATTGTTCCAGAACAAATTTTACAATGTCTCATTAGTTCAGGTGCTAGACGCGCCGAACCAGGTGAATTTTCATTAAGGGCTTTTCTAAATGGTAAACTAGATTTAACCCAAGCTGAAGCTATAAATGATATCATTCATTTACAATCTCCAGCTGCTCTTGAAAGTGCTTCTAAACAATTAATTGGGTCTTTCAAAAAAGAAATTATTTCCTTAAAAGATAAAACTGAAAAACTGTTTAAATATTTAATATTGGATTTTGACTTTTCTCAAGAAGATATACAATTGGTATCACATGATACATTAGTACAAGAATTAACAATATTGTATACTGTTGCTCAAAGCTTTATTAGAACATTTGATTCTGCTAAAACATTAAGGAGTGGTTATAATGTTCTGTTATTGGGATATCCTAATGCTGGTAAGTCAAGTTTATTCAATGCTTTACTTGGATATTCAAGATCTATTGTAAGTCCAATTCCAGGTACTACAAGAGACTTTGTTGAAGCTTCATTGCTAATTGATGGATTACATGTAAATATAATAGATACTGCAGGTATTCATGAGAATACCAAAGATATTATAGAAATTGAAGGTATTTCTTTATCTATGAATTTAATTAATAAAGCATCTATTATTTGTATTGTGAATGATATTACATGTGGTATTCATAATTCTGACCAATTATATAATATTGCTAAAGAATTAAATTCAGATGCTGATATTTGTTTTATCCATAATAAAGCAGATCACATGAAAGATGAATATATTAATGATTCACATAATATATATTCCTCTGTGCCACATAATTATGGCTTACAAGATATTCTAAACTACATTAGTAGATGTATTTCAAAAACAGACATCCATATGTCTTTTTTACTTAATCAAAGACAAGTAGACTTATTAAAAGACTATCAAAACAATATTTATTCTGCTCTAGAATTAGCAAAGAACGGCGAAACAACAGATGTGTTAGCGGTAGATTTACGTTCGGCTTTAGATTCTTTAGGATTGATTATAGGGACAATTTACAATGAAGATTTATTAAACGATGTATTTGCTTCTATGTGTATTGGAAAATAAATTTCCAACATTACTTTGTTCATAAGTTTTATATAAATCATTCAATATCAAATACATACATGAATAAATTTCCAACGGATATATCGAGTATATTGGTAAGGCTTAGTTCTATAGATCCTATTCAATATGGTAAAACAAGAAACTATATTAATGGAAAGATTTCATATTTATCTCCATATATATCTAGGGGAATTCTTACAACTAGACAAGTATTTCATCACATTATTAAAGGTTCTTATACATGGGATGAAATTGAGATATTTGTAAAAGAATTAGCGTGGAGAGATTTTTTTCAACTTCAGTGGAAATACTTATCTCAATCAATTAATAGTGATATAAAGCAGCCACAGCAAGGTGTAGTTAACCATTTTATACCATCTTCAATAGTTAAAGCAGATACAGGTATAGATTCAATTGATGAAGCAATAAAGCTATTATATTCTTCAGGTTATATGCACAATCATTGTAGAATGTATACTGCTTCTTTGGTGTGTAATTTTGCTCATTCTCATTGGAAATATCCTGCTAAGTGGATGTATTTTCACTTATTAGATGCAGATTGGGCAAGTAATGCCTGTAGTTGGCAATGGGTAGCGGGAAGTTTTAGTAATAAACAGTATATCATTAATCAGGAAAATATAAATCGCTTTACATTTTCAGACCAAAAAAATACTTTTTTAGATATGCCTTATGAATTATTACCAGTTAATTCTATTCCTGAGTCATTGAAAGAGACAATCCAGCTTGATTTACATACTGTTTTACCGGAATCAACACCTAATTTTAGTATTAATGTGTCCTATCCGACTCTTTTGTATAATTGGTATAATGTAGATTATTCCTGGCATGATGATATCTCTGCAAACAGAATCTTGCTTATAGAACCATCAGTATTTAAGGAATATCCAATTAGTAATTTATCAATGGACTTCTTACTGAACTTAGCAAAAAATATTCATGGGATTCAGGTATTTGTAGGGGAGTTTTCTGATCTATATCCTTCAATAAAAGAAACAAAAATTATATATAAAGAACATCCTCTTCAGCATTATATTGGATTCGAAGAAAGTCGAGATTTTATGGTTCCGATACATGATAGATATTTTGGAAGTTTCTTTTCATATTGGAAACATATTCAGCCTTTTCTCTATTCAATATTCGAAGAAGAAATAAATAATAAATAATACTATTATCATAGTGTTATTCATGTATATATACTTCTCATTATTTTACAGTTTACAATAGATTAACTTTGTAATACATACTATATACTATATATTATTACTAATTAATTACTGGGGTTTATCATGAAAAATCACGTTGTATTAAGCAGCATATTTTTCTTTTGTACATTATTGAATATGGGTTGTGGGAAGAAAATTGAAGAAAATGCTTCTGTTGAAAAGTATAATAAAGTTGATTCAACAAAATCAGATATTGTTCCTGAAACTATTGTTCAAGATACTGCATCAAGGATTGCAGAGATTAAAGCTATGTATGAAGATGTACAACTTTTAAGTAAGAATAAAAGTACTATTGAATGTAAAAAAGGGAAGAAAATTGCAAAGGAAACACCATTTGAAGATAGTGAAGAACATTCATATGAACAAACAGCTTCATTTTGTAAAATAAATGAACATTATAGTATGTATTCTGCTAATTTTAATGGACATGAATGGTATAATGATTATACTATATATCTAAAAGATGGGAATATCTTTTTTGTCTTAGAATCAGGTGGAGCCGAGGCTTGTAGCGAAGAATCCAGGGCTTATTATGATATTAAAGGTAATCTTATTTCTCTGATAACAAGATCAAATGATTGTGACGGTGGAGATTTCAAAAAGAGTAAAACAATAAGAAAAGAAAAAGATTTAAAACAATATCTTCTATCTTTTAATAAGACTTATACTGAAATTCAGGGAATGATAAATAAATAATCATTGTATACACTTTTGTAAATAATGAATAATAATGAAATATATATATGTTATGTAACATCATAATAATCATTGTATCACTTGGTTGTATAGTAAACCCTGTATATAGTCAAATATTAATTAGTGATCCTATTAAAAATCCTCCTGAGCATATTGCTAGGGACTTACAAAACAAAGACTTTATTCTACATATTTATAATCCACAAAAAGAAGTTATATCCTTTTATTGGAAAGATGATTCTAACATACATTTAAAGACATTAGGTAGATTAAAACAGCATATTGAGAAGAATAATAGACAATTACTTTTTGCAATGAATGGAGGTATGTATCACAGGGGATTTAGTCCAGTTGGTTTATTTATTGCAAATTACATTCAATATCAGCATTTAAACATGCAATCTGGATCAGGGAATTTCTTTATTCAACCAAATGGGGTATTCTACTGTAATAAAGATGATAAACCTGGGATATGTTTAGCAAAGGATTATTATAAGATACACAATGTAAAGCATGCTACTCAGTCTGGACCAATGTTACTTATTAACAAACGTATAAATCCATATTTTTCGGATACTTCTGGATATTTCAATATACGTAATGGGGTGGGAATCACAAAAAGGGGCAAATTGATTTTTGCTATGTCTAGAAAACCAATTACACTCTATGAATTTGCGAATTATTTTAAAAATCAGCAGTGTGAGCAAGCTTTATATTTAGATGGAGCAATTTCCAGAACTTATGCTCCATATAAAAGGTGGATTCAATTAGATGGAGCATTTGGAGTTATGATAGGCGTATTGAAGAGATAGATTACATTTAGTCTACTATTATTTATATAGTTTAACCCACTCTTTTTCTTCATCCAAAAGATGTTGAACATCTGGTACATAACTAGGATTGGGTGTATACCATTCTGTCATTTTACTGTAATACTTTTGTACCTCTTTATCTTTAAATACATAACCTCTTCTAGCAAAAGGTAAATTTCTTAGTATCTTTTTTCCAAATTCAGTTTTAGCTTCCGGAATATTATCTTGTGAAGATACAGAAAAAGGGATTTTTGTTTTTTTAGGATTAAAATATTCTTCTTGTTCTTCGGATAATCCAAAAGAATTAGGACTGATTATTTCTATTTCCCCTTTAGGATGGAAATTAAGATGTTTTAGTTCTATATTTCCATTCTCTATAAAGAACATCCCTGTTTCAGTACCCTCCTTAGACTTTCCAATTCCATTTATATTCCATTCTTTTACATTATTATAAAAAGTTTTTTTAATATAAAATCCCTGCATGGCACCCATATCTATATTAATTGTAAAGTCATCTATTTGTTTATTTGCCCACCTATTTGCAGCAGTTAATATGTAATCAAAAGAATAAGATTCGACAATTGAAGATGATAATTTATATTCATAACTATGTTTAATGATATTCAAACCAGATTTATATTTTGCATCGAAATAATACACATAGTAATAGGGTCCTTCACTATTTTCTTCTAAATAATTTAGGATTCCAGATAATGTGGTTGGTTTACCAATTGCAGTTTCATCATATGAATTTATTAAATAAGATATATTATATTTTAGGTTTTCATTATTTACCATTACTGTAAAATTATTCATATATGGGTGTTTTCCGTCTGAAGGTTCTATTTGTGCATCACCACCAGGACTTTTTGCTTCGAATCCAACTCTAATTGTTTTTTCTTTACCAGGATTATACATTTCATAATATACATCTACATGCACTTTATCTTGGTATTTCTTAATACTTAGTATTTCTTTTTTAATTGAAATATCTGATTCAACAATCGGTACAAGATGATTCCCACTACCCAGATATGCACCATCATTTGATATTGCATTATAATACTGAAACATCAACAAAATAAAACACGATATATACACCTTTCTGTTCAATGTAATTTCTCCTAGGTTAACTATTATATTATTCAGGTTGAAAATCATGAGTTATACTTTCTAAGCACCTTATATATTTATTTTTGATTGCGGATTGCTTTTTACTTATTACAGGTTTACCCTTTCTATTACTAGTCTCTGTTTTTTCTTCATGCTTATTTGTTAAATAATTATAGGAATCTGTACTTACTGATGGATTATATTCTGCTCTATCCCCATAAATATTATCATAACCAATAAGCCTAAAACAATTATCTTGATATCTGAATCTCCAAACAGTGCTATAATACCCATCACCACCTTCATCTTCTAATGTTAGAACAACAACTCCATTCTTTTCATTCAAATCTATATATGTATTTTGTATTGTATAAATTTCTGAGTTTTGAGAAATAATGCTGAATTCATTTGTTCCAAATTCATCATAACCAATTACTATCATTCGTGCAGGATACTCTTCAGATTTTGTGTTATTTATTAATTGAACAGCCATCAATTCGCCTGATAAATCCTTTTGTGGCAAAAATTTTAAAAATCTTTCCACTTTCCACGTACCTTTATTTAACTGCTCTGGACGACTAAAGCTACCTGAATAATTTGGATATTCAATGTCTGTACGTGTATATAATCCAATTTTATTATTACATTTTACTACAGAAGTACAAGTGGATTGTACTAAAAACATAGTAAAAATCATTATTAACATATATTTCATTTCTATCCTATTTGTTAAAATTACAATCAGTTGTTAATATTTTCAATATGGATATTCTGATAACAGAAATTATTATTTAACCAGAGTTCTTACAACCACATTTACAGTTCGGCAATAAAATCTACCTTCAGGAAGATCATTGTCGAAACGTAAGTCTTGCTCTCCTTTTCCTATAGATACTGATCCTTTTCTATTTATTGCTGTTTTTACTGCATTTGCTCTTTCTTGAGACAAACGAGCATTATATTCTTCTGATCCAATTCTATCTGTAGTTCCTGTAACAGATATTTCTGATCCTTTTTTTACTCTTTTTTGAATAGCAGCAATAATTTTTTTGTTTGCATCTTCAACATCAGATTTATTGAAATCAAATAAGATCAAACTAAAACTATCTACTTCATATCCATTTATATGTTCTTTTATTTTTCTTTCAATTGTAATTAGATCAATGTCCATTTTATCTGTTCCTACCATTTTTGAATTCCCTTTTTTGTCTATAATGGTTAAAGAACACGTAATAGGTTTTGCAAGTTTTGGAGTCAAAGCTTGATTTTTTGCAATTTCCCAATCGATAGTATTTGGCAAGGAAGATGTTTCAGTTTGTTTGAACGAATTTCCATTGAAACCATCTTGTATTGCGTCTACTGTATAAGAGGCAATACCAAAATCTGCAGCACCTTGAACATTAAATCTAACTTTTGGTGGATTTGACGTTGCCATTGTATTTTTCAAGTCGAGTGGTTCTATAACTCTAAAATCATTCGAAGAAAACTCTACCCTTCGATTTTCTTGTGCCGTTTCTGGATCATCAACCGGAAGTGATTTTGCTT
>Ga0209358_10000155_pt1 | contig 62814 bp, 64 predicted proteins | sample LauGreFa1BDMLBSN_2_FD_187574 | JGI IMG/M metagenome (GOLD analysis project Ga0209358, IMG submission 187574) | Freshwater lake microbial communities from Lake Michigan, USA - Fa13.BD.MLB.SN (SPAdes) (version 2) | ecosystem: Environmental > Aquatic > Freshwater > Lake | place: Lake Michigan, USA... | reverse complement strand
CGTGCGCTTCGGCCGACCGCTCTACCCGCGCGACTACGATCCGGGACGCGAGCATCCGGAACGCTTCATGGAAGCTTCCCGCCGCATCCTGGCCGCCATCAAGGACCTGCCGGACAACGCCGACCCGGGACTCTGATCAGGAGATCCGCTGCGGCATCACGACGCAGAGGAAATCTTCCTTGAGGCCGCGGATGACGCCGGGGGACATGTCGTCCTTGAACTCGAAATCGATCTCGTCCTCGGTGACGTTGCGGAGGGGCTCGATGACGTACTGCGGGTTGAAGGCGATGTTCACGTCGGGGCCGTCGTACTTCACGGCGATCGGCTCGTGGGCTTCGCCCGAATCCGACTTGGCGGAGATCTCCAAGTTCTGGCTCTTCTTCGAGACGCTCATGCGGATCGTGTTGTTCCGGTCGTCCGTCATGAGCGCCGCGCGCTGCACGCTCTCGAGGAGCTTCTCGCGCTCGAGGCGCACCTTGGAACCGGCTTCCTTGGGGATGACCTGGCGGTAGTTCGGGTAGTTGCCCTCGACGACCTTCGAGACCAGCTGGATGCGGTCGACGAGGCCTTCGTCGTTGGTCGGGATGTCGATGGTGAAGCCGACCTGGCGTTCGTTGTTGGAGACGTGGACCTTGCCGCCGGACTTCAGGAGGCGCGAAAGCTCGGTGATGGTGCGGGCCGGGAGGATCAGGGCCAGGGTCTTCTCCGAGCCTTCCAGCTTCTGCTCGCACTTGGCGAGACGGCGGCCATCGGTGGCGACGAGCGTCAGCTTGCCGGACGAGAATTCGAAAAAGACTCCGTTGAGGATGTAGCGGTTTTCGTCGGTCGATTGCGCGTAGCTGACCTTGCGCAGCATCGAGCCGAGGTTGTCCTGGTCGATGGCGATCGTCGGCTGGCCGGCGAAGTTGGAGATCGGCGGGAACTGGTCGGCGGGCAAGCCGGCGATCTGGAAGACCGAGCTGCCGGAGGTGATCTTGACGCGGTCCTTGCCGGTCAGCTCCACGATGGTCTCGGCGCTGGACAGAGCGCGGATGATCGGGACCAGCTTCTTGACGGGCAAGGTGATGCGGCCCGGGGACGAAACCGCGGCCTTGATGCGGCAGCAGATGCCCAGGTCGAGGTTCGTGGTCGTCAGGGTGATGGTGTCGCCCTCGGCTTCGATCAGCACATTCTGCAGGATGGGCATCGTGGCCCGGTTCCCGACGACGTTGGTGACGCTCGAGAGTCCGTTGAAAAAGTGGTTTCGGTTGACCTTGAACTTCATGATGGGGTCAGAATTGAGCATCGAAGGGGCGAGTGGCAACCCTGCAATGCCCACACCGGGTCGGGTTACTATCTAACTAACCTTCATAGATAGATACCCGTAGCATCAGTAAGGGTCGGAATCCCGTACATAGGTCCCTAACCCCTTGAAGGTCGAGGGTATGGGTCGATGGTGCGGCTGTGCCTGAAGCGTGAACAAACCTCGGCTTGTTCACAGACGCCCTTGAGCACGGGTGATGCACGGCTTGTTCACACTTCGGACACGGTGTCATCGTCATCCTCCGGAGCCGGGTCGATCTCGCTCTTTTTGAGCAGGAAGACGTGGCGGAAGACGCTATAGACGATGTAGCCAAGGAAGATCGCCGGGAAGGAGTATGCGGGGTATTTGACTATGACCGCCCCCGCGATGATGATCAGGATGAAGACGCGGGTCTTCGCCCGGGCGGTCCAATCGAGCTTCTTGAAGCTCGGGAAACGCACGTTGCTGATCATCAGGTACGAGATGATGAGCATCAGGGGGAGCAGGCTCCAGGACCAGGCCTGGACGGCTTGTTCGAAGGGATCGGCCTGATCCGCATGGCGCATGAGTTTGCTGAGCACCAAGACCAGGGAGGCCATCATGCCCGCGGCCGCCGGGGAAGGTAGCCCCACGAAATCGCCGCCGGCCGCCCGTTTCTCGTTACCGGGCACCAAGGGGTTCGTGAGCACATTGAAGCGGGCCAAGCGTACGCCGACGCAGAGCAGGTAGATGAACGCGAGCAGCCAGGTCGCTAACTGAACGTTCTCATCGGCCTGGGCCTTGCTCCCCGGGTTGATGATCAGGAAGCAGGCCATCAGGGCCGGGGCCACGCCGAAGGAGACCGTGTCGGCGATCGAGTCGAACTCGGCCCCGAACAACGATTCGCGGCGCGTGGCGCGGGCGACCCGGCCATCGAAGAGGTCGCAGAGGCACGCCCCCAAGATGAACCAAACGGCCCATAGGTAGTGGTCGGCCCGGGCCGTCGCGGTCAGGTCGGTGAAGCGTGCCTCGATGCAGTTCTTGATCGCGAGGAACCCGCAGAGCATGTTCCCGGCGGTGAACAGGTTCGGCAGGAGGTAGATGCGGGCCGCTTGCTCGGGGGATGAGTAGGCGTGCTTTTCGGGAGGATGGGACACGGTCAGGGCTTGGGTTCGTCGAGGTATTTCCAGAAGCCGCCCTCCTGCTCCAGCCGTTCTTCGTCATCGGCGAACGGCAGGTGGGAACGGAAGGCGAAATCGGCGAAGGTGTGGCGATGGAGCACGTAGTGGGCCATCAGCGAGCCTTCCTTCGCCTCGAAATAGATGCGGAACTCGCCGACCCGCAGGCGATGGTACGTGTGGCCGGCCCGGCGGACGGACCCGAGGTCGGACCGTCCGGCGAGGAGGTCCTCCGGCGTCAGCGAGGAGAAGGCCTCGACGACCTCCATCTGCTCCAAGGTGGGCAGCTTGGCCAGGGCGCGCATGGCCTGGTCGCTGAAGTTGACTTGGTACATCGGGGAGCGAAGCCAACCACGCGCCGCCCGCCTCGGCAATCAATCAGTTGCCCGGGACCAGTCGGCGATCAGCGAATCCACCCGTTTTTCGACCAGATCCAGCACTTTTTCAAAATCCGTCGCCTCACCGTAATAAGGGTCCGGCAAGGGTCGGTCGCCGAGGAAAAGCGCGAGCTTCCCGCGGTGCTCCGGCGGGCAACGGTCGCGCAGCACGCCGAGGTTCAGCGTGTCCGCCGCGAGGAGCAGGTCGAAATCCCGGAAGTCTTCCGGGCCGACCTGGCGGGCGCGCAGGCCCGAGAGGTCGTAGCCGCGCAGGGCCGCGTGGCGGATGCTCCGTTCGTCCGGCGGTTCACCGACGTGGTAATTCTCCGTGCCGGCGGAGTCCAGGTGCAGGCCGAGTCCGGCCCGGCGGGAGTGCACGCGCAGCACCTCCTCCGCCGTCGGCGAACGGCAGATGTTCCCCATGCAGACGAGGAGGATGCGGCGGGGCCGGCCAGGCACTTACTTGCCGAGCAGTTTCTCGAGGCCCGGGAGGTCGCGGCCGTTCTTCGTCAGCAGCTGGCCATCCTTGCCGTAGACGAGGAGCGTGGGGATGCCCTTCACGCCTTCTTCCTTGGCGATGGCTTGACCGCCCGCTGACTTGAAGGGCACGGCGCTCCAGGGCATCTTGGCTTCCTTCATGTAGCCGTACATCTTCTCCGCGCTCTGGTCGAAGCTCACGAACACGACCGCCAGCTTGTCCTTGTTTTCGTTGGCGAATTTGACGAGTTGCGGCGTGAAGGTACGGCAGGGTGGGCACCAGTGGGCGGAGCAGTAGACCGCGACGGTCTTGCCCTTGAGGCTCGCGAGATCGACGGTCTTGCCGGCCTCGTCGACGAGTCCCTGCGGGAAGCGGGTTTTCCAGTCGAAGTCGGCGGCGGCGGTCAGCGAGGCGCAGAGCAGGAGGCTGAGGGAGGCGAGGAACGATTTCATGGGGGGAGGAAAGTTAGACTTTGCCGCCGAAGCTTTGGTGGTCGTCCAGGTCGAGCACATCGAACCAACCGGCGATGTCTTCGCGCTTGGCGCCGGCGGGGGTGGAGGCCTGGTACTCGCTGAGGCGTGCCCGGCCACCGACGGCCGAGGGTGCGCGCTGTTCATGGTAGGCGCTGAACGCGGCGATTTCGTGGGCGAGCCGGGGGGTCTTGGCGTTGGCGAGCATCCAGGCCAGGACCTCACCATCTCCTAAGCCCTTGGCTACCTGAGCCTTAAGGGCTTCCGCGTCGACCCCAAGGAAGTCCAGGACGTTCTTATCGAGGGAGCAGTTGTAGGTATAGTCGCCGTTCTTGCCGGCGAGGGTGGCGCGGCACTTATCCAGCATGCGGGGAAGGATGACCAGGCCACCAAGCCGGACGCGAGGGCTGCGGGGCGGGTGCTGGGTGAGATCGTAAGGGTCGTAGGCCATGGGGAAATAACCCTACCCTTTTGAGGTAAATCTGCAAGTTTTCATCAGCTTTTAGGCAGTTTTGTGGGTTTGCCAATTTGTCACACCTCACTTCAGTAGGGGGATGCTTCCTTTGGCTGCCGGCATGGCCGTGGCCCCATTGACGACGAATTGTCTGCTGGGGTGCGCCGGCGTATTCCTCGCCGCGACCGTCCTCGACGCCTACGCCACCAAGGACGGGTCCGGAAAGCTGAAGGTCGCCGGGCTCTGGACGCTCCGGGCCGGCTGGGTCCTGCTGACCGCGATGCTCGCGTACCAAGGACTGCATGCCCACACGCTCCCGATCGGCAGCACGCCCGAGCTCGTCTTGGCCCTGGGCTGGGGATTGACCGCGCTGACCGTTTTCTTGGACCTGACTTTCGACCATCGCCTTCCGACCTGGGCCATCGCCGCGACCACGACCGCCTGCCTGGTGCTGGCCGCGGTCCTGGGCTTGCCCGTGACCACGCCGGACGTCGCCGCGAAACCGATGATCGTCCTGCATGTCGCGACCGCCGTCCTCGCCTACTGCGTGCTGGGCGCCCAAGCGCTCAACTCCGTCGCCTACCTCCTCCAGCATCGCGCGCTGGCCGGCCGTCGCTTCGGCGGCATCTACGCGTTCCTGCCGGCGCTCGTGCCGTTGGAACGCGTGGGCGGCCAGTTGCTCGGGGCCGCCGTCTGGATGCTCGGCCTCTCGCTCGTGATCGGCGCCGTCGATTGGTCCGCCGACCGCTCCCTCGTCACGCTGCCCAAGCTCGCGACCGCGTCGGTCGCCTGGTTGGGCGCCTTGTTCGTCGCGGTGCAGCGCCGGCGCGAGCGCCTGCTCGGACCTGCGTTCGCCCGCGCGAGCCTCTGGCTGCTGCTGCCCGCCTTGCTGGCGCTGTGGCTCTCCCTCCCCGCCGCCCGCGCATGACCGCCGCCCCCGCCACCTTGGTCGCGCTGAGCGCGACGCACCGCACCGCGGGGCTCGACGATCGCGCGGCCTTCGCCGTGGCGCCCGCCGGGGTCGAAGCCTTCTACGCGGCCGCCCGCGAAGCCGGCCTGGCCGAAGTCGTGCTCCTCGCGACCTGCAACCGGCTCGAAGCCTACGCGGTGGGCGATGAGGCCGCCGCCTTGCACGTGCGCGCCGCGCTGCTCCGCGCCACCGGCGCCGAGCCGGAGGCGCTGGACCAGCATCTGCGGCCGATCCCCGGCCTCGCCGCCGTCGAGCATCTCTTCGCCGTCGTCGCCGGCCTCGACTCCCAGATGGTCGGCGAGGTCGAGATCGCCGGCCAGGCCAAGGACGCCTACGCGGATGCGCTCGCCCGCGGGATGACCGGCCCCGTCCTCAACCGCGTCTTCCAGCGCGCCTTCCAGGCCGGGGCCTGGGCCCGCACCCACACCGGCATCTCGCACGGCAACGTCAGCCTCGGCAACATCGCCGTCGACCTCGCCGAGCGCGCGTTCGGCGCCCTCGCGGACGCGCGGGTCCTCGTGCTCGGCACCGGCGACGTCGGTCGGCGCGTCGTGCAGGCGCTCGTCTCGCGCGGCGCCGGCCAGGTCGCCGTGGCTTCCCGCACCTTCGAGAACGCCCGCGCGCTCGCCGCGGAATTCGGCGGCGCGTGCCTCCCCTTGGCCGACGCGCTCGCGCAGGCCCACGCCCACGACGTCATCGTCGGCGGCGCCGCCGTGGAGCGCGCCCTGCTGGATGCGGCGGCGCTGCGCGCGCACGCCGGCCGCCGGCATGGCCGCCCCTTGCTGCTCATCGACCTCGGCGTCCCGCGCAACTTCGACCCCGCGGCCCGCGCGCTCGCCGGCGTCTACCTGTCCGACCTCGACGACCTCGCCGGGGTGGCCAACGCGAACCTCCGCGCGCGCCTCGCCGAGGTCGCCACCGCGCGCGCCGCGCTCGCGGAGAAGGCGGCCCGCGCCTGGGGCGCCACCCAGCGCGCGCAACCCGAGGCCGGCTCCCCATGAAACCGACCGTCCTGATCGTCGACGACGAGAAACATTCCCGCGAAGGCCTGCGCGCCGCGTTCGACGACAAGTACGAGTGCTTCGTCGCCAAGGACGCCGCCGAGGCCGCCCGCCTCATGCAGGACGTGCCGCCCGACGCCGTGCTCACCGACTTGCGCATGGCCGGCGAGGACGGGATGTCCGTCATCGAGCGCGCGCTGAAGCTGCCCCAGCAGCCGGTCTGCATCATGATGACCGCCTACGGCGACGTCGACACCGCCGTCCAGGCGATGAGCCGCGGCGCCTATTGGTTCCTGCAGAAGCCCGTCGACCTCCGGCAGGTCGAGCTGCTGCTGGAGCGCGGCCTCAAGGCCCGGTCGACCGAGAAGGAGGTCGCCGTGCTGCGCACGCGGCTCGACCGCAAGTTCGCGCTGGGCGAGGTCGTCGGCTCCTCGGCGGCGCTCCAGCGTTCGATCGAGCAGGTGCGTTCCGTCGCCCCCTCCAACGCGACGGTGCTGCTGCTCGGCGAGACCGGCACCGGCAAGGAGCTCTTCGCCCAGATGATCCACCAGGCGAGCCAACGCGCGAAGGGACCGTTCATGGCGGTGCATTGCGCGGCCATCCCGGCGAACCTGCTGGAGAGCGAACTTTTCGGCCACGAGAAGGGCGCCTTCACCGGCGCCACCGAGCGCCGCGTCGGCCGCTTCGAGTCCGCCGACGGCGGAACCCTCTTCCTCGACGAGATCGGGGAGATCGACGCCACCACCCAGGTGAAGCTGCTGCGGTTCCTCGAGACGCGCGCGGTCGAGCGGCTCGGGTCGCATCGCCCGATCGGCCTCGACCTCCGGCTCGTCTGCGCGACGAACCGCGACCTGCTCCAGATGGTCAAGGAAGGGAAGTTCCGCGAGGACCTCTATTACCGCCTCTCCGTCGTGCCGCTGCGCCTGCCCGCCCTCCGCGAACGCACCGACGACATCCCGCTGCTGCTCGCCCATTACCTCCGGCGCTTCGCGCAGGAGAACGGCGTCCCCGAGGCCCGGTTGTCGCCTGAGGCGCTCGGCGTGCTCACGCGCTACGAATGGCCCGGCAACATCCGCGAGCTCCGCAACGCCAGCGAGAACCTCGCCGTGCTGCGCGCCGGCAAGGTCGTCCTGCCCGCGGACCTCGACCCGCGCTTCACCGCGCCGATCGCCCGCGTCGGCGCCGCGCCCGCCGCCCCCGCGTCCCTCGACAAGGCCGCCAACGAAAGGCAGCTCCTCCGCCAGGCGCTGCTTTCGGCCGCCGGCAACCGCACCCGCGCGGCCGAGTTGATGGGCATCTCGCGCCGGACGTTGCACCGCAAACTCCTCCAGTGGCCCGAGCTCGAGGCCGAGTCTCCGCCCACATGATCCGGCTGTTCGCCTGGTTCTGCTCCGCCGCTTGCCTCGGCGCGGCCGACATCGCCGGCTCCGACGTCCTCGCGCCGGCGTTGCTGACCGGATTGCGTCAGGTGGCGCCGACGGGTCGGACGGTCGATCTCGCCGGTACGTTGGCCGCGCGCCGCGGGCTCGCCGCCGGTCAGGTGGGTTGCGCCTTGCTGCTGGGTCGGCCCGACGAGCCGGCGCCGACCGGACCGAACGGCGTCGAGCTGGTCCCCTTCCCTTTCGCGCGCGCCGCCGCCGTCGTGGCCGTGCACCGCTCGAATCCCACCGAGCAGGTCAGCCTCGGGTCCCTCGCGGGGATCCTCGCGCGCGAGACCGCCGCTCCGCTCGGCAATTGGAACGAACTTCCGGGCGGTGGCCGCAACGACCTCTTCACCGCCGCGATCCATTCGCCGGAAGGCAGCTTCATCCGGGAGATGGTCCGGGGATTGGCCCTGGGGCAGGGTCCGTTCCGCGAGAGCGTGCGCTTGGATACGCCGGCGCTGCAGGTGAAGGAAACCCTGGCTTCGGTTTCCGGGGCCTTGGTCCTCCTGCCTTTTCCGGCCGCTGGGGACGCCAAACTTCTGCAAGTGTCGGACGGTCGCCAGGGGCGCTCCCTGACCGCCTACACCCCGACGGAGATGAATATCTATAACGGCGACTACCCGTTGAGCCTACCCGCCACCCTCTATATAAGGAAGGACCAGCTGGAGGCCTACGCCCCCGTGGCCCGTTGGGTGCTGTCGGACGAGGCGGCGACCCGCCTTCGGGAGCGTGGGCTTACCCCTACCCCCCCTTCCCTGCGGGCCCGCCTCCTCCAAAGGCTTGACACCCGCTAACGGCTTTGGTCTGCTCCTCTTCCAGCGCGCGCGTAGCTCAATGGTAGAGTACCACCTTGCCAAGGTGGCTGTTGCTGGTTCAAGTCCAGTCGCGCGCTCCACTTTAAAATGGAGCTAAAACCCGCCGAAACCCGGCGGGTTTTTCATTTTCAGGCCGCCGGGCCGGCGGGGAAAGTCACGATCACCCGCAGGCCGCGGGGTTGGGCGGGTTCGGCGACGGCCGTCCCCCCGTGGAGCTCGGCCACTTGGCGCACGATGCTCAACCCGAGCCCGCTGCCGCCGGCGCGGCGCGATTTATCCGTCCGGTAGAAGCGGTCGAACAGCCGGGGCAGGTCGACGGGGGCGACCCCGGCGCCGTCGTCGGTCACCCGGAGCTCGATCCCCTTCTGCCCGCTCACCGTGGCGAGGTGGATCCGGGTCGCCCCGGCCGCGTGCGCCAAGGCGTTGTCGATGAGGTTCTGGACTAGGCGGCGGGATTGGACCGGGTCGGTCGCCGCGGACTCGTCGGCCCGCAGGTCCAGCTCCAGCTCGACCCCGGCCGCCCGGGCGCGGGCCCGGTATTCCTCGCAGACTTCCCGCGCGGCCCGGTGCAGTGCCCCGGCTTCGCGCAGCGCGCCTTGGCCGCTCTCCAGGCTGGCCAGCGCGAGCAGGCCTTCGACCAGCCCCTGCAGCCTGCCCACCGAGGCGACGATCTTGCGGATGAAACGCGACCGGTCCTCCGCGGACATCGTCGCGTGGTCGTCGTCGAGGGTCTCCGCGTAGCCCCGCAGGATCGTCACCGGCGTGCGCAGGTCGTGCGAGACGTTGGTCACGAATTCGCGCTCCATCGCCTGCAGCCGCTTCAGCGCGGTGACGTCGGCGAGCACGAAGATGGCGGCGTCCTCCCCGAACGCCTCCGGGTCGGTGCGCGCGCCGGCCGCCTGGACCCACACGTCGGCCAGCGGCGCGCGGTTGAGCAGGATCGTCGCCTTCCCTTCGCCGGTGCGCCGCACCTGGCCGATCAGCTCGATGAAGTCCGCGCTCCGCACGAGCGGCACGACCGCGCCGCCGGCGTCGTCGGGTCGCAGGCCGAAGAGCGCGACGGCCGCCGGGTTGGCGAGCCGCAACCGGTCATGCGCGTCCACGACGAGGACGGCATCCGTCAGCGGCGCCAACAGCGCCTCGATCCGCCGGGCCGCGGCCGCGCGGATCTCCCCTTCCCCGCTGGTCCGCGTCTCCACGGCGCGCAGCAGCTCATCGAGCCCGAGCCAGCGGACGAGCCGGCCCTCGGGCCGCCGCGCGGGTTGTCCGCGCAGCAGCGCGCGGCGCGCCCACGTGAGGCAGCGGCCGAGTTCCGCGGAGCACCAGCCGGCGAGCGCGAGCGTCGCGACGAGCAGGATCCACGGCAACCAGGTCATCGGACGTCAGCGTGGCGGCGCGCCGGGCGGGGGCGAGCGCAAAGCCTTCAGCCCGCGACGCGGTAGCCGACGCCGCGCACGGTCTCGATGACCTCGCCGGCCGCGCCGAGCTTCTCGCGCAGGCGGCGGACGTGCGTGTCGACGGTGCGCGTCTCGAGGTCCGGCGAGTAGTTCCAGACGTCGGCCAAGAGTTCCTCGCGCGACTGCACGCGGCCTTTCCGCTCGAGCAGCAGCCGCAGGAGCTTGAACTCGGTCGCGGTCAGTTCGACGGCCTTGCCCTGCGCGGTCACTTCGTGGCGTTCGATGTCGAGCAGCAGCGCGCCCGCGGCGAGGCGCGTCGACGGCTTCGCCGCGGCGGACTTGGCGCGACGCAGCAGCGCCTGGGCCCGGAGCATCAGTTCGCGCACGTCGAACGGCTTCGCGACGTAGTCGTCGGCGCCGCTCTCCAGCCCCTTGACCTTGTCGGCGGTCTCCGCCTTCGCCGTGAGGAAGATGACCGGGGTGTCCTGGAGCAGCGCATCCGCCCGCACCATGCGCAGCAGCTGCACGCCGGTGAGTTCGGGCATCATGACGTCGAGGATGATCAGGTCGGGGCGGAAGTCGCGGGCCAGCCCGATCGCCCGCAAGGGGTCGTTGAGCGCGCGGACGGCGTAGCCGGCTTGGCGGAATTTGTAATCGAGCAGCTCGGTCACGTCCGCTTCATCGTCGACGACGAGGATGCGCTTGAGATGTTCGGCGTCCATAAGGGTGAACCCCACTCAAAGGCTAAGGCGGGTTAGCCGCCAGCGTTAGGTTACGATTGAGACAATCGGGATTCGGCGCTAAATATAATCCTAAGTGATTGACCAATAGAAACTTAGAAATCTCCGAAACCTGACTGTCACCCGCCATAGCCGCAATCTTAACCAATGCCCTGTTCCACGTGGAACAATGCCGCCTGCCCTGCCCTTACTTATCCTTCTTGGCCCGGAAAAGGATCATCAACAGAGAGATGTCGGCAGGATTCACCCCGCTGATGCGGCTCGCTTGGCCGAGGGTCAGCGGTTGGATTTGTTGAAGCTTCTGGCGGGCCTCCAGGCGCAGTCCGTAGGCTTTCATGAAGTCAAAGCCCGTTGGGACCTTGAAGGCATCCAAGTCATGTAGTTTGCGCACGGATCGGAGTTCGCGCTCAAGGTAGCCCCGGTACTTGACCCGGTACATGACCTCCGCTTGGACTTCGGGCGTTTCGGCCAGGAAGCTCGGCGGCAGGTCTGCGGGCGTCGACTCCCATTCCCGTCGGATAACATCGCCCGCAATGCCGCCCTTGATGGCGAGCTTTTCCATGTATTCGACCCAATGGGCCACTTGGGCCGCTTTGGCCTCGATACGGGCCAATCGCTCGGGCGGAACCAGTCCAAACTCGGCGGATTTGCCTTTGAGGCGGATTTCGGCGCTGCCGTGATTGAAGAGCAGCCTGTATTCGGCCCGGCTCGTGAACATCCGGTACGGCTCCTGGGTGCCTTTGGAGACCAAATCGTCGATCAGGACCCCGATGTAGGCTTCATCGCGGCCGATGACCATGGGGGTTTGGCCCCGGACCTTGCAGGCTGCATTGACGCCTGCGACCAAACCTTGGGCGGCAGCTTCTTCATAGCCGGAGGTGCCATTGATCTGACCGGCGAAGAAGAGGTTCTCCACTTTCTTGGACTCAAGCGTCGGGAAGAGCTGGGTAGGGGGGGCGAAGTCGTATTCCACCGCGTAGGCGGGGCGCATCATCACGGCCTGTTCCAGCCCAGGGACGGAATGAAGCATCTCCAGCTGAACCTTGAAGGGGAGGGAGGTCGAAAGGCCGTTGATGTACCATTCATCCGTATTCCGGCCTTCGGGTTCGAGGTAGAGCTTATGGCTATCCTTGTCGGTGAACTTGACGAATTTGTCTTCGATGGACGGACAATAGCGCGGACCGACGCCGGTGATCTCACCACCGTAAAGGGGAGAGAGGTGGAGATTCTCCTGGACGATTTTCCCGGTCGCACCGGTGGCCTCGGTCATCCAGCAGGTCACTTGGTCCGTGCCCGGCGTCCATCCCGGCAGCCGTTGCTCCGAGTGTTCCACGTGGAACAAGTCGGTCTGCTTACGGGTGTCATGGAAGGCGAAGAGGGTAGGGGAGGCATCGCCCGGCTGGGGCTCGCATTGGGTAAAATCGATGGAGGACCCGAGGATGCGCGGAGGGGTACCCGTCTTGAGTCGCTGCAGTTCAATGCCTGCCTCTAAGAAACTGCTGGACAACGACTTAGCACTAAAATCGCCGAGACGCCCGCCTTCGGTCTTGTTCGCCCCGATGTGCATCAAGCCCCGGAGGAAGGTGCCGGTGGTGACCACGACCGTCGTGGCGTGGAACTCCAAATCCAAGTTGGTCTGCACCCCCTTCACGGCACCTTCCTTATAAAGGAGGCCGGTGACCTGGGCCTGGAAGATGGTCAGCCCCGGCTGCCCTTCGCAGAGGTGCTTCATCCGGAACTGGTAGGCCTTCTTGTCGCATTGCGCCCGGGGTGCCTGGACGGCGGGGCCCTTGGAGGAGTTGAGGAGCCGGAACTGGATGCCGGTCGTATCCGCGGTCAGGCCCATCTCCCCGCCCAGCGCATCGATCTCGCGGACGATGTGCCCCTTGGCCTGGCCCCCGATGGCGGGGTTGCAGCTCATCTGGGCGATGGTGTCGACGTTGCCGGTCAGGAGCAGGACGTCCACGCCCATGCGGGCCGCGGCCAGGGCGGCCTCGACCCCGGCATGTCCGGCCCCGCAGACGATGACGTCGTAGGGTCGGTCGGGCCCGAGGCGGATTTCTTTGCGGGGAGGCATAGGCGGACTCCCCGGAGGGAATCACTTACCTATGCAGAAGGAAGCAAAGAGCTTGTCCAGCATACGCTCATTATCGATGCGGCCGACGATCTCCCCCAGGGCGTCCAGGCCGCTCCGGGCTTGGGCGGCGGCCAGCTCGGTCTGGATGGGGGCCTTCAGGTGGCCGACGGCCTCGGTCAGGGCGACTGCCGCCCGGGCCATGGCCTCGGCGTGACGGACGCTCACGACCAGCTCCTCGGCGCCCGGCGCGATCTCGCGGTCGACCAGGAAGGCCCCGAGCCGGGCGCGCAGGGTCTCGGCGTCGCGGCCGTCGAGGAGGCAGGCCGAAAGCTTGGTCAGCTTCGGCAGGAAATCCTGCTGCGCGGGATGAGCGGGCAGGTCGGACTTGTTCGCGACGACGAGCGTGCGCGCGGGGTCCAGCAGCGCGACGAGTTCCGCGGGCAGGGCAGGGGGCTCGGCGGAAGCATCGACCACGAGGAGCAGCAGGTGCGCGCCGCGCGCCTGCTCGAGCGAGCGCGCCATGCCGAGGTGCTCGAGCGTGGAGCCGCCGTCGCGGAGTCCCGCGGTGTCGATCGCGGTGACGGCGAGCGGCAGGCCCGCGACGGGCGCCTCGAGGTAGTCGCGCGTCGTGCCGGCCTCGGGGCTCACGATCGCGCGGTCGGCGCCGGCGAGCACGTTGAGGAGGCTCGACTTGCCGGCGTTCGGCGCGCCGACGACGGCCACGCGCAGGCCCGCGCGCAGGGCGCCGTCGTGCTTCGCCGTGCGGGCGTATTCGGAAAGTTCTGACGCGATTCCGGCCAAGCGGGCCGCCGGTCCGCGCGGGTCCTCGGGCGGCAGGTCTTCCTCGGGGAAATCGATGTGCGCCTCGAGCTCGGCGAGCGCCTGCAGGGTGCGGTCGGTCCATTGCGCGACGTGCCGGCCGAGTTCGCCGGCGAGCATGCGGCGCGCCGAGGCGAGCGCGCGCTCGGAGCTGGCGTGGATCAGGTCCGCGACGGCTTCGGCCTGCGTGAGGTCGATCCGTCCGGCGAGGTAGGAGCGGCGCGTGAACTCGCCGGGTTCGGCGAGCCGCCCGCCGCGCGCGAGGCAGTCCTCGGTGATGCGGCGCACGAGCAGCGGGTTGCCGTGGCAGGTGATCTCGAGCGAGTCGTTCCCGGTGAAGGAACGTCCGGCCTGCCAGAGCACGGCCACGACCTGGTCGATGGGCGCGCCGGTTCCGTCGCGCCAGATGCCGAGCGTCGAGGTCTTCTCCGCGAGCGGGGTCTTCCGGCCAAGGGCGGCGTTCGCGATCGTGGCCGCGAGCGGTCCGTCGACGCGGACGATGGCCAAGGCCGAACGGCCGGCGGGGGTCGCGGCGGCGACGATGGTATCGGGAGCGGACATGGTGCGGTCGGCCGCCATCCCAAGGGGCGAGGGGAGGGGAAGCAAGCGGTGTCATACTTCCCAAAAAGGCTGGAAGGGAAGGGCGGGCCTGCCACAGTCCCGCCGAGACCCTTCCCGTGGAAAACCACCGCTTCCTCCTTCCCGCCCCGGCCCGCCAGATCGCCGCCGACCATGGCACCCCCTGCTATGTGTACGACCAGGCCACCCTCGAGGCCCAGGCCGACGCCATGTTGGCCTTCCCGAACGCCTACGGCTTGACCGTGCGCTTCGCCATGAAGGCCTGCCCCAACGCCGCGGTCCTCCGGGTCTTCGCCAACAAGGGGCTCCATTTCGACGCGAGCTCGGGCTGGGAAGTCCGCCGCGCCATGCTCGCCGGCGTCCCGGCCGACCGCATCTCCCTTTCCTCCCAGGAGCTGCCCGAGGATTTCGCGCCCCTCCTCAAGCAGGGCGTGCACGTCAACGCGTGCTCCCTCCTCCAGCTGGAGCGGATCGGCCAGGCCCTGCCGGGCCACGAGGTGGGCCTGCGTTTCAATCCCGGCCGGGGCTCCGGCGGCAACGGCAAGACCAACGTCGGCGGTCCCGACTCCTCCTTCGGCATCTGGCATGAATGGGCGGACGAGGCCCAGGCCATCGTCCAGCGGCATGGCCTCAAGGTCGTCCGCATCCATACGCACATCGGCTCCGGCAGCGACCCCTTGGTGTGGCAGGAAGTTTCCGCCGCGAGCCTCGCGCTCGTCGGCCGCTTCCCGACCGTCCGGACGCTCAACCTCGGCGGCGGCTACAAGGTCGCCCGCGTCGCCACCGAGAAGGGCACCGACCCGCAGGTCGTCGGCGCCCCGGTCAAGGGCGCCTTCGAGAAGTTCGCCGCGGCCGACGGTCGCCAGCTCCGCCTCGAGATCGAGCCCGGCACCTTCCTCGTCGCCAACGCGGGCGCCGTGCTCTCCCGCGTCCAGGACATCGTCTCCACCGGCGCCCGGGAATTCCTCAAGCTGGATTCCGGCATGACGGAGATCCTGCGTCCGTCGCTCTACGGCTCGCAGCATCCGGTCCACCTTTATCCCGCTCAGGCCACCGGCGCCACGCGCGACTACGTCATCGTCGGGCATTGCTGCGAATCCGGCGACCTCATCAGCTGCGCGCCGGGCGAACCCGAGACGTTGGCGACGCGCACCCTGCCCGCCGCGCGCCCGGGCGACCTCTGCGTCATCGGCGGCGCCGGCGCCTACTGCGCGGGCATGAGCACGAAGAACTACAATTCCTTCCCCGAGGCGCCCGAGGTCCTGCTGCGTCGCGACGGGAGCGTCGCGCTCATCCGCCGCCGCCAGTCCCTCGAGCAGATCCTCCAGAACGAGCTGCCCGTCGCCGGCCTCTGACCGTGCCGTTGGTCTCCCCACCCTTGGGCGCTACCGTGCCCGCCTCGCCGCACGCGACCGTCGTCAGCCTGCCCACGCTCGCCGACGTCGAAGGCTACGAGCGCAAGGATCCGGCGACGCTCCGCCACATCACCGTCGGCTACCCCCGCTTCGTCCGCAACCGGCTCGTCGGCGCGGCCGCCGCGCGCGCGGCCGCCGCGTTGGGCCGCACCGGCGAACTTTTCCCGCTCGTCTCGCGCGCCGCGGCGCTCGCGTGGGCCGCCCGCGCCGGGGCCGCGGTGACGTCGCTCGACGACGTGGGCGACTGGGTCCTGCTGACGACGCCGCCGGGCGACGCCGCGGCGCGCCTCGCGAAGTTCGTCCAGCATACGGGCATCCTCATCTCCTCGCGCCAGGCCGACGCTTACCTCGCGCCGGAGCGTCGCCACGTCGGCGCGCCGCCCGCGCCGGTGCAGGCCGCGCTCGCGCCCTACCTCGCCGGCGTCGCGCCGGCCGACATCCTGCTCGCCACGTCGGGCATGAACGCCGTCGCCGCCGCGATCGCCGCGGTCGACGCCGTGCAGCGTCCCCGCGGGCGCCGCGCCTGGATCCAGCTCGGCTGGCTCTACGTCGATTCGACCCGCCTGCTCGAGAAGGCCGCCGACGCCCCGCACCACTTCGTCGCCGACGTGCGCGACCTCGCCGCGGTGGAGCGGCTCCTCGCCGCGGGCGACGTCGCCGGCGTCCTGACCGAGCTGCCGAACAACCCGCAGCTGGAGACGGCCGACGTCCCGGCTCTGCGCGCCCTCTGCGATCGCCACGGCGCGCGCCTGCTCCTCGACCCGAGTTCGGTCGGGCTCGCCACCGTCGACGTCCTGCCCTGGGCCGACGTCCTCTGCAGCAGCCTGACCAAGTACGCGGCGGCCGAAGGCGACGTGATGGCGGGCGTGCTCGCGGTGAACCCGTCGCGCCCGGACGCCGCCGCGCTCCTCGCCGCCGCCCGCGCCGCCTTGTCGCCGCTGCACCCGCTCGACCTGGCCGCGCTCGCCGCGCAGGTCGGTCGGCTCGGCGAGGTGACGGCCCGCCTGTCCGCGACCGCCGCGGAACTCGCCCGGCGGCTCGCCGCGCATCCCGCCGTCGCGCGCGTGCGCACGGCCGACACCGGCCCGACCGCCGCCGCGTTCCGCGCGCTCCGTCGGCCCGGCGCGGGGGCCGGCGCCCTCATCACCATCGAGCTCCGCGGGGAGATGCGCGGCGTCTACGATCGCCTGCGCGTCGTCAAGGGTCCCAGCTTCGGCCTTCGCTACACCTTGGCGACGCCCTTCCTCTGGCTCGCGCACTTCGAACAGGTCACGACCGAGGCCGGCCGCGCGGAGATCCGCGCCGCCGGCCTGGATCCGGACCTCCTCCGGATTTCGGTGGGCGCCGAGCCCATGGAGGAGATCTGGGAGGCGTTCGCCGAGGCGTTGGCCTGATCAGCCTTCGTCCTCGTCGTCCGGCTCGGCGGGTTCCTCGCGGGCGGCCTGCTTCCGCGGCGCCGCGGCCTTGCGGGCTTCGCGCGCCTTGAGCATGCGTTCGCGGAACGCCGCCTTCTCCTTCTCGAGCAGGGCCGCCGCCTCCGGGTCGACCTTGCCGAGCCCTTCGGCGAAGGCCTTGCGGTAGGCCTCCTCGGATTCGGTCGCTCGCTTGTTCGCCGTCCGATAGTCGGCCTGGGCTTTTTGGGCGAGCGCCCGGTCGACTTTCGCCTGCTGGTGGGCGGCGGCGACTTCGGGCAACGCGTTCGCCTGCTTGCGGGCCGCGACCAGCCGATCGTGCCCGGCCTCGTCGTCGCGCGCGGGCGACGGCGTCGCGGGTTTGTCCGCCGCGTACGCGGGGAAGGGGAGGGGCGCCGCCAGGAGGGCGATCGCCAGGAGGGAGGTGGTGGTATGCATGGGTTTGGTGGGAACGGGCTTGAGGAGGGGGCGGGCTTCTGGACAATTCAAGCCGAGCCCCTTAGGGTTCATCGCATGAGACTTTCCCCCCGTCCGCTGCTGGGTTTCCTCCTGGCCTGCCTGCTCGTCCTTCCCCTGGCCGCGCAGAAGAAGAAGACCGGCGGCCTCATCCTGGAGGCGCCCGACCTGCCGCCCGTGCCGACGATCCCCAATGCGTTCGCCCAGGTCGTCGGCACCCAGATCATCAGCCCCGCCTATAAGTTCTCCAAGGAGGACGCGACGGTCGAGGGCGCGCGCGAGATCGCCAAGCTGGGGTCGCGCATCCTGAAGATCCAGCTGCCGCCGCCGCCCCAGTTCACCGAGCTCATCGGGATGCCGTTCACCCACTACCTGCTCTGGTACCGGACGGGCAACGAGTGGAAGGGCGGCATGACGCCCGAGCTGCGCCGCAAGGAATACAACGCGACCTACCTGTTCACCAAGGACCTCCTCACCCGCCGCGACACGACGGGGAAGACCTTCTTCCTCGGCCATTGGGAGGGCGATTGGGCGCTCCTGCCGAACATGGACCCCAAGGGCGAGTTCGACGCCAAGGCCGCGGCCGCGATGGTCGAGTGGCTCAACGTCCGCCAGGAGGCCGTCGAGGACGCCCGCCGCGAGGTGCCCTACACCCGCTGCCGCGTCTACACCTACGCCGAGGTCAACCGCGTGATGGACGCCTTCAAGGGCGGCAAGCAGCGGATGATCAACGCGGTCATCCCCAAGACCAACGTCGATTTCCTCTCCTACTCCGCGTACGACGTCCAGCTCCAGCCGGCCGAGACGGTCCGCGCCGCGCTCGATTACGCCAACCAGCAGCTGCCGGCCAAGGCCGGGCTTCCCGCCCGCCGCGTCTTCATCGGCGAGTGCGGGCTTTCCTGGGACGCCTGCGGCGGCGACGGGAAGGTCCACGAGCAGCGCAACCGCGAGATCCTCGCGAAGTTCCTCTCCTGGCGGCCCGCGCTCGTCCTGTATTGGCAACTCTACAATAACGAGGTCAAGGACGGCAAGCAGGTCGGCTTCTGGCTTATCGACGACAAGAAGCGGCCGACGCCGCTCCACGGCACCCTCCGGGAGCTGCTCGCCCAGCAGGAGGAAGTGGCCAAGGAGATGATGCAGCGTTCGCGCCGGCTCCCCTCCTTCGAGGAGATGGCCACCTTCTCCGAGAACTGGCTCACCCAGCGGGGCCGCTGAGCGGACTCCGGACTTGAGGTCCCGCCGCCGCCCCCGAGATTGACGCCATGCGCAACGCCCTCTGCCTCGAGGCCTTCGGCACCTTCTTCCTGTGCCTCGCCGCGGCCGTCGCCGGCGAGCCCTTGGCGATCGCCGCCCTGCTCGGCGCCTTGATCTACGCCGGCGGGCCGATCTCCGGCGCGCACTACAACCCCGCCGCGACCCTCGCTTGGTGCGTCCGCGGACGGCACCGTTGGTTGCCCGGCGTCGCCTACGTGCTCGTCCAGCTCACCGCCGCCCTGGCCGCCGCGGCGGTCGCCGGCCTCCTCGCCGGCCATGATCCCGAGCGCACGGCCGCCGCCGCGCGCGCGATCGACGACCCCGTCCTCGAGGGCGTCCTCAACGAGGGGGTCGCGGAGTTCCTCGGCACCTACCTGATGGCGTTCGTCATCCTGATGGTCGCGACGTCGCGCCGGACGGCCGGCAACGGCTACGCGGGCGTCGCGATCGCCCTCGTGGTCTACGGGGCCGCCATCGTCTTCGCCCGCCAGGCGCCGACGTTCAACCCCGCCGTGATGCTGGCCACGACCTTCCGCGACGTCTTCGCGGCCTTCACCGCCGAGGGCGAGCAGTTCAAGGTGCTCCGGGCGGAGCTGGCCTTCGTCGCCAAGTTCACGCCGCGCTACCTCCTGCTGGTCGGGCTGCAGCTCGCCGGCGCGGCCGCCGCGGCCTTCACCTTCCGCGGGCTCTTCCCGGAGGAACGCTGAAATCCCAAGGCAGGGCTTGAATCGGGCCGAGGAGGGCCCAAGGTCACCGCATGAATCCGCTCTTCGCCGCCCACAAGCACTACGGCTCGCTCCTCCTGGTCCTGATCCTGGCCGTCATCATCGTGGCCCTGGTTAAGGGCCCGAAGCCGGTGCTGCAGCGCATCGTCGCCGTCCTGGTCGACATCAACCTCGTCGTCGGTCTGGTGGTGGTCTTCCAGGCCGAGTCCCGCAACGTCTCCTGGTTCCACCCGATCTTCGCGCTCGGCGCGGTCGGCCTCCTGCACGCCTCCGCCAAGAGCGAGGACAAGGCCAAGGTCGTCCGCTGCTTCTCGCTGGCCCTCGTCCTCCTCGTCGCCGCCTGGTCCGTCAACGCCGCCTGGGGCCCGGAGTTCTTCAAGACCACCTGGCTGATCAAGTCGGCCCCGGCGGTCATCGCCAAGTAACGCTCGCCGCCACGGTCAGCCCACGACGGCCCGGACATCGTCCGGGCCGTTTGACTTCCCATTGACCCGTCGCTCGTTGGCGTGACACTAGCCCGGCCGATGTACCGCCTCGCCCTCAACATGCTCTTCGGGGATCGCGCCAAGCTCGCGATGCTTCTCTGCGGCCTGGCGTTCTCGGCCCTGCTGATGGCCCAGCAGAGCTCGGTCTTCTTCGGCATCATGAGCTGGACCTACACGCCGATGGTCAACATCCGCGCCCAGGTCTGGGTCAGCGACCCGATGGTCGAGCAGGTCAACGACGCCAAGCCGCTGCGCGACACCGACCTCGGCCGCGTCCGCTCCGTGGACGGCGTCGCCTGGGCCGCGCCGCTCCATACTTCCTTCGTCCAGGCGCGGATGCAGGACGGCAACTTCAAGCTGATCACGCTCGTCGGCATCGACGCCGACACCTTCGCCGGGGCGCCGGCCGTCCTCACGCAGGGGCGCATCGAGGACCTCCGCCTGCCGGACACGGTCATCGTCGACGAGTGGGGCGCCGCCCTGATGGGCCGCATGGGCGTCGGGCCCGACGGCAAGCCGCGCAGCACGCCGCTCAAGGTCGGCGACACCTTCGAGATCAACGACATCCAGGCCCGCATCGTCGGCATCTGCCGGGTGAAGCGCGCCTTCACCGGCGGACCGTTCGTCTACACGACGTACGACCGCGCCAAGGGCTACACCCTCGGCGCCCGCCGGACGCTGAGCTTCATGCTGGTCGAGCCGCAGAAGGGCGTGCCGCCGGCCGAACTTTGCGACCGCATCGAACGCGACACGGGCCTCAAGGCGTGGACGTCCGACACGGTGATCTGGAACTGGGGCGAGCGCAGCCTGGCCCGCAACACCTTCTGGTGGTTCTGGACGAACACCGGGATCCCGTTCTCCTTCGGGACCGCGGTGCTCCTCGGCCTGTTCGTCGGCATCGCGATCTCCGGCCAGACGTTCTACTCCTTCGTCCTCGAGAACCTGAAGTATTTCGCCGCCATCAAGGCGATGGGCGCGGGCATGGGCGTGATCGCGCGCATGCTCTTCGTCCAGGCGTTCACCGCCGGGCTCATCGGCTTCGGCCTCGGGGCCGGCATGGCGCAGGCCATCGGCCGCGTGATGATCGAGAAGGGCATGCCCCCGTTCGTGATGTTCCCGCAGATCCTCTGGGCGACGTTCGCCCTCGTGCTGGGCATCAGCTTCGTCTCCGCCGTCATCGGCATCATCAAGGTGTCGCGCGTCGACGCCGCCTCCGTCTTCCGCGGATGAGCCACCTCGCCCACACCGTCGCCGTCCGCGCCACCGGCGTCGACATGTTCTTCGGGACGCCGGAGAACCGCGTCGTCGCCCTCAAGCAGGCCGACTTCGAAGCCCGCCGCGGCGAGCTCATCATGCTGGTCGGTCCGTCCGGCTGCGGGAAGACCACGCTCCTCTCCGTCATCGCCGGCACGCTCACGCCCCAGGCCGGCGCGGTCGAGGTCTTCGGCCAGCGGCTCGACGGCCTCGGCCAGGAGGCGCTCACGACGTTCCGCCGGCGGAACCTCGGCTTCGTCTTCCAATCCTTCAACCTGATCCCGACGCTCACGGTCCTCGAGAACGTGATGGTGCCGCTCCTGATCCAGGGTCGTCCGTTCGGCGAGGCGCGCGAACGCGCGGTCGCCATCCTCGACAAGGTCGGGCTCAAGGGCCGCGAGGAAGGCCGCCCCAACGCGCTCTCCGGCGGGCAGCAGCAGCGCGTCGCCATCGCCCGCGCCCTCGTGCACGAGCCGCCGCTCCTGATCTGCGACGAACCGACGTCGGCCCTGGACAAGGACACGGGCGCCCAGATCATGCAGATGGTCCGCGACCTCTCCCGCTCGCCCGAGCGCTGCGTGGTCGTCGTCACGCACGACCACCGCATCTTCCGCTTCGCCGACCGCATCGCCGAGATGGAGGACGGCCGCATCAGCCGGGTGGTCGACGACCCCAAGCTCCTCGACGCCTCCCAACTCTGAGTACCCTTATGTTCAAGAAACGCTTCCTGCTCTTCGCCCTCGCCCTCGCCGGCGCCGGCGCCGCCCTGCAGCTCACCCGCGGTACGGCCACGGAGATGCCGATCAAGCCGCCGCCCTACGAGCCCGCCACCCGCGACAAGGATGGCCTGATCGCGGCCGCCGGCCTGATCGAGGCCGTCGCCGAGAACACGCTCCTCGGCTCGCCGACCTCCGGCACGATCGCCAAGGTCCACGTCCGGGTCTGGGACCAGGTGAAGGTCGGCGATCCGATCCTCACGCTCGATGACCGCGACCTCCGCGCCCAGCGCGCCGTGCAGAAGGCGGCCGTCGACGCCGCCGCCGCCACCGCCGAGCGCGCGGCGGACACCGCCCGCCGCTGGACCGGCCTCAAGGACAGCGGCGCCGTCGCGCCCGCGGACCTGCTGACCTACCAGATGGCCGCCAAGGAGGCGACGGCCCGCCTCGCGCTCGCCCAGGCGCAGCTCGACCAGACGGACGTGCTGCTCGACCGCCTCGTGCTGCGTTCGCCCATCGCCGCCACGGTCCTCCAGGTCGGCGTCCGCGCCGGCGAATTCGTCGCCGCCGGGGCGAAGGCCCCCGTCGTCCTCGGCGATATTTCCCGGCTGCAGATCCGCTGCGACGTCGACGAGCAGCTCGCCACCCGCATGCGCGAGGGACTCCCCGCGAAGGGTTTCCTGAAGGGGGAGAGCTCCCTCGCCGGAGGCCAGGACCGCTCCATCGCCCTCAAGTTCGTCCGCATCGAGCCCTTCGTGATCCCGAAGACCTCGCTCACCGGCGCGAGCGTCGAGCGCGTCGACACGCGCGTGCTCCAGGTCATCTACCAGTTCGACCGCCCGACGGGCCGCGCCCTCTTCGTCGGCCAGCAGATGGACGTCTATATCGACGCTTCGCAAAATGCGCCGGGTAAATAAGACCTGCCTGTTCGCGGCGCTGGCCTTCGCCGGCTGCGCCCACGAGCCCGCCCCGCCGCCCGCCGCGCCGCCCGCCCCCGCCGCCTTCTCGCAGGCCGGCGCCGCCGCCGACGCGAAGTGGGCCGAGGCCTTCGGCGACCCCGCCTTGCTCGACCTCCTCGCCCGCGCGCGCAAGGGCAGCCCGGACCTCGCGCTCGCCCGCGCCCGCCAGCGCGAGGCGATCGCGTTGCTCCGTGCCGCCGACGCCGGGGACGAGCCCGCGCTCTCCGTCGGCGCCGGGCAGGAGGCTTCACGGATCTCCGTGGCCAACGGCCGCTTCCCGCCCGGCATCCCGCGCCGCACCGATGTCGCGGCCGTCGCCGCCAAGGCTTCCTGGGAGCTCGACGTCTGGGGCCGCGAGGCCGCGAAGTCGGAGGCCGCCGCCGCCGACGTCCGCGCCGCGAAGTTCACCGCCGCGCAGGCCGACCTCGCCTTGTCCGCCGAAGTCGCCCGGCTCTGGTTCGCCGTCCGCGGCGCCCGCGAGCAGCTGGCCTACCTCGAGACCGAATTCGCCACGCGCCTCCGCGAGATGGAGCTGGTGGAGCGGACCGTCGCCGCCGGGTTGATCGACTCCGACCCGCTGGCCTCCGCGAAGCTGGCCGCGGCGCAGGCCAAGGTCGACGAAGGCCTCGGCCGTCGCCGCGTCGCCGCCGCCGAGAACGCCTTGCGCGCGCTCATCGGCGCCGCGCCGGGCGAGCCCTTGCCCGCCGGCCAGGCCCCCGCCGCGATGCCGAACTTCGGCGCCGGCGTCCCGTCGGAGCTCCTGCTGCGCCGGCCCGACCTCGCCGCCGCCGCCGCGCGCCTGGACGCCGCGGTCTCCCGCGAAGGCGCGGCCCGCGCGGATTTCTATCCCTCCGTCACGCTCAGCGGCCAAGCCGGTTGGCAGGCCGATCCGGCATCGCGCCTCGGCCAAGGCGCCGCGGGCTTTTGGAGCCTCACGCCGGCGGTGGACCTGCCGCTCTTCGACGCCGGTCGCCGCGAGGCGAACCTCGAGGCCGCGCGCGCGCGGATCGACGGGTCCGCGGCCGAATGGACGAAGGCCGTCCTCGCCGCCTTCCGCGAAGTCGAGGACGCCCTCGCCGACCTCCGCGAACTGGCGCAGCAGGAGGAGCTCACCGCCCGCGTGCTCGCGGCCGTGCGCGTCCGCCTCGCCAACGCCGAGGCGCGTCGCCGCGCCGGCCTGGCCAACGACACGGAGCTGACGCTCGCCCGCCGCGACGAGGCCTTGGCCGCGCGCACGCTCTCGATGGTCGTGTGGGAGCGCCGTCAGGTCGCGGTGCGTCTGGCCGCCGCCACCGGCGGCGGTTGGTCCGCGAAGTAGGCGCAAAGAAGAAGGGCGTCCTCGCGGACGCCCTTCGTGTTCCTGCCGGTCAAGGCGCTCAGGCCTTGAGCTGCGGGCGCTTGGGATCCGGCCAGTCGATGTGGAAGAACTCGCCGCGGGGCTTGTCCGTCCGCTCGTACGTGTGGGCGCCGAAGAAGTCGCGCTGACCTTGGAGCAGGTTCTGCGGGAGGTTCTCGGTGCGGTACGAGTCGAAGTACGAGAGCGCCGAGCCGAGGGTCGGCACGGGGATGCCGTGCTTCACCGCGAGGGCGATGACCTTGCGCCAGTTCTTCTGGGCCTTCTTGACCGTCTTCTTGAAGTACGGGTCGAGGAGCAGGTTATCCAGCGAGCGCTTCTTGGCGAAGGCTTCGGTGATCTTCTGCAGGAAGCTCGCGCGGATGATGCAGCCGCCGCGCCAGATCTGGGCGATCTCGCCGAAGTTGAGCTTCCACTTGTACTCGTTCTGGGCCTCGCGCATGAGCTGGAAGCCCTGGGCGTAGGAGCAGATCTTGGAGCAGTAGAGCGCGTCGCGGATCTGTTCGATGACCTTGGCCTTGTCCGGGTTCGTCATCGCGCGCTTCGGGCCGCGGAGGACCTTGGCGGCCTTGACGCGTTCTTCCTTCACGGCGGAGAGGCAGCGGGCGAAGACGGCTTCGGCGATGGTCGGGGCGGCGACGCCCATGTCGAGGGCGTTGGCGCTCGTCCACTTGCCCGTGCCCTTCTGGCCGGCGGTGTCGAGGATCACGTCGACCAGCGGCTTGCCGGTCTCGGGGTCCTTCTGCTTGAGCACCTTGGCGGTGATCTCGATGAGGAAGGAGTTCAGGTCGCCCTTGTTCCACTCCTCGAAGGTGGTGCCGATCTCGTCCGGGGTCATGCCCAGGAGGCCGCGCATCAGGTCGTAGGCTTCGCAGATCATCTGCATGTCGCCGTACTCGATGCCGTTGTGGACCATCTTCACGTAGTGGCCGGCGCCGTCGGGACCGATGTGGGCCACGCAGGGGACGCCGCCCTTGATGGGCTTGCCGGGGGTCGCGCCGGTCAGCTCGACGCCGGTGACGGCATCGACCTTGGAGGCGACGGCTTCCCAGATGGGCTTCAGCTCGGCCCAAGCGGCGGGGTCGCCGCCCGGCATGAGGGACGGCCCGAAACGGGCGCCTTCTTCGCCGCCGGAGACGCCGGAGCCGATGAAGCGGAGGCCCTTGGCCTTGAGTTCGCGTTCGCGGCGGATGGTGTCGGTCCAGAGGGCGTTACCGCCGTCGATGATGATGTCGCCCGGCTCGAAGACCGCGGCGAGCTCGTTGATCACGGCGTCGGTCGGGCCGCCGGCCTTGACGAGGATGACGGCCTTGCGGGGCTTCTTCAGGGAAGCGGCGAAGTCCTTCATGGTGGGGCAGCCGGTCAGCTTGCCCGGGGTCTTCGGGTTTTCCTTCACGAACTCGTCGGTCTTGGCGGTCGTCCGGTTGTAGACCGAGATCGCGAAGCCGTGGTCGGCGATGTTGAGGGCGAGGTTCTGGCCCATGACGGCCAGACCGATGAGACCAATGTCGGATTGCATAAGAGGAGCCCATGCGAACCCCCGGGGGCGGGCATGGCAAACCAGAAAACGGTGGTTTTCCTTCAAAACGGCGGTGGGGCCGGCCCGCGGGAAGGCTTTCCCCTCGCCACCTTCGCGTGCGCTCCCATGTTCTGACGCCGTCATGTCCCAGCTCGTCGGCAAACGCATCACCCTCGGGGTCACCGGCTCGATCGCCGCCTACAAGGCCGCGGACCTGACCTCCCAGCTCGTCAAGTACGGCGCCGAGGTCCAGGTGGTCATGACCAAGGGCGCCACCCAGTTCATCACCCCGATGACGCTCCAGGTGCTCTCCCGCCGGCCGGTGGCGTTCGACCTTTGGGCCGAAGGCGCCAACTCCGTCCCGGGCCACATCGAGATCGCCGACTCCTCCGACCTGCTGCTCGTCGCCCCGCTTTCGGCCAACGTCCTCGCGGAGTTCGCCCACGGCCTCGCGCCGGACCTGCTCACCAGCATCTACCTCGCCACCCGCGGTCCGGTCCTGCTTTGCCCGGCGATGAACGGCAAGATGTACGAACACCCGGCCACGCAGGCCAACCTCAAGACGCTCCGCGCCCGCGGCCACGCCGTCGTCGACCCCGCCGAGGGCATGCTCGCCTGCGGCTATGAGGGCGTCGGCAAGCTCGCCCCGGTCGAGGAGATCGTGAGCCGCGTGCTGTCGATCCTGGGTTGAGCCGGATGGACCCCCGCGCCCTGCGCCAGCGGATCGAAGCCTCGGCGAAGGCGCTGGGCTTCGACGCCTTCGGGGTCGCGCCCGTCGAGGTCGACGTCCGGGCCGACTACTTCCGGAAGTGGATCGCCGATGGCATGCATGGCGATATGGCTTGGTTGGCCCGTAATCCGGACCGCCGGACCGACGCCCGCAAGGTGCTGCCCGAGGCCCGCAGCCTGGTCGTGGTGGGCCTGAACTATTTCCAGCCGCACCCGCCGGCGGGCTACCGCATCGCCAAATACGCGCTCGGCGCCGATTACCACGACGTGATCCTCGAGCGGCTCAAGGAGCTCTGCGTCGTGATGCAGTCCCTTGGGGGTGAGCAGAAGCCCTACGTCGACACGGGACCGGTGCTCGAGAAGCCCGTCGCGGCCGCCGCCGGCCTCGGTTGGCAGGGTAAGAGCACGATCCTCATCCATCGGGGCGCCGGCACCTGGCTCTTCCTCGGCGTCATCCTGACGACCCTGGAGCTCGAGGCCACGGCGACCCGCGAGCCGGACCGCTGCGGGTCCTGCACCCGTTGCATCGACGCCTGTCCGACCGCGGCGATCATCGCGCCCTATCGGATGGATGCGCGCAAGTGCCTCGCCTACCTCACCATCGAGCACAAGGGCGCCATCCCCGTCGAGTACCGCGAAGCCCTCGGCGACCGCGTGTTCGGCTGCGATGACTGCCTCGACGTCTGTCCCTGGAACAAGTGGGCGGCGGTCACCCGCGAAGCCCATTTCGCCCCACGTCCGCACCCCCCGCTGCGGGCGACCTTGGCATGGACGGAGGATCAGTTCCTCGCCCACTTCCGCGGCACGCCGGTCGAGCGTCTCGGGCTCGCGCGTTGGCGACGCAACGCGCTCACGGTCCTGGGCAATGTCGGCACGACCGCCGACCTCCCGGCCGCCGAAGCGTTGCTCGGCGACCCCGACCCGATGGTGGCGGAGCATGCGGCGTGGTCGGTCGCCCGCCTGCGCACCCGCTGAACCTACGGGTTGCCTCGGACCCCGGCCTCGTCCTAATGGGAGCCGTGACCCTCGCCCAAGCTTACTACGCGCTCGCCGCGGTCCTGCTGCTCGCCGGTTTCCTGGTCTGGACCGGCGCCGAGGTCCTGCGTTCCTTCCGCCGCTCGGGCTTCGCGACCGCCGTCCTCGGCCTGGCCGCCGTCGCCTGGTTCATCGGCTGGCTCTGGTTCCTGCCCGAGCCCGACCTCGCCGGCATCAACCGCAACTTCGTGCTCGCGGTCTTCACCCTCGCGAGCCTCGCCGCCTTCAAGTACCTGCCCGACCTCCTGCCAATCCGTTCGCTCGGGGTCCTGATGATGTTCCTCGCGCGCCACGTGCTCGACGCCGGTTTCACGCACCTGCCCTACAGCCTCCTCGCCGCTTCGGTCAGCTATGGGTTGCTGGTCCTCTTCGGCCTCTGGTGGGCCTCCTCGCCGCCCGCCTTCGTGCGGCACTGCGACTGGGTGCTGGCCGCCCCCTTCCGCCACCGCCTCCTCGGCGCCCTCCTCGCCGGCCTCGGCGCGGCCTGCGTCTACCAAGCGTCCCACCTGGCGTGAGTCGCGCGCTCCTCATCGTCGTCTCGGGTCCCGCCGGCAGCGGCAAGACCACGCTCTGCGCCAGCCTCACCGGGGCCTCTCCCCAGGCCATCCGTCGCGTGATCACCTGCACCACGCGCGCGCCGCGGCCGGGGGAGGTCGACGGCGTCGACTACCACTTCCTCACGCGCGCCAGCTTCGAGCAGCAGGTCGCCGCCGGCGTCTTCCTGGAGCACGCCCACGTCCACGGCAACCTCTACGGCCCGCGGGCGGCCGACGTCGCGGCCCATCTCGGGGCCGGTTTCGACGCGCTCCTGAACGTCGACGTGCAGGGCGCCGCGACGATCCGCGCGAAGGGCGCCGCCGACCCGCGGCTCGCCGCCGCGCTCGTCACGGTCTTCATCCGCGTCAGCGACCGCGCCGAACTGCGCCGACGGCTCACGGGCCGCGGCACCGATCCGGCCGATGAGATCGATCGGCGCGTGGCCGCCGCCGAGGAGGAGCTCCGGCACGCGGGCACCTACCAGCACGTCATCGAAAGCGGCAGCCGCGAGGCCGACTTCGCCGCGCTGCTCGCCATCTACCGCGCCGAGAAGGCCCGCCGGCCGTGATGGAGAAAGCCGACATCGCGGCGGTCCTCGACGAGATCGCCACCTTGCTGGAGCTCACGGGCGAGAACCCGTTCAAGATCCGCGCGTACTCGGGCGGCGCCCGCATCCTCGAGAACCTGACCGAGGACCTCGGCGAACTCATCGACGGAGGCAGGCTGGCCGAGATCCCCGGCCTCGGCGAGGCGCTCGTCGACAAGATCACGACGCTCCGCCGCGACGGCGTCCTGCCGTTCCACCAGAAGCTCAAGGCCTCGATCCCCGCCGGCCTGCTCGAGATCATGCAGATCCCGGGGCTCGGGCCCAAGAAGGTCCGCGCCCTGTGGACGCAGCTCGCGGTCGAGGACCTCGCCAAGCTGAAGGCGGTCTGCGAATCCGGCGCGGTCGCTGAGCTCAAGGGTTTCGGCGCCAAGACCCAGGAGAAGATCCTCGAGGGCATCAAGAACCGCATCGCGTACGGCAAGCGGCACCGCTGGTACGAAGCGGCCGCCATCGCCGAGCCGATCCTCGCCGGCCTCCGCGCGCTGCCGCAGGTCGCGCTCGCCGAATCCGCGGGCTCCCTCCGCCGCGCCCGCGAGACGGTCGGCGACCTCGACTTCCTCGTGGCGTCGTCCGAACCGAAGCCGATCATGGATTGGTTCGTCGCCTACCCGGGCGTCAAGGAGGTCACCGCCCATGGCGAGACGAAGTCCAGCGTGCGTTTCGAGAACGGCCTCCAGGCCGACCTCCGCGTCGTCCCGGCCGAGCAGTTCTATTTCGCGCTCCACCACTTCACCGGCTCCAAGGAGCACAACGTCGCGATGCGCCACCGCGCGCTCGGCCGCGGCCTGAGCATGAGCGAGTGGGGCTTCAAGTCCGTCGATGCGCAGGCCGTCGCGCCCGGCGCGACCAGCGAGGAGGAGGTCTTCCGCGCGCTCGGCCTACCGTGGATTCCGCCGGAACTCCGCGAAGGCAACGGGGAGATCGACGCCGCCGAGGCGGGTCAGCTCCCGAAGCTCGTGGAGTTCGCCGACCTGCGCGGCGTCTTCCACAACCACACCACGGAATCCGACGGCGACCACACGCTCGACCAGATGGCGGCCGCGGCCGAAGCCCACGGCTGGGAATACCTCGGCATCTCCGACCATTCGAAGTCCAGCTTCCAGGCCGGCGGCCTCGACGAGGCCCGGCTGGGGAAGCAGCTCGCGGACATCGCGGCGCTCAACGCCTCCGGGAAGTACCGCGTCCGCGTGCTCGCGGGCAGCGAGGTCGACATCCTCAAGGACGGGTCGCTCGATTTCGCGGACGACGTGCTCGGCCGCCTGGACTTCGTCGTGGCCTCGGTGCACAACCTCTTCACCTTGGACCGCGAGTCCCAGACCGCCCGCCTCATCAGGGCGATCGAGAACGAGCACGTCGACATGGTCGGCCACCTCACCGGGCGCCTGCTCAACAAGCGCGAGCCCTACGACGTCGACATCGCCAAGGTCATCGACGCCGCCGCGGCCAACGACACGATCATCGAGCTGAACGCCAACCCGTGGCGCCTCGACCTCGACTGGCGCTGGTGGCGCCGCGCCGCCGAGAAGGGGGTCCTCTGCTCGATCAACCCGGACGCGCACCATGTCGACCAGCTGGCGTTCGCCGCCCACGGCGTGCGCATCGCGCGCAAGGGCTGGCTGACGCCGGCGCAGGTGCTGAACACGCGCCCGCTGCCCGAGGTGCTCCGCTGGCTCGGCCGCTGAGCGCCCGCTTCCGGCTCGCCCTGCGGGGCCCGCCCGCCCTAGGGTGCGGCATGCTCCACGACAAGCGCCGCCTGCTCCTCATCGCCGGTCCCTGCTCCCTCGAGTCCGAGGCCAACTGCCGCACCGTCGCGACCGAGCTCAAGGCCCTCGCCGCGAAGCATCCCGAGCTGAACATCATCTTCAAGGGTTCCTACGACAAGGCCAACCGCACCTCGCTCGGGGGCGACCGCGGCCCGGGCCTGCAGGCCGGCCTCGACCTCCTCGCGATGGTGAAGAAGGACTACGGCTTCCGGGTGCTCACCGACATCCACGGCCCCGAGCAGTGCGAAGCCGTCGGCCGGGTGGTCGACGCCCTCCAGATCCCGGCGTTCATGTGCCGCCAGACCGACCTGCTCGTCGCGGCCGCCAAGACGGGCAAGGTCGTCAACGTGAAGAAGGGCCAGTTCCTCTCCCCGTTCGAGATGCGCTTCGTCGTCGACAAGCTCGAGGGCGCCGGCGCCGCCGAGATCTGGCAGACGGACCGCGGCACGACCTTCGGCTACCAGAACCTGGTCGTCGACATGCGCTCCTTCCCGATCATGGCCGGCTTCGGCCACCCGACCATCATGGACGCGACGCACGCGGTGCAGCTCCCCGGCGCGGCCGGCGGTTCCTCCGGCGGCCAGCGCGAATACGTGCCCGTCCTCGCCAAGGCGGCCCTCGCCGCGGGCGCCGATGGCCTCTTCATGGAGACGCACCCCGACCCGAAGAAGGCGATCTCCGATGGCCCTTCGCAGGTGCCGCTGGCGGAGTTCCCGGCCCTCGTGGAGTCCTGCCTCCGCGTCTGGAAGGCCGTCCGCGCCTAAGCCGGGAAACGCGCGCGCGCCGCCGCACGGTCGAACTTGCCGCGCGCATCCGTCGGGAGCTCCGCGACGAACGCGTACGCCTTGGGACGGGCCGCCGGCTCGAGCCGTTCCGCCGCCTGACGTAAACCGGGTTCGAGCGACGCGTCGCCGACGACCAACGCCACGACGCGCTCGCCCCACTGTCCATCCGGGAGGCCGAACACCTGGACCGCCGCGACCGCGGCCAGCGTCGCCTCGACGCGCGCCGGATCCACCTTCTCGCCGCCCGTGACGATCACGCGGTCGGCGCGGCCCAGGATCCGCACGGTGCCGTCGGCGGCGAGCTCCGCGCGGTCGTGCGTGCGCAGGCCCTCCGCCGGGAAATCCTCGCCGGCCCAAAGCCCGCGCGCGAGCGCCGGCGTCGCGATGGTCAGGAGGTCGCCGTCCAGGCCGAAGCGCACGCCGGGGAGCGGCGTCCCGCGGGGCGGCTGGTTCTTCCATAGGCGTTCGGGCGGGCAGACCGCGCAGGCGGCCGCGGTCTCCGTCATCCCGTACGTGAGGTAGACCGGCAGGCGGCGGTCGCGGATCGCGCGCAGGCATTCCGGCGGCACGGCCGAACCCCCGAGCAGCACGACCTTGAAGCGGTGCAGCCAGGCTTCGCCGTCGGGCCGCGCGAGCAGGCGCATCAGCTGGGCGGGCACGAGCGAGGCGACGCGGGTGCCGTCGGTGGGGAGGTCCACCTTCGGCAGCTTGGCCGCCGGCGCGAACCGTCCGTCCAGCGTGACATGCCGGCCGCCCGTCAGCGCCGCGCGCACGAAGGGCATCAATCCGCTGACGTGCCAGGGCGGCGTGAGCGTCGCGCCGTGGAGCGTCGGGGCCAGGTCGCGCGCGACGAGCCCATCGCGCAAGGCGCGGACCGCCGCGGCCAGCGTGTTCGGGTCGTGGATCGCGAACTTCACGCGGCCGCCGGTCCCGCCGGTCGGGATCATCGTGCGGCACCGCCAGCCGAGCGGCCAATCCGCGGGCGCCGGACCCGTGGGCGTCAGTTCCATCCCGATCACGGTCGTCCCCGCGGGGATCAGGCGCATGGCCTCCGCCATCTCGTCCGGAGCCCAGTGCGGGTTCCCGAGGAAGACCGGCGCTTCGGCGCCCCAGGCCGCGGCGACCGCCGTGAGGTAAGCCCCGTGGTCGCGGTGGAAGACGGCGACGCCGCTCATGCGAGCTCCTGCCAGAAGGCTTCCCAGTTCTGGTCCAGCAAACCCCGCACGCGCGGCCCGCCCGCGTGGCGGTCGCGTCCGTCGAGTTCGAAGCGGCCCAAGGTGTCGAAGCCGACGGCGCCGCCCGCGGGGTCCTGGGCCGCGAGCCACAGCGCCGCTTGCCGGCCGATCGCGGTCTCGAAGGCGGAGGAGTAGACGACCGGGCCGACGCGCGTCGCGCGCCAGGCGCGGAAGGCATCCCAATCGCCGACCAGCGACGGCTTCACGACGACCGGCCCCGCCCAGTCGATCCCGGCCGGCGTGAGGAAGGATTCGTCGAGCGCCACCTTGTCCGGGCCGAGCGACGCGTAGCCGGGATGTCCGACCGGCAAGGGTTGCTCGAGGAAATCGATGCGCGGCTCCGCGCGGGCGAACTCCGTCCAGGCGCGCGCCGCCGCGAGGTCCAGGCCGCCGTTGGCGTCGAGCCGCAGGCGCACCCCCGGAACGTCGGCGAGGAGCGCGCGCACGTCGGCGAGGCCGGTCGTCCCGGCGAGCTTCACCTTCACGGTGGCGAAACCCTCGGTCGCCTTCGCGCGCACCGCCTCGGCGGTCGCGGCTTCGGCGAGGCCGGCCCCCTCGAGGTTTCCGGCGTAGCCCGCGATCTCGGACCAATGGGCGCAGGAGGCGAGCGCCGCGCGCAGGCAAGGGAGGGTGTCTCGCGCGGCGGCGGCCACGGCGCTTAGGCGCGCGAGGCTCCCTTGGGCGGACCGCACGACCTCGACGGCCTGTTCGATGGTTTCGGTCGGGAAGCCGGGCCAAGGCGCGACCTCGCCATAGCCGACGCCTTCGTCCGTCTCCGTCCGCAGCAGCAGGCGGTCGACCGCCTCCACGGGGCCGCGCCCGGTCAGCAGCGGTCGCCGGAAGCGTCGCCGGACGCGCAAGGTGTCGATTTTGCCCCCAATCATCCGTCGGATGTTCCCTAAACCGGGCCCGCCCGCAAAAACAAATTGCCAGCCTTCGGGGGGCTCCCTAACACCCTTGGGGGAAACCGACCTCTCATGGCCTCCTCGAAATCCCAGGGCCGCGTTTCCCTCGACGAACGCTTCTACCTCCCCGCCGACCGGTTCTTCCCGGCCAACGCGGGGCTGGGCCTGACCTACGACGACGTCTCCCTGGCCACCCGCTATTCCGAGGTCCTGCCGCGGATGACCCGGCTCGATTCCGCCCTGTCCGACTTCCTTCCGCTCTCGTTGCCGATCGTCTCGTCCGACATGGATACGGTCACCGAGCACCGCATGGCCATCGCGATGGCGCTCAACGGCGGCCTCGGCCTCGTGCACTACAACATGGCGGAGGCCGACCAGGTGGCCGAGGTCCGCCGCGTGAAGAACCACATCCATGGCATGATCGGCGATCCGGCGGTGGTCTCGGCCGACGACACCATCGGCCAGGTCCTGGCGCGCATCGAGCGCGACGGCCTCGCCTTCAGCACCTTCCCGGTCACGGCCCCCGACGGCACGCTGCTGGGCCTGCTGCCGGGCAGCACGGTCAAGGAACGGCATGGCCAGCGTAAGGTCGCCGCGGTCATGATCCCGCGCGACAAGGTCTTCACCGTCGCCGAGAAAGACCTCGGCAAGGATCCCATCGCCACCGCCGACCGCAAGTTCTCCGACCATGTCGGCCAGAACAAGCTCCTCGTCGTCGACGCCAAGAACAAGCTGCGCGGCCTCTTCACCCTCAGCGACATCGAGCGCATCTCCGAGGAATCCCGCGCGCACGTCCGCCCGACCCGCGACGCCAACTTCCGCCTGCGCGTCGGCGTGGCCGTCTCCGTCCCGCGCCGGCCCGACGGCGAGATCGACCGCGACCGCTTCCTCGCGCACGCCGCCGCCCTCGCCGAGGAAGGCGCCGACGCGCTCGCCGTCTCCACCGCCCATGGCCACACCAAGGGCGTCGGCGACGCCATCCGCCTCCTGCGCAAGGCCCACAAGGGCCTCACGCTCATCGCCGGCAACGTCACCAGCGGCGAAGGCGTCGAGTTCCTCGCCGCCGCCGGCGCCGACACCATCAAGATCGGCCAGGGCCCCGGCTCCATCTGCACCACCCGCATCGTCGCGGGCGTCGGCATCCCGCAGCTCACCGCGCTCTACGTCGCCTCCCGCGCCGCGGCGAAGAAGGGCGTGCGCATCCTCGCCGACGGCGGCGTCACGAAGTCGGGCGACATCGTCAAGGCGCTCACGCTCGCCGACGCGGTGATCCTCGGCGGCCTGCTCGCCGGCAGCCGCGAGGCGCCGGGCAAGCTGATGGAGATCAACGGCAAGACCTACAAGGAGTACCGCGGCATGGGCTCCCACGAGGCCATGCGCAAGGGTTCCGCCGCCCGCTACGGGCACTCCTCCAGCGGCAAGTTCAACAAGGTCGCCGCGGAGGGCATCGAGGCCCTCAAGGAAGTCTCCGGTTCCGTCGACCAGGTGCTCGGCACCTTGGCCGGCGGCGTCCAAAGTGGCCTGGGCTACCTCGGCGCCCAGAACCTCGCGGAACACCGCAAGAAAGCCCGCTACATCCGGGTGACCCCGGCCGGCCAGCGCGAGGCGGCGCCGCACGACGTGATTGAAATCAAGGCCGGTTCCTGATACTTTTCGTCCCTTCCCATGCTCGCTTTCTTCCGCAACCTTTTGGTCTTCCTGCTCGGCGCTGTCGTCGGCGCCGTCGCGCTGTTGATCTTCCTCCCGACCTTCTCGGTCACCTTCAGCAACCGTCCGGAGAACCGCGTCGTCGCGAAGCCCGCGCCCGTCAAGCCGGCTCCGGTCAAGACCGAGGAAAAGCCGGCCGAGCCCGTGGCCAAGGCCGAGCCCGTGGCCAAGGCCGAGCCCGTGGCCAAGGCCGAGCCCGAGCCGACCAAGCCCGAGGAGCCCGTCGCCGTGAAGCCCCCGATGAAGGAGACGCCCGCCGAGCCGGTCGCCAAGCCCGAGGAACCCGTCGCCGTGAAGCCTCCGATGAAGGAGACGCCCGCCGAGCCGGCCAAGCCCGAGGAGCCCGTCGCGGTCAAGCCCGCCAAGCCGGCCGCCGAGGAGAAGATCGACTTCACCCTGCTCAACGGTCGCCCGATCTTCTGGCCGGCCGCCGTCGCCGTCACCACCGCCACCAGCACGCCGCTGATGGAGAAGGGCGCCAAGGTCGCGGACCTCCCGCTCGACGTCGGCACGACCCTCCAGGTCTCCAAGGTGCTCGGCGACGGCGCCCTGCTCGTCCGCGCCCAGGGCTTCCAGTTCGAGATCGACCATCGCCTGACCGACTTCGACGCCGTCGTCCGCAAGAAGATCCAGGAAGTGATCGACGCCGGCAGCAAGGTGCCGCCGCCCTTCAAGTCCGCGCCGGTCTACGTCCCGCCGATCGCCCCGATTCCGGTCATCCCCGCGCCCGCGCCCAAGCCCACCGCGACGGCCCCCGCCCCGTCGACGGGCCCGTCGTCGGCTTCCCCCGCGACCAAGCCGTCGCCGACCCGCCCCTCCGGCGGCTCCCTCGACGACAAGATGAACTCGCTCTTCGGCCGCCGCATGTCCGACGAGGAGAAGGCCGCCGCGAAGGACGCCGACAAGAAGAAGGCGCCGGCCAAGTGAGCGGCGCCAAGGTCTACTCCTGGAACGTCAACGGCGTCCGCTCGGCCCTGGGCAAGGGGTTGGCGGACTTCGTCGCCGCCGCCGCGCCCGACGTCCTCTGCCTGCAGGAGACGAAGTGCGAGACCGCCACGGCCCGCGAGCTCGGCCTGGCGTTCCCGCACCAGGCTTGGCATGAGGCCGAGAAGAAGGGCTACTCCGGCACCGCCATCCTTTCCAAGGTCGCGCCCCTGTCCGTCGCCACGGACTTCCCGGGCGACCATCCGGCCGAGGGCCGCGTGGTCACCGCCGAGTTCAACGGCCTCTTCGTCGTCAGCGCCTACGTCCCGAACTCGCAGCGCGAACTCGAGCGGCTGGATTACCGCCTGAAGTGGGACGCCGATTTCCGCAAGTACCTCGCCCGGCTGGCCAAGCGCAAGCCGGTCGTCGTCTGCGGCGACCTCAACGTCGCCCACGCCGAGATCGACCTCGCCAACCCCGCCTCGAACCGCCGCAACGCCGGCTTCACCGACGAGGAGCGCGCTTCCTTCGGCGCGCTGCTCGCCGACCACGGCTTCACCGACACCTTCCGGGCGCAGCACCCGACCCTCGCGCAGCGCTACAGCTGGTGGTCCTACCGTCCGGGCATCCGCGCCCGCAACATCGGGTGGCGCCTCGACTACTGCCTGACGTCGGCCGGCCTGGCTTACGCGCAGCCGGAGATCCACGACCAGGTCAAGGGGTCGGACCACTGTCCGGTGTCGGTGCGCGTGCACGCCGAGCTCTGACCAGCCGCCGGAGCAGGCTCCCGGCCAGGGGGAGGAGCGTGGCCGCCGCGACGACGAACATGCCCGCCGGGGGACCCCAGACTTCCAACGGCGTATCCAGGAAGACCTGCGCCGAACCGTCCGCGACCCCGGCGTAGCGGACCGCGACCGGTTGCCGCAGACGCAGCTCGGCCAGCAGGGGCGAGACCGTCCCCGTCAGGCGCTCCCCGGCCGGCGTGGTCCAGGCCACGGCATAGGAGGTCCGGTCGTCCTCGCCGCCGCGTAGGACGCGGGTGACTTCGGCGGTGGCGACGGGATGTCCCCACTGCGCCTCCACGCTCAGCGGCAGCAGGTAGGCCAGCACCGCGCCGACGAGCGCCAGCCCGAAGGCCACGAAGGCGAGCGCCCAGCCGAGCCGGACGGGGTCATCCGGGGGCTCGGGCGCCGCTGCTGGCGGGATGAAAGGTTCCGCGGGCATCCCTCAGTGGTGTTCCTTGCCCATCAGGTGACGGACCCAGGGGGCCAACGCGAGCAGCACCAGGGCCATGACTCCCACGACGATCGCCTGGTCGCGGAAGAAGTTCGCCAACGCGACCGGGTCCTTCGACGAGAAGCCCGCCGAGAGCGTGCCGGAAAGTTTGTTGCCGAGCGCGGTGGCCAGGAACCACACGCCGAGGACGAGACCCGTGAGGCGCGCGGGCGCCAGCTTGCTCATCGTGCTGAGCCCGACGGGACTCAGGCACATCTCGCCGAGGGTCTGCAGGAAGTAGACCCCGATCAGCCACCAGGGGCTGACCTTGCCGTCGACGATGCCCTGGGCCGCCGGCACCATCAGCGCGAACGATAGCCCGAGGAAGACCAGGCCGAGCACGAACTTCACGGCGACCGCCGGCTGGCGCGTGCCGAGGGCCACCCAGAGCCACGCGAACACCGGCGCCAGCGCGATCACGAAGAGCGCGTTGACCGACTGGAACCACGACGAAGGGAAGGGCTGGCCGAGCAGCTCGGTGCGCGTGAGCTCATCCGCGAACAACGTGAGCGTCGTGCCCGCCTGCTCGAAGACCGCCCAGAAGAGCACCGCCGCGATGAAGAACACGCCGATGGCCGCGATGCGCTTGCTGTCGTCGTCGCGGCGGAAGATCCCGAAGTAGAGCACGACGAGGATCGGCAGCGAATAGATCGCGTAGGCGAGCCACGCGTGCTCGTCGGACTTCATCATCAGGGCGAGCAGGGCGATGGTGCCGAGCGCGACGAGCGCCAGGCGTTCCCACGGGCGCCGATGGTCGGCCGCGGGCGCGTCGCCGACGTGGCTGACCCAATTCAGGCGGCGGACGTAGACCCACATGCCGAGCGTCATGCCGATCCCGGCGGCGCCGAAGCCCCAGTGCCAGGAGTGCTTCGGGTCCAGTCCCCAGCCGACCAGGATCTGCCTGAAGCCTTCGTCCTGGGCGAGGTAGCCCGTCACGAGGGGCGCGGCGAACGCGCCGATGTTGATCCCCATGTAGAAGAGCGAGAAGCCGGCGTCGCGGCGGGTGTCGCCCCGGCGGTAAAGCCCGCCGACGAGCGTGCTGATGCTGGGCTTGAGCAGGCCCGTGCCGACCGCGATGAGGATCAGCCCCGCGTAGAAGGTCGGGACCGAATCGAACGCGAGCGCGTAGTGTCCGGCGGTGATGATGAAGCCGCCGATGAGCACGGCCCGGCGCGCCCCGATGAAGTTGTCGGCGATGAAGCCTCCGAGGATGCAGAGCATGTAGCTCGACATCACGTAGTTGCCGTAGACCACGGCGGCGTGCGGCTGCGTGAAGCCCAGCCCGCCGGACGCCACCGGCGCGATCATGAAGAGCATGAGGAGCGCCCGCATCCCGTAGTAGGAGAAGCGCTCCCACAGTTCCGCGAAGAAGAGGTTGCTCAGGCCCTTGGGGTGTCCGGCGATGCCGCCCCCGTGGAAATCCTCCGGCACGTGGGGGGTCGGGTCGGGAATGGGGCGCGGCGTACTCATGCGGGGTGGGGCGAAGCGTCTGGAAACGCCCTTTTCAGGCAACGACTTTGGGGACCTTTGGCAGGTCGGCGTTGACAAACCCCCTCCCGCTCGTAGGTTTTTGAGACTCATTCTCAATTAGCGTGACTCCGCTTTCCCAGCTCCTCCCCGGTCAATTCGGGAAACTGGCCTCGCTCAATCCCGAGCGGGCGGTGGATCAGCGGTTGATGGCCTTGGGTCTCCTCCCGGGGATGAGCCTGAAGCTGGTCCGGAAGGCGCCGCTCGGCGACCCGCTGGCCATCGAGTTCGCCGGGCAAGTGGTGAGCCTGCGCCTGACCGAGGCCGAGAGCCTGATCGTCGACGTCGCCGCCGATTGTCCCATCCAACGTCCCCGTCCCTCGTGAGCGACCCCGCGCCCAACCTGGCCGTCGCGCTCGTCGGCAACCCGAACACCGGCAAGTCCACGTTGTTCAACGCCCTGACCGGGCTGCGCCAGCGCGTGGGCAACTACCCCGGCGTCACCGTGGCCCGGAAGTCCGGCCTCTGCGACCTCGGCGACGGCCGCAAGGTCGAGCTGGTCGACCTGCCCGGGCTCTATTCCCTCGCCGCCGCCTCGCCCGACGAGCAGGTCGTGACCGATGCGTTGGCCGGCAAGATCGCCGGCGAGCGCGTCCCCGATGTCATCGTGCTGGTCGCCGACGCGACCAACCTCCTGCGCAACCTCTTCCTCGCGTCGCAGCTCGCCGAGCTCGGCCGACCGGCCGTCCTGGTCCTCAACCAGGCCGACGTGGCCCGCGAGCAGGGCCTGCGCATCGACACGGCCCAGCTTTCCGCGCGTCTCGGCGGCATCCCCGTCGTCCTCGCCTCGGCTTGGAAAGGCGAAGGCGTCGCCGACGTGCGTCGCGCGATCGCGCGCGCGGCCGACGAGCGCCGCCTGCTCCCGCCGGTCGTCTGGCCGGCCAACATCGCCGCCGCCCTGGCGGAACTCACGCGCGCCGTGGCCGCGGATACCGGGAGCGCCGTGTCGTCCGCCGAAGCCCAGCGCCTGCTCTTCGACACGAACGCGACCCTGCCGGAACGCCTGGGCTGGGACAAGGAGCGCCGCGACCCGGCCATCCGCGCCGCGCGCGAGCAGGTTCGCCGTTCCGGCTACAACCCTTTGGCGGCCGAGCCGCTCGTCCATTACGAACGTCTCCGCAAGGCCCTGGAGGACGTGGTGACGGAAGGCACCGGCCGGGCCGGACGCACCGCCGCCGTCGACCGCCTGCTCCTGCACCGCGTCCTCGGGCCGATCCTCTTCCTCGGCATCATGCTCGGGATGTTCGCGTCCGTGTTCTGGCTCGCGAAATTCCCGATGGGCTGGATCCAGGCGGGCGTGGACGCCCTCAAGGGCGTCGTCGGTCCGTCGCTCGACGCCACGCCGATGCTGCAGAGCCTCGTCACGGATGGCCTGCTCGGCGGGGTGGGGGCCTTCCTCGTCTTCCTGCCGCAGATCCTCATCCTGTTCCTGTTCGTCGGCCTCCTCGAGGACAGCGGCTACATGGCGCGCGCCGCGTTCATCATGGACCGGCTCTTCAGCTGGTGCGGCCTCAACGGCAAGAGCTTCGTCCCGATGCTCTCCGGCTTCGCGTGCGCGATCCCCGGCCTGCTCTCGACCCGCACCATCGAGGACCCCAAGGCCCGCCTCGCGACCGCCTTCGTCGTGCCGTTCATGAGCTGCTCGGCGCGCTTCCCGGTCTACGCGCTCATGTGCGCCGCGTTCATCGGCCCGCTCTACGGTCCCGGCTGGGAATCCGCCGTCATGGTCGGCATGCACTGCGTCGGGCTGCTCTTCGCCGTCCCCACCGCCTTCGTGCTGACCCGCCTCGTGCTCAAGGTGAAGCCCCAGCCCTTCGTGCTCGAGCTGCCCCGCTACCAGCTCCCCAAGCCGCGCGACGTGCTGTGGCGCATGTGGCAGAATGCCGCCGAGTTCATCTCGAAGGCGGGCACGGTCATCTTCGCCATCACCCTCATCGTGTGGGCGCTGTCGTACTTCCCGCGCGACCCTGGGGTCGCCGACCGCGTCCGCGCGGCCGAGCCCACCGCCTCCGCCGAGGTCCTCGCCGCCCGCACCCAGGCCGCCTACATCGAGCAGTCCTGGATGGGCCGCTTCGGCAAGGCGGTCCAGCCGGTCTTCGACCCGTGCGGCTTCGACTGGAAGATTACCGTCGGCGTCCTGGCGAGCTTCCCGGCGCGCGAGGTCATCGTCTCCACGCTCGGCGTCACCTATTCCGTCGGCGAGGGCGCCGAGGCCGACAGCGGTCACCTGCAGCAGGCCATGCGCGACGCCAAGTGGTCCGCGGGGCCCCGCGCGGGCACGCCGATCTTCTCGCTCGCGGCCGTCCTCGCCCTGATGGTCTTCTTCGCGCTCTGCTCGCAGTGCGGCCCGACCGTCGCGACGCTCGCCCAGGAGACGGGCGGCTGGCGCTGGGCCGTCGGCTCCTTCCTCTACATGACCGCGCTCGCCTGGATCGTCGCGGCCCTCGTCTATCAGCTCGTCAGCCGGCTGGCGCCGCCCGCATGAGCCTCGATTTCGTCCTCGTGTGCGCCTTCGTCGGCGCGGCCACCGGCTGGCTCGTCCGTCGGTGGATCGCCGCGGCGCGCCGACGCAAGGAAGGCGGCTGCGCGGGCGGCTGCGGTTGCGCGACGAAGGTTGGCAAGAAGGGGTAGGGTCTTAAGGGCCAGGGCTAGGGCTAGGGCCAGGGGCAGGGCTAGGGGCAGCGATGTCCTATCCCCTGCGTAGTTCCTGTGCGTATTCAAACACCCGCCGATAGCGGTGGCTTAACCTGCGAAGGCGGGTATCCTTGAAGCATGTCCATCAAATCCCGTCACACCCGCCATCGCGCCAAAGCCCCGGTCAGCCCCCGCGCGTCGCGGCCGTCGGTGCGTCAGATCAACCGCGCCAAGGCCAAGCCGAAGGCGGGGAAGAAGTAAGTGCGCGGCGAGCGGGCACGCTGGCAAGGGGGCACCTGTAGCCTCTGATCACTCGTGCTCCGCGCGCGGGTAGGGGCAGCACCGCGTGCTGCCCTAGTCCCATGAACAGGAAATAGGCTGTAGGGGTTAGTCCCACTCCCCACTCCCTATTACCTACTCCCTTCGCGGCCCACCTGTCCGCTGGCCGCCTTACGCCGGCTGCTGCTGGCTGAGGCAGTGCAGCGCGCCGCCTTCGATGAGCAGCACGCGGCAGTCGATGCCCACGATCTTCCGACCGGGGAAGCAGTCGGCGATGATGCCCATCGCGACCTGGTCCGAGTCCTGCCCATAGAGCGGGACGAGGACGCCGTCGTTCACGATGAGGAAGTTCGCGTGGCTGGGCGGGAGGTCCCGGCCGGCGAGGCGGATGGGCTTCGGCAGCGGCAGCTCGAGGATATCGAGCCTTTGGCCGCGCGGCCGCAGCTCGCGCAGGCGGCGGAGGTTCTCCTGCATCGGCGCGTAGTTGGGCGAAGCCCGGTCGGACTCGCTGACGGCCAGGATCGCGCGCGGCGCGACGAAGCGCGCGAGGTTGTCGATATGGCCGTCGGTGTCGTCGTTGGCCAGGCCTTCCCCGATCCAGAGGAGTTCGTCGATCGCCAGGCCGTCGCGGATGGCGGCGTGGAACGCCGCGTCATCGCGCCCTTCGGCGCGGTTCGGGTTGTTCTGCACGGCCTCGGTGGTGAGGAGCAGGCCGTCGCCGGAGACCTCGATGCCGCCGCCTTCGAGCTCGAACGGGTAGCTGAACTTCCGCACGCCGAGCTTGGCGGCGACCTTGCCCGGCACCTGGTTGTCGAGCGAGGCCTCGAACTTGCCGCCCCAGCCGTGGAATTCCCAGTCGGTGAGCGCCAGCTCGCGGGTCGCGTCGTTCTTCACGAAGATCGGGCCGTGGTCGCGGCACCAGACGTCGTCGGTGGCGATGTCGGTCAGCTCGATGACGGAGAGGTCGGCCTTGGCGGCCTTGAGCTCGCGTTCGGCCTCGGCGCGCAGTTTGCCGGCCGCGTTGATCTTCACCGGCTGGAAGCGGGCGATCGCCGCGGCGAACTCCGCGAACTTCGCGGGGATGAGCCCGTAGTGCCCGGGCCAGAGCGCGGTGTTCGACGGCCACGAGAGCCACGTGGCGGACTGGGGTTCCCATTCCGCGGGCATGCGGAATCCGAGGGAGCGAGGCGTGGCCATGCGGAAGGTCAGTCGCGCAGTCGGCGCGTCAGGTCGCCGTAGGCGTCGATGCGGCGGTCGCGGAAGAACGGCCAGATGCGGCGGAACGCGCGCTGCTTCGCCAGGTCGCAGTCGGCGAGGAGGACTTCTTCCTTCTCGACCGAGGCGCGGGCGACGATCTCGCCGTAAGGATCCGAGACGAAGCTCTGGCCCCAGAACTGGGTGCGGCCTTCGGTGCCGACGCGGTTCGTCGCGGCGACGTAGCAGCCGTTGGCGACGCCATGGCCGCGCTGCACGGTCTCCCAGGCGTTGTGCTGGGCCTGGCCGAGGGCGGCCTTCTCCTCGGGGAGCCAGCCGATCGCGGTCGGGTAGAAGAGGATGTCGGCCCCGGCGAGCGCGGTGAGGCGCGCGGCCTCGGGATACCACTGGTCCCAGCAGATGAGCACGCCGATGTTGCCGTGCGCGGTCCGCCAGCTGCGGAAACCCAGGTCGCCGGGCGTGAAGTAGAATTTCTCCTCGAAGCCCGGGTCCTGCGGGATGTGCATCTTGCGGTACTTGCCGAGCACGGTGCCGTCGGCGTCGATGACGGCCGCGGTGTTGTGGTAGACCTCGCTGCCGCGCGCCTCGAAGAGCGGGGCGACGATGACGATGCCGAGGCGCTTGGCGACCCGGGCGAGTTCCGTCACGGTCGGGCCGGTCTCGATGGGCTCGGCGAGGTCGAAGTTCGCCGGGTCCTGGGTGATGCAGAAATACTTCGTCGTGAACATCTCCTGCAGGCCGACGATCTTCGCGCCCTTGGCCGCGGCCTCCTCGATGCGGGGGATGGTCTTGCGCACGTTCGCCGCCGGGGTGTCCTCGGCGGTGAGCTGGATGAGACCGACGCGGACGGAGTCAGCCATGGCGGGACGTCAGTAGACGAGCTTGTTGATCGGGTATTCCACGATGCCCTCGGCCCCGGCGGCCTTGAGGGTCGGGATGAACTCGCGCGCCTGGCGGGCATCGATGATGGTCTCGACGGCGATCCACTCGGGGTTGCTCAGCGACGCGACCGTCGGGTTGCGCAGGGCGGGCAGGGCGGCGGCGACGGACTCGAGCTTGGCCTTGGGGAGGTTGAACTTCAGGCCGACCATGTGCTGCGCGGCGAGGGCGCCCTGCAGCATGAGGACGATCTGCTCGATCTTGGCGCGCTTGGCGGGGTGCGCCCACGCGGCCTTGTTCGCGACGAGGACGGTGGTGGTCTCGAGCAGCTGGGCGACGATGCGGAGCTTGTTGGCCTTGATGGACGAGCCGGTCTCCGTGATGTCGACGATGGCGTCGGCGAGCTCGGGGACCTTCACCTCGGTGGCGCCCCAGGAGAACTCGACCTCGCAGTCGACGCCTTGCGCCTTGAACCAGCGGCGGGTGGTCTCGACGAGTTCGGTGGCCACGCGCTTGCCGGCGAGGTCCTGCGCGGTCTTGACCGGGGAGTCCTCGGGGACGCAGAGGACCCAGCGGGATTTCTGGGCGGAGGCGCGGCTGTAGATCAGCTCGCACACCTGGACGACGTCGGCGGCGTTCTCCTGGACCCAGTCCTGACCGGTGAGGCCGCAGTCGAAGAAACCGTGCTCGACGTAGCGGGCGACTTCCTGGGCGCGGATGAAGCGGCCATCGAGGGTCGGGTCGTCGAAGGAGGGGCGGTACGAACGGCTGCTCTTGGCCACCGGGAAGCCGGCCTTGGCGAAGAGTTGGAGGGTGGCCTCCTCGAGGCTGCCCTTGGGTAGGCCGAGCATCAATTTCAGGGCGTCCTTACTCATAGGATAATCGAGGAAGCCCGCCCCGCCCCCCCTCGGCAAGCCTTACGTTGGGGGTCGACCCGGCCCGCCGGGCGTCGGGGGGTGTTAGTTATTGACTCCCTTTCCGCTCGAAAGGACGATTTGCCCCTCTCCCCACCGTCATGCAGCGCTCCCTGCTTATCCTCTCCGCCTCTTTCCTCCTCGTCGCCTGCGAAGGCCTGAAGAGCCCTTGGTCCTCCACCTCCTCCCCGGAGGGCGCGACCATCGCCACCGTCGCCTCGGCCAACGCCACCGAGGGCGCCCCGGTGACCAACACGCGTTTCTCCTGGGAAAAGGACCTCCCGGCCGGCGAATCCGCCAAGCCGGTCACTCCGAAGGAAACCGTCATCGAGCCCCCGAAGGACGCCAGCAAGGTCCGCGTGATCTCCGTCCGCGAGGACGCCGGTCTCGTCGCCCTCGCCCGCTCCGAGAAGCCCGAGCCCAAGTCCCGCCTCCAGCTCGTCAAGGACGGCAAGGCCATCCTCGTCGAGGTCGTCCGCTCCGACGACAAGATGATCGTGGTCGGCATCATCCCCAACCAGGACAAGGCCCCCAAGCTCGTCCCGGGCGATGAACTCGGCTGTGGCGTCCTCGCCCCGGCCGCCCCGGCCGCCGAGTAAGCCTCCCGGGCGAGACAGCCCCGTGACAGAAGGACCCGCCCGCCCCGCGCCGGCGGGTCTTTTGTTTGGCGCCCACCCCGGCTAGACCGCGGAAAAGCCAGCTTTTCCCTCCATCGTTGACCGTCCCGACTGGCACGGCTATTGCTCGAAATTCCTCCGTCACCATGCCCGACGTCCCTCCCGTCCGCCGCCCCGGCATCCTGCTGCGCAAGCTGCTCACCATCCTCGCCGGACTGGTGCTCTTCGTCTTGCTGGCCGGCCTCCTGGCCGTCTGGGCCCTCGGCCGGTTCTCGCCGGGCTTGGTCGATTCCGCCTTGGCCGACGCCACCGGCGCCCACCTCACCGTGGAGTCCAACGACACGAACCTCCTGGTCGGGCGGCTTTCCTACGCGGGCGTCACGCTCACCAACTCGACCCGCTGGAGCGAGCGGGAGTTCCTCAAGATCCGCCGCTTCCACCTCGACGTCGACCCTTGGTCCTTCGCCGGCACCGGCACCCAGAAGGTCCATGAGGCCGAGCTCGACATCGACCGCGTCGTGCTGACGGGCAAGTCCGACAAGTTGTTCGAGCTCCTCGGCGACAACAACGCGCTGGATATCTCGAAGGCGCTCAAGGCCGAGGCGAAGGCTTCGGCCGGGGAGCAGCCGGGGGCGCCGGCCGCGTCGCGCCCCTATGAGATCGGTAAGCTGCGCGTGCGCGTCGGCCATCTCACCGTGGTCGGCGGCGACGGCACCGCCCGCCGCCGCGTCCTGCTCGACCAGGACATCAACTTCGTCTTCGAGGCCCGCGACGTCACCGACCGCAACGAGAAGGAGACCGTCCAGAAGCCGCTCCAGGCCATGCTCCAGAAGGAGCTCACGAAGGCCGCCACCCAGCTGCTCTTCGACGTGGGCTCGCAGCGCCTCCGCCCGTCCGTGACCGAGAAACTCCTCGGCGAAAAATGATCTTTCCGATGTCCGACCCTACGCCCACCCCCGAACAAGCTGCCCCCGACGATTCCGCGCTCCGCCTCGCCGAGCTCGCCGGCGAGGTCGCTCGCCTCAAGGACACCTTGCTGCGCAGCCACGCCGACCAGCAGAACCAGCAGCGCCGCCATCAGCGCGAGCGCGACGACCTCCGCAAGTTCGCCGTCGCCGGCCTCGTCGAGGACCTGCTGCCCGCGCTCGATTCGCTCGCGCTCGGCCTCGAGTCCGCGACCAAGCAGCCCGAGGCGAAGGCCGTCGCCGACGGTTTCCGCATGGCCGTCAACCAGCTCCGCGCGACGCTCGCCGGCCATGGCCTCGCCGAGATCAACCCGCTGGGCCAGCCCTTCGACCCGTCCCGCCACGAATCCGTCGGCCAGCAGCCCAGCGCCACCGTGCCCGAGGGGCAGGTCGCCCAGGTCGCCCGGTCGGGTTGGCTGCTCCATGACCGCGTGCTGCGCCCGGCCGCCGTCTTCCTTTCCACCGGTCCCGCCCAAGCCTGAGTCCGGAGATGGCCGCCGATTACTACAGCATCCTCGGCGTCGCGAAGGGCGCGACGGCCGACGAAATCAAGAAGGCCTATCGCAAGAAGGCGATGGAGCACCACCCCGACCGCAACCCCGGCAACAAGGAGGCGGAGGAGAAGTTCAAGCAGGCTTCGCGCGCCTACGAGGTGCTGAGCGACGACGCCAAGCGCCAGCAGTACGACGCGATGGGTCACGCGGCCTATGAGCAGGGCGGCGCCGGCGGTCCCGGTCCCGGCGCGGGCGGCGGCTTCCGCGGCGGCGACCCGCGCGACATCTTCAACCAGATGTTCGGCGGCGCCGGCGGGTTCGGCGACATCTTCGGCGGCGGCGGCGACGGCGGCCAGGACAACTCCGGCGAGGACCTGCGCGTGGACGTTCGCGTCACCCTCGAGGAGGCGGCCGAGGGCATCGAGAAGAAGATCCCCTACCGCAAGCACGTGCCGTGCGGCAAGTGCGCCGGCTCCGGCGCCGAGGCCGGCGCGAAGAAGAGCCGCTGCCCGACGTGCCATGGGCAGGGCCAGGTCATCCGCTCCCAGGGATTCTTCCAGATGCGCCAGACGTGCCCGGCCTGCGGCGGCGAAGGCGAGCGCATCGACAAGCCCTGCAAGGGCTGCTCGGGCGAGGGCCGCGTCATCGCCGACACCACCGTCACCGTGCGCATCCCTCCCGGCGTCGATACGGGCACGCGCCTGCGTTCCGCCGGCAATGGTTCGGCCGGTCGCCGCGGCGCCGACGCGGGCAACCTCTACGTGGTCGTGTCCGTCCAGGAGCACGAGCTCTTCGACCGCGACGGCGACGACCTGATGGCGTCGATCCCGGTCAAGTTCACCGTGGCGACGCTCGGCGGCTCGATCGCCGTGCCGAAGCTGAAGGGCAAGACCGTCCTCAAGATCCCCGCCGGCACCCAGGGGGGCACGACCTTCCGCCTCCGCGGCGAGGGCATGCCCAACCTCCGCGGCAACGGCGCCGGCGATCTACTCGTGCGCGTCGACATCGACGTCCCGAAGAAGCTGACGGATGAGCAGAAGGCCGCGCTGCAGGCTTACCAGAAGGCCTGCGGCGACGTCGAGGCGCCCGTCGCGGAATCCTGGCGGCAGAAGTTCAAGAAGTTCTTCCCGTAAGCGCCCTTGCCCGCCGGGGTCGCTCCCGTAAAGTCGCCCGATGCCTCGCCACCCGGGCCAGACCGACCGACTCATCCGCCGTCTCCGCTGGGACGAGCTGGATGAGGGTTGGCTGCGCGCCTTCGCGGCGCTGGCGCGCGACGAGGACCTGGCGGGCGCCGGCCTGGCGACGCGCCCCGGCGTCCGCGGCGATCCGTCCGCGGCCCTGCTCGCCGGCGCCGGTCGCGCCCGCGCCCACGTCGTGGCGCGCCGGCCGATGACGATCGCCGGGCTCGGGATGATGCGGCCGATCTTCGCCGCCTACGACCAGGCCTGCGTCGGCCGACCCCTCGTCGCGGAGGGCGCCGAGGTCGCCGCCGGGACCGTCGTCGCCGAAGTCGAGGGCCCCGCCGCCGCCCTGCTTTCCGCGGAGCGCATCCTCCTGAACTTCCTCCAGCGCCTGAGCGGCGTGGCCACGCGCACCCGCGAGCACGTCCGCGCGCTCGGGGCCTCGCCGACGCACCTCCTCGACACGCGCAAGACGACCCCGGGCTTCCGGATGCTCGAGAAGTACGCGGTGGGGCAGGGCGGCGGCCACAACCATCGGCTCGGCCTGTTCGACCGCATCATGATCAAGGACAACCACGTCGCCGCCGATGGCGCCACGGCCGACGAGCGGCTGCGGGCCCTCGTCGGTCGCGCGCGCGCGGCGCGGCCCGACCTCCTCGTCGAGGTCGAGGTGGACCGGCCCGACCAGGTCGAGCCGGTGCTCGCGGCCGGGGCCGACGTGATCCTGCTCGACAACTTCACGCTGCCGCAGCTGCGCGCGGCGGTGCCGCTCATCCGCGGCCGCGCCTGGGTCGAGGTCAGCGGGGGCGTCGACCTGGCGACCTTGCCGGCGATCGGTGCGATCGCGCCCGACTTCGTCTCGTGCGGGGCGCTGACGCATTCCGCCCCGTGGGTCGACCTCGGGCTCGACTGGCGCTGACATGACCGACCTCGACAGCAGCATCCTCCTGGCCTTCCTCGTCGCGGCCGACGAGCCGGTCAGCGGCGACCGGCTCGCCAAGGAACTCGGCGTCTCGCGCGTGGCGATCTGGTCGCGGCTGGAGAAGCTGCGCGCCGCGGGGTTCACGTTCGCCGCGTCCACCCGGAAGGGTTACCGGCTCAAGGCCGTCCCGCGCGCCCTGCACCCGGCCCTGCTCGACGCCCATCTCCGCCGGCTCAAGGTGACGGCCCGCGTCGACCTGCTCGCGACCGTCGACAGCACGAACTCCGAGGCGGAGCGCCGCCTGGCGGCCGGGCAGGAGGCGCCGTTCGCCGTGCTGGCCCAGGCGCAGACCGCGGGCCGCGGCCGCCTTGGCCGGCGCTGGCATAGCGCCACGGCGGGCAACCTCTACCTCTCGCTCGCGTTCCGTCCGTTCATCGGCCCCGAGCGGCTCAAGCCTTTCACGCTCTGGATGGGCCTGGCGCTGTGCGCGCACCTCGAGGGCGCGACCGGCGTGCGGCTGGGGCTGAAGTGGCCCAACGACCTGCTCGCCGCTGATGGGCGCAAGGTCGCGGGGATGCTCACCGAGGCCCGGCTCGACGCCGATAGCGTGCGCGAGCTGGTCTTCGGCGTGGGCCTCAACATCGCGGGCGCGCCCAAGGATTTCCCCGCCGAGCTCCGCGCGATCGCCGGCTCCCTGGAGCACGCCGCCGGGAGCCGCCTCGATCCCAACCGGGTCGCGGCCGAGGCGATCGCCGCCCTGTTCGAGGCGTGGGAAGCCTTCGCCGAGGACCGGTGGCGCCGCGATTTCAAGGCGCGCTGGTCGCGCTACGACACGCTCACCGGCAAGTCCGTCCGCGTGGGCCTCCGGGGCGAACCGCTTGCCGGCGTGGTCGACGGCATCGACGACGAGGGGTCGCTGATCCTGCGGACCGGCGGACGCCGCCGCCAGGTCGTCGCCTCGGGCGAGGTCACCTTGCGCAAACCGTAAGCGAGCGACCTTGCCCTCCGTCGCCGTCCGGCCACCATCCGCTCCCGTGGCCCTGCTCTGCTTCGATGTCGGCAACACGCACACGCACTGGGGCGTCGTCGAAGGGCGCGTCGTCCGCGCGCACGGCGAACTGCCGACGGCGGGGCTCGACACGGCCGCGCTCGCGGCCCTGCTGCGGGCGCATCCGGTGGCGGGGCTCGCGTTGGCCAGCGTGGTCCCGTCGGTCACCGCGGTGATCCAGCCGGTGCTGCTCGCCGCCGGCTTGCCCTTCTACCACCTCCGCCACGACACCGTCCGCGGCCTGGGCTTCGATTACCCGACCCCGGGCGAGGTCGGCCAGGATCGCCTCGCGGACTGCGTGGGCGCCCAGTTGGTCGCCGGCGCGCCGGCCGTGATCGTCGGCATGGGGACCGCCACGACCGTGGACATCCTGACGGAGAAGGGCTACGCGGGCGGGATCATCGCGCCCGGCCTCGGCGTGATGACGCGTTACCTCCATGAGCGCACGGCCTTGTTGCCGGCCCTCGATCCCGCGGCCCTGCTCGGCGGGCCGGCGATCGGCAAGTCCACCGTCGATGCCATGCGCGCCGGCTGCGCCCTCGGCTTCGCGGGCATGATCGGCGCGCTCCTCGACGGCGTCGCGGCCGAGCTCGTCCGCCAAGGAGCGCCCGTCCCGCAGGTGATCGTCACGGGCGGCGCGGCGGTCTACCTGCCGGCCAGCTGGCGCGACCGCGTGCGCCACGAGCCGCACCTCACCTTGCTCGGCCTGGCCGAAGCCCACCGGCGTCATTTCGCATGAGCCGCCCCGATCCCGCGGCGCGCCTGCGCCGGTTGGTGCCGCTCCTCGCCGTCGCCGTCGCGCTCCTCGCCGGGCTCTTCGCCTTCGTCGCCGCGACCGGGCGCGCCCCCGTGCTCTGGCCGCTGCTCGTCGGCGACCTGCTCTTCACCGGGCTGCTGGTCTTCGTCCTCTGGCGGCTGCTGGGGCGCCGCTGAGCGCTCAGACCTTCATCATCCGCAGGAGCGCCTTGCGGCGCGCGCGGATCTCGCGGCAACCGGCCTTGGCCAGGCGGTCGGTGGAGAACGCCTCGACCGTCAGGCTCGCGACCGCGGTGCCGTACACCATGGCCTGCCGCAGCGTGGCGAAGTCCGTCTTGCCCGTCGCGGCGAGGTGACCGAGCAGGGCGCCCGCGAAGCTGTCGCCGGCGCCGGTGGGGTCGCGCAGTTCCGTCACGGGGAAGGCGGGCAGGGTGAAGAGCCCCTCCTCGTGGAACAGGACGGCGCCGTGCTCGCCCTTCTTGATGATGACGGTCCGGCAGCCGTGCGCGCGCAGGCGCTGGCCCGCGACGATCACGTTGGACTCGCCGGTGAGCTTGGCGGATTCGGTGTCGTTGACGACCAGCAGGTCGGCGCGGCGCATGACCTCGCCCAGCGCCTCGCGCTGCGTCTCGATCCAGATGTCGATGGTGTCGGCGAGGACGAAGCGCGGCGCGGTCAGCTGGTCCAGCACGCGCAGCTGCAGGTCGGGTCGGATGTTCCCCAGCATGACGTAGGGCGTCGCGCGGTGCGCATCGGGGAGGAGGGGCTTGAACTGCTCGAAGACGTTCAGCTGCAGGTCCTCGGTGTCGCGCCGGTTGTAGTTCTCGTGGTAGCGTCCGCGCCAGGCGAAGGTGCGCCCCGACGGGTCGGTCGCGAGGCCGTCGAGGTCGATGCCGCGCTTCGCGAGCTTGGCGCGGTCGCGGTCGCGGAAGTCGTGGCCGACGACCCCGACGATGCGGGGCGGCGCGAAGTAGCTCGCGGCGAGGCACGCGTACGCGGCGCTGCCGCCGAGGATGCGTTCGCCGGAGGCGTGCGGCGTGATGATGCTGTCGTAGGCGACGGAGCCGACGACGAGGACGGGGTCGGCCGTGCGGCCGGGGACCTTGATGCGGGTGGGGGAGGTCATGCGAAAAGTTCGGGGCGCGCGGCCTGGAGGCGGTGGAGCGCGAGGAAGGCCAGCGCGTGCGTGGAGGGTTCGGCGGCGGCGGCGCGCAGCGCGTCGCGCGGGTCGACGAGGAGCACCTCGAGTTCCTCGTGCTCGTCGGGCGCGGTCGGCGCGCCGAGGTGGACGCCCTCGAGCAGGACGAAGTGGGCGTGGTTGGATTGGATGGCGGGATTCGGCGCGACGGTGCCGAGCAGCGTGGCGCGCCCGCCGACGTAGCCGGTCTCCTCGGCGGTCTCGCGGGCGGCGGCGACGCGCGGGTCCTCGCCGGCTTCGATCACGCCGCCCGGCGGTTCGACGGAGAGCGCGCGCGTGCCGAAGCGGTGCTGCCGCACGAGCACGAGCCGGCCTTCCGCGGTCACCGGCAGCGCGAGGACCCAGTCGTTGGCGCGGAGCACAAAGAAATCACCCTCCCGATGATCGAGAGGGTGATGGCAGTGTTCCTTGTAGACCCGGAAAACCCTGCAGTCGGCGTGGAGCGCTTCGTGCTGGACGAGCCAGCGGGCGGGCGCCGACATGCTTGGCGATTACTTGGTTTTGAGCTTCTGACCGATCTGCATCTTGTTCGCGTTGACGGTCGGGTTGAGCTCCTGGAGGACCTTGAGGGAGACGCCGACCTTGCGCGCGATGCCACCGAGGGTGTCGCCCTTGGCGACGACGTATTCGCCGGCGCCGGCGGTGACGACCTTGGTGCCGCCGTTGCCGCCGTTGTTGGCGACGGGGGCGGGCTTCTTCAGCACGGCCTGGATGTCGGAGATCGCCTTCTGGATGGCGGCGTTATCGGCGGCCATGGCGGTCTTGATCGCGCCGACTTCGCTGACGACGGCGGAGAGTTCGGTGGCGGGAGCCTTGCTCTGCAGGTCGGCCTGGACCTGGGCGGTGGCGGCCTGCGCGGTGGTGGCGGCGGCCTGGGCGGCGTCAGCGGCGGACTTGGCCTTGAGACCAAGGACGAGGCCGGCGGCGCCGAGGGCGAATCCGACGATGCCCACGATGAGCGGGAGCTTCGATTCGGACGAGGAGGAGGAGATGCTGTCGTTTTCCATGTGGTGAGGAGTTTTTCGGGTTGGAACAGTTGGAGATTAGCGGTTTGACAGGGACGGCAACATAAAATCAGAGTGTTTTTCGGGTCTCGGGCAGTATCTCAATTGGTAGAGTCCCTGCTTTGGGAGCAGGGTGTTGCAGGTTCAAGTCCTGTCTGCCCGACCACCCGCGGAGACTTTTACTCGCCTTTGACAATCAGGCGTACGCCAGCGTCTGCCCATCCTTGACCACCGTCACATGGTTGGACCGGTCGGGACGGGTCGAGGCCTCCGTCCGTCCGACCACGCGGGCGGCGATGCCCAACTCGGTGGCGAGCGCCAGCGCGGTCGGGACGTCGGCCGGGTCCAGGAAGACCTCGAGCCGGTGCCCCATGTTGTAAACCTTGTGCATTTCCTCGGGTTCCGTGCCGCTGACCCGGGCGATCTCGGCGAAGACCGGGGGGGTCGGGAAGAGGTTGTCCTTGATGAAATGGACCCCTGTCCCGAAGCGCCGGCACTTGGTCTGGCCGCCGCCGGAGCAGTGGACCATGCCGCGGACCTTGGCGACGCCGAGCGCGGCGAGGAGGCGGATGACGTAGGGGGCGTAGGTGCGGGTCGGGGAGAGGAGCGCCTGGCCGACGGTGAGGGTCGAGCCGGGCAGGGGGTCGGCCAGCCGATGGGGGCCGCAGTAGGCCAGGTCGGCCGGGGTGGCCTTGTCGAAGGTTTCGGGGTACTTCTCGGCGTAGTACTTCGAGAGCAGCTCATGCCGCGCGCTCGTCAGACCGTTGGAGCCGATGCCGCTGTTCTCGGATGTCTCGTAGGTCGCCCGGCCGAAGGAGGCCAGGCCGACGATCGCCAGGCCCGGCCCGACGCGCGCGGCGTCGACCACGGCGGCCCGGTCGAGGATCGCGGTCGCGGTGGAGTCGACGGTCAGGGTCGGGGTGAGGTCGCCGACGTCCGCGGTCTCGCCGCCGCCCGAGGCTATGCCGAAGCCCTGGGCGCGCAGCATCGCGAGGACTTCCTCGGTGCCCTCGATGAGTTCGGCGAGGATGGCCCCGGGGATGGTGCGCGCGTTGCGGTTGATGGTCGAGGAGAGGATGACGCCCTTCGTGACGCCCACGCAGAGGAGGTCGTCGATGTTCATCACGATGCTGTCCTGGGCGATGCCGCGGAACACGGAGGCGTCGCCGGTCTCCTTCCACCACAGGTAGGCGAGCAGGGCCTTGGTGCCGGACCCGTCGGAGTGCGTGACGACGCAGCGGGCGGGGTCGCCGGTGAGGCGGTCCTCGACGATCTTGCAGAAGGCGAGCGGGAAGAGCCCGCGGTCCAGCTTGTCGACGGCCGCGTGCACGTCGCCCTTGGAGGCGGAGACCCCGCGCGCCGCGTAGCGACCGGTGTCGGGGGAGGGCTTGCTTTCGGACGCCATGACGCTTGCGTGCTTATCCCCGCCCGCACGGGTGGGTCAACGCCCTTCTCCCTCATGCGCCGTTTCCCCGGATCTCGCCCCGCGTTGGGCCGTTGGGCCATCGGCTTGCTGGCGCTGGCCTTGGTCGCGACGGGCATCCTGCTCTGGTCGCGCTGGCAGGAGAGCCTCCGCTGGAAGCTGGCCGAGGAGTTGCGCCGCGCCTTCGCCGCGCGCGACGTCGCGGCGGTCGAGCGGCTCTACGACTGGACCGACGTCGACGCCGCGACGCGCGCCCGGGTCCGCCAGGTGATCCTCCAGGAGTTCGAGCTACCCGTGGCCACGGTGCTCCCGTTGCGTTCGCCGCCGCCGGACCTTTCCGCCCTGAGCGACTTCCGCCCCAACCTGCCGCCCATCGGGGTCATCCGTGTCATCCACGACACGCCGGACCGTCTTTCCTCCGATTTCCTCGTCGGAAACGCCGGTTTCGGCGAGGTCCGCCTCGTGAACTTGGTGCCGGTCAAGTGACCCATTCTTGACAGTCGTCCGGGCGCCCGCACGTTTTCATCTTCCTTATGGCTGACAAGAACGACAAGCGTCCCGAAAGCGTCCCCGGTAAGTTCTACGTGGATTCGCAGTGCATCGACTGCGACCTCTGCCGCGAGACCGCCCCGAAGAACTTCACCCGCCAGGATGACGGTGGCTACTCCTACGTCTTCGCCCAGCCGACCACTCCCGAAGAGGTCGAGAAGTGCCAGGAAGCCCTCGAAGGCTGCCCGGTCGACGCGATCGGCAAGGACGGCGAATAAGCGCCCACCCCCACGCCTCCACGAGCCCCGGACCGCCGGGGCTTTTTGTTTGGTACGGGCGCGGGCGTTGGCTAAGGTGCGCGCATGGGCGTGAAGATTTCCTGCGACTACCTCGGCGACCTCCGCGTGCGCGCGACGCACGGGCCTTCGGGCGTCGAACTCATCACCGACGCGCCGGTGGACAACCAAGGCAAGGGCGAGTCGTTCTCGCCGACGGACCTGGTCGCGACCGCGCTGGCCGCGTGCATCCAGACGATCCTCGGCATCCAGGCGCGCGGCCTCGGCCTCGATTTCCGCGGGATGCGCATCGACGTCGAGAAGCACATGACCGCCCAGCCGCCGCGCCGCATCGCCAAGCTCGACGTCGCGATCCACATGCCCGCCGGCATCCCCGAGGAGCTCCGCGCGAGGCTGATGCGCGCCGCCGAAGCCTGTCCCGTGAAGCAATCGCTCCACCCGGACACCGAGATCGCGCTCAGCTGGAGCTGGGCCTGAGGGCGGGCACGAAAAAGCCCCCGAGGTCCGGGGGCTTCGTCTTTAGGCCGGTGGCAGGGGCTCAGCCGCAACCGCAACCGCCGGAGCCGCAGCCACCCTGCTTCTCGGACGCGGGTTGTTCGGTGGAGCAGCAGCCGCCTTCCGAACCTTCGCTCGAGCAGCAACCGCCTTCGGATTCACCCGAGCCACAGCCGCCGCCACCGCAGCAACCGCCGGCTTGGTGCGGGTGACCGTGCGCGAGCTCCGTCGGCTCGGCCGCGCGGACCGCGACGACTTTGACGTCGAAATGGAGGGTCTTGCCGGCGAGCTCATGGTTGCCGTCGAGGACGGCTTCCTGGCCTTCGATGGCCTTGATCGTCAGCGTGCGCATGCCGTGGTTGGTGTCGGCGCGGAAGCGCATGCCGGGCTGGACGGCGTGGCCGCCGAAGGCGTCGAGCGGGACGCGCTGCAGGAGCTTGTCGCTGTACTCGCCGTAGCCGAGCGCGGGCGGGACGGTGACGGTCTTGGTGTCGCCGGCGCCGAGGCCGAGGAGGCCCTGCTCGAGGCCGGGGATGATGTTCTGGAAGCCCTGGAGGTACTCCAGCGGGCCGCGGCCATCGGAGGCGTCGAGGATGTTGCCCTGGTCGTCCTTCAGGGTGTATTCGATGCTGACGACGGTGTCTTGGGCTACGCGCATGGTGTTGAGGACGTCTGAACCTAGCCGTTTTCCCCGGGCTGGCAAGGCGACAAGGCATCTAAACCTTGACCCAGGTCGGGGGCTTGGTTTCCCTCGACCTCCCTGCTGTTTGGGGCCGTAGCTCAGTTGGTAGAGCGCGTCGTTCGCAATGACGAGGCCGTGAGTTCGAACCTCATCGGCTCCACCAGCAGGGAATTCCGGCCTACTCCGCCGAGCCTTCGAGGCGGCGGATATGCGCGTTGGCCGGGGCGATCTCCGGCAGGGCCTCGCGGCTGGCGGCGCCGCCGAGCTCGCGGACACGTTCTCCCTGGGGGCGGATGCGGCTCTCGTAGCTGCCGATCGCCGCGTCGAGACCTTCCGACGCCGCGAGCAGGCCCTTGCGGACCTTCGCGAAATGCTCGGTGAACTTCATCAGGCGGTCGTAGAGCTCCGTCGCCTCGGTGGCGATCCGGCCGGCGTTCTCGGCCTGGACGTGCTGCTGCCAGGTGAGGTTGATCGCGCCCAGGAAGCTGATGAGCGTGGCGGGCGTCGCGATGAGGATGCCTTCGCGGCCGGCGGCCATGATGAGGTCGTTGTCGCCCTCGAGCGCGGTGCTGAGGAGGGATTCGGCCGGCAGGAAGAGCACGACCCGGTCGAAGGGTTGGACGCCGAGCTTGCGCAGGGTCGCCGGGTAGTCCTTGGCGGCGAGGTCGCGGATCGTCTTCTTGAGCTTCGCCGCGTGGGCGGCCACGAGCTCGCGACGGTTGGGCGCGGCCTGGTCGGCGATGGCGACGTCGAACTCGGGGACCTTGGAGTCGATGATGAGGCAGCGGTTGCCCGGCAGCTTCACGATCAGGTCGGGGCGCGCGTCGTCCTGCGAGACCTGCTCGGCGAAATCGCAATGCGGGCTGAGGCCGGCGGCCTCGACGACGTTGCGCAGCGTCTGCTCGCCCCACTTGCCGCGGTGCTGGGCCGACTTCAGCACGGAGGTGAAGTCGCTCGTGCTGGTCGCGAGCGCGGCCGTGGTCTCGGTGATGCGGGCCATCTGCTCCTTCACCTGGGTGAGGGATTGGTCCTGGGCGCTGAGGCCTTGCTGCATCGCCTTGCGGTAGTTCTCGAGGGCCGCGTTCACCTGCGTGATCAGCGGCTCCACCTTGTTCGCGACCTCCTTGGTCACGTCCGGCGCCATGCCCTTCAGGACGTCGGTGCTGGTCTTCTCGAAGGTCAGGCGCAGTTCCGCGAGGGCCTTGGTGTAGCGCGCCTCGGCGTCGGCCAAGGCCTTCTGGTGGTCGCCCCGGAGCTGCGCGACGGCCCGCTCGTGCGCCTGGGCCGACTCGGTGAGCTGCTGGTGCGCGGCCAGTTTGGCGGCGTCGGCGCCCGACGCCTTCGTCAGCGCGGCTTCCTTCGCGGCCCGCTCCTGGGTCAGCGCCGCGTTGACGGCGGCGAGCTGGCGACGCGTCTCCTCGAGGAGGGCGGCGTTCGCCGGATCGGCGCCCGCTTCGGCCGGCCGACCGGACTTCAGGATGAGGAAGGCGACCGCGCCGAGCACGATGACCAGGAGGAGGGGAGTGACGTATTCCATGAAAGCGTTGGCCCGAGACTCTGCCCGGGCGCGTCCCGACCGCAACCCCGGGCGTTCAGCCGCGCGGATCGTTCTCGATGGCCAGCGCGTTGCCCGTCTCCCAGGCCGCCTCGTAGGCCGCGATGTATTCTTCCTCGGGGTTGCCGGGCGCCGCCGGTTCGCCGCCGATCCCGGCGAGGAAGCCGTAGCGGATGGCGTGCGCGACCTTGCGGCGCCGCGGGGTCAGGCGTTGTTCGGTCCAGTCGGTGGCCCGGCGGAACGGCTCGTCGGGGATCTGCGATTTGACCGAATGGCCGACCAGCCAGGCGACCACCCCGGCGTGGGCGAGGTCGCTGATCCGGCGGACCGAAGGAATCGGGGCGCGGTCCCCGGCCATGCCTTGGGCGATCTGGCGTTGGATCTCCAGTTTGAGGATGACGCGCCAGCGTTCCTCGGTCGTCAGCAGGCCGAAATCGAAGTCCGGGTCGTCGGCGGCCGAATCGCGCAGCTCGGCCCGGGCGTAGTTGCGCCACTTCTCCAGCCAGGCGGACCACTCGTCCGTGCCCCGCAGCGGGGGTTTGCCAAGCCATTCGGGGATGTCGTCGCGCATACGGGGTTGATGCCTTAAATAGGCCAAAACAGGGGAATTACGCAAGTAAAAAGGTGAAATAATGTTCACTAAAGCAAGGCTTCCCGGCCCAGGCCTCGTTGCTCCTTCATTTATCGTCAAAAAAGCGTAAAAGCCCCGAAAACTAGTCGAACAAATCCTTTTTAACGGTGTTATCCCAACAGACCCCATCCCTCCAGTGAATCGCTCCCTTTCGTCCCCTCGTGCTTCGCGGGCTCTGCTCCCCGTTTGTTGCCTCACATTCGCGGGTCTCCTCCTGCCCCTGACCTTCCTCGGTCAGACGGCCGCCCCGGCTGCACCTGCCGCACCTGCCACCCCGCCCGCCGCCCCGGTGGTCGTGGCCGCGCCGATCGCGACTCCCGCCCCCGGTTTGCTCGGCTCCGACAAGGTCGGCCCGGTGCTGCTCCGCGACGAGACCGTCGCCCAGGTGCTCGAGCTCCTGCAGCGCTGGACCGGCAAGACGGTCCTCCGTCCGCAGGCCTTGCCGGCCAACCTATACACGCTCTCGCTGCCGGCCGCGGCCACGCGCGACGAGGCCCTCCTCGCGATCGAGACGCTGCTCAGCCTCAACGGCGTCGCCGTCATCCAGCAGGGCGACAAGTTCCTCAAGGTCGTCCCGAACCTCACCGCGAAGGCGGAGTCCCCGACGCTGCTGACCGCCAGCACCCTGACCATGCCGGCCAGCGGGCGCGTCGCCTCCAAGATCTTCACCCTCAAGCACGCCAACGGCCAGGAGGTCGTCGCGCAGATCGCCGGCATGCTCAACACCACGCTGGCCACCCCGCCGGTGTTCTTCAGCCGCAACAACGCCGTGCTCGTCACGGACTCCATCAGCAACCTGCAGAAGATCGAGACGCTCCTCACCCAACTGGACCGCCCGCAGCTCGACGTGATCGTGACCAAGATCTACTCGCTCAAGCACGCGATGGCCCTCGACCTGGTCAACAAGCTGACGGCCCTCCTCCGTACGCCCGCCGCCGCCGGCGCCTCGCCGTTCCGCCTCAGCACCGGCACGAGCTTCACCGCCGACGAGCGCACCAACCGCGTGATCCTCATGGGGTCCGCCGACCAGCATGACTTCTTCGACAAGCTGATCGAGCAGCTCGACACCAACTCGGACCCCAACACCAAGACCGACGTCGTCTTCCTGCGCCACGCCAACGCGGCCGAGGTCGCCACCCTCATCACTCAGCTCATCACGGGCCAGACCACCGCCGCCACCCGCGCCGGCAACCGGACCACCAACGGCGCCGCGCGCGTCACCACGCCGGCCCCCGCGCCCACCCCGGCCGCCGCGGCCGCCGCCGGCACCACCCAGCAGAACGGCGCCGACGAGTTCAGCAACATGGTCACCGTGATCCCCGACATCCGCAGCAACTCGGTCGTCGTCTCGGGCACCAAGGACGACCTGCGCCTGCTCCATGAGCTCATCGACAAGGTCGACATCGTCCTCCCGCAGGTGCGCATCGAGGTCGTCATCGCCGAGGTCACCCTCAGCGACAACGACGAGAACGGCTTCTCGGCGCTCGGCGCCACCGTCAACAACGGCCGGCTCGTCTCCGTCAACGGCACGCTGATCGGCGGCACCGTCGCCGGCCCGGGCGGGGTCGGCCAGGCCACCGTCACGACCGACGGCAACCTGTCGGGCCTCCTGTCCCTCAACACCATCCCGCGCAAGAACGACACCAAGATCCTCTCGGTGCCCGCGGTGACCACCACCCACAACAAGGAGGCCACCCTCTTCGTCGGCGAGTCCCGCCCGGTCATCACCGGCAACACCGTCGCCGGCACCACCGGCCAGGTCGTCTCCACCGTCTCGCAGCGCGACATCGGCATCCAGCTCCGCGTCCTGCCGCTCATCGGCAAGGACGGCTCCGTGCAGCTGCAGGTCTCGCAGTCGGTCGAGGACATCCTCGGCGAGGTCACCCTCGACGGCAACCAGCAGCCGATCATCGGCCGCCGCACCACCGACTCGTTCGTCAGCGCCCGCAGCGGCGAGGTCGTCGTCCTCGGCGGCCTCCAGCGCCGCCAGCAGACCAAGCAGACCAACCGCCTCGGCCCCATCCCCTTCCTCGGCGACCTCCTCGGCAATTCCAAGGACCAGGATACCCGCACCGAGCTGGTCATCTTCCTGCGTCCGTACGTGCTCAACAATTCGGCGGTGGACAACCTCGACGCGCTTGGCCGCATCGACGCCTCGCCCATGAAGGAGGACGTCCGGAAGGTCGTCGACAAGGTCGTCCCGGCCTACGTCCCGCCCGCCCCCGCGCAGAAGTGACCATGCTCACCGCAGACCAGCACGGCTTGCCGCGCGCCCTGGCCGAGCGGCTGGGCGACGAGGCCCGCGCCGCCTTCGCGGAGGCCCCGCGCGAGGCCCGCTTCCGGCTGCTCGCCCAGGCGCTGAACCTCGACGAGGCCGCGTTGCTCGCCGAACTCGCCCGCCTCACCGGCCTCGAGGTGCTCGCGGAGCCCGCCATCGACGCCGAGGGCCTCAAGGTCCTGCCGGCCCGCATCGCCGCGGAGGCCCAGGTGGTCCCGACGATCCTCGCCGGCGCGCCCGAAGGCCGCCTCAACCTCGTCACCGCGCTCCCCCCGGACGCGGCCACGATGGACTGGGTCGCGACCTTCACCCCGCGCCGCCCGAAGTGGTTCCTCGCCCCGCCCGAGCGCGTGGCCCAGCTGATCAACGAGAACTACGGCGTCGGTTCCGGCAGCCTCGACGACGAGGGCCAGGACCTGCCCGTCCAGGCCGAGGCGGCGACCGACGGCGAAGCCGACCAGGACGCGGCGGTCGTGCGCTTCGTCACCGACGTGCTCTCCCAGGGCGTCGCCGAAGGCGCGACGGACGTGCATTTCGAGCCGCAGGAGGGCCACCTCCGCATCCGCTACCGCATCGACGGCCTGCTCGTGGCCGTGCCGCTCCCGGAGAACCTCGCGCGCTTCCAGGACGCCATCATCTCGCGCCTGAAGATCATGGCGCGCCTCAACATCTCCGAGCGCCGCCTCCCCCAGGACGGCCGCATCAACTTCCGCGACGGCAAGAACGTCCTGGATATCCGCGTCTCCACCATCCCGACGATCTACGCCGAGTCCGTCTCGCTGCGCCTGCTCAACCAGCGCAAGGAGGCCTACGACATGGACCGCATCGGCATGTCGCCCGACGAGCAGGCCCTCGTCCGCAAGGTCCTCGACTACCCGCACGGCATCATCCTCGTCACCGGCCCGACCGGCTCCGGCAAGTCGACCTCGCTCAACGCCTTCCTCCGCGAGATCAACTCGCCCGAGCTGCGCATCGTCACCATCGAGGACCCGATCGAGTACGAGGTCCCCGGCGCCAACCAGGTGCAGACCAAGGCCGAGATCGGCCTGACGTTCGCCAACGCCCTCCGCAGCACGCTGCGCCAGGACCCCGACGTCATCATGGTCGGCGAAATCCGCGACCTCGAGACCGCCGAGATCTCCATCCGCGCCTCCCTCACGGGCCACCTGGTCTTCTCCACGCTCCACACCAACGACGCGCCGGGCGCCATCACCCGCCTCGTCGACATGGGCGTCGAGCCCTTCCTCGTCGCCTCCGCCGTCGAGCTCGTCATCGCGCAGCGCCTCGTGCGCCGGCTCTGCCCGGATTGCGCCAAGGACGTCCCCGTCGACCGCGCCCGCGTGCTGCCCGCCCTCGAGGCCCTCGGCATGGGCGAGCCCGAACTGGCGGGGATCAAGACCCTCCGCCAGCCGGTCGGCTGCCGCAAGTGCCGCAACACCGGCTACCGCGGCCGCGTCGGCGTGTTCGAGATCTTCCACCCGAAGCCGCTGCACGACCTCATCGTCGGCCGCGTCTCCAACCGCGAGCTGACCGACAAGGCCATCGAGCAGGGCATGCGTCCGCTCGCCCGCGCCGGCTGGCAGAAGGTGACGGCCGGCCTGACTTCGCTCGACGAGCTGGTGCGCAACCTGAGCTCCAACGAGTGACGCGCGATGCCCGCCTTCAACTATAGCGCGCGCGATGCGCAGGGCGCGGCGGCCGACGGCGTGATCCAGGCCCCCAACCGCCGCGAGGCGCTCCGTCGCCTGCAGGCGCGCGGGCTCCGGCCGCTGGCGGTGACGGAGAGCGGGGCCGCCGGGCGCGCCCAGCGCGACGTCCAGGCGGGCGCCGCCGCGGGCGCCGACCCCGAGCCGACCGCCGAGCAGCTGCTGCCGTTCCTCGAATCCATCGCCGACCTCGTCCGGAGCGGGATGTCCGCCGGCGAGGCGCTGCGCATGCTCGCGAACCGGACGCAGAAGGGGCCGCTCCGCACGCTGTGCGCGGGCCTGTGGACCCGCCTCGGCGAAGGCCAGAACCTCTCGGCGGCGATGGCCGCCTACCCGCGCGTCTTCGACGGCCAGACGATCAACCTCATCGCTGCGGGCGAGGCCACGGGCAACATCCTCGACGTCATCGAGCGCCTGATCACGCACGCCACCGAGCAGCGCGAGTTCCGCCGCAAGATCGTGGCGGCCCTGGCCTACCCCAGCTTCATCTGCGTCGTCGCCCTCTTCGTCGTCACGTTCTTCGTCCTGTTCCTCC
>Ga0209358_10000154_pt1 | contig 62816 bp, 49 predicted proteins | sample LauGreFa1BDMLBSN_2_FD_187574 | JGI IMG/M metagenome (GOLD analysis project Ga0209358, IMG submission 187574) | Freshwater lake microbial communities from Lake Michigan, USA - Fa13.BD.MLB.SN (SPAdes) (version 2) | ecosystem: Environmental > Aquatic > Freshwater > Lake | place: Lake Michigan, USA... | reverse complement strand
CGCTTTCCATGTTCCTAGATTACCTCCAACCACCAAGATACGTGGTGATATATGTCTAAAAGAATGAATCATATACTTTCTGGAAAACTCTTTGTATAAATGTACATCAAATGATATGTATGTAATGGCGATAATATAAGTATTTCATGGACTTAAATCATGTAACAAAATACTGTTTTTGGCTTTTTTATTTCTATCCTTTAAGCATATCTTTTGATGTGGTTTCAATTTACATCATAAGAAAAATCTAGGTCAATAAACTGATGATTATATGCTAATTCTAACTTGTTACAAACCAATCACTTATGCACTTTTTTTATTACTTAATTCCTTTTCTTATATTGTGGCCGTATTTATTGTAATCGCAGCATATTACTTTATAATACTCATGTGTACATCCAAGCATAAAAAGAGCAATTCTACTAAGAAAATCTACCTTTACATTAGAAATCAATATAGTAAAAATTAATCTTGCTTGCTTGCTCATATATACTCCTTAAAATTTTTCATGTTCTTTTTGAACACATTTTATATTCCATTCACATTTGGAGAATGAGTATGAAGATTTTCATACGTGTTTTTTCTATCTCATTATGCATTGTTTTATCTAGCATTGCAACATTTGCTCAAGGTATTCTTAGTGGTCGTATTACTGGTCCTAATGGACAAGCAATCCCAGGAGCATCAATCAAAGTAAGCACCTCTGAATCAACAAAACAAATTGGTAGTTTTTCTGATTCTCGAGGACGTTATTCGATAAAAGGTTTAACAAGTAAAAGCTATACTGTTACTGTCTCTTGTGTTGGATATCAAAAGAATGTGAAAGAAAATCTTTCTATGAATAATGGAAATGCTACTCATGATGTTCAATTAGCAGAAACATCTATCGATATGGATGTAACAGTTGTAACAGCATCACGTGTGCAGCAAAAAGCATCCGAGGCCCCTGCTTCAGTATCTGTTATAGAGCCTAGAACAATTCGTGAAGCTCCTAAAAGTACACCTGTAGAACATATTAGAGGTTTGGCAGGTATAGATTATTCTCAAACAGGTATTGCTCAACAAAGCGTAAGTGTACGTGGATTTAATAATGTATTTACAGGCTCACTGTTAACATTAACAGATTATCGTCCTGCTGGAGTACCAAGTTTAAGAGTAAATGTTGGATATTTTGTTCCTTCTTCTAATGAAGATATCGAAAGAATTGAATTGGTCCGTGGCCCAGCATCAGCTTTATATGGTCCGAATGCAACTCAAGGTGTCTTGAATATTATTACTCGTTCTCCATTTGCATCAAAAGGGACAACTGTCTTTTTAGCAGGTGGTATGCAAAATCTTATGAATGTTGGCTTAAGACATGCTGGAACAGTAAACGATGATATTGGATATAAAATTTCTGGTCAATATTTTTCTGCTAATGATTGGGCATATGTAGACCCAGAAGAGCAAAAAGCTAGAACTGCTGCCCTAAAACCAGGTGTATCAGAAGATACATTGAAAATTGGAAATCGTCAGAATACCCATGAACGATTTAATGTTGACGCTGGATTATATTATAATCTTGGCGAGAATACAATGTTACAATTAAATACTGGTGTATCACAAGCCGTCAATACAATCGAAATGACAGGCCTTGGAGCTGCAAATGGAAAAGATTGGAGATATACATATCTCAATGCACAATTAACTTCAAATGATCTATTTGCTCAAGTATTCTATAATATGAGTGATGCTGGCAATACCTATTTCTTAAGAACTGGTAATCCAATTGTTGATCGTTCTACTTTATTAGGTGCTCGCCTTCAAGATGCTTATAAAGTGAATGATAATATTCGTTTAACATATGGAGCAGACTTCTTTTCTACAAATCCAGTTACAGATAGTACAATTAATGGTGTGAATGAAGAAAATGATGCTTATACAGAAATTGGTGGCTATCTACAAGCAGATGCAAAATTTGGTGATAAATTCTCTGCCTTAGCTGCACTTCGTGCCGATAGACATTCAGTTATCGATGAACTTGTTTTGTCTCCACGATTAGCATTAATGTATAAATTAGATGATAATTCCTCTGTAAGAGCTACCTTTAATACAGCATTTAGTAATCCTGGTACTAATGATTTATTCTTGGATTTATTAAGTGTTAAAGATGCTTTTGGTTTTAGTGCAGCAAACCCTGCTTATGCTGTTGGTGTATATGGAGCTGCTGCGGGAAGAAATGGATATACATTTAATCGTTCAAATGGTGTATTAAATTATGTTTCTCAATTTGCACCTAGTAAAGATCTTTGGCTTAGTACAGGAAATGTTGCCAATATGTGGCAAGCAGTAACTGCTATCATTACAGCAAATCCTGCCCTTGCAGCATTAAAAGGATTATTGACATCAATGATCCCAGCACCAACAACTATAAAAGGTAGTTTAGCTTCATTAAATCCTACAAATAGAACTTTTATACCGTTTCAAGACAATGATCACAAAGTTGACAAGTTACGTCAATCTAGCACTCAAACAATCGAATTAGGTTATCAAGGAAAATTAGCTGATAATTTGAAATTTTCTTTAGATGTGTACCAGTCAACTGTAACAGATTTTGTTTCTCCTTTAAAAGTTGTCACTCCAAATGTGTTCATGAATGGAGCAGATGTAACTGCCTATTTAAAGCCAATTTTAAAGGGTGCGCTGATGCAAGGAGGTATGCCTGAAGCACAAGCTGATGCTACTGCTGCGCAAGTATGTGGCGCTTATGCAAGTGTACCAATTGGCACAGTATCACCAAATGAAACTCCACATAAAGGCGATATTCTACTTTCATATCAAAATTATGGTGAAATAACATATATGGGCAGTGATGCTGCATTTACATATGAATTATCTCCAAGTTTTACAATCTCAGGTTCAGCTTCTTATGTTAATAAGAATGTATTTTCTGGTGAAGATTTAGGCGAAGGAAATACTTCTACAGATACTATTGCACTTAATGCTCCTAAATACAAATCATCGCTTGGCATCATGCATCGCAATGCAGATTTAGGTCTTAATATCGGTGTACAATGGCGCTGGGTAGATACTTTCCGTATGAATTCTGGTGTTTATGTTGGTGATGTAAATGCATATCATATGTTAGATTTAACTGCTCAATATAGTATTCCTGGTGTTGAAGGTTTAAGCTTAAATCTGAATGCAACAAACTTATTAGATAATAAGGTACAACAATTTATCGGAGCCGCTGCTATTGGCAGAATGGTTCAAGGTAGATTAGCATATACGTTCTAAATCTTTTAAGCCGTATAAGAAAAAAACCGATATGATATTCATATCGGTTTTTTTCATTTATTGAGATAATAATTCATCCATATCATTATGTTCTACAAAGAACATAACCTGTTTTGTTAATAATCCTTTGTGATTATTCTCGGCTACATTAAGAGTAATGAGATTATGTGTTAAATTATTTTTATCAATCAAAAGAATATTCAACAGAAAACCGGAATGACTAACTTCAACATGATTATTTTTTGCTAAAAAATATTGACTTGGTAATCTTTTTATTGAAGAGAAAAATTTTGAGAATTTTTCTGATTGATCCAATAAAGAATCCTCATTTATTTTTGTATCAATATCATGATTGATAGGCATCAAAATACTAGCATCTGCAAATGCATCATCAATGATTTTTCTAAGTTCTGGATATTGTTTTAATGCCTTATGTATATTATTCGGTATGTCATTTCTTTTATAAGAATAAATACCTGGTTCCCTCAGATTACATAGAGGAACATAGGATTCTCTATTTTTTCCATGTTCAAAAGGGTGATAAAAGAAGTAAGAATTATTTAATCTTCTATACACTCGCTCTTTTGCATTAATACTGTCCTTCATAGCAAATGATGCACCCCATGTAGGATCTATCAATCCAAATTTTCCATTAATCTTAACGATTACCCAAGCATGTCTATAAGGTTGTGTTGTATCGTCTTTTTCTTTTGGATATACAAAACCACCTATAACCTCACTCATTATTCCCACAGATTTACATGCATCTACCATAATATTACTATAGCCAACACAAACTCCTAATTTAGCTTTCATCACTGGTAATGACAATTGGCTTGGACGACTTTTTCTTTTTAATAAACAATCATAATCATAATCAATCCCTGTAGGTGAGCTAAACCATACATATACGGCCCTAACAAATTCAAGATCTGTTTTTGTAAAACCTCTAATATACGATGCTAAATCCTGTGGATTATGTGTAAACTTTTCTGGTATTTGATTAGCCAATTTATCGATATGTTGAAAGTCAGCATATTCAACGAATATCTTACCGTCTCTAGCTTTGATGTCAGGGCTATACGCGATGCTAAACATAACTATTGCGATACATAATGCGATGAAGTTTTTTGCTGGAATACCCTCCTTTTTGTCTTCAATAGTGCTATCATAATTTTTATAACTGCTATCGAAGGTAGATTAAAAATTAGTATACATAACTGTGTTCTATTCACTTATTAGATTAACTACAACTCTTGGATGATTATATCTTTCCCTACTTATTATACTTACTTATATGCTATTATACAATTGAAATGCCAATTAAATATACAGCCCCGAAAATGGCTTAAATACGTGATTCTTATTTTATACTTTAGGGATATGTTGAGATTTATACATAGTAAAGAAATTACGTGTACATTTCTATTCACATATAGAGCCTAGGTATACTTACATATCAAGACAAATCACATCAGATAAACGTACAGTAGATTTTTTTTATTTAAAACGAATAAACATGTATGTTTGTACAGCAATTATAAATTGCACCATATTCATTTAGAGAATCTGAGGGACGGGCCCTATGAAGATTCACCAACCGATTTAATTCGGTGGTAATGCCCGATCAATGAGGTCTGCCATGTATATACATTCGTATATTTCACTTTGTCTTAAACGACATAATCTTCGACGCGGAGATATTCCTTCCCTACTTGGTTCTAAAAATCCTAATAAGTTCCTACGAAGATTTGATGCATTCTTATCTGGAAATCTAAGCGATAAGGATATTATTGCACGGTGTAGATCATGTTCAATCTTTGCAGGAAAAGAATTTGAACAATCATTAGAATATTCAAAACAAGAATATATCAAATTATGTCAAAAGACATTATTTGATGCAGAGTTGAAAGCCAAGATGGAATTTACACCTCATATTTGGACAGTTCACAAGAATTCAATACCAAGTCCAATATTCCCTGTTGCACTTTTTGGCATCAATATTTTTAAAGTTATTGATGTCCCCAAAGACTTAATAAAACCCTTACATCCAGAAATAATCAATAATATATCTATTTATTTGAATGAATATATAGAGCATCCTCCCGAAAGGAATGTTCTCCATACACCGTTTGGAGAAGCAATTCAATTCTTGTACAGATTTTCATTTGATTCATGTCTAGTTTTTGATATTCAAAAAAGAACATTTACTCATTCTCAATATTTTAATTGGAAAAGTATATCTCAAGCATATCTCACATTAAATAATAAATCTATAACATTTTCATAAAGGAAAGAAGTATGTCACATTCTTATGTATGGACAAGTGAATATGTATCACCAGGGCATCCTGATAAAGTAGCTGATCAAATCTCAGATAGCATATTAGATCTCTATTTACAACATGACCCTGATGCAAGGGTAGCCTGTGAAACAATGGTTAAGGGTAATTCGGTTTATATAGCTGGTGAAATTACTTCTAAGGCTAATTTTTTGGCTGAATCGGATTTTGAGTTAATAAAGAAAACAATTAGAAATACAATTTCATTGATAGGATATGTACATCCTGAATTTGGATTTCATTCTGAATCTTGTTCAATTCATATGAATATCTCTGCTCAATCCCCTGAAATCAATAGGAGTGTTGATAAAAATCAATCTTTAGGTGCCGGAGATCAAGGAATAATGTTTGGATTTGCAACTAATGATACACCTACAAAAATGCCATTAGCTATATACTTAGCGAAAGAAATTGTTCAATATGCATATAGGTTAATCTTCACTGATTTTATTGGAAAAGACATCTTAAGACCAGATATGAAGAGTCAAATTTCATTACACTACAATAATGGACATCCTACTCATATAGATTCACTTGTTTTATCTTGTTGTCATAGCCAATCATTATCTTTAAGGCAATTACAGGAACTATTTCATGATAAAATACTTAATGATATAAAGGCTATCATTCCAGAGCATATATATACTATGTTTACAAAAGATACAAAGTATTATATAAACCCTGCTGGAGAATGGAATATTGGGGGTCCAATTTCAGATTGTGGCTTAACTGGAAGAAAAATTGTAGTAGATCAATATGGTGCAGACTGCGAAATAGGGGGAGGAGCCTTTTCAGGGAAAGATCCATCTAAAGTGGATAAAAGTGCTGCTTATATGGCTAGGCATATTGCTTTAAAGACATTGGCAGAACATGAACATGCAAATAATATTAAAGTTCAACTTGCATATGCAATTGGACAAGAATTCCCCGTCTCTTATCGTATTTATGATTCCCTAGGAAAAGAATATTCATTGGGATCATTTTCGCTAAATGATTTAACTCCATCTGCTATCATTGAAAGATTAGAATTACAAAACCCTATATACTTAGCCACTTCTCACAAAGGTCATTTTGGAAATTCATCATATAATGTACAAGGAATCAACTACTTCACATGGGAAGATATCAGCGAATAATCTTTTATTTAGGTATTGTAAAAAGCTTCTAAATTTATTTGATTAGGCATTGAATCTAAGAATGTGATAAATGATACATTTTTTGGAAGATGTAACTTTTTTCTAATCCTTAAGCGATGATTTTCAATATTTTTCAAGGAAGTAGAACATAAATCTGCAATTACCTGAGACGTTAAGTCAAGTCTAATTAATTGTAACACTTTAATTTCAGCCTTAGTTAGAGTAGGATACAATCTTTGCATATTTTTTACAATGCCAGGATATTTATGTTCGCATAAACGTAAATATCCATGAATATCTAATTGTTGCTTCACTTTGCCTTGAATTTTATCTAATAGATTATGTGCAAAGGATAATTTTAAAATTCCACGATTAGATGCAGATATAATATCCTCTTGGATCGAAGAAATTATTTTCTCATAATGAGATAGTTTATTAACAAGCTTTGTATTTTCAATTTTTGTATTTGATAATTCTTCTAATATTTTTTTATCTGTAATTTGTTTGCCGTCTATATAGAGTTGATGAGATTCTTTAACAAATCTAAATTCACCTGCTATAAATGGTTGCTGCTGCTGCTCATTATGCATTTTTAAATAATATGCAAAATAATTTTCCAGATATTCCAATGATTCTTCAAAGTATTTTGCAGACTTTGCATTTTGATATAGGCCTGTATATACAGAGGTAATAAAATGATAGAATTCATGTTCTTCAGCAATATGTATAGCCTCTTTCAAGAACGGTAAAGATGCTTCATAATCATATAATGGATTATCAGGAATAACATAAAATTCCCCAATTATTTTCAATAATTCTGCTTTTCTTAAATGAAATGAGGTATTCACATAATACTCATAACCTTTCTTTAATAAAGCTATAGCCTCTGACCATTCTTCCTTTTTAATTAATAATGAAGATCCATGAATAAACATAGCGCTGTAATTCATATCATTTCTATAATGCTTTGAAATCTCTTTGCAAATTTCAAAATGATATGTTGCTTTATCTAAGTCTTCATATAACATATAGTTACGAGTAAGATTAGTATGAATTACAAATTGAGACGAATAATCTAAGGAATCAGTAAGTTCTATATTAAGACACTGTAATAATGAATTATTGCATTTGTCTAAATCTCTCAAAAACCAATAGGCGCTAGATTTGTTCAAAAGTAGATCAACATATATTCTTGTATTAACTCCAATTTTTTTAATAGCTAATAACTCTGCATCTTGAATTGATCTTAATGATTCTGCATATCTATGTTTCTTTTTATGGACTAATGATATGGCAATATGAGTTAAGCATACTAATTCATAGCGCTTGTATTGTGTAAAAGTTTTCAAGCATTCTTGGTAGATTTTAGGTTTCTCATCATCAATAACCCCTTCAATAGAAAACAATGCATAACTAAATTCTATTAGCTTTTGCACGCAAGGATGCATGTCTTTAGGATTGTCTTTTTTATATTTTTCTATAAATGCAAGAACATATGATTTGTCCTCTAAATTGAGTTTTCTATAGATTACTAATATTTCTTGCTCTGCTTCTAAAAGCAATTGCTTTTCAGTTTTTTTACTTTTCATTGTAACTCATCAATATATTCAACATGTTAAAGATGAATGATACGTATATCCTACATGATTTTTAATTGATTTGGATGATAATCAAGATCAGAAATCAATCTAAGTATTTAATATTATGCTATTTAATTAAGTAACTTTAATTCCCATTTCCTTCATTTTTCACCCTATTTTCATCTTATATTATGGAATATACTTAACACTAAGAACATGTATATGATGTATAATCACGGCTTAAGGATCTACAGTATTTATAGTTGTTTCTAAAATATCTTGTATTGTTTTAGGAATATCTTGAAAAAAATTATAGCCTGTACTTTGTTCTATATGTCTAACGGTAGTTTTATAGTTTTTCCACGTATTTGATAATGAATCTGTTTTATTATTACTCATCATTACGGCAATCACAGGAGTATTTGGAGTTATATCAGCTACTTTTTGGCCTCTATTCATTATAACTACAATTTTCCAGCAAGAATCTGGAACAGCAACAATTCCCTTTAATCGTTCGGGAGTTTTTGGGAAATGCCCACCTGCAATAACATATATTTCTTTATTATTTTTTTTACACCAGTCTTCGCAAGCATATTCCAAAGAAAGCCATGTTTGTTGATTTAACTTAGGTGTTTGAGGTAAAATATTTGTTAAGAGGAAAGTAGACTTATTATCAATATCAGTTGCTGTCCTTTCTTCAGACCTAACCATATGTCCACGATCATATCCAGAATTAGTATAATCTGAATGCTTCACTTTATAAAAAGATTCAGGCAAAGATGTATCACTAATAAAACTACCACTAAATCTTGGTACATCTCCATACCAAGAGGCATTTAAGTTCCAGCTCACCCAATTAGGAACATGTAAATTTTTATTGTAGCTAACAACATATTGTGGACGATTAATAATATAATCATCACTTGAATCATTATCAGTAGGCAAACCCATCTCGGTATGAACAGAAATAGATGTCTTAATTGGAGGCACTGTCTTTGTATTAACAGTATTATCAGTACAAGAAATTAAGAATAAAGAAATTCCTATAAAAAGGAATGTAAGGGTAGTTTTATGTTTCATGTATAAATTATTGATATTTATTTTGTTACAATTATTTGACGACTCAATTGATGATTACCATATTTCATTGATAAAGTATAATTACCAGATACAATATCTAATAATTGCAATATCAATAAACCAGTTTTTTCAGATCCTTCAGATGAATACATTTCTTTCTTAATTTGTTTGATAATCTTTCCAGAAGTATCTGATAAAATAATATCTCCAGTACATGTTGATTGGGGTAAGGGATATTCAATTGTAATTGCATCTTGTGCGGGCATTGGATATATGTATAGTTGATTCGTATTGAAATCTTCAGATTCAGTAATCGAAGTGACAGAGACCATTTGCATTAATGTTCTCAGTGTTGGGCCCTGATTAATTGTCATAGAACGATATGCTGGGATAGAATCTACAATACATATACTTTCTTCATCATTACTATATATTATCTTATAGATATATGAATTATCTGCTAATCTAAATCCAAGCTCAATAGGAACATTTTTAAAATATCCATATTCTTTGGGTTGAACTTGTGTGCAAGTTATCTTAAGTTTTTTGATATTATTTTCTATAATTGAAGTAGTATCAAATGTAAATCTTGGCCAACCTTTTCTTACTATCCACTGATCAAAAAACCAATCTAATTGTTTGCCTGATTTTTTTTCTAATACTTGTTGAAAATCTTCGGTTTTAACATTTCCATATTTAAATTGATCTAGATATGATCTAATTCCTTTAAAAAATATATCATCTCCTAATTCATGCCGTAACATTCCAAGTATAACTGCTCCTTTTACATAAATTGTTGATGGATAATTACTTGAAGGACTTTTTCTATCAAAATTATCTAAACTTAAAACACCTTCTCTTGTTACACTAGAAAAATATGAAGATAGTTTTGCTTGCTGATCAGAAATATAACCTGTGTTTTTTTTGAGTTCTTGAGCCCATAATGACTCACAATAAGTGGCAAAAGATTCAGTAAGCCATGCATAACGAAAATCTATTGGACTCACCATATCTCCAAACCATTGATGAGCTAATTCATGCAAAGAGACGCTATTTATTGAGTCTTTTTTTCTTGCAATGGATTGATCTACTGATATCATTGTTTGATGTTCCATAGATCCAGTAGGAGTAAGAACATAGCCTACTTTTTCAAATGGATATGGTCCAAAAAATCGTTCTAACATTTCAACCATTTTTGGGAGCAATTTATATGATGTCTGCAAAATAGAACTATCTGATTTTAAACCATAAACTATATTCTTTGTAGAGCCAAATTGATATGGAATAAAAGAATCAACAGCGAATGTTAATAAATAAGTAGCCGTTGGAATATTAGTTTCCCAATTAAATCGTAGAGCATTTTCTAATGTATCAATGGATGTCAATAAACCATTTGAACATACATATTTTCCTTTGCTAACAATAAAGGATCCTTTAAAGGCAGCTTTATCGCTTGGATGGTCATAGCAAGCAAGCCAATGCTGAGTAGTACCAACATAATTTGCATGAAATCCTACGCCCATAGTATATAAAATTCGATTTGTTCCAAATACTCCTCCCCAACTATTTGGTTCGGCCGGTTCACTCCCCATTATACCATGATAATAAATGCTTAATGATACAGTATCATTCTTCATAGCTCCAATTGGAGCATCAATAGCATAATGAAAATCAGCAGAATCTATAGTACCTTCTTGATAGAACTGTATTGATTTACCATTATACAAAACCGAATCTACAGTTAAATCTCTTAAATGAAAATAGAATTTCTTTTGAGTTGGATTATCTGTCCAAGTAAATGTAATGGTGTTAACAGCTTGTTTTGCAATAGGTTTAGGAGCTTCTGTTAAGTCTACACTAAAGGAATACTGCAGAATATCAAAAGGTTGTTTGGTATAATACACCGGACTAGATATTCTTTGCTGAGCAATGATATTAAAACAGCTATATAATAGTACAATAATAACCAGTAATGTATGAGCCATATCTTTAAGCGGTATTAATGAGATAATAATGTACAAAGATAGGAAGTGTGATTGATATACATATTTCTATTATTAGCAATTCATAAAATATCTTATACTGAATCTTAATAGTTAGGTAAAATGTGATAGCATAATTTGACGATGCATAAAGATTCTACAATTATACTTTACAATTACCATGAACGATATCAAACATCATTCACCGTTTTCTCTCTATCCTACTCCTAAAAAAGATAATGTATTCAATCATTTTATTTACCCATGTGTATCTATAGCCGAAAAAGTTATTGGTATGCGTTCTTTGGATTTATTATATCAAAAGATTAAACAAAAATCAAAAGATTCAGCTGATTTTTACAAAACAATTCTAGAAGAAATGAATTGCTCACTTGAAGTAAAAAATTCAGAAAATATTCCTCAATCAGGTGGAGCAATTATTGTTGGAAATCATCCTTTAGGAGGAATCGAAGGTATTGCAATGGGAGATATTCTACACAGAGTAAGACCAGATATCAAGATTATGGCAAATTACTTATTAGGTAGAATTCCTGAATTTCATGAAACAATGATATTTGTAGATCCATTTGGTACTAAGGATTCCCAAAAAGCAAATTTAAAGGGTCTAAAAGAAGCCATTCAATGGGTAAAAAATGGTGGTATCTTAGGAATTTTTCCTGCTGGAGAAGTCTCTCACTATCAATCTGAATTCGGAGCAATCGTCGACCCCGAATGGAGCACAACTGTTGCTCGTATCGCTAAAATTACTCAAGCTCCTGTCATTCCAATGTTTACAAAAGGTCATAATTCAACACTATTCCAAATTGCCGGCTTAATTCATCCTCGATTTAGAACACTTTTATTACCACATGAACTGTTAAAATTACAAGGTAGTTCAATTCATATTTCATTTGGTAAATCAATTTCTTCAAAAACCATCGCTTCTTTTCATTCGGAGGCAGAAGCAACTACATATTGTAGACAAAGAACTTATCTTATAGAGCATCAGCAAAATGATGATCTTGTAAATGATATCACTACATTTGTAGATATTGAACAATCATTCGATACATCAATATTAAAAGAAGAATTAGATAATTTACCTAAGAATCAATGTTTATTGGAATCTGGAGAATATCAAGTTTGGTATTCAACAGCAGATCAAACGCCAACTATTTTGAGAGAAATTGGTAGGCTTAGAGAAATCACATTTAGAGCAGCTGGTGAAGGGACAGGATTACAGAGTGATTTAGATGTATATGATGCAGAATATATACATGTTTTTATATGGCATTCTTCCCAACAAATTGTTGGTTCATATAGAATTGGACAAACCGATGTATTATTACCTAAATATGGAAAGAAGGGATTATATACATCAACATTATTTAAGTTTAAAAAGAAATTTCTTCAACACATTTCGCCTGCATTAGAATTAGGACGAGCATTTGTACGCATTGAATTTCAAAAATCTTATCTGCCATTATTATTATTATGGAAAGGAATAGGAGCTTTCATTGTAGCTAATCCTAGATATAGATTTTTATTTGGCGGTGTAAGTATAAGTAATGAATATACTCCCCTATCGAAGCAGTTAATGATTACACACCTTCGTACATTTGCTTTTGATAAAGAGATTGCCCAGTTTGTTAAACCCAGAGATAAATATAAAACAAAAGATATTCGATCTATTTATGCAAAGCTCATGTTACGTGATATAATGACAGAGAATTTAGATTCTATTAATTCATTATTAATGCAAATTGAATCAGATGGCAAAGGTATACCTGTACTTATAAGGCAATATTTAAAACTTAATGGTAAAATGATAGGATTTAATCGAGACAGAAAATTTGGGAATGTAATAGATGGGCTCATTTTTGTGGATTTACTTAAAACAGACCCGCTCATATTATCAAGATATTTTGGAGATGAAGGTCTTGAATCGTATTTAACATATCAATATGCACATCAGATTGAAGATAATGTTAATGAAAAGGAATTGATGAGTATATAATTTTTAGTAAACAATGATGTGCATCTATGATATGAACTTTGTATTTTTGCCAAGTATATTTTATTAAATTATTGGAGATTAATATGTCTTTATCAGTAGGAACAATAGCACCAGATTTTACATTGGTAGATAATACTCTTACAAGTCATACATTAAGTTCATATAAAGGTGAAAACATAATATTAGCCTTTTTTCCTGCTTCATTTACAGGTGTATGCGAAAAAGAATTATGTACATTTAGAGATAATATTTCCAAGCTATCGGCAGCACATGCTAAAGTTTTTGGAATAAGTGTAGATTTACCATTCAGCGCGCAAGCATTTGTTCAAAAAAATAATTTGAATTTTCCGATCTTAGCCGATTTTAATCGTGTTGCAACAAATGCTTATGATGTATTATTCAAAGATCTAGCTAATATTCCTGGAATGGATGTTTCTGCAAGAGCAGTATACTTGATTAATAAAGATGGTATTATAAGTTATGTAGAAGTAACTGCAAATCCTGGTGTAGAGCCAGATTATGATGCCTTAATTGCTGCAACCGAAGCAGCTTAAGTATTGTAAAAATGTAGGACCCCAACACGTTATAACAATTATACTGTTGGGGTTTTGTATGTTTATATATTATCTATTTATGAGCTAACTATGAAACTCTTATATATATTTCTAATCGCTTCCCTTGGACTATGTCAAATAGCGTGCGAAAAATCAAAAGATGAAAAACCACAAGAGCAAAGTAATATCCAAGAGAAAGTCAATACAGAAAATCCTGCTCCAAATTTTACTATGCAATCTGTTGATGGATCATCTATTTCTCTTAGTCAATTTAAAGGAAAAGTTGTTTTGATTGATTTTTGGGCTACTTGGTGTCCGCCATGTGTAAAATCAATCCCAGAAGTAAAGAATTTATGGAAAAAATATAAAGATAAAGGTCTTGTAATTTTAGGAGTTTCCCTTGATAAAGATATGCAAGCATGGCATACATATATTAAAAATAATGATATGAATTGGTATCAAGTTGCTGATGGTAAATTTTGGGAGAATGAAGCAGCAATTCTGTATGGGGTTGAATCAATACCAAATGTATGCATAATTGATCAAAAGGGAAATATTGTGGCCCAAGGATTAAATCCAATGGGTCAAGCTGAAGAAATTGAAAATACTGTTTCTACCCTTTTAGAGAACAAATAATATACCCAAAACGGTATATTTGCAGAATATATTTTTTGATGAATCTATTTACAGACATTATATAAGGATGTTCATCTCATGGCAACACATGAATGTGACCTCGTGGTAGTTGGAAGTGGTCCTGGTGGTTATGTGGCAGCAATTCGTGCATCACAGCTAGGATTAAAGACAATTTGTATTGAACGTGATAAATTAGGCGGAGTATGTTTAAATGTAGGATGCATTCCTAGTAAAGCGCTTCTGAAAAATGCACAATACATGAATTTCTTTAAGCATGCTTCAGATTATGGATTTCATATTGAAAAAATGAGCGTAGATTTTTCCAGAGCTATTTCTAGAAGTAGAGAAGTAGCAGATAAAATGTCTAATGGAGTTTCATTTTTATTTAAAAAGAATAAAGTAGAACGATTAAATGGTCATGGCACTGTTTTGTCTGGTCAAAAGGTAGAAGTTAGAGATCCTAATTCTGGTGCAATTACAGATACAATATCTTGTAAAAATGTGATTATAGCTACTGGTGCTCGTACAAGAATGTTCCCTTTTATCGAAGTAGATCACAAACATGTTTGGACTTCTACCGATGCTATTTTTCAACAAGAAGCGCCGTCCTCATTGATCGTTATAGGCGCAGGTGCAATTGGAGTTGAATTAGCATATTTCTATAATGCTTATGGAACTAAGGTTACCATTATAGAAATGATGAAGAATATAGTTCCCGTTGAAGATATTGATGTTTCTAAAGAACTAGAAAAAAGTTTCAAGAAACAAGGAATGACTTTATTAACTGAAACTAAAGTTATTTCTGCAAAACCTACTGCAACAGGTGTTGAAGTATTGGTTGAGAAAAAAGATGGATCTAGAGAAACCTTAATTGCAGATCGTGCTTTGAATGCTGTTGGTGTACAAGGCAATATTGAAAATATTGGACTGGAACAATTAGGTATTGCAATGGACAGAGGCTGGATAGTTGTAGATAAATATCTTAGAACAAATATCCCGAATGTATATGCAATTGGCGATGTTGCAGGACCACCATGGCTTGCACATAAAGCCTCTGCTGAAGGTATAGTTTGTGCAGAGTTTATTGCAGGACATGAAACTCCAGGTGTTGATTATAAAAATATACCTGGTTGTACATATTGTAATCCACAAGTTGCTAGCCTTGGATTAACAGAAGCTAAAGCAAAAGAAGCTGGTTATGAAATTAAAGTTGGTAAATTTCCTTTTACAGCAAGCGGCAAAGCACATGGAATTGGAGAAACAACCGGCTTTGTAAAATTGGTTTTTGATGCCAAATATGGTGAATTACTTGGCGCTCATATGATTGGACAAGATGTTACAGAAATGATTGCTGAACTTGGTTTAGCTAGAACTCTTGAAGCAACTGGCCCAACAATTTTCCGAACCATTCATGCTCATCCAACACTTTCTGAAGCTGTAATGGAAGCCGCTGCAGGTGCTTGGGGCGAAGCAGTGAATTTCTAATTGATATATCTCTTTTTTAGCAAGGTGTCTGATATTCAGGCACCTTTTTTTATATGATTACATGCATATGTATTATGTTTATCCCATTAATTGAAACTTCTCTCATATATTCATTGTGGGGTAAAGATGAATAAACAATATGCTCAGAATCTTACCATTCAATCCTTGATTGAGTCAATTCCATCAATTCCTTCAGATATTACAAGTGAACAAAGGGCAACTTTTATTTATTCTTTACTAGATCCTGTTCATCATGCACTTACCATACTTTTGAAAGATGAATTACAGTTATTTGCATCTGTCTATGCAAGTTGGACTTTTCTTATCCAGAAATATCCTCAATTCTCGTCCGCAAAAAAAATATATGGACAATTAAAATCACTCATAAAACAACACACATATGATGATGAAACGCTTAACTTGGCTATTAAATACGTGACAACCATATTGCATATTCTTCAAGGTAATATTGTTCAATCTGTTGCCAATATGTATAGAGACGAAGAGTATAAGCATATATATCAAGAGAATCAACTCGCTTTTTTTAGAGGTATAATCTTATCAATTGAGAATACATCACATCATAATGAACGAACAATCACAGAACTTGTCTGTGAAAATAATGACGGACATATTATCACAATTGCCCTTTTTGATTCTCTAGCTACACAAAGTTTACATTTTTGGATAGGGGCAACTATTCATTTATTCTCATTACATAAGAATCATCAAAAGGATCATTATTATTATAGCGGAAGTCAAACATTGATGGTTCTCGAGCCAGATATCCTTGTAAGTGCTACAGAAATAGCAGAATGTGTTCAGCAAAATGCACCTAAAGGGATAGTTGCTGTTTATTTTTTAAAGAAATTTCTCAAAAAATCCTCATCAAAGGCAATGCTTTCTGGGACAATCATTGGCAATTGGCTTGATGAATTGCTTGCTAAATCAGTACCAGATTCAATTTCTACTATTTATTATAAGTCTATACAATACAAACCTTTACAAACTATATCTATCATTAACAATGAACAGGAATCACAGGATTTATTGAAAGAGATTGAAGATCTTTCTGAGATTATGCAAGAGCAGAAACAATTAATTTCTGCTGATTTTATAACTACAGAAGCCACTTTTCTATCTCCGGCTTTTGGATTAAATGGAAGATTGGATATCCTGTTAGAATATCAAAATGACCCATTACACAAAACAATTGTAGAGCTAAAATCAGGCAGGACACCGTCTGTAGAGCATAGTGTTATGTATGACAATCATTTTGTTATAAAAACAGGTGCATGGCCCAATCATACTGCGCAAGTTGCATGTTATAATTTACTATTAGATGCAGCTTTTCCAGGTAGAAGTGGAGATAGTCGATTATTATATGCTAAAGCAAGTAATTTTCCATTAAGAAATGTACCCAATATTTTCCCAGCAAAGAGAGATGTCTTATCTATTAGGAATAGTATCATTGCAATTGAACATGCAATTATGCAAAGAAAATTTCAAGTATTTGAACATATGTTTCATTCATCAACAATTGATTCATTACCTTCATTTATGCGGTTCGATGCTGGAGTTTTAAGCAAACAGTATTTCTCATTACAAAAGATAGAAACATTATATGTATTAGCATTAGTATCATTTATTATGAGGGAACACTTTGTAGCTAGAACTGGAACTCATGCAAAAAAAGGTTTTAGTTCTTTATGGCATGAACCTTTGAATTTCAAACAAGAGTCTATGATGGCAATTGGCTATTTGACTTTAAAGCTTAATGATTCTGTTTGGGAATCAATGCATCTTGAATTCACAAGAACTTTTCATTCTGCTGTATTTACTTCCATTAGAGAAGGCGATACAGTGATTTTGTATCCTCATAATCTAAAACCAGAATTAGGAGAGGCAGTTAAAGGATATCTTTATAAAGGTATTGTGAAATCTATTGATGATCATAGTATCAAACTGGGTATTAGAAATAAACAAGCAAGAATAGATCACTTATCTACTGAAAATCAATTATGGGCAATTGAACCAGATAATTCTAATGATTCACTATATACGGGATTATTTAGGTCCATAGGTGATTTCATTCGAAGTAATTCTGAAAAAAAAGAAATAATTCTAGGAATAAAAAAGCCAGAATTGAAGGAATTTTATCTGGAAAAAATTCCAGACTATCTTCATGATTCTCAAAGGGTTATTTATAAAAAAATATTGCAATCAAACGATTATTTTTTGGTTCAAGGTCCACCTGGAACTGGCAAAACTTCATCCCTCATTAAATCAATAGTTGAAACACTATATCATCAAACAGATGAGAGCATTTTATTAACAGCCTATACAAATCGTGCCGTAGACGAATTATGTTATATGTTAAAAAGTGCTCAATTACCATATATCAGATTAGGAAGTAAAGATTCAACCCATTTTCAAGAACAGACAGTATATTCAATTGTTGATGAATGTGGAATCGAAGGATTAAGGAATTCAATTCATCTTAATAGAATTTGCGTATCAACTGTTTCTTCTTTACAAACTCACAGTGAAATTTTTGATCTTAAAACATTTTCAACAGTCATTATTGATGAAGCTGCACAATTACTAGAGCCTCAAGTTTTAGGAATAATCTCAAAAGTAAAACGATTTATTATGATTGGTGATGAAAAGCAATTACCAGCAATTGTCCAGCAAGATGCAAGAGGCGCATTACTCAATAATCCATTATTAGACTCGATAGAATGTACAGATTTACGTTTATCGCTCTTTGAACGTTTGTTAATTGTCTGTAAAAAAAATGGTTGGACTCATGCATATGATATGCTTCATTATCAAGGTAGGATGCATAACGATATCAATACATATATAAGTAAAGAATTTTATGATAATGCTTTATGTATAATGAATAGTAATCAATTGATTCAAGATGATGAATCCATTCTGCCATTATATAATCGAATTCATTGGATAGAAAGTGATATAGAAAGCATTCCAAAAATTCATCGAAAAGAAGCCGAAAAAGCTGTTGAATTAGCTATTGAAATTCTTGATAAAACTATACAAAAGACAATAGACATAATTGGTATTATAGCTCCATTTAAAGCTCAGATTGCCTACATTCAACAATTGATACCGCATTCATACAAACAGTGGATCACCGTTGACACAGTTGAAAGATTTCAAGGAAGCGAAAGAGATATAATCATTATAAGTTTGGCAATACATAATAGTGCTTCTTTATCAATGATAGAATCTTTACAAGAAATTGATGGAAAATGGATAGACCGAAAATTGAATGTTGCTATTACCCGAGCCAAAAAGCAATGTATTATCATAGGAAACCCCAAAGCACTTAGAAAGAATTCTGCATATTGGAATCTATGGGATTATGCTCGTCAATTACATAGCATAAGTTCTATTAGCTAATTCTTTCACCCAAGATAGCTGTTCCAATTCTAACATGTGTAGCACCCTCTTTGACTGCAATTTTATAATCACTACTCATACCCATAGAAAGATAATTTCCAGAAATACATGAAGAACAATTATCTCTAATATTTCTTAAAAGTGAGAATTCTGCAGTTAATTGAGCAGGATTTTCAGTAAAAGTGGGTAAAGTCATAAATCCTTTCACTGTTAATGTATCATATACAGACAATGCATGAACAAAATCTATGGTTTCAGATGGTTTCAATCCAGATTTAGAGAATTCTCCCGATGTATTTACCTGTACTAAAATTGAAGTAGTAACGTTATATTTTTTTGAGAGTTTATGTAATTCTTCTGCAAGTTGTATACTAGATACAGAGTGAATTAAACTAGCTTTGGGTACAATATACTTTGCTTTATTGGATTGTAGCGAACCAATAAAATGCCACTCAGGAAAAAATTGTATTTGTTCAGCTTCTATCATTTTATCTCTACATTCTTGCGCATAATTTTCACCAAAAATCCTTGCTCCTGCATCATAAGCATGAATAATCTGCTGAAGTGGATGCTTTTTAGAAACAGTGATTATAGATATTTCATCTGGATCTCGTCCACAAGAAATTGCTGTCTCCCAAATATCATCTTTGATCCTTAACCAATTTTCCTTAATTGTATCAGCATTAATCATAAGCTATTCCAGTATTTTTGAAGCTAATGTTAACACAGCATCTACATAATCTTTGCTATTATTATAATGATAAACAGCTTTTTCTTGATCTGCTTTTTCATTTCCCCAGCCATTAGTTTTTAAATAATTTCCAATACTATTTATAGCATCATGCTTACTATATAAATCTCTGTCACCATCTATATCTCCATCTACAGACCAACGGATATAACTTGATGGTAAAAATTGACTCCATCCAAATGCACCAGCTGTTGATCCATACAGATTGCGATAATCTTCATGATATATTTTTCTTAATGTATCTAAAGCCAAAATCTCTCTTAATGCCCAATTCGCCTTCTTTTTAGCTCTTTGAATTATTTTATTATCTAATGAATCCAAATCCTTTTCATCTGGTGGTGGATTCTCATCTCTTAATGCCTTTTTATTTCTTTCTATATTTTCTGGTTCTGCAGCTAAGGCTATGGTAAAGAATACACTAGGTAAATAATGTTTTCCTGTATATGTACCAAATTTTGTTTCAATCCATAAAATTGAAGTAATCACATTGGCCGGAACACCAAACTGGGCCTCTGCCTTTTTTAGTATATCAATATGTTCTTTATAAAATTCTTTGCATTTGCTAACTGAATTAGAAGAATAATTATGTGAATAATCTGCCTTTTTTCTAAAACCAGTGACATTAATTTTAACTAATGATTCTTCAAATTTTAGTTTTGGATCGCCTAAAAATACTAATACAGATGAAGTATCTAATCCTAACTGAAGAAGTGGATCTATAATTGGAGCAAATGGTGATGTTTGAAGATGTGGATGTGCACGCAAAAATGCTGAACGCTCTACAAGTTTTTTTTCTGCAGGCGTTAACTCTTTATTACTTTCATGCACCGTATCTGAACTTCTACAGCCATGATAATACAATGTACCATAGAGTATAGTACAAAGAGCAATAGTAGATAATAAACGTATATTGATACTCTTCATGATAAGTACACATTATTGGCACATCGTATAATATTTCACTACAATAGGAATGCCAATCATGATTAAAAATAAAAAAAGGTGCTAATATTTAGCACCTTTAGATAAACTGTGATCCCAACGGGATTCGAACCCGTACTGCCACCTTGAAAGGGTGGTGACCTAACCATTAGTCGATGGGACCGACTATAAAACAGACTGCAAAAGTAAAGAGTTTAAGTTATTTAACCAAATAACTTTTACAACAATCTTAAATTGATATAAAAAACAATGCATATTAATTAGATATGATAATGTAAATTCATATTGCTAGATTGCATTTTTTCATGGTAATGAGATTGATTAATGAGTTCTATCGGTGTAAAAGAGTTTTTACATATGGGAAAGCATCATGCCATATATGATGTGAGGACACCCACTGAATATTCTCATGCTCATATTCCTGGGGCTTATAATCTTCCTATATTTTCTGATATCGAAAGAGCAGAAATTGGAACATTGTATAAGAAATATTCTAGAGAAAAAGCAATAAGACAAGGATTCGAGATTTTTGGTCCCAAAATGTCAATTTTTTTGGATACAATATTGTCTCATGGACACATTGTAGGTGACACTCTATTGTTCCATTGCTGGCGTGGTGGAATGAGAAGCAAAGCAATGGCATGGCTAGCAAATTTTTATGGATTTAATGCAGTAATCTTAGAAGGTGGTTATAAAGCATATAGAAACTATACCCTTGAAAGATTAGCAAACACATTACCGTTGATTATAATTGGTGGTTATACAGGTTCTGGTAAAACGAATATATTACATTCTTTAAGCAATATTGGTGAACAAATCATTGATATAGAAGATATTGCTCATCATAGAGGTTCGGCATTTGGTTCGATAGGTTGTAAACCTCAGACTTCTCAAGAGGATTTTGAAAATCGATTATCAGCATCAATTACAGATTCAATTAGCAGTTCAATATGGATTGAAGATGAAAGTAGAAAAATTGGAACAAATATACTGCCATTAGGTCTATATACACAGATTCAGAAGTCCCCTGTTTTATTTATCGATATTCCAAAATCAATAAGAGTACAATTCCTTGTTGATCAATATAAGGAAACTGACTTAACGACACTAAAACATTCATTGTCAAGAATTAAAAAAAGATTGGGTGGATTAGTATTTAGCAAAGCTGAGCAAAGCTTAACTGAGGGTGACTTAGCTACTTGTTTTTCTTATGCATTAGAATATTATGATAATACATATACATTTGGAATGTTAAGAAGAGATCAAGCCTTAATTAATAGAATTTCTTTACCTACGATTGATCATGAAGAAAATGCTAGAATAATTGTCGATTATGCAGAAAAACATCAATTGATAAAAAAAGCCTCTAAAGATTAATTTAGAGGCTTCATAGTATTATATGAACGACAGCAATTAGGTGCCTTCTTGATAATTGCTTGCATATTCAATTTGTTCATTAGTTAGTTTATCTATCGTTAAACCCATAGTGCTAAGTTTTAATTCAGCTATAAACTCATCTTGTGAAACAGGAATATCAATAACCTCTACAGGCAGTTTTTGTCCAGCACGATGACTTTCCACTAATTTAACATGGCATAAGAACTGATTTGCAAAAGACATATCCATAACTTCTGATGGATGACCTTCGGCAGCTGCTAAATTAACTAAACGGCCTTCTGCTAAAACAAAAATACGACGTCCATCTGCAAGAGTATATTCTTGACAATTTTGACGTATTGTGCGGTTTTTAACAGAGATTTCTTCTAATTCTTTAATATTGATTTCACAATCATAATGTCCGGTATTACATACAATAGCTCCGTCTTTCATAGATTCAAAATGATGCTTACGGATAATATCTTTCATACCAGTAGCAGTACAGAAAATATCTCCGATTTTCGCTGCTTCGTCCATAGAACGGACTTCATAACCTTCTAGAATACCTTTAATTGCTGCTGTTGCTTTTACTTCTGTAATAATAACATTAGAACCCATACCGGCAGCCCTTTTTGCTACACCAGAACCGCAGTGGCCATGTCCAGCAACAACAAAATTCTTTCCAGCAAGCATAACACTAGTAGCACGAAGAATTCCATCTAAAGTAGATTGTCCTGTTCCATAAACATTATCAAAATCCCATTTTGTCTCTGCATCATTCACAGCAAAAACAGGATAGAATAACTTTCCATCGGCAGAGCGAGCTCGTAAACGATGAACTCCAGTAGTTGTTTCTTCAGTACCACCAATTACATCATTTTTAGCATAATCAATATGATGTTCATGTACTGTATTGATTAAATCGCATCCATCATCTAATGTTAAATGTGGTCGATTATCAATAGTTCTATCAATACACCAATAGAAATCTTCATGATTGCCATGCCAAGCATAAATTGATATATCATTTGCAGCCAAAGCAGCGGCAACTGGATCATTTGTAGACAAAGGATTACAACCAGACCAAAAAACTTCTGCACCAGCTGCTTTAAAGGTTTCTACCAATACAGCAGTTTCTTTAGTTACATGCAAGCAACCAGCTAAACGATAACCTGCAAAAGGCTTTGTTTTACTGTACTTTTCGCGTAAATGCATCATTACGGGCATATTAGCTTCTGCCCAATCAATTAATTTTCTACCTTCTTCGGCTTGATTAATATCACGAACGCAATATTTACCTATTTCTTCGCTAAATGAACCTTGCTCTTTTTTAGAAGGTAATTGAGTTCCTGAGGAACCTGTATGAGAATGTGTTTCAGCAGACATGTGTTTACTGATCTAAGTAGTGGATAATAATTTCTATTTATATGATTAAGAGATAGTAGAAAAAAGGCTAACCAAATCTACTTGTTCCCATGGGAATTGTGTTCTACCAAAATGCCCATAAGCAGCAGTCTCTTGATAAATCGGTCTTCTTAAATCTAGACGATTAATTATTCCTGAAGGTGTCATATCAACATTCTTCATGATGAATTCGCTTATAACAGTTCCAGGAATAGAACTGGTTCCATGTGTATCAACATATAATGATACTGGATTAGCTACACCTATTGCATAAGAAACTTGTATTGTACATTCTTTAGCTAGGCCAGCAGCAACAATATTTTTTGCTAGATGTCTGGCAGCATATGCAGCTGATCGATCAACTTTTGTAGGATCTTTGCCAGAGAAAGCTCCACCACCATGAGGTGCTTTTCCGCCATAGGTATCAACTATTATTTTACGGCCAGTTAATCCTGTATCGCCATGTGGCCCACCAATCTCAAAATTACCGGTAGGATTGATATGAAACTTTGTTTGAGAATCTATTAAATGAGAAGGAATAACTTGTTTAACAATATGTTCCATTACATCATTATGAATAATAGATTGACTATTAACTGGGTCATGTTGGGTAGATACTACTATAGCATCAACTCTTGTAATGTCACCAGAATCACTATATGCTAGAGTTACTTGTGCTTTTGCATCTGGCCTTAAATATGGCATTAATGAGGATTGTTGCTTACGGATATCTGCCAATTTTTTTACTAAAGCATGAGAATACATTAAAGCTGCTGGCATTAATTCTTCTGTTTCTGTGCATGCATATCCAAACATCATACCTTGATCGCCTGCCCCACCTGTATTAACTCCCATAGCAATATCAGGAGATTGACGATTTATCACATTTAATACAGCACAAGAATCAGCGTCAAATCTATATTCAGCTTTTGTATAGCCTATTTTTCTGATTACTTCCCTTACAATATCTGGAAGATCAATATACGTTTCAGTTGTGATTTCTCCACCAACCATAATCAGACCGGTAGATGCAAAACATTCACATGCAACTCTACTTGTGGGATCTTCTTTTAAGACAGCATCCAAAACAGCATCCGAAACTTGATCACAAATCTTATCGGGATGTCCTTCAGATACAGATTCAGACGTAAATAAATATGACATAAAAAATCTAGTAAAAATATAAAATGATGTTATAAGTATTAACTACGGTCAATTTCACTTGAATCACCAACATTTAATCGCGAAAACTTACCTTTCACAATCGCATTATTTCCAATGATTGACTGCTCTAATGTAGAGGCTGTTACAGTAGCGCCATCACTAATGATTGAATCTCTAACAACACTATCTATCACAGTGGCACCAGATGCAACTGTAGTATATGGTCCAATGACAGAACGCTCAACAATTGCATTTTCAGCTACAAAAGCAGGTGGAATAATAACTGCTCCTTCTGGAGTTTTATATGTTGACTTTCCATCTAATAAATATCGGTTTGTAGAAAGCAATGTTTCTGGTTTCCCACAATCATACCAACCTTCTACTGGAAATGTTGTAAATTTTTCACCTTTATCAATCATCATTTGCAAGGCATCAGTTAATTGATATTCATCTCGAGTACGTATATTATTATCAATCAATGTTTGCAAAGATTCAACTAATAATTTTGGATTATTAATAAAGTATAATCCTACCAATGCTAAATTTGTTGTTGGATTTTCTGGCTTTTCAATTAGCCTAGATATAAAACCTTTCTCTAATTCAACTACTCCAAATCGTCTTGGATCGTCTACAGATTTAACGCCTAATGTACTAAATCGAGAATTTGTAGCAAGGCTTAAATCAACATCAAAAATTGTGTCACCAAGAATAATCAAAAGTGGTTCATTATCTGTTATTTGTTCTCTGGCTATCCAGATAGAATGCCCCAAACCAAGCCTTTCCTCTTGATAGATGAATGTAACATTCATCGAATAATTTCGGCGAACATAGTCTTCTACCAAATCACCCATATAGCCAACAATTATTGTTGCTTCGTCAATATTATGTTGCTGTAAAGCATCCAGAATATGGCCCAGAATTGGTTTTCCAGCAACATTTAGTAATACTTTAGGCAAAGTATATGTATGAGGTCTTAATCTGGTGCCTACACCAGCAACTGGAATAATTGCCTTCATAAGTTTATGAATCCTATGTGAATGCTAAACACAAATATTATCATTTAACTAATTAATCCACGACCACTTTTAGACAGTTTGTTTTCCGCAATTAACTCTACTACAACTGCATCTAATACTCCATTAATAAAAACATTGCTTTTATCTGTAGAATATCTTTTAGCTAATTCTATAATTTCATTAATTGTCACTTTTGTTGGAATTGTCTCAAAATGAATAAGTTCAGCTGTTGCCATTCTTAAAAGCACTCTATCCATTAATGCGATTCTTTCTAATTCCCAATTTTGAGCAAATCGTTCTAATAATCCATCAGTAAATTCTGTTTCTGCAAGAGTATACTGTATTAATTCTTTGATAAAATCTAATTCACTCTCTTCCCAATGAATTCTTGTATCTGATTCTAATTCATTAATTTCTTCTGGAGTTAATAGCTTTTGGGGCTCTGCTTCATGTTCCAGAAAACTAAAATCCCTAAAAACAATATGTGGAAATATCTCCTCCCAAGAAATATCAGAGGAAGAACATGAAACAAGCAATTGCATCACCTTTTCGCGAGCCATTCTGCGTGTTCCATTGATTTGCCTAAATTGGCTAATTGGAAATTCAGATACCACTTTAAACTTGTTTTAATGAATTAATAATTAACTAAATATCAACGATTTATGATTGTTTGACCATTGAATGTTCTATGAACATGTGCAACACTTGCTATTCTTTGTTCAGCAAGCGCATTTGATGCTTGTATCGTTAAAATATTCTGTGCTTCGCTTAAAGAAAATATAGTTAATAAAGTATCATATATTCCTTCCGCTTTGCGTAATACAGATTCTTTATTATATCCATCTACTTCAGAGGCAACATTCATTAAGCCACCAGCATTAATAACATAATCCGGAGCATATAATATACCTCTAGCTTTTAACATTTCGCCATGCTTTACTTCATCTTCTAATTGATTATTCGCCCCACCAGCTATAATTGAGCATTTTAGCTGAGAAATTGTAGTATCATTTAAAATTGCCCCTAATGCATTTGGAGATACTATATCGCAATCAATAGATAAAATAGATTCGGGAGAAACATAATGCGCTCCTGTCTCTGAGGCTAATTTCTTTGCTTTATCTTCGTAAATATCTGTTACATATACTGTTGCGCCATCTTTGGTTAAATGTTTAACTACATATGATGCAACATTTCCTGCGCCTTGTACTGCCACTTTTAATCCAGAAACAGATTCTTTTCCTAATTGTTTTTTAGCGCAAGCTTTAATACCACAATACACTCCATATGCAGTAAAAGGAGATGGATCGCCACTTCCACCAATACCACCTACTCCAGTTACATATTCAGTTTCTGTATGTATCCAATCCATATCTCTTACATTTGTATTTACATCTTCAGCGGTAATATATCTACCGCCTAAAGATTCAACAGCACGACCATATGCTCTAAAAAGACCTTCAGTTTTCTGAGTTTTAGCATCACCAATAATAACAGCTTTTCCTCCACCAAGATTTAATCCTGCAACGGCAGCTTTATATGTCATACCTCTAGATAATCGAAGTACATCTGTGATTGCTTCTTGATCATTTGTATAATTCCACATACGAGTTCCGCCTAATGCAGGCCCTAGAACAGTAGAATGTACACCTATTATGGCTCTTAGACCAGTTTTAGGATCAGAGTAAAAAAGAACTTCTTCATGGCCAAACTGGGCAAGTGATTCAAACAATTGCATAATTAACTCTCTGTATCATGATTGGTGTAATCATTTTATATAATTATTCTTTAGCAAAGAATGCAAAAATAGAAAAATGAGATGAATAAGAATGCTATTACATCAAAATTCAATGTATTTACATGATTATTTTACTTTAATAAAGAACTTTGTTGAATCACATTGAATGAGTTATTAATTTACAGCCAAAATTATCAAAGCTGTTTAGGATATACGTTATGAATAAGATGTTCCAATGGGTGATATTATTAGGGCTTGCATGTATTTTTATTGGCTGTGAAGGCACTACATATCCTTCAATTAATATGCCTTCTAAACCAAGTAATTTAATGGCTACTTCTATTAATCAAAATTCTGTAAGAATTAAGTGGACACCTCCAAAGAGTGCCGTTATTGGTTATACAGTTTCTTTATTAGATCCAATGCTAAGTGTTATCAGAACCGAACAGATAGGAAATGATTCGGTATATCAATTTAATGATTTAAATGAAGGTGTTGTATTTACATTTAGAGTTCAAGCAAGATCTGCAGACACTGTAAGCAATCCAATTGATATTAAGTGGGCTGCAGCCAAAAGGGTTGAGGGAACACTTTATTTCAATGAATCACTTGGTTGTGGATATAACTTTCTGAATGGATCAACACTATCAATACAAAATGCCTCTCAATGGGATATTTGTTTAGTCGCAGATTCTTCTGTAAACCCTATTTCTTATTCCATTTCGACCCCAAGAGCAAGTTCTTTTGTAGATAATAATGGTAATATTGCTAAAGGCACACAAACGGGAATTTCGGCAAGAAACACATATATTTTTAATTTCGGCATCAATCCTTTCGTGTATCAAGATATAGACAGTTTAAGTCAGATATTTGATACTTCCCCAATTGGTACTGCATTAAACCCTTTAGAAAATGTGGCTTCGGACATTCAAGAAAAAGACAAAGGATTTATCTTATTATTAAAAACTGCTTCTAGAAACTATATTAAAATGTTTGTAAAGTCAAAAAATGGATCTGTGATTCAAAAAGATAATAAGGGGTTTTTTATACAATTTGAAGCATCAGTTCAAACTATACCTGATATTGCTTTTGCCAAGAAATATTAATGTTTTACTAACCTGGCAGCAAATGCTCCGTCTACAGCATATATTCCAGGTATAGTTTTCATATAACCATCAAAACATATTTCTGATGGTAAATATTTATTTGCATCATCGAGATAAAATTCTGGATGCTGTTCAAGAAACCATTCTATATTTTCTTGATTTTCTTTTGGCTCTATAGTGCAAGTAGAATAGACTAATACACCCCCTGGTTTAACCAGTGATGCTGCATGATTCAATATTTCTCTTTGCACGGGAATTAATTTAGCGATATCAGTCTGATCTCTTTTCCATTTGATATCAGGCTTTTTGGACAATGTACCAAAGCCTGTACACGGAACATCTGTCATTACAATATCAACTTGTTCGTGATTAAAACTTGTAGCATCAGCAATAATAGGCTCAATAATATCAATTCCCAATCTTTGAGCTCCTTCTGAGAGAAAACGCATTTTTGCTTCATACTTATCTAAAGCCAAAACTGTCCCTTGATTATTCATTTGTTCTGCCACATAAAAGGATTTACCTCCTGGTGCAGCACATAGATCAATTACAGTCATGCCAGGTTGTGCATTTGTTAAAAGTGCTGCCATAGAAGCACTAGAATCCTGAACAGTAACTAATCCTTCCTTAAATATATCACTAGAAGATATATCTCTTAAAGAACTTACTAGAATTGAATTTTTATGTAATTCAGATACTGTATAGGATATAGAATGTTCATCTAACCACTGAATTATAGAATCTACAGAAGATTTTAATGTATTTACTCTTAATGTTAATATTGGACGTGCAATATTAGCTTTTAAAAAAAGTTCTAATTGTTCTTCAGTCATTATATCCATCCAATGTTTAACCAACCACTTAGGATGAGAATATACAACTGAATAATACCATATTTTATCTTCTTCAGGATTTGGATATCTAATATTATCTAAGTTTCTAGTAATATTTCTTAATACTCCATTTACAATACCAGCAGACTTATCGCCTTTTATTCTTTTAATTATTTCTACACTTTCATTAATTGCAGCTGCATGTGGAATTTTATTAAGAAACATGATTTGATACAGTGCAATTCTCATTGCATTTTTAATTGGAGTTAAGCATTTATCAAATTCTCCATGATAAAAACCAGTTAGTACCCAATCTAATTTCCCCATCCATCGTATAGTACCATTAACTAATTCTGTAAGAAGAGCCTTGTCTTGTATATTTAAGTCTCCAATTCTTAATTCATATTCTAATAATTTATCAAGATATGAATCACTTCTTTCAAATCGACTTAAAATTCTTATTGCTGCACCTCTGGCACCTTTATAGAGAAATGATTCATCATGCGATTTCATATCTTTTGATGTTAAGAGTAATTCAGAAGTGTTCATAAAAGGAAAAAGTTAGCATTAGAAAAAACATAACACAAAAAATCAAACATGATAGATATAAATCTAAGTTCCATAAAAAAATTATTTGTAGACACATACGTTAAATTAAAACCTTTGTTTAACATGTATTAAAGCTGTAAATTTTGAGGCATAGCTTTTATACAAGCAATTTCATTTAATCTTCATAGAATACAACTATACAATGAATCTATTACATCATTTTCTGATTATTCCATTAATAATTCTGGGCTTTCATTCTGTTCATGCTCAATCTATTGTATCAGACCCAAGAAACCCTACTTTTTGGTCTAAGCCAGAACAAATAGGCGGATGGATTGGATTTGGCTCTGCAATGCAGAATAATTCTCTTATTACTGATGCCTGTAATTGTAGCTTTGAAGGAGGCAGAGGACTTACTTTTTCACTAGGGCTTAGCTATGAAAATGAATTAACTTCAAAAATGGTGTGGGGTGCTGGACTAGATTATAGATATATTGGAATGGATGCAAGATATCAAGAAACAGAGCAGATGACGATTGAAAAAACCGCTGCAGGAACAAAAGCAAGCATTATGGTACCATTTAGACATAATGCCGAACTCAAATCATCGTATATTGGAATTACACCATATATAAAATATTTTGTTGGAACTAGATTTTTTGGAAGAGTTGGTATAAATGCAGGTATGCTTATTTCACCAACATTAACTCATACAAAGCAATTATTAATAAGAAGCGCAGTATTATCTTCTGGTGAAACCGTTATAATTAGCTTAGATCCATCTACCGACCCACGAATTGTGTCTGAAGAATTAGCTATTATTCAGGATGGACCATTGGCACAGGCTAATTCATTTTATATTGGTCTTCAATCTGGCTTAGGTGCCGAATTTCGTGTTGGAAAAAGAGCAATAATTGGTCCTACAGTATTATATACCATTCCTTTTACAGGTATGTCTTCTTATCCTAATAGTAATTTTACTATAGCTAATCTACAGGTTTTGGCAGAACTTAGAATTGCTCTAGACTAATATATTTTTAGTCATCTATAGATAGAACCGCAAGAAACGCTTCTTGAGGCACTTCAACTCTGCCAATTTGTTTCATTCGTTTTTTACCTTCCTTTTGTTTCTCAATGAGTTTTCTCTTACGAGAAATATCTCCACCATAGCACTTAGCTAGAACATTCTTTCTCATTGCACTTATGGTATCTCGTGCTACTATTTTAGCTCCGATCGCTGCTTGAATAGCAACTTCAAACATTTGTCTAGGAATCAATTCTCTTAATTTAGAGCATAATTTTCTTCCCCATTCATAAGATTTTGAACGATGTACTATGCTAGAAAGTGCATCTACGGGATCTCCATTTAATAGGATATCTAATCGTACTAAGTCCCCAACTCTATAGTCAGCATAATCATAATCTAATGAAGCATATCCTTTAGTTGACGACTTCAATTTATCATAAAAATCAAATATTACTTCTCCCAAAGGCAATTCAAAACTTAAATCAACCCTTGTTTGCGATAAATAATGTTGTCCTAATAATGTTCCTCTTCTTTCCATGCACAATTTCATGATAGCACCTACATAATCGGTAGGAGTAATGATTTGAGCTTTGATAAATGGTTCGTGAATTTCTTTGATATTACCAACGGGCGGCATTTGAGCAGGATTATCTACCCATAATTCTTCGCCATTAGTTTTTAATACTTTATATCGAACATTGGGAACGGTTGTTACAATTACCTGATTGAATTCTCTTTCTAAGCGTTCTTGCACTATCTCCATATGAAGCAAACCAAGAAATCCGCATCTAAAACCAAAACCTAAAGCGATAGATGATTCAGGTTCATAAATAATGGCTGCATCATTAAGAGATAATTTGCCCAATGCTTCGCGTAAATCTTCAAATCCATCATTATCAGCCGGGTAAATCCCACTAAAAACCATTGGTTTTACTTCTCTAAACCCTTCAATCATCTTTTCGCAGGGATTATTTAGCAGAGTAACAGTATCACCAACTTTAGTGTCTTGAAGTTGCCTTATACTTGCATTTATATACCCAACATCACCCGCAGAGAGAACGCCAGTTCTATGTCGTTTCATATATAGAACACCTGCTTCATCAACCTCGTATACTTGGTCTGTAGCCATGAACAGCACTTTATCTTTTTCTCTTAAAGTACCATCAAACACCCTTAAGTACACAATTACACCACGATATGCATCAAATACTGAATCATAAATAAGTGCTCGTAAAGGCTTATTTGGATCCCCTTTTGGTGCTGGAATTCTTTCGATTACAGCTTCAAGAACATCTTCTATACCTATACCTGCTTTTGCAGATGTTAAAACCATATCTGATTCTTTACAACCGATTAAATCGATAATCTGTTGTTTAACAGATTCCAATGTAGTAGCTGCGCTAGGCAAATCAATTTTATTAATTACTGGAATAATTTCTAATCCAGCTTCAATAGCAAGATATAGATTACTAATTGTTTGTGCTTCAACTCCCTGAGTTGCGTCTACAACCAATAATGCACCTTCGCAAGCCGCTAAAGATCTAGAAACTTCATAAGAAAAATCAACATGACCAGGAGTATCAATTAAATTCAATGTATATGATTTACCATCTTTAGCTGCATATTGCATTTGAATAGCATGTAACTTAATGGTAATTCCCCTTTCTTGTTCTAAAGGATTATCATCTAAAATTTGATTCATTACCATTTCTCTGCTAGAAACTCTTCCTGTTTTTTCCAGAAGCCTATCAGCAAGAGTAGATTTTCCATGATCTATATGAGCTATAATACAGAAATTTCGATATTGTTCCATTTTAGGATTTTTTACCATTTAATAATGAAAATGTTGATTTCAATCAAGATATAAATATGTCACTTTTTGTGTTTTGCGTTATTTTGAAGATTTTTTATCTCTGAAAAATCATGTGCTAAATCTACGATATTACGTAGTGTACCTTGCGACATTCCTAAATAAATTTCCTCAATTCTTGATTGTTCTTCTAGAGTATATCCAATACTTTGTTCAAATAAACTATTTCTTAAAGTATGAACGGATTCCATGAATTGTTTTTCTAATAAGTCATATCCTTCATCACTTTGATTTCTTTTCTTTAATGCTGAATATGTATTCCAAACAATCTTACCAGTAAAGATTAGAGCATTAATCTGATCGGAATTATTATTAAGAGCAGCATATTCAAAGATCAATCCAATATCTGCCCTTTTTCTAAGGCCTATTCCAGCAGATTCTACATGGGATAGGAATACTTCTATATCAGGTGATAATTGTTTCATGCAAAATATTAATATTGAATTGCAGTAATAAATGATCTAAATAATGTATCAGAAACTTCATCTGTTGGTGTAGTTTTTCCAGTTACAGGTACGGGCACTAATGAAATCTCATAAATATTACCTAAAGATGACAAACAGACAATAGATCTGGTTTTTTGAGTTTGATGTGAACCTATAAATTCGAAATATCCAAACTTTTTTGGTCCAAGAATCAATTCATGGCCCTTTCCTATCTGTTTGACTTTTCCATTAGATTTAGCAATGTGTTTTGCTAAGCCTATTCGTATCAATTCTTTATTATCTAGTAGTGCTATTTCTTTTTTTTCTGAATATGGAATTTTAGAGAACACTAAACTGGAGTTAAATTCAGGATTAATAGCAATTGCAAATATATCAGGCGATTGCAAAGAAGTTTTTTCTATAAATGACCATTTTTTGGGCAATAAAGCAATAAAGTCGCCTTCGACAGAAGTAACAATAATATCAGATAATTCAAGTTCAGTTTTAGGACTTAAAGCCACAGAAGGGGCAAACTCCTCTTCTTGAACAAAAAGGCATCCAATTCCACATAATGAAATTGTTATATAAAGACACCCTATTACATATCTAATACTAAATCTTGATAGCATCAGTTTTGATGTCCTTTTTCAGGATATGGAGGCAAAGGCATAGACCCAGGAATACCCATTACTGGAAAATCTTTTCTTAATGGATATAATGGTTCTCCAGTTGCTGGATCAGCAAAATCTTCTGGCATATAAAATCTTCTTAAGTCTGGATGGCCTTCAAATATAACTCCATACATATCATATGCTTCGCGTTCATACCAATTAGCAGACTCCCATATTTCTGTTAAAGATGGACAGATTGGATTTCTTTCTTGTACAATTGTTTTTATGCGAACCCTAGCATTTAAAGGTAAGGATCTTAGAAAATATATTACTTCAAATCTATCTTTTCTGGTAGCTCTATCAGTAACGGTTGCATCTACAAGCATAGAAAATTGAGTGTGCTCATTATCTCTTAAATTGAGGCATACAGCATATAAATCTTCTACAGGAACAAGAATAGTAATCTGTGATTGATGTTCATGCATAGTAGCAACTGGGCTAATTGCTTGAACTATTTCAAGTATGGTTTCTTTGGATACAGGCATATATAATCCTGAAATAAAAATTGAAATTGAATAATTCTATGTATCAAATGTATCGTGTAATTCTTTATTCTTCTTGTGGGGATATGTTGAAAACACTATATCCCAAATTGGACTTGAAACGCCATAATAATTATCATCATCTAAAAAATGATGCTTTAGATGATATTGCTGAATAAATCTTCCTATCTTGCTTTTCAAGTGCATATGATGAGCAGCATAATGTATTCCATCATAGCACATATAACCTAAAAGAAAACCCGCAAAAAGAGAATTTCCTATAAATCCCAAAAATAAGAAAGTTGGGATAAACAATATTGTAGCTAATGGTAAACTTAATAGTAAAGGCATTACCAATCTAGTACTATCTCTTGGATAATCATGATGAATACCATGAGACATAAAATGTAGTTTTTTTCCCCATTCAGTTTTAGGTTTATAATGGAATATATATCTATGAAGAACATATTCAAATAATGTCCACAGCACTAAACCAAGTATAGGAAAAAGAACTTGTTGTGATAAAACCAGGTATTGCAAAGCACTTATGTGTAATATCAAGACTATTGGGATATACACGATAAAAGGAGTAATTGGATGAATATGTGTACAATATTCCAGTATTGGATTATCGAACAGGCGCAGGGTTTCGTCCTTATTAGATACGAATTTCACACCCATATTAGAAAACCTTTACTGAGTAGATAGAATATTGATTCATAGTACTAACCATATCTTTTTTAAACAAAAATCTATAAGTACTAGCGATTATTATCTGCAAAAATACAGTTTAATAGCCAAAAGAACGCAAATAAGTAGTTTTTGATCGCCAATCTTCTCTAACCTTAACAAATAATTCTAAAAAAACCGGGAATTCAAGGTGCTCTTCTACTTTATCTCTTGATAATAATCCAATTTGTTTGATTTTAGATCCTTTTTCACCGATTAGAATTGCCTTTTGTGATTCTTTTTCAATTATGATATCTGCTGCTATATACCATTTCCCTTTTTCTCTTTCTTTAAACTCTGAAATAGTAACTTCAGTTGAATAAGGAATTTCTTCTTTGAATAATTCAAAAACAGTTTCTCTTATTAATTCAGAAACAAAAAATCTTTGTGGCATTGTACTTAGAATTTCAGGGTCATGAAAGAACTCTGCTTCTGGAAGTAATGATTCGAGAATATGAACTAACTTATCTGTATTATCTTTTTGCAATGCAGAAATTGGAATAAATTCTGTGAATACTCCTAATTCTTCTAGTGAAGATATAAAAGGTAATGCTTGAGTTTTATCAGACAATGCATCCATTTTATTTAAGATAGCTATACAGGGTTTCTTTAATGTTTGAAGTGCTTCTATAAATGGAGGTGTTAATACTCTAGTTGCAGTTTCTGGTCTGGTTACATCTGCTATTACTATAATAATATCTGCTCCACTTAAGGACTCCTCTACAAAATTCATCATGGATTTATGTAATTCATACCGTGGTTTAAGTACGCCAGGTGTATCAATAAATACCATTTGAGTTTCTTTTTGTGTATATATACCTAATACATTACGCCTAGTTGTTTGTGGCTTAGGTGTTACAATAGAAAGCTTTGAGCCAATGATAGCATTCATTAGCGTTGATTTACCAACATTTGGCTTACCAATTATTGCTATATAGCCTGATTTAGGCATAAAAATATCTCCATATATTCATATTATTGCTGTTTAGCCCAAGTACATAATCCAATATCGGCATTATCTGTCAATAAAGTATGGGTAGGTAATACTCGAACTGTACAGCCTTGTTGTCCACCAAATTCACTCATGAATTGTCCTTCAAACCATGCTTTTCCATGAGTATACCCTTGAAAAGTCAATATTTGTTTTGAAACATGTTGTAGATCACCTTGTGCATTGATTTTACCATATACTACTTCTACTAGAAGATCTTTTTCGGATAGATTGCCTGTATATACTTCTGCATAGACTTTAATCGGTTTTCCAATTGCAGCATGAGAAATACCTTGAATTGAAATTGTTCCAAATGAAACAGTTTCCCAATGTTGATAGATATGTTTTTTCCAATTTCTTAATTCTTTAGCACCGTGTAAATTATTTTTTTGCAATGAAGAATATTTCTGTAATGCTGGTAAATAAAATTTCCTGGTATAATCTCTTACCATTCTGGCAGTAGAAAATTCCGGTGTAATCGTAATAATAGAGGATTTCATCTTCTCTACCCATTTCTCTGGGATACCTTGCTGATTTCTATTATAGAATGTAGGAATGATCTCTTGTTCTAATATCTCATACAGAGATAAAGATTCTGCTCTGTCTTGATCTTCTGTTGATGCATATTGCTCTGTTGATCCTATAGAAAAACCATTATCTCCATTATATGATTCATCCCACCAACCATCCATTATACTGCAATGTAAACATCCATTCATCGCAGCCTTCATTCCACTTGTTCCGCTGGCTTCATGTGGACGCCTTGGTGTATTTAACCAAATATCACATCCTTTTACCATCGCGGATGCAATTGCCATGCTATAATCCTCTAGAAATACAATATGATCTTCTAATCCATGCTCTTTAATTGCATGTATTATAGACTGTATGATCTCTTTACCTGCATTATCATGTGGATGCGCCTTTCCTGCAAGGATTATTTGAACAGGCATATCAGGATTAGTTAACATCTTTTTTAGCCTACCGATATCTCTGAACAATAAATTCGCTCTTTTATATGTAGCAAATCTTCTAGCAAATCCAATTGTAAGTGCTTGTGGATTCAGGAATCGATTGATATAGGCTTTTTGTCTATTAGAAAGAATTGTACCTTTTCTATTTTGCAAATATGTTCTTGCAAAGTCTACTAATTCAGATGTGTAAAATTGATGAACTTTCCATAATTGATCTGAAGGAATATCCGCTATTGATTTCCACATTTCTTTATTATGTGTTTCAGTTCGCCACATGGTTCCAATATATGTATCAAATAACTGTGCAAGTTTGCCAGCTACCCATGTAGATGTATGAATTCCATTAGTTATATGATGAATAGGTACTTCTTCTTCTAGAAAATGTTGCCATAATGGTTGCCACATTGATCGAGCAACTTTACCATGTAATGCACTTACACCATTTCTATACGAAGACATTCTTAAGGCGAGTACTGTCATTGAAAATAATTCTGGATCATTAGAATTCACTTGTCCTAATTGTAAGAATTCTTCTCTGCTAATTCCTAATTTCTGCCAATATGAAGAAAAATATGTATCAATTAATGATACAGGAAATACTTCATTTCCTGCGGGAACTGGCGTATGCGTGGTAAATATCATTCCAGCATGAGCTAATTCCATTGCTGTATAGAAATCAGTTTGACAATCATGCATGATATTATGGGCTCTTTCTAATGTAGCAAATGCTGCATGACCTTCATTAATATGGATTATGCTTGGATGTATTCCTAATAATCGTAATGCTTTAATGCCACCTATTCCTAATACAATTTCTTGCTGAATCCTTGTTTCAGTATTTCCACCATATAATTGATCTGTAATATCTCTATATCCAGGATGTTCAGCATTTTCGATGATATTAGTATCTAATAAATATAATTCGGTTTTACCTATCATGGCTCGCCAGATATGCGCATACACAACCGAATTAGGCATTGATATTTCTACTACATATGGAATTGCTTCAGAGTTTTTCATTAATTCTAATGGCATAGAGTAAAAATCATTTTCAAAATAACTTTCTGTTTGCCAGCCACTAGACGAAATATGTTGTCTGAAATAACCCATTTGATATAATAATCCAACAGCTACTAAAGGGAGTCCTAAATCACTTGCTGATTTTAAATGATCTCCTGCTAAGATTCCTAATCCACCAGAATAATTTGGAAAGCTTTCATTGATTCCAAATTCCAATGAGAAGTAAGCAATTTTTCCATGCTGTGCTGATGATACCGACTCCTGGAACCATGAATTAGTATTGATATATGATATAAAAGACGCATGCACGGATTGCAATTTTTCAACAAATCCTTTATCATGTTCCAAAAATTCTAATCTAGATTTTGGTATATGATTTAGCAATGCGACTGGATTTCTATGTAATTCTAACCATAAATTATTATCTATAGCACTAAATAGAGATGCAGCTTCATCGTTCCAACACCACCAAAAATTATACGCTAATTCTTTTAATGCTATTAGTGATGATGGTAAAGAAGCCGATACTGTATATATTGATAATGGTTTCATGATTGATATGGTATAAGAAAATGAATGCCTGCAACCGTTAAAAACAGGTGCAGGCCTTCTGATATTCTAAGTTGATACTTATTTTTTGACAGGTTTAGTTGATATAGACTGAATAATTACAGGATCTTTTGGAGTACTTCCATTTAAAGGAACGGCTGCAATTTTATCGACGATATCCATTCCTACCATAACTTTTCCAAACATTGTATAGCTTTTTGGCAAACCTAGGTCTCCAAGGCATATAAAAAACTGACTTGTATTTGTATTTGGACCTCTATTAGCCATTGCTAATACGCCACGTGCATATCCAATTTTATAACTTGGTGTTGTTTGTATTAATTCATCTGCAAATTCACCACCATAAATACTTTCTCCACCAGTTCCCCATTGTGATTTTAGAGATTCATCCTTGGTTTTAGGATCGCCTGCTTGAATAACAAAACCTGGTACAACACGGTGGAACAATATTCCATTATATACATCTTTTTCTGCCAAACCGATAAAGTTAGCTACTGTTTTAGGGGCATCATTACCATATAGTCCAATAACGATATTTCCATAATTGGTTGTCATTGTAACAGTATTTGTTACTGTAGGTTCTGGATTTGTAAGCACGATTTGTTGAGCTCCTGCAAAAGGTATAAAAAATATAGACAAAGCAAACATTGTAAACATATGTAAAAGTGCATATGATTTTTTCATAACTTCTCCTTAAATATCTTTATATGAATCAAAACTTTTTTATTTCTTAACTATTTTCATTGTAATTTTTTTTAGTGGTCTTTCGGTGGCTTTATCTCTAGGAGATTCTGCAATTTTATCAACTATTTCCATTCCATCAAGTACTTTTCCATAAGCACTATATTCTCCATCTAAAAATTCTGAATCTTTTACACAAATAAAAAACTGAGAGTCTGCACTATTGATATTTTCACCACGTGCGGCAGATAAAATTCCACGTTTATGGGATATACTATTAAATTCTGCTGGGATTTTCTTTTGAGATTCATCTCCAAAACCCCAAGTAGAAGGATCTTTTGTAGGATTTTTGCTATTTGGATCTCCACCTTGAATCATAAAATCTGGGTCTATTCTATGAAATGCAGTGCCATTATAAAAACCAATCTTTACTAAACTATCAAAATTCGCACAGTGGTTGTAAGCTGTTTCAGGAAACAATTCAATTGTAATATCTCCTAGAATCACATCCAGTTCTTGCACAGTAATTGTATATACTGGGTGATTATTGTTTTTATCTTGAGCAAGTACTGCTATAGAAGTAATGCCACAAAGAAGAATGTTTAATAGTATGAATTTCATGTATATGCTCTACGATATTCCATTATTTGATTTGACGCAAAGATAAGAGTTTTCGTCTGTAAGATTACTTAAATACATTCATTCCACAATAAAAAAGCCGCTGCTAGAGCGGCTATATTTTCTATATTTTTATTGGGTGATGAGTCCAAGTTCAAGGCCTACTATTTTAAAGACTTCTAAAATCTTATCTAAATGTTCTTTTTTATGAGAAGCCATATAACTTGTACGCATCATACTCATATTTGGTGGTACTCCAGGTGGAACGAATGCATTTACGAATACACCTTTATCATATAGTTTTCTCCAAAACACTAATGCTGTATCCACATCACCAACAATAACTGGTACTATGCCTGTTGGACTATTGTATACATTAAATCCAAGATCTGCAAAGCCCTTACGCATATAATCTGCATTCGCGATTAATTTATCTACTAATTCTGGCTGCTCTTGTAAGATTTCTAATGCTGCTAAAGCAGCTGCACAAGAAGCAGGAGTAGGACTTGCACTAAAAATAAGTGCTGGTGAATGATGCTTTAAAAAATTGATAACTCTTTCAGGGCCAGCTACAAATCCTCCAAGTGAGGCAAATGTTTTAGAGAATGTGCCCATTGTCATATCGGTTTTTGATGTTAAATCATATAGGCTTGCTGTTCCCCTTCCACCTTTACCAATTACTCCTGTAGCATGTGCATCATCTACTAATACTCTTGCACCATATTTTTCTGCCATTTCGATAATACCAGGTAAGTTAACTACTTCTCCAGAAACAGAGAACACGCCATCTGTCACTATTAATTTACCTGCGCTATCTGGTATTCTTTTCAGGGTTTTTTCTAAATCTTCTATATCATTATGTTTATATCTCACAAATTCTGCAAATCCACCTTTGGCAAGCATTGCGCCATTGATGATACAAGCATGATTCTCTTTATCGGAAATGACATAATCACCTTTAGATACTAGGCCACTTATCACTCCTAATGCTGTTTGATAGCCGGTACTAAATAATAAAACAGATTCATATCCTAAATATTCTGCTAGTTTTTCTTCTAATTGAATATGTAAATCAATTGTGCCAGTTAGATATCGAGAGCCAGAGCAACCTGTTCCATATTGTTGTATAGCTTGAATAGCAGCTTCACGAACTCGTGGATGAGCTGTTAATCCAAGATAATTATTTGAGCCAGCCATTATAATTTTTCGGCCTTCCATAGAAACTACTGGACCTTCATTTTCTTCAATTGTACGGAAATATGGATATAATCCCATTTCCTTTACTTCATCAGCTCGGGTAAATGAATAACAACGTTCGAACAAATCCATATCATTACCTTTTTTATATCTTATATTAAGTTTGTGTTAATTAATTGTCAAATTAATGAATTTTATATCAATGGATCAATTTTGATCAGTTATCTGGATCTATAACTATTGTTTTATTGGGAGAGCTCTTGCCAAAATCATCTATTGCTTTTACTGTGATTTTCATAGGCTTTGATGGATCTTTTGGCATAAATTTGAATTGTTGAACTCTTATCAGTTTTTTCTCATCTTGTTTAATATTTCCAAATAATTCTTGTGGCCCAACACAATTAGAATTAGAGCCATCGATCACTAATACTTTTGATCTGTTTAATTTTCCATTATTAATACCCATTGTTTTAATTTCAATCAAGGCATATCCATTAGATTTAGATTCTTTGATGATTTCTGGGACGGGATATGGTAAAATATTGATTGTAAATAGCTGGCCATAGGTTGCTCCATTATATTGTCTTTCGAAAGTTAATGTTTGGCCTATATCAGATTGTTCGGGTGTAAAATCAAAATCACTGCCATTTGGACTAGATAAAATTACTGTATTGCCATTCTTTAATAATGATCGTACTTCGCGCATAAAAGGTAGGCCAGATTTAAACTGATACGTTAATCCTGGATACATATAAAGAGGATATATTGGTTTTTTTGCTTCTTGAGATGTAACAATAAATTCCGCTGTTAATTCCTTATTATCTATTTTTCTTTGTGCAGTAATAAGTACTTTCATTGAAGAATTCTTTGGTGCATATCCTTTAACAATAAATGCATCATTTTTTATTTCTGATATTTCTGCAGTTCCATCAGAAATTGTTCCTATTCTTACACTTGGTTTTTTTTCATATTCGTTCAGATTAGAAATTCCAGTTACAACTATTTTGTTAGACCACGGTTGGAATGACAAACTGGTTAGTTTAGAATTCATTGGCAACAAAGAGAACTCTTGTACTGAAGATTGTCCTTTACGATTTTGATCTTCTGGATTTTGTATATTCTGTAATGGTGGAACTATAGTTACCTTGCTATAGGTAGTTTCAGCTGGCATTTGTACTATCTTGGTTTGTTCTTCATTTCCAAGGCCTTCAGCAAGAATAGAAATGCTAAACTTAGCTTCTGTTCTTAATACTGATCCCACTCCTTCAATAATCTTATTCATTGTAGTATTATCACCAATATCAGGCCTTGCGAATGCTCGAATTGTTACCAAAAAACTTCTAGAATTATGTGAATTTTCAAATAAAGATTCTGGGGGATGCCAATAGAAATAAACTAATTTTTTAATTGAGTCATATTGTAATCCAAATGTCTGGCCGATTGAATTATCTACTTTGATTATCTCATGCCTATCTTGGTCTTCTACTGAACACTCTAAAGAGACATCCTTTACATTCCCAGTAATGAGTAATACATTAGAGGAATCGCATTCAATAACCTTCATACCTTTTGTATCGGTATACATTCTGCAAAGCAAGGTGTTTTTTTCTGGGAGTAAGGAGAAAGATTGTTGGAATACAGCGATAATTTGATCTAAAGGACTCCCCCCCTTCTTTTCATTTTTGCCAGGCAATAGCATAATGAGTGCTGCTAGATAGAGCACAAAATAAATTTCTGAAACCCTACGGCGTTTATGTTCAGTTTTTTTTAACATAGCCAGAAGTTACGGTATCTGCAATAATTTTCTCAAGTTCCCTACGTACGGCAAATTCAATTTCTTCTCGTCTTAATGCTTCGGTTGATATATGTAATTGAGATACTACATTAGAGAATAATTGTAATTGATGAGAAGTATCTTGCATTGATTGCAATAATTCTGAATTTGGAGATACTGCTTGAGATGCAATTAATACAGCATCTTTGGTTGTACTAATAAGAGCTTCTTGTCTGATTCCCATATCATGCAAAGCATCGGTAATTTGTTCTAATCGTACTGCAACAGATGCATAATCTCTAGAAATTTCTCCAACTTCTCTAATTAAATCTCTTAGTTCTCTACTTTGTTCTTTTTCTGCTTGTTCATCTACACTATCTTCATCAATAGGAGAAAAATACATAATAAAGAACATAATACTTAATAGAATAGCTTCTAAACATATACTAGAAATTACTATCCAATCTGGAACAACATCATAAATTCTTCTTAGTCCTATTGTTACAAGTAAAACTGCAGCTCCTACATATACAAATGAATTAATCGTTGAGAAAAAGAATCTATTCACAATTTCTTCAAGCCATAAAGAGGTGCCTGAAATTGTTCCTAATACATGTAACACTCTGATTGGTTCTTTGCCATATTTCTGTAAATCTCTTTCCCTGATGCAAATACGCCATGTTAATGCAAGAATTTTAGCAGTTCCCATTTGTCTTTCAAAACGTAATTCTCGGAAAACATCCCTAAGAATTGAACGGCCTTCTAATGAAGATAAAGTGGAGATTTCACGCATTGTTAACTCTGATTAAACGATATAAAGTATATGTTTTATTCTCGTGGAAATGGTTTAAACCATAATTCACCTGCACTAATAGAAAAACCAAAACGTAAGAACTGTTCTTCTACTATAGCAGATTTTCCTCTTATGCCAGCCTGTAATGCAAGATCTATCATTGCTGAACCTGCAATTGGTATATTCATGCCAATAGATCCAAAATACTCATCTATGTTTTGGCCTCCATAGGAATAATACAATTCTTGATATCCTGCTCCAACATTAAATTGTATACGCTCATCAAATGGAAGTCCTAATTGATATGATGGTAATCTGGATATTCCTATTGAAACTTTCTTAGAAGATCTAAATGTAGATTTTCCCTGTGAATATGTCATAGAACTAAAGTCTTGCATAGAACCATCTATAGCAAACATCCATCTATGAACTTGATAACTTAATCCTATACCATAATATGAAGGTAAATCTATAGTACCTTTTCCATTAAAAATTGTATCATATGCTATGCCACTAGAATTCAGTGTGCTTTGTCTAAAATCAGATGTATAATCCAAAACCGAGTACAGAGCAGAACTAAATCCAATTGTAAGATTATCTTGTGGTTGCCATGACAATCCAAATTTCATTCCAGATCCTGAAAATCTATCTGTTTTTTGATTTACTGATATAAATGGTTGTGAATACAATTCAGTTTGAACTACTTTATTGATAGTACCAAATAAGCCTAATCCAGCAATTCCAATTGAAACTGAAGATATAGGTTTAAAAGAAGCTCCAAAATAGGCTGCCGATAAACCTCCTTGACCATATGACAATGTATTTCCACTTAATTCACTTAAGCCAGGAATACTTGGTATAACAGGAACACTTACAGAATATTGAACTATACTATAAGGATGAATACCACCACTTATTGTTAATCCCAAGGATGTATCAACTTGAAACGTTGCTGCCATTCCATCTAATTTTCCAAAATTTTGAGCAGATGATAATGATAGCTGGTTAATTGCTGTTTGCGTAAATCTAAATCCAATTTGTAATCTTGTTAGTTTTGCGGCTGACCACATAGCAGGGTTAGCAAGATTTACTGCATGATATGATTGAACTGCCTGTTGAGTTCCGGCCAAGCCATCATAACCTGCACCAATGGATTGTCTTAGGTCACCAATACCAAACATAGAATAATTAGACCCACCTTGTTGCGCAAAGAGATCTATATAGAAGGCAAAAGCAATACAAATGAAAGTGAGTATATTTTTCATAGTTAATATATGTCTTCTTCAATTGAAGTGTGAACAGTTATACCTGCATTTTGTACATTCATGCCAATGATATCATGTTCTTTTGATTCACGTTTTATAATTCCCCATAATTGTTCTCTTCCTAAACCGGTTTCAGCAGAATATGTAAGTATATCAACACAATAATTACAATATTGTACTAATCCTTTGATTTGTTCCTTACGTTCTTCTTCTGCTCCAGATTTAAGCTTATCACATTTTGTAAGTAGGATTGTATATTTAATATGATGATTTTCAAGCCATTCTATTAAACCAATATCAGTTTGTGATGGGTCATGTCTGCTATCAATTAACATACATACCATCCTTAATTGTTCTCTTGATTCAAGATAAGAATAGTTTAGCTTACTGAATTCTAGTCTTTTAACCTTCCCAACAGAAGCATATCCAAATCCAGGTAAATCTACTAGAATCCATGATTTTTCAACTAAAAAAAAGTTGATTTGTTGTGTTTTTCCAGGAGTAGAACTTGTTAACGCCAATTGTTTTCTTCTTACTATGCTATTGATAAGTGATGACTTACCAACATTAGACCTCCCAATAAAGGCAATTTCAGGCCATTCTGTTTTAGGAAAATGAATCGGCGCTGATGCTCCGGTAAAAAACTCTGCATGTACTTGTTTCATTGTATCCTAAATATTTGGTCCAAGCATATCTTCTGGCTTAACCCATTGGTCGAATTCTTCTGCTGTTAATAATCCTAATTCGATAGATGCTTGTTTTAAAGTACCGCCTGTTTTATGAGCATGTTTTGCAATTTTTGCTGCATTATCATATCCAATATGAGTATTCAGTGCGGTTACCAGCATTAATGTATTTTGATTATAATATTCTAATTTTTGATGATTTGCTTCTATGCCTATTGCACAATGTTCATTAAACATCGTACATCCATCAGCCAATAAGCGAACACTCTGTAGGAAATTATATATAATAACTGGCTTAAAGACATTTAATTCAAAATTACCAGATGAACCTCCTACATTGATTGAGGTATCATTTCCAATCACTTGGGCAGCTATCATCGTAATTGCTTCAGATTGAGTGGGGTTAACTTTGCCTGGCATAATTGAACTTCCAGGTTCATTTTCTGGTATTGATAATTCACCTAATCCGCAACGTGGTCCTGATGCCATCCATCTAATATCATTTGCTATTTTCATTAATGAACACGCTAGTGTTTTTAATGCTCCATGTGCAAATACTAAAGCATCATGTGCCGCTAATGCTTCAAATTTATTTGGGGCTGTAACAAAAGGAAGTTGTGTTAGCGCAGATATCGTAGCTGCACCTCTGATTGCAAATTCAGGATGAGTATTTAATCCCGTTCCTACAGCTGTTCCACCAAGGGCTAATTCATATATACCTTGTAAGCAATATTCAATTCTAGCATAATCGTTTGATAATTGCTGAACATAACCAGAAAACTCTTGTCCTAAAGTTATAGGAGTTGCATCCATTAAATGCGTTCTTCCGCTTTTGATGATAGAAGAGAACTCATCGGATTTCTGCTGGAATGTATGTTTTAATTTTTGTATGGAAGGTAATAAATGATGAACAATTTGTTCAACTGCAGCTATATGCATTGCAGTTGGGAACGTATCATTTGAACTTTGAGATTTATTAACATCATCATTTGGATGTATTGGTTTTTTTGATCCCATTTCTCCGCCAGCAATTTCTATAGCTCTATTAGAAATCACTTCATTAGTATTCATATTTGTTTGAGTTCCACTACCAGTTTGCCAAATTGATAATGGGAAATGAGCGTCAAGTTTACCTGAAATGACTTCATCTGCAGCTTGAAGAATTAGATCTTTTTTCTCATCTGATAAAATTCCTACTTCATTATTTACAATTGCTGCAGCTTTCTTTAATATGCCAAGAGCACGAATTAATTCGCGTGGCATTTTTTCTATACCGATAGCAAAATGATGAAGAGATCTTGCTGTTTGAGCACCATAATATACTGAAGATGGTACCTCTATAGGCCCCATGGAATCTGTTTCAATACGTATTGTCATAAAAGAATTATATGTTCTATTAGTGAAGTAATTCTACTGTTACTGTAGTTTGTATTTTTTGTGATACTGCTTGGATTATTCCTGATGCTAATTCTTTCATTGTGGCAGAGATCATTGTAAATACTTCGTTTTTCTTATAGAGGGTTGAGCCAGTTTGAACATCTACTATGGTAATACCTTTGCCTTCAAATTTGGAATCATTCAAAGTAAACTGTAATCCTTTAGGCATTTCTTTAGATTTTGAAATTTCAGCTGTCAAGTTAGCATCAACAATAGCAACTTTTTTACCATTCATTTCTTTTATTGAACCCATTGTATAATTAACCGTATTCTTAACTGTTAATATTCCAGACATAGGTAAGACATCAATTCTACTCCATTTTTTAGAGGCATCTAGTTTTCCAGTTTCTGGATAGGTTTGAAATTCTTGTTGTAATGGTAATTGAAAGAATTGTGTCTTTATTTGTTGTGCTAGATTTTCTTTTAACTTATCAGGTACTGAGTCTTTTTTACTGCCTAGAATTTGATTTATGATTGGTGTTAATCCTATTATTTCTTCAATACGGCCCAATTTGCTTGCAAGAATTTGAACTTGAGATCCAACAATTGCATAATACTGCTTATACTCAGGTTTATTTTTTGAGGCGCTATCTTCAGAGTTAAATTGTAAGGATACTATTTTTCCAGGTTGAGCTTGATCGGGGCCCTTTTCAGAAATTCTCATAGAATCTATTTTTAAACTCATTTCTATACTAGAATCAGGTTTTATTGATATGATTGATTTAGTATAATATTGTGTAATTGATTGTTCCATTTGAACAGAATTTCTTTCTACTTTACTTATCTGAACTAATTTATAACTACTTTTTTCTCCAACTTTTGGAGCATAGTATAAACTTTTAACAGAAATACCTTCTGCTTTTGGAGCAACTTTTACATTTTCGATTGTATATGGAATAAATTCTTTTACTTCACTTTTTTGTGAATCTGAACATGATGCAATAAAACTCACTATGATCAATAATAAGATAATCCCTTTTCCGAATGATTGCTTTACCATTTGTAACGTCCTAATAATGTCCACACTGAATTAGTTTCTATTTTTTGTGTAAAAGGTTCTCTTTTATACTGAGATTCAATCTCTACATTATAATCGATAACAACCTTTTTGACCCAACCTGAGGAAGTCATTTCTAAGAGTATTTTTCCAGTTCCCTTTCCTTTTTTAATCTGTACAGGTGCTGGAACCCCAAAAAACCTTGCATCATGACTATAATCTGGAGTTAATGCTTTAGAAATTGCTTCTAAAACATATTCACCTTTTGAATATGATATCACTCTTACTTCAACTGTGTCAAAACAATCAATTCCATCTAATCGTAATCTAATTGGTCTTTTCCATATAGAATCTGGTGATATCAACATTTTACCTGCAATTAAAGATTTAGATACATCACCAATATATATTGCTTGTTCATCTGCTATTGCATGTAACCAAGTAAATTTCTGAGCTGTATCTAAGGCTTCTCCATTATCTTCATTAATATAATTTCTAAGCCATTTTATATCACCTGGCTGATCAACTCCATCTACTTTTACAACTTCAGTTTTGGGATTATACATCAATGCAAATTGATGATTTAATAAGCCCATATTAGAAATTGCATCAGGAAACTCTGTATTAACAGTAGCCGCTTTAGGATTTTGTGAATCATAAATAAGCTCTGTAGGGCCTTCTTTAAAGGCATATTTCATTGAATCAATATTTGTAATCAAAGGCAAAGTTTCATCATTAGGTGATTTTGGGGATTGGGTAAAGTTATAGCTAAGAATTCTTTGATAGTTCTTAGTTATACTATCTCTGTATAATCTTTGAACTTTTGTTTTTTCATCCATTTTATAGGATGAATATACTCCTTGCTTAAAATCAACTCTAAGTGCATATTTCAATTCAGGTTCTTTTGTTCCTTTTGCACTTTGTTGAGCATATACTGTACTCAAAAAGCTGGTTAACATCAAAGAAGCCACAATAATAGATTTGTTGATCATACTATCCATTTTTTATAATTGAAAGAATAATGTCCATGCAGCTAATGTCATACCATCCCATATTTCACCTTTCTTAATTGCATGTACGATTTCATCTCGGTGTAATATTGTTGTGTGAATATCTTCTGTTTTGTCGGGGTCTGATGAATATGCTTGTAAATTTTTAGCTACAAAAACATAGCATTGTTCATTTGTTACCCCTTTATACGGATTAAAGGTACCAATATGTTCCAAAACTTCGGCTATATATCCAGTTTCTTCCTTTAATTCTTTGCCTGCATTTTGTTGCGGTAGAACTCCTTGTGGAATACCACCACCAGGAAATTCTAGACTATATTTTTGATTTAAATATCTGTATTGATGTACAAGAACACAATGTTGATCATCAATACATGGGATTATGATTGTAGAACCTAATGAGTTCACATAATAATAATCTGCTTTTTGCTGATTATCCTTTAAAGAATATGTATCATGCATATAAGACCAATATGGATTTTCATGCAAAATCTCTGTTGTTAGTCTTTTATAACCTTTTATCATATTGATACATATTTATAAAGAGAAAAAAGGCGACGTGCTGGAATTAGCTCGCCGCCTGAATCTTAGCTATAAAAAAGAAATTAAGATCTATTGGCTACAATTTCACTTTCTGCAAAGAAAAATGCTATTTCATTTGCTGCATTTTCTGCTGAATCTGAACCATGAATTGCATTTTCGCCTTTAGAACTAGCAAATCTACGACGTATAGTTCCTTCAGCTGCTTCAGCAGGATCTGTACTGCCAATTAATGCTCTAAAATCAGCAATTGCATTTTCTTTTTCTAATGCTATAGGAACAATTGCTCCGCTTGCCATGAAGTCGCATAATTCTCCATAAAAACCTCTTTCTTTATGTACTTCATAGAATGTACCAGCTTGAGCAGGTGAAAGTCGAGTCATTTTAACATTCAACACTGTAAATCCTGCTTGTGTAATTGCGGCTATAATTTCGCCGACAACATTCTTTTTTACTGCATCTGGTTTTATGATAGCTAATGTACGTTGTTTCATTTTTTTTCAATAAAAGTTAAAAATATAAAGTTTGGTGATTTAGTTTTGTTTTTTTGGTCTACCACGTTTACCAGCTACTTTTGCTGGTTTTTCAACTATACTTTTGGGACGTCCAGGAGGTTTAAGATAACCTGGCTTATTTTTGGTACCTGGTTTTCTACCCCTTTTTTGTGGGCCTTCACTTGCTGAAGTATCTTTGCTGTTCACGTCATTTTTTTTTGTCTTGATACTTGTTTTCTTACTAGAGACTTTAATGTCTTTTGCAGAAGATTTACCAGTTTTGTTAGAACCTTTCGAGGCCTTAACTCCTAATGCCTCTGCAACAGAGCGTCCGATATGAGCTGGTGAATCCGCAACCAATATGCCAGCTGCTCTCATTGCATCTACTTTAGCGCCTGCAGTTCCTTTCCCACCAGAGATAATGGCACCTGCATGCCCCATTCTTCTACCTGGAGGTGCAGTTCTACCAGCAATAAATCCAATCACTGGTTTTTTTACATATTTACCAATATATTCTGCGGCTTCTTCTTCTGCTGTTCCACCAATCTCTCCAATCATAATGATAGCTTCAGTTCCTGGATCATCATTAAATAATTGAATTGCATCAATGAATTGAGTTCCAATAATGGGATCACCACCGATGCCGATACACGTTGATTGTCCTAATCCAACATCAGTTAATTGCTTTACAGCTTCATAAGTAAGTGTACCACTTCTTGATACCACACCAACTGTACCTTTATGATGAATAAAACCTGGCATAATGCCAAGTTTACATTCTCCAGGTGTTATAATTCCCGGGCAATTAGGACCAATTAATCTGCTTTGAGAATTATTTAAAGCGGTTTTCACTTTAATCATATCTCGAATAGGAATTCCCTCTGTAATACAAACAACAAGTGGGATGCCTGCTTCAATTGCTTCTAAAGCTGCATCAGCAGCCATATTTGCAGGTACAAAAATAATACTTGCATTTGCTCCAGTTGCTTTAGCTGCATCACTTACTGTATTGTAAACTGGCACAGCGCGAGAAAAAGTATCTTCTCCTTTACCAGTATATAATAATCCTTGTTTACCAGGAGTTACTCCAGCAACCACATTGGTGCCGTATTTAAGCATCTGAGAAGTGTGGAAAGTTCCTTCTGCACCTGTAATACCTTGCACAATTACTTTGGTGTGTTTATTTACTAATACACTCATGTTGTTTTTTCGTATAAAGAAAATGAATAGAAATCAATTACAAAAATATGAAAAAAATACTTTGTGAATAGCATACAAAAGCCCACTTTTCTGAATGAAAATGTGGGCTTTAAATATTATGTAGATTTCCCTATCATTTTGGTGTAGGAGGAGAAGAAATAAATAGTATTTCTTCATTAGGTTTTATCATTCCATACCGTTCTCTGGCAAGGCGTTCGATTTCCATTGTGTCTTTTCTAAGTCTTTTAATAGCATCATGTAAAGAATCAGAAAGAATATGTTGATTATTCACCTGCATCACTAAATCTAATTTTTCTTGTTCTAAACTCCATCTTTGTATAAGACCATATTTTCCCCAGAGAATAAATGACAAAGAAATCATAAATATTCCGATAGCTATATATATTGTCTTTTGTTGCAATCCCTTCTTTTGAATTTCTGTTTGCGATGGTTTAGATTGCTTTTTAGGACTTACCATTGTGTATTATGATAGATTAAAGAGTTTTTTGATACATTCTATATGTTTTATAAATAGTGCCATGCATAGTAGTTGTTAAGGCCTTTTTCATTGGTTCATTATCTTCTAAAATCCAAGATGCTTCTCCATACTGTATTCCTCTTGGTAAACCTCTAGCACCAATCTCTTGGTACAATACTGCGTCTACTCCATGCTTTTGAAATTCAGGTAAAACACCAAGTACAATTATTCTTAACAGATTTATTTTCTTTTTCTTTGTGAGTAAATGCCAAGCTGCTCCAAGTATCCCACCTGATTTATTATGAATAAGTGATTGATTAATATCTGGAATAGCTAATGCAAATCCGGCAACTTTTCCTTTTACTTCCGCTATTAATGTATATACCGGATCTGCAATTTGTTTTAAATCTGCAGCAAGAAAATCAAATTCTTCATCAGTCATTTTTACAAAACCCCAATTGGGTTGCCAAGCAGCATTATATATTTCTTTAAGAGTTTTTACATCTCTTTTAAAGTTTTCTTTATTCTTAAAATCTACTTCTCTGATAGTCACTTGTGATCTTTGCCTTATAATATCAACAGTTCTGCGCATTTTATCAGAAACGAAGGTATTCTGATCTAATATATAAGCATGTAGATCTTTAACTTTACCGAATCCATAATTTTCTACTAATTTTTCATAATACTTTGGATTATATGTCATGAGAATTACTGGTGGAGAATCAAATCCATCTATAAGCAATCCACATTCATCATTCATGCTTGGATTTACTGGTCCTCTGATCTCAGATTTTCCTTTACTTTTAAGCCATTCTTCTGCTGCATGAAAGAGTGCATTGGCAGTTTCTTGATTATCTTCACATTCAAAAAAACCAAAGAATCCAATATTATCATGATGAATAATATTATGATTATCATTAATTATTGCCGCTATTCTTCCTACAATCTGTCCTTGTTTCTCTGCAAGAAATAATTGAATAGCAGAATGTTTATAAAATGGATTTTTTTTCTCATCTAATAATTTTTCCCTATCCATTATAATAGGAGGAACAAAAGACTTATCGCCTTTATAAAAATTCCATTGTGATTTAATAAAGCGTAATTTATCTGCTTTATTAGTAACAAGTATAATGTTGGGTGTACTCATAAAATTATCTTTATTATGATAAAAAACTGAGTGCAAAATACATGAAATACTAATATAAAATAACCATGTAATGTATGAATTGGTGAAACTTGGTAATTTTGCAATAAATCATTGTGTACACATAATTGAATTACTTATAGCCAATTTTATGATTCTCATTATACCCTCTATAGATTTAGAGCATGGCCATTGCCAACGATGTATTCAAGGATTGCCAGGTACAGAATCTCTTTATTCACAGATATCGGATCATCCATATGAATTAGCGCGTTTATGGCGCAGGGAAAATGCTAAATCATTGCATATTACAGATCATGATGCTATGGATGAACATAATCCAACTTCTAATACTGATACAATCTTAGAAATGGTTAAATCTGTAGATATACCAATTCAATTATTGTCTTCTTTCCCTACAATTGAACAATGTGAATTTTGGTTAGAACATGGTGTTTATCGCATTATTTTAAATGAGGTATTATTATCTGATTTTGAAAGTGTAAAAAATCTCGTTAAGAAATACACACCTAGCAGAGTTGTTATTGGTATAAGGTCTAATCAAGGAAAAGCGCTTTTTCCAGATATTGAAGTAGATATTACCGACAGCGAACTAGCAGAATTGGCAAAATCTGCTGGAATTACAAGAATGGTATATTCTGATATTGCATGGGAAGGATCTCTTCAAGGACCTGACTTTACTGTTTTAAAAAATATTGGATCACTTACTAATATGAGAATAACAGTTGGTGGAGGTGTTGGTGGGCCAAAACAACTTTGGGATTTACAACAATTAACATCGATTGGGCTGGATTCTGTAATAGTTGGAAGAGCTTTATATGAGAATCGTTTTCCGTGTCAAAGGATGTGGAGAGCTATAGAAGCAAAATTAGAGCCATCAATTGTAGAAAATGAAATTTAGGATGACAATGATTTTTACACATAAATCGATTTTACCTATGCTAAGACTGACATATATTCTTTTACTTATCATAATAGTACCTGCATTTTCACAGCAAGATACTTTTAAAATTAATACTTTTTCTGTAGCTCCTGGATCTCAAAAAAAGGATACCTCGCTTGCACGTATTATGATTGCAGAAATAATACATGGAAAAGATATTCCGAATTCGATTATCCGTAAAACTGATGCTGCAATGGCTATAGCATTAGGAGCAGCAGATAAATTTATATATGTATCCCTAAAAGAACGTGATTCTATTGCTAAGAAACTGAAAGATGCGAATATCGAACCTACTGCTTTTTCTGTAGGACAACAATTAAAAGCAGAAGCTTTGTTTTTTTTAAGAGTACATAAGCTAGGTAATCTATTAAGAGTAGAAATTTCAGCTAGAGCTGGCAAAGATTACAATCAATCTGTTAGCGGCATAGGTTTGGCTATGTTACGATATAGAGATTCTCTTGGTACAATAGTCTATGACCCTACTTTAGTGGAAGCATTACAAAGAGCTATGTGTCAAGTAACTGGTGACTCTTCATTATATCAAAAAGCAGATTCTCCAGAATATCAAGTTGCCCCAGCAGAACCTCTATGTTTTGTTAGCTTTCAATTAGAAGATACTCAGATTAAATCTCTTTGGCCTATCTTTCAAGGTAAAGAAGTTAATTCTTTTTATGCTCTTGAAGTTCTTTTTGAAGCAGCGACTTTACAACAAAAAAAGTATTTACCAATAGACCAAGTTACCAGAGATTCTGTTTATGCTTTAAAGGGTTTAAGGGGGACAGAAAATTTTAATCTTCCAAATAAAGAAGAATTATCTTTATTATATAGCGTTGGTTTTGCTTATTGTATAAATGGGAAATGTAAAAAAACATTAGAAGGTGCAGATATCAGTCTAACTTTACAGCAAATTAAGCCTGATGGTACTCTGATAAAAGTAAAAAAATTAACAGCAGGATTAAGTGAAGACACCTTAGAGGCATTTAAAAAAACCACTACTGCATTAGTAAAAAAATTATTACAATGACAAATTTACATTCCATATAACTTATGATTGATTCTCGAAGGATTTATTCAATTTCTACGCATGGAGATATTAAACAAGCTTATGATTATAGTGCCATAAATAATCAAGGCTCTTGTATAGTATATTGGATGAGTAGGGATCAAAGAATTCAAGATAATTGGGGCCTTCTTTCTGCTCAATATTCTGCTTTACAGCATAAATTACCCCTGTTAATTATTTGTACTCTTACACCTAATTGTTGTGACATAAGTTTAAGACAATATTCATTTATGGTAGATGGATTGAAGGAAATCCAACTTAAAGCTCATTCTTTACATATTCCATTTTTTTCAGTTCTAAGTAATGAGCCTTCAATAGCTGTTTCCAATTTTGCCATGCAATACAATGCAGCTGCAATATTTACTGATTTCGATCCATTATCAGCTTCGTTATTCAATAGGTTGAAAGTTGCATCCATTGTTCCATGTCCTGTTTATGAAGTAGATAGTCATAATATAGTTCCAGCCAGATTTATTTCTCAAAAAGTTGAATTTGGAGCTTATACTTTAAGACCAAAGATCAATAGAGTTTTGTCAGAATTCATGGTTGATATTCCATCTCCTATTGAACATCCTTTCCCTTTTTTACAGGATTCACCTCTTATAGATTTTGATGCCATTCTATCTCAACTAAATGTACAAAATGATATTCAACCGGTTCAAGGGATTTCTGGAGGAGAATATCATGCACAAGAGGCTTTTTCATTATTTATTAAGAATACACTCTCTACTTATCACTTACGGAATGATCCAAATGCAAAAGCAGTTTCTGGATTATCTCCTTGGCTACATTTTGGTCATATTTCTTCTCAAAGAATAGCATATACAATAAAAGATATTCAAAGTGAACAATCTTTATCCTTCTTGGAAGAACTAATTGTTAGAAAAGAACTTGCAGATAATTATTGTCTATATGCAGATAGTTATACTGATTCCAAAGGCTTTCCAAATTGGGCACAAATAACCCATTCAATTCATAGGAACGATACACGAGATTATATATATACTTTAGAACAATTTAAAAATGCTGAAACGCATGATGAATTATGGAATGCTGCGCAATGTGAATTAGTATACACAGGAAGAATGCATGGTTATATGCGAATGTATTGGGCAAAAAAAATTCTTGAATGGACCCATTCACCTGAAGAAGCTCAAACAATTGCAATTTATTTAAATGATGCTTATCAACTAGATGGTAGAGATCCAAATGGCTATACTGGAATAGCATGGAGTATTGGTGGAGTGCATGACAGAGCTTGGTTTGAAAGACCAATCTTTGGAAAAATCAGATATATGAATGCAAATGGGTGCAAATCTAAATTTGATACTAAACTTTATATTAAGCACCATCTTTATATTAAGCACCATCTTTATAGACAACAAAATTCAGGTACATTATTTTGAGTACTTTTTTTTGAATAAGTAATCTTGAAATACTATCTTTGTAACTGTAAACGCAATTAGATTGCTTTACATTAATGGCGAGTGTAGCTCAGTGGTAGAGCAGCGGTTTGTGGTTCCGCTGGCCGTGGGTTCAATTCCCATCATTCGCCCATGGTGCATTATAGAAATATAATGCACCTTTTTTTATATATAAAATGAGTTATTTAAATTTCAGCAACAATGTATTACTTATAATAAAACCTCATATATGATCAAGGTTGAACAATTACAATATCACAAGTAACTGAATTGGGATTTATATCTGTAGATGAAGCATTTACGAATTTGATTCTAATTTTATTAGTTTCTGATACCCTTGATGCAGCTATTATAACTCCATCTTCCATATCTGACCTTGGAGAAACTGATACAATATCTCCAATATTTGCATTTGAAACTGAGATTTCACAAAATGCAGTTCCTCCGCTTGCCGTTAGATTCCCACAATCTACATTAGATATGGATTGAGTGATTAAGGCTTGTCCCCAATTCATTTGACCATTTGTATTAACTGTTAATATTTGATTTGCTTTATTACTTGCAGTTAAAGGCAATGTATATTCAATATTATTTGATTGTTGTCCAGCCTTAATAGACGTATAATTAGAGGCGCCTGGGAATGAATTGATATTAAAATTTGGTTCAAAAAAACGAATATCCTTTGCTGAGCTATCATTACTTGTAAGCCATAAACTTATATTTCCTAACATCATAATATTTGGAGTTGATAAAGTCATATCTCTATTTCCACTCATATTGTTTCCTACCATTCCTATGGAGTAACTAGCAGTAGTTTGCAATGTCAAACCTCTACCAGATAATATCGAGGAGTTTTCAGACAGTACCATATTTTTCATTCCACCAGTTATTGAGCTATTTGCGCCATAAGCGTAATTATCTGCACCTCCTCCGGTAAAACTTGATTTTCCATATGCAGTATTTCCAGATCCTCCAATAGTAGCTGCAAACATGGATTGAGCTACATTTGAACTGCCACCAATACATGTAGAATAAGCTCCAGAAGCTATATTATTATATCCCATAATAAATGAATTATTACCTATCACTGTATTTCCAGACCCACCAATAATAACAGAGCTAGAACCTATTGTGGTATTATTAAATCCCCCTATTGATGCTGAAAAATTACCATCAACTGTATTTAATTTTCCTCCAGCAGCTATTGCATCCTCTCCTTGAACTCGATTACCATATCCTCCAATAATTGCAGAATAAAGTCCACTAGCAACCTGATCAGCAGCATTTCTTCCCATCTGAAAATCTATGCTGGAATATCCTCTTTTATTTCCACCAGAAGCAGTATTATCTGGAATAGACATCATAATACTTCCACTTCCTTTAGACATTATTGCAATATCTACAGTAGATTCATTACTTTTTGGCTGCACAATATGAACTGGCCTAGTTGTATTTGGTAAAGAAATATTACGATCTTCTTTAAAATACTTTAAACTATCTGTAATATCATTTCCTGATTGCCAAGAATTTCCTTGCCATTTTAATACTTGACCCGCTGTTGCTCCCATTTGAGATATTTTATTTCCAGTAATAACTCCATTCCCTATCGTCGGATTTGGATAATTACCTGTCAAATCACCACCAGCAGATCCACTTGGCGGTAATGTTGTTGGAATTACTCCCGATGCAATTTTACTACTCGTAATTGAGCTATCTTGTAACTGTGAAGTACCAATTACAGATGTACCAATTGTCGGATTAGGATAATTCCCTGTTAAGTCCCCACCAGCTGAACCACTCGGCGGCAAAGTGTTCGGAATTACTCCTGATGCGATTTTGCTAATCGTAATCGAGCTGTCTTTTAACTGCGATGTTCCAATTACAGATGTACCAATTGTAGGATTTGGATAATTTCCAATCAAATCTCCACCAGCTACCCCTTCTGGAGGCAATGAGACTGGGAGTACCCCTGATGAAAACTTTGAAAGTGTTATCGAACTATCTTTTAATTGAGATGTACCAACTGAAGCATTTGCCAATAGTGGATTTGGATAACTTCCCGTCAAATCACCACCAGCTGAACCACTTGGCGGTAATGATGATGGAATTACTCCAGATGCGATTTTACTACTCGTAATTGAGCTGTCTTTTAACTGACTTGTACCAATTGAAGCATTTGCCAACAGTGGATTTGGATAATTTCCTATTAAATCACCACCAGCAGATCCACTCGGCGGTAATGTTGATGGAATTACACCCGATGCAATTTTATTACTTGTAATTGAACTATCTTTTAATTGAGATGTTCCAATTACATTATTTCCAATTGTCGGATTAGGATAATTACCAGTTAAATCACCACCAGCCAAACCACTCGGCGGCAAAGTGTTCGGAATTACTCCTGATGCGATTTTGCTAATCGTAATTGAACTATCTTTTAATTGACTTGTACCAACAGAAGCATTTGCCAACAGTGGATTAGGATAATTTCCTGTTAAATCTCCACCTGCCGAACCACTTGGAGGTAATGTTGATGGAATTACTCCCGATGCAATTTTACTACTCGTAATTGAGCTATCTTGTAACTGAATCGTTCCAATTACAGATGTACCAAGTGTCGGATTTGGATAATTCCCTGTCAAATCACCACCAGCTGAACCACTCGGCGGTAATGTGGTGGGTATAACACCCGATGCAATTTTACTACTCGTAATTGAGCTATCTTGTAACTGAATCGTTCCAATTACAGATGTACCAATTGTCGGATTTGGATAATTACCCGTTAAATCTCCACCAGCTGAACCACTTGGAGGTAATGTCGCGGGAATAACTCCTGATGCGATTTTGCTACTCGTAATCGAGCTATCTTTTAACTGACTTGTAGCAACTGAAGCATTTGCCAACAGTGGATTTGGATAATTTCCCATTAAATCACCTCCGGCTGAACCACTCGGTGGTAATGTTGCGGGTATTACTCCCGATGCAATTTTACTACTCGTAATTGAGCTATCCTTTAACTGCGATGTTCCAATTACAGATGTACCAATTGTCGGATTTGGATAATTACCAGTTAAATCACCACCAGCAGATCCACTTGGCGGTAATGTTGATGGAATTACACCCGATGCAATTTTACTACTTGTAATCGAGCTGTCTTGTAATTGCGAAGTACCAATTGTAGAATTCCCAATTGTCGGATTTGGATAATTTCCCGTTAAATCACCACCAGCTGAACCACTCGGTGGCAAAGTCGTTGGAATTACTCCCAATGCAATTTTACTACTCGTAATCGAGCTATCCTTTAATTGACTAGTTCCAACTGAACTTGGCGATATTTTTGATGAAGTAATTGCATTTGATGCGATTTTGGGTCCAGTTATCACACCATTCACTATAGTTGGATTTGGATAACTTCCAGTTAAATCACCACCTGCTGAACCACTCGGTGGTAATGTTGCGGGTATAACACCCGATGCAATTTTACTACTTGTAATCGAGCTGTCTTGTAATTGCGAAGTACCAATTGTAGAATTCCCAATTGTCGGATTAGGATAATTCCCTGTTAAGTCCCCACCAGCTGAACCACTCGGCGGTAATGTCGTGGGAATAATTCCAGATGCGATTTTACTACTCGTAATCGAGCTATCTTTTAACTGACTTGTACCAACTGAAGCATTTGCCAATACTGGATTTGGATAATTTCCCGTTAAATCACCACCAGCAGATCCACTTGGCGGTAATGTTGTTGGAATCACTCCCGATGCAATTTTACTACTCGTAATTGAGCTATCTTGTAACTGAATCGTTCCAATTACAGATGTACCAATTGTCGGATTTGGATAATTACCTATCAAGTCCCCACCAGCAGATCCACTTGGCGGTAATGTTGATGGAATCACTCCTGATGCAATTTTACTACTTGTAATCGAGCTATCTTGTAATTGTGAAGTACCAATTACAGATGTACCAATTGTCGGATTAGGATAATTCCCTGTTAAGTCCCCACCAGCTGAACCACTCGGCGGCAAAGTGTTCGGAATTACTCCTGATGCGATTTTGCTAATCGTAATCGAGCTGTCTTTTAACTGCGATGTTCCAATTACAGATGTACCAATTGTAGGATTTGGATAATTTCCAATCAAATCTCCACCAGCTACCCCTTCTGGAGGCAATGAGACTGGGAGTACCCCTGATGAAAACTTTGAAAGTGTTATCGAACTATCTTTTAATTGACTTGTACCAACAGAAGCATTTGCCAACAGTGGATTTGGATAATTTCCTGTTAAATCTCCACCTGCCGAACCACTTGGAGGTAATGTTGATGGAATTACTCCCGATGCAATTTTACTACTTGTAATCGAGCTATCTTTTAACTGACTTGTACCAACTGAACTTGGTGATATTTTTGATGAAGTAATTGCATTTGATGCGATTTTGGTTTCTGTAATAACACTATTCCCTATTGTCGGGTTTGGATAATTTTCCGTTAAATCACCACCCGCCGAACCACTCGGCGGCAATGTTGATGGAATTACACCCGATGCAATTTTACTACTCGTAATCGAGCTATCCTTTAACTGAATCGTTCCAACTGAACTTGGTGATATTTTTGATGAAGTAATTGCATTTGATGTGATTTTGGATTCACTTATTACACCATTCCCAATTGTCGGATTTGGATAATTTCCCGTCAAATCGCCTCCAGCTACCCCTTCTGGAGGCAATGAGACTGGGAGTACCCCTGATGATAACTTTGAAAGTGTTATTGAACTATCTTTTAACTGACTTGTAGCAACTGAAGCATTTGCCAACAATGGATTAGGATAATTTCCTGTTAAATCTCCACCAGCCGATCCACTCGGCGGTAATGTTGATGGAATTACACCAGATGCAATTTTACTACTCGTAATCGAGCTATCTTTTAACTGAACCGTTCCAACTGAACTTGGTGATATTTTTGATGAAGTAATTGCATTTGATGCAATTTTGGATTCACTTATTACACCATACCCAATTGTCGGATTCGGATAATTTCCCGTCAAATCACCACCAGCCGAACCACTTGGAGGCAATGTGGTGGGAATAACACCGGCTGCAATTTTACTACTCGTTATTGAATTATCTTTTAGTTGCGATGTTCCAATTACAGATGTACCAATTGTCGGATTAGGATAATTTCCTGTTAAATCACCACCGGCTGAACCACTTGGAGGTAATGAGACTGGGAGTACCCCTGATGATAACTTTGAAAGTGTTATCGAACTATCTTTTAATTGAGATGTACCAACTGAAGCATTTGCCAAAGTCGGATTTGGATAATTTCCCGTTAAATCACCACCAGCTGAACCACTTGGAGGTAATGTTGATGGAATTACACCCGATGCAATTTTACTACTTGTAATCGAGCTATCTTTTAACTGCGATGTTCCAATTACAGATGTACCAATTGTCGGATTAGGATAATTTCCTGTTAAATCACCACCGGCTGAACCACTTGGAGGCAATGTGGTGGGAATAACACCGGCTGCAATTTTACTACTCGTTATTGAATTATCTTTTAGTTGCGATGTTCCAATTACAGATGTACCAATTGTCGGATTTGGATAATTCCCTGTCAAATCACCACCAGCTGTACCACTTGGTGGTAATGTCGTTGGTATCACACCCGATGCAATTTTGCTACTTGTAATCGAGCTGTTTTGTAATTGCGAAGTACCAATTGTAGAATTCCCAATAGTCGGGTTTGGATAATTACCTATCAAGTCCCCACCAGCAGATCCACTTGGCGGTAATGTCACGGGAATAACTCCTGATGCGATTTTACTACTCGTTATCGAGCTGTCTTGTAATTGCGAAGTACCAATTGTAGAATTCCCAATTGTCGGATTTGGATAATTTC
>Ga0209358_10000153_pt1 | contig 63157 bp, 109 predicted proteins | sample LauGreFa1BDMLBSN_2_FD_187574 | JGI IMG/M metagenome (GOLD analysis project Ga0209358, IMG submission 187574) | Freshwater lake microbial communities from Lake Michigan, USA - Fa13.BD.MLB.SN (SPAdes) (version 2) | ecosystem: Environmental > Aquatic > Freshwater > Lake | place: Lake Michigan... | reverse complement strand
ACCTTGCGGCCCCTGTGCACCTTGTGCCCCAGTTGCTCCAGTTGCACCCTGCGCACCGGTTGCGCCTTGCGGTCCCGTCGCGCCTTGCGGTCCTTGCGCTCCTGTAGTGCCAACATCACCTTGCGGACCCTGCGCACCCGTAGCACCTTGAGCACCAGTGGCACCTTGCGCTCCAGTTGCTCCTTGCGCACCTTGCGCACCAACATCGCCAGTGCGTGCAAAGGTAATGATCACGTCATCGTTGTTAGCGAACGGAGTCGCACTAGACCCTGTCACATAAGACGAAATAACTCTGAAAAATCCAGTTTCCTCGACTACCGATGAAACTGTAAAGAGTGCAAATGCTGATGAATCTGTTTTCTTGGAGACCCTAAAGTGTCCCTTGATGGCGCTTGTTGAATCATCAATTGTGCGCAGATACGATTGAATGTCTGTTGAGTTGTCGTCTACGTCGTCGATGACGAGCTCTGTTGATAAGTTTAGCGACGCATTGTCAAACTTAAGTTTTCCAGTGCCGGGGTCTGTCTGGTCGGTATTGGAATCAAAGGTGTAGTCAAATGTGACTCCGCCAAAGTTTCCTTGTGCGCCTTGAGCACCTTGCGCTCCTGCTGCTCCTTGAGCACCCGTGGCACCTTGCGCTCCAGTTGCACCTTGTGCTCCTTGTGGGCCTTGTGGTCCAGTGTCACCTTGCGGCCCCTGTGCACCTTGTGCCCCAGTTGCTCCAGTTGCTCCTTGTGGACCAACATCGCCTTGCGGCCCCTGTGCCCCTGTTGCGCCTTGCGCGCCTTGTGCTCCAGTTGCTCCCTGTGGACCGACAGCACCTTGCGGCCCCTGTGCTCCTGTTGCACCTTGCGGACCAACATCACCTTGCGGGCCGGTAGCACCCTGCGCACCCTGTGCTCCGGTAGCACCCGTCGCGCCCTGTGCTCCGGTGGCACCCTGCGCCCCGATATCACCCTGCGGACCTTGAGGTCCAGTGTCTCCCTGCGGGCCCTGGGCACCTTGAGCGCCCGTGGCACCCTGCGCACCGGTTGCACCCTGAGCTTCTGTTGCACCTTGCGGACCTTGTGGACCCGTTGAACCCTGCGGACCGGTATCTCCTTGTGGTCCGATTGAACCCTGCGGGCCTTGACTACCAGTTGCTCCTGTAGCGCCCTGAGCGCCCTGCGCACCTTGAGGACCAGTCGCGCCTTGAGGTCCAGTGTCTCCCTGCGGGCCCTGTGCGCCTGTGTCACCTTGCGGACCTTGTGCTCCTGTAGCGCCTTGAGCACCTGTTGCTCCCTGAGCGCCAGTTGCGCCTTGCGGACCTTGCGCTCCTTGAGCGCCGACGTCACCTTGTGGTCCTTGTGGCCCAGTGGCGCCTTGTGGGCCGGTAGCACCCTGAGCGCCGGTAGCTCCTTGCGGGCCGGTAGCGCCCTGTGGCCCTTGCGCCCCCTGAGCACCTTGCGGTCCCACAGCAGTCGATGGCGCAAACTTTGTCCCATTGAAAACAAGCGCCTGATCAGTTGTAGCGCCCGTCGTGTCGATCTCGATGCTGTCAACTGTAAGAGTTGATGACGACAATGCGCCGGTCACGTTCAGTGACGAAGCGTTGCGGGTGCCATCGGCGAGTAGATATTGTGTGTGATCGTCGTCAGAAAGACCGGTGAGTGAGCCGTGGTCAGAGACTGGTGTTGCAGGAACACCACCAAGAGGAATAGATACTCGCTTATCGACAACCGAGATAATGCGAGCATTTGGTGTATTCGCATAAGCGTTGGCTGTTTGGTAAATGATCTTATAGAGAGGTCTAAACTCAAAAACAGGAAATCCACCAAGGTCCATCTGCTCCCATGTGATCGCTTCGGCTTCACCTTGATTGTTGTATTCGGCCTGGCCCAGCACACCTATGATCGGGTTACCAAGATTATTTGTGGCAGTAATCCATGTGATGCCGAATTTGTTGTTACTGATATCGGTTGTCGACCAGGTTCCCGCGGTGTTTCGGTTGTATTGAACGAGAGATGTCCCCTGTTTCATTGGGAACTGCGTCGCTGTGTCCGTTGTCCAGTGATTATTGAGGCGATAAAAAACTGGGATGTAAGCGCCACCCTGTAGCCGCTGCTGCCATGTATTCGCGGTTGGGGATGCAGAGTGCGTGATATCTACCTGTAGGTCTTCATCAAAGAAGGTTCCGTCGGCAATATCAATCTTTGCATGAGCATCTAGTGAACCGTCGCCGGTCGTGGTGTAGTTGTTGGCACCAAATCCATTGGCGATTGCGGCACCACGGGTTCTATGAAGATACTCATGTGTTGCCCAGTCAAGAACAATTCCATGACGTTCATCCGCAAAGAAATATGCTTTGTTATCGACTTCGTTCCAATAAACATATGCGGTAGGCGTGTCGTTTTCCCAATCATAAAACGTCGTGCTGTAGGAAAGTTCGCCAGTATTGTCATAGTGAATATAGTAAAGACCACTGGTGTCGGGAATGTCTATTGTTTCCGTGGTGGTTTTTGTAAACTTGACGCCCTTACACCAGACTTCGAATGACCCAGATACTGGGGCAATAGAAAATCTACGGTTGCCTTCATCAAAGGAAATGACACTCTGTGTTTTGTCCGTGTGTCCGATCGGCTCGCCACCTGGGATGTTGACGGTAGCTGTCCCTGGCGCAAATTTTGTTCCATTGTAGACAAAAGTATTTCCAGTAGCGGCACCTGTCGTGTCTACCTCAATACTGTCTACGTAGAGAGCGGGAACCTTAAGTGTATCGTCGGTCTTAAGCGTGTTTGCAGAATCTCGATAGAGATTAGTGTCTGTTGCGTTGGTGCCATCTCCCCAAGTAATACGGCCGCCGGCGTCAACAGCTAGCCGAGGGTTTGGCTCGCCTGCGATACCAACCTCGATCGCGGCGTTGCTTTCACTATTGAAATAGCGAGCACGCAATAGATTAAATAGTTTGAATGACATAGAGCCTCAACTCTGCGCTGTTTTTTATGTTTGCCCCTCGAGGCGAACTATCAACCTGTAACTACTACTCTATACGAATCTGTCGACGGAGCTGACGCAAACGTGACTGTTACCGTGTTTACAGTTGCGCGAGCAACGTCTACGTGCACGGTGTCGTATGGTGAGTTAACTTCATAGACTTGAACAACAACATCTCTTGTGTTGAAGTTGTGAGTGACAGTGAATGAAGTGCTGCTGTTGTCGCCGATTGTCTGAGAAGCTACCTTAGCAAGAGCGGGTGTACTTGTGGACCCTCCGGTAATATCTCCGGCAAGGTTTGTTCGTGCGCCAGACGCTGTAGATGAGCCCGTACCGCCGTCGGCCACTGCGATGTCAACACCGTTCCATGTGCCGGTGGTGATTGTGCCTAATGTAGTGATGCTTGACTGACCGACGTACGTACTCGCGATGTCGATCGAGTCAGCGTTAGCCACGATGCGATCTGCTGTCCCGACTACGTCAATCGTGTTACCGGTCTTTGTAAGACCGTTACCAGCAATGCTTTGACCGGCAGCGGAGAACTGAACGAAGGTTAGGTTTGTAGAACCAAGTGTGATCGCCCCGTCTGTTGTAAGAATCCAGCCGGAGTCAGCCCACGCGGTGCCTTGTTCAACGAATGTGAACAGTCCAGGGGTGACCTCGGTGTTCGAGTCAGCGTCGGTGGCTCGAGTCAACACCCAGGGCGCGCCTGCGCCGCCGGCGTCAGTGACTGTGTAGATACCGTTATACGGAGCGTTGCTTGATGTCTCGTTCTTTACAAGAACGCGAGTTCCATTGTCACCTGAAGTAAACGTCGCGCCGTCGATCGAGAACGCGCCGTTTGTAGAAGCTGTCAAGACTCCAGAGCTATGAGTGTACGTCGCTAAAGCCGCGTTTGTCGCATACTTTACAGAGGCCTTAACGTCAAGACCGGAGCGAGCCGCGTCAACGTACGCCTTGTTTGCCGCGTCAAGATCCGCAGATGGTGATGTCACCTGTAGACGGCCGCTGCCGTCTCGCTTAGCGAGAGTTCCGTTCGTGTTCGTTGATGTTGCAGAGTTTAGATCTGAGTAGAAAGTAGACGAAAGCAGACCGGCGTTTGAGCCATCTGCAAGGTTAGGAGTGATCGTTATTACTCCGCCGCTCTCAGTGATGCTAAGAGCGCTTGAGTGAGTGCCACCTGACTGAACGTTCTCGATTAGGACGTGCCATGCGGTGCCATCGCAGATCTTAAGAACGTCTAGATCTGTGCGATAAATGATCCAGCCTTCAACTAGACCGGTGGTAGGATCGGCGCCAAGCTTCTGAATGACAGCGTTAAGGAGCTGGTTCTTGTTGAGATCTATGTTTGTGAGAAACTTCTGTGCCATGGAAGAGAACTCCTATGTGAGATACGCGTAGCCTGAGAAGGGCGCGGCGAATGAAACTGTCACCGATGTATCACTATTATAGGCCACGTCTCCAACGACGACAGTTGCGCCGGTGTCTACGACTGTCACAGAAGGCCTTCCGCCAAGAGCATGAGTGATGTTCCACGTAGCTGAAGCTACGGTCTGAGTGTGCACGTGTCTTTGGGTAAGATTTGAGACACTTGTGATTGAAAAGAACGGAGAAGCTGGCCACACGCCGTTGGCCTTTGGCCCGTAATATTCGCCTAGGTCTTCATCTATGTAGATATCTCCATCGAAGCCAACTAGCGCCCCTGGAGCTCCAGATCCCACGATAGTTCCTGGACCTCTTGGGCCGACAGGGCCGCGGAGAGTAGAGGTCTGAATTGTGGAATCCGCGATCGTGGTTGATACGGTGCTGACGGAATTGATCAGGTCTACGGCGGTACCGTCTCCGTATGGAAGAAGAATGAAGAACTTAAGCGGCTTGACACCGTACAGACGAACGTTTACCTCATAGGCCCAGTTTTCTGGCTTTAGAAGAGTGTTGTCAGTCGTCGGAAGGCTCAGCGAGATCGAACCGTTCGCGTCTAGGTTTGCGACGATGGTGTCTTCGATGATGACCGAGTCTCTTTCATCAACGACTCTGGCGGTCGGGGTGAAGGTGACTCTACCTTTTGCGGCTGCTCCTGTAGCTGTCACGTAGGTTGCCGTGATAGCCCTTGTAAGAACGTCGCTTGGCCACTCGACTGCGGGCCCTGACTGCTCCGGAACTATCTCGTAATTTGCAAACGGAGAAGACGTCACAGGCGTCGGTTGAGTGCTGATTTCATTATTTATATTTACAGCAGATCCGTCTCCGTACGGAAGAAACGCGAAGAACTTTCGTGGACGAAGACCATGTATGCGTACGCTGACCTCGTACGCCCAACCGACCGGATTAAGAGCCGTGTTGTCTGTAGTTGGGAGAGCAATGCTGAATTCGCCGTTTGCATCAAGAGTTGCTGTGATCGAGTCTTCAACTATGACTGCATTATTCTCATCAATAACGCGCGACGTAGGGGTGAAAATGACACGGCCGCTCGCAGCAGAACCCGAGGCTGTTACGTAGTTGCCGGTGACAACTCTAGTAAGCACGTAGTTAGGCCAAGACACGCAGACTCCAATCGGACACTTGCCGATATTCTATCAAATTAGTTGCGTGGTGAGGTTGTATGCCCAGGAGAAAAGCCTATAGGGCTACCAGATATTTTATCATCAAAATCTTCGTCAATGAGCGGGTCGATACCGACCTCCGGTCTTTCGCAGGAGGCGCCGATAGCGGCGAAAGACGCAACATTTACCCAGTGAGGTTCGGCGTCGACAAGACGGGTTGCTCTAATGAGCTCGTATGCACATAGCATGGCAGCGACCTCTGTTGCTTCTACAGGCTCATCGAGACCGAGAACTCCAGCCCAGAGAAGCCCGACCCGGGTAAGCTCGTCTAACGAGTCATCTTCTATCTGTCGAGATGATATCTCGTCAGCGAGCTCGAGGACGTGCGAGCGCCGTACCGTGGTCTTTTTTCGCTTGAGTGCCATCAACTTCATATTACTCTATGGCACTCTGTGCAACTTAGTCAAGCCAGATGACGTACTCTGCTGTTACTCGTGCCTTGTCTGGGTCGATGAAGTGAAGCCGTTGCGACGGCTTACCCTTTGCAGCAATAAACTCAGCGGCATAGACGCTTTCGGATTCTGGAGACCCGGTAACAAAGATGCGCCCGCCGTTCGCCATCGTAAGACTCATCGGCGTGTGGAAATGGCCCATGTACACGTCGTGGAAGTCAGGAACTACGCCTGTCGCCCACGCGTTGCACTTTCTTAGAATACCAAATGCGGGTGTGTTTCCGCCGAAAGACTTGATCTCGTCACCATGAACAAGAAGTGCTCGATAGTTTCCGATCGTCACGATCTGATACCAGTCAGACGAGAGCTGCCACGAGACGTTTTTGAGGTCGCGGGTTCTTTCTGAGGCAATTCTGTATGAAATGGCGTCTATGTTATCATTCGCCGGCAGTTCACCCTTGCGGCCCAGACGTCCGTGGTTGCCGTATTCACACACGACGTTGACCTTTTCGAAGAACTGCGCAAGAGACCGAACGATCATCTCTTCGATGCGAACTGTCTCAAAGAGCTGCTCGAAAAGGTGAGCTTCAACCTCCCAGGCCTGTCCCGGGAAGATCGTAATGCCTTCGACCATGTCGCCACCGAACATGATGGTGCATTCACGTACTGGGTGATGAGCGCGCTGAAGTTCTGTCAACTCCATCACCTTTTGAGTAAACTGCTCCATACGGCGGCCGCACGTCTCGATGTCGTACCCGGCGGTCTTCTTGCCGAGCTGCCAGTCCGTTGGGTGGATCAGGGCGTGCTCTGCTTTACCTTTTCGAGTGTCCTTAGCCGGTGGCTTTGCTGCGACGGTCTTTGGCTTATGAGAAGCCAGAGCCGCGTCTCGAGCTGCTGTATAGACAGCCTCGACGATGTCCTCACTTGCTCTTTTCGCCTTGTACTCAGCCTGCTGCGCTCTTTTCAGCGCTTTTTTAAGCTCAGTAATCTCGTCTTCACTGCGGATTTCATCAGATAGACTCATCGAACTTAGTCACCAGCTCTCCACGTCGGTAGCGACTAATCACGTTAATCGCTAGTTTGTAACCACGCTTTCCCATTGCTTTTGAGATGTTAGACGCGGGGATGCTGTGATCATTGAGCGCCTTTAGCAAATCTTTTCTGTCCGAGTCGCTCAGATCTTCTAGGATCTCTGCAATTCTGGATTTGTTACCAGCGGCCGCTTTTTCTTTTTGAATGTCATCGAAAAGACTACCCATGAACCCTCCACGCTAGTTTCTGTAACGGTACCATGTACTAGAAGATGTATTGAACATTATCACGACTAAAGCGTCTTGCTTGTGATATTGTCGAATTCTCAAAGAAAAACTAAGTCGATGCCTTGGAGAGAGACTGTGCCCGGTTATATTTCAACTGTTGTCTTTTCAGTAGTCCGTAGCGGCATCATTACTTCTCCCAATTCAAGGTGTCACATGTCGAGCGAGTATTCGCAATCAACTAGTTTAGTCGTCGCAGGTTCCAATGAGTAGTTGGGAGAACGCCGAGGGGCGTCTCGGACCAGCAGCTCTCTGGTATGCTCAGCAAGGCTGGAAGGTCATGCCTTGCTACGGAATCATTAACGGTAAGTGCACGTGCGGCGGCACGCACCTCGAGCCGAAAGACGTCGGCAAGCATCCGAGCATTCCGGAATGGAATATTCATGCAACGAGCGATGTTGAAACAGTCAAGTCGTGGTGGCCAGAAAGCAGTCAAAATAACGTCAGTGTTTTCTGTCGCCCAAGCGGTTTCTTTGTCATCGACATCGATCCACGCTCAGGCGGGCCAGACTCGTTTGAAAAGTTTGAGGCGCTTGTTGAAGGCGCGTTGCCTCCGACCGTTGAAGCGATTACTGGTGAGTACTCGATGGGTGGAAAGCTTATTCGTGGTCGGCACCTGTTCTATCGCTGTGACGAGTCAGAAGCGCTCGTCGGCAACCTCAAGAAGTCAGGTCTTCCTGGCGTCGACATCAAACACAACGGTTACGTGCTTATCGCGCCGTCGCGACATTTCTCCGGTGTGTGCTACGAATGGGTTCAAGGCAAGGCGCCGTGGGAGGTCCCCATCGCTGAAGCGCCTGAAGAGCTTCTAGCATCGCTTAGAAAGAGATCTCGTCGTCTTGAGACAGCGTTGTCTGAAGGCGACTGGGGCTTCCTCGATGGCATCGAGTTTGGTGGTCAGAAAATTGACATCGACAGACTCTTGTCAGACGGTATCGACGAGGGTTCTCGTGCAGTTGATATCTACGCGCTGACGTGCGCTCTTGCAAACAAGTTTCCCGTCGACACAGAAGCCGGAAAGCTCGCTGTCGAGACGATGATGATTCGATTCAACGCCGAAAAGGTGCGTCCTCCTCTCGAGCTCGAAGGCCCTGGTGGATTGTTGATGCACGTTCGGCGTGCTATTCAGTTTGTTCTTGACAATCCGAAGACCGAAAGACTGTGGCCCGGTCTTCAAGAGTGGGCGAAGAAATCTCAGGAGGAGACGCGTGAAACTTCAACATCTGCTCCTAAGAAGCAACAAACGAAATCTTCTACTACAGCGTCGTCTTCGTACAGCATTGAAGCTCTCCCTGGTACTATCGGGGGCTCTGTTCATAGCGCTGTCGTTGACGGTGATTCGCTCTCGTCTGCGAGTAAGCTTACAAACATTGATGTTCCTCTTGACCCCGACGCGTTGGGAGAAGACGAAGGTGGCGAACCTGGTAAGCGAACTCTCACTGATACCGGAAATGGACGACGACTCATTGATTCGTTTGGTCCTGCTGTTCGATACACTCCAGGACTAGGTTGGTTTCACTGGGACGGCGGGTACTGGAAGCCTGACGTTGAAAATCTAGAAATGCGCGAGCTATCAAAGAAGCTTGCGCCGATCATCGCGAGCGAGGTAGTTCACTACCTTGACGACGCAGACAAGCAATCAGAAGTGATTAAGTGGGCGCAGCAAGCGAAGTCAAATGCACGTATCGGTAACGCTATTGAAAGCGCAACATCAGACCCTAGAGTGCTTGTCGGTGTTGACACGTGGGACAGCGGTGAAACGCTTCTCGGCGTAGCAAACGGAGTTATTGACCTGAGAACAGGAGAGCTACTTCGTGGTCGTCCAGATCTTTACATCACTCGTCGCGCTCCTGTCGCTTACAACCCTGGTATTAGGAATGTTCGCTGGGAACAGTTCATCGACTTCGCAACCGGAGGCGACAGAGAGTTGCAGGAGTGGTTGCAAAAAGCAGCAGGATACTCACTGACTGGTCTTCGCACATACGACATCATGTTCTTGGTGTACGGTCCTCCCGGGTCCGGTAAAAACACGATGGTTGAAGCGCTCGTCAAAGCGATGGGCACGTCACAGTATGCATGGCCACTTGACTCAAGCATTCTCGCGCAAGGCGATGGTCAGTCGCACGGATCTGATCTGTATCACTGGGCTGAGCTTCGTGGACGACGTCTCGTATGGGTTGACGAATTGCCAGAGTCAGAGCGCATGAAGGAAAACTCGGTTAAGAAACTTACGGGTTCGTCTGAAATCTCAGCACGTTCACCTGGAGAAAAGCCGTTTACGTTCCAGTCACGCGCAAAACTGTGGATCACGACGAACCACAGACCGATCATCAGCGACGACGCGATGTGGCGACGTATTCGTCCCGTGCCTCTTACTAACGTGCCAGAAAATCCTGACCCAGATCTCAAGCACTATCTGTTCGACCCCGAAGGCGGGTTGCCTGCTGTTCTTTCGTGGGCCGTCGAAGGTGCGATCAAACTTCTCGGCTCGAGTGCGAGAGACGCTCTTGGTTGGTGCTCTGTTGTTAGCGAAGCCGCGGAGATCTATCGCAAGAACGAAGACCGCATCGGTTTCTTCTTCCAAGAAGAGACAAAGGAGTCTGAAGGCGCGACGACACCGATCAAGTCTCTGTACGCAGTGTACCGCGTGTGGAGCGAGGAGCGTGGCGAAAAGCCGATGACACAGATTGCGTTCCAGCGCAAGATCTCAGAGCGCGGAATGGAGATCAACGGCTTTGGTTCTCGAGCTGAGATCGTTGGAAGAATGCTTATGCCACGAGCCGTGTCAACCGGTGAGGTTGACTGGGGGATCGCATCGAGGTTTGCTCGATGAGCGCCGTAGTAAGAGTCACGGGAACCGCTAGCGTATACATGATCAACAGCAGCGATGCTACGATCGCCGACGTTAGAAAGTGGCTTGATGAAGTTGAAAAACTTGGGATCCCAGACACTACAAGACTTGACGGAACAAACCTCAAGGTGACACTAAGATCTGACTACGTAGAGCAAATTGAGTGTGGAGATCACGTTCCGCCGGAGACTCATCGAGGCATCATAATGTTCGACGGACCGTGCAAAAAAGACGGAGAAATGACGCCTGAGCAGTAGATCTTAATGTACATTTGAACTAAGCCTGGCAACGCTTTTGGGAGAGAGCGAGGCCACAGGGACCGGGATTGAGCATGACGCACGGCTATGTAGATTGCTCTCCCGGTCCCTCCTTTTTGTAGTTAGTTACCACGTACTTGATCGTGGACGCGTACCACTTCTTACCTTGCGCCGTCTGCGTCTCTGTCTTGTTGAGTTTATCGGCAATCTTCCCGTAGGACATTCCAGCATCGCGCCATTCAAAGATCTGGCTCACGACGTCTGTGGGAAGATTCTGCTTAGGCCCTAGGTCTACTCCCCACTTGAGACCTTTTTCTCTGCGATCTCGATGAACGTCCTTCTGCCGTTCGGCGATGATGGCACGTTCCATCTCGGCGAGGGCTGACATGATCGTGACGACGAATCTGCCTTGATACGAGGAGGTGTCGAGGTTGAGATCGAGCATCACGATTCTCCATCCGTTGGCCCCGGCTCTGTCGATGATCGAGAGGAAGTCCTGGGTTGATCTAGCGAGACGGTCGATTCTGGTGACGAACAGCGCTTCGGCGTCTCCACGGTCGAGACGATCGAGAGCCTCGCGAAGAACCGGACGACCTTTGATGCTCTTGCCAGACCGGCCTTCTTCACGAAGAAGCTCTACGTCGTCGTATCCAGACAACGCGGCGGCCCTTTTTAAGTCGCGCTCCTGCGCATCGAGGGACATTCCGTCGTTTACCTGCATCGACGTCGAAACTCGGGCGTATAATAAAGCTACCTTACTTTTTGGCCCTGTATCCACGGTCTTTGCGCTCCTAGAGGCGGTCTTTTGTACAATTTAAAGTATACAACCTTAAGGTTAAGGATGTATGAAATACCGTATCACATCAATGGCCACACCCAGGCACTTTGTAGGGTGGATAGATCGCGACGTCAGTTGGCTGGTTTTGCCGCTCTGCGCTGACGAAGAAGGTCAAAATCCTTCACCTTGGTGTCGCCCATGTACTCCCAGGCGTATCCGCCGGCGATAAGAGCCTCGTTCACAGACTTGTCCGCTCCGTCGAGATACAGCCAGCCGAGGATTCTGCCGTACTTCTCAGAACTGTCGAGCTTCTCGGTCTTGATGACGATCGACTTCGCCGAGTCGATGGCCTTCTTGAGGTAATCCTTGCACTCGAGGCCCAGAACCTTCTCTGCCTTATCTGTCGTCCGTGACTCGGGCGTGTCTATCCCTGCCAGACGGACTCGAGACGAGAAAGTGATATCAAACCCTAGATCGATGTCGACGTCGATCGTGTCGCCGTCTACGACCTTTGTAACCCTCTTGACATGGTACTCATACATGTGCATCAAACGCTTTAGTAAATCCCTCGGGGCAGGTTTTTGTGCATATCAAATCTGCAATAACAGGCGCAACCGCTGCTCCGATTGCAATACCAACACCCGCTGGTGTTGCCCACAAAGCTGCTGAATCTAAGCTTTTGGCTAAACAGTTTGAGATTATGTTTTTCAATAGCGTGTGGTCAATGCTCTCGCTAACGAATGGTATTAGTAGAAATCCCTCCGTTACGATTTCGCTCATTGCCGCTACTACCGCGGCTTTGGTTGCCATATCTGCAACATAAAGAAGCGGCTGTGCCATAATTGATAGAGCAGATGACGTTGCCGCACCTTCAGGTTGTGCTGGTGTAAAGAAGGCAACAACCCCGGCTGAGACTGCTGCAGTCACCGCTATGTTACAAGCATTTTCATCTACCCAATTGTATGCGTCTACTACACCATCTTTTACTACTTCATAACCTTCTTTTATGTTAGAGCCTATTAAATCTATTATGGGCGCAAGTACTGGTACTACTTCTTCATCCCACTCCTTGGAAATCATGTCTTCCCACGTATGATTCTCTTCAGGATGAGCGTGGATGTACTTTCTGGCATTTTCAGTAAGTAGGTGATAGCCACAGTCCGAACCGGGCCATTCACCGCCCCAGCCGTAAGACCGTACTTCATAGGGGTCACAGTCTGAGCAATGAAAAACAACTCCGATACCTTTTTGTGCTGCCATTTTATTTTCCTTCAGCTAATCTGCACTTAATAGGAAGATTCTAATTGGTACCGTCTAGGTTCATTTTTTCAGCCGCGGTTATTGTAGTATAGCCAGAGGAGGAAGCGATGAATGAGAAAAAGGCAATTGTGTTCGTGCTTGATGATGGGTACGCGGGCAAGGCTCTTCCGGCGATTTTGGACGTGTGGGGGTTCTCGGGTAAGAAGTACCCGGTTTACATTATGCACGGGGCAAACCTTAGCCAGAATCCAAAGTTTAAGATCAGAAAGCTTGCCGACACCCATGGGATAGACCTTAGGTTCTACGATGTAAGTGCCAAGGGCGAACTTCTTAAAGATCTTACGACACACAACCATGTTTCTATCATCGCGTACGCGAAGCTTCTTTTAGGGGACCTTCTTTGGGAGGGCATCAACTTCGCCTACTACTTTGACGCTGACATTCTTGTTCTTCGAGATCTTACCGAGCTCTTTGCCATCGAGCCAAAGAAGGCAATTGCAGTAGTTGATCACAGAGAGCCCGAGCATCACCTTAGACTTCACGGCACTGAAGGCCGTTATATAAACACTGGAATCATTGTTGCCAATCTGCCAAGGTGGAATTCAATCAACGCCGTGCAGATGTTTAAAGAGGCAATTAGAACCTACTCGGATAGGTTCAAGTACAATGATCAAGATGTCTTCGCGGTTGCATTTGACGATGAAAATGAAGAGCTGCCAATTGAGTACAACTTTATGATGAGCACGAGAGCAAATCCATACATAGAAGACTGTGGAGACAAGGACTGGGATCCTAAAAAGATTGATCCAGCCATTCTTCACTTCATTGGGCCAACCAAACCATGGTCGGTAAACTCTCACGGAAAATCACACAAAATGTGGCGAAAGAGAAACAGTTTGATCTAATTTTTGACGGTGCACCTAGGCGTGATGTCATTATTTACCGTCAATAGTTACATTTCCGTAATAATTGTGGTAAGGTCTAGTTAACAGCCCCCATACGCTCCCTTTGAGAGGACTGCCCCCGCCATGAAAATTGTAGGTACCTTTTTACTTTTTACAGGTCTGATGCTTTCAGGAGGCGCAGTTCAGTTGTCGACGGTGTCCGCTCAGAGCGCACCGCCGGCGCCTCCGATAGATCTTTCAGGCGTTGACTGGGTTGGGCTTGCTCGTCTAGTGTACGGGCCATGTGGCGAATATCGAGATCTTGCTATCAACGTCGGTTGGCCGGAAAAAGAGTGGAAGACTCTCAGCCGAGTCATGTATCGCGAAAGCAGATGCAACACAAGTTCTTTCAACAAGAAAGACCCTAACGGCGGAAGCCGCGGGCTCATACAAATCAACGGCTATTGGTGTCGCCCAAGCCGGTACAACAAAAATGGCTGGCTTCAGGACCAGGGAATCCTCAATACATGCGAGGACTTATTTAACCCTGAAGTCAACCTTCGTGCCGGACTAGCGATGTTTAACTATAGCAAAGTAAAAAACAAGTGTGGGTGGCGTCCCTGGGCTACCCGTTGCACTAACTAGAGAACGGAGTAAAAATGTCAGCAATTAAAGCTATATTGGTAGTTCCTACGCTATTGATAGCTGCAATTATTGGAGTAGTCAATAATACAGATTCATCTACAGAGACAGCGCCCGTACAGCCAGTGCGAGTTGACGCTATAGACTATGCAACGACAACAACGACAACAACGACAACTCTCCCACCCACCACGACGACTCTTCCACCTGACCCTGTGGAGCTTGCGTACGACGCGGCTCGGCTTGAGGTAATCGCAAACGGGCGGTGTGTTGAACTGTTCGACGCAGCGCGCGCAGGCGGCTGGCCGCCCGAGCTGATGGCTGACGTTCTTGATGAAGCGTGGAAGGAGTCTCGTTGCGACAATACGTTGCAGCCTGGCCATCCGCAATACAACGGAACAGATCACTGTGCTATGCAGATTAACGCAGCGGTGCACCGTGACTACGTAGCGATGGTCTACGGTCCGATGGTCGTACTTGCAAACGATCCTGTAGCGTGTTTTGGTTTTGCGTGGCGGTTGTACATCGAACTTGACCAAAGAGGTCGCTGTGGCTTCAAGCCATGGACTCGTCCCTGCGACGACTGAACAACTAACGTAGAAACGAGATAGGCCGCGGTCACCTCCGAGCCGCGGCCGTATCCCCCTAAGGTAGCGCTTAGAACTAAGACGCTAGAATTTGATTTTTCAGCCGTCCCTATTAAAGAGTCTCCTTTCGAAGTTACAGCGGATAAATCATTTTCACTGCGTCATTTAGACTTAGACTTTTTGCTGCCCTTCTTTTCAAGAGAGACGTGAGTGCGCAAGGGGTCGCCAGGAGCCGTGCGCGTTCTCTTCTTTCCAGCCTTTGTGCCAGGGACAGTTTCTGTCGCACCTGTCAGCGGATTCACTCTAGTGCGCGAACCGCTGCTGCCACTTGACTTCTTCTGCTTGCCCATCGTCAGCTTACCTTTCTAGCACGGAACTTTCCGACAGCATGGTCGTTGATATGGCCGTCGATCTTTTCTTCAATTCGACCAAGTGCGTCGACGACCATCGCGTGATCGCGAACGTTTTCCTTGCGACCCTTTTGAACAAGAGCAGCAAGAACACCACCGACGGCGGCGATGATAGCGACGATGATCGCTTCCATCAGCCGAACATCTTCTTCCAGGTGACGGGTCCAACGACACCATCGCCCTTGAGGCCGTTCGCGTTCTGCCATGCCTTGACGGCAGCGGCTGTAACGTTGCCAAACTGACCATCAACGAGGGTTACGCCAACGACCGCCTGCACGAGCTTAACGGCCGCGCCTGTTGAACCCTTTTGCACTGGCGAACCGGGGTAGTCAAACTTCATTCCACCGCCGGCGGGCGCAGCGGCTGGTGCTGGCGCAGCGGCCGCGGCGGGTGCTGCAGCAGGCGCGCCGCTAGGTGTTGCGTCGCCGAGGCAGTACTGCCAGTGCCACGCCTCGTACTCCTTGGAGTTCTTGTCTGCTGTCTGAAGATAGAAACCATACTTAGGAGCGTTCGCACACATCCAGTCGAAGCACGCTCCACCCATCGCTGTCAACTTGCCGCCCTGGTCGTAACCAAGGTCGATGGCGAGTCCCCAACCGTGATTGGAACCCTTGACGCCGGTGGGATCGGGAGCGGCGCTTGGAGCCTTGCCTGGCTTGAGGTACCAGGTCTTGCCCTCGTACTGGCGCGTAACCTGTGGGCTACGGCCTTGATCTGTGGTCGTGTAGCGATCCATGAACATCTTGAGTTGATCTTCAAAACCGCGGTAGTCTCCGATGTTCTTCAACTTGAAGCCGGCCGCAAGAGCGGCGTCATACATAGCGTTGAACTGCTCGGCGACCGGAGCATACATGCGTCCGCCGGTCTTTACCTTTGCCAGAACAGAGTCGGGCAACTGCCCGTTCTTGTACTGCTTCAGCGCGGTTGGCACTACTAGTTTGATGAAAGGCAGACTCATTTGTAGTCGCTCCTATGGAAGGCGGTGAACGGTTAATCAACATCATAATCCATGATGAAAACCGTCACTTTTCAGCCGCAGTTATTGTTGTGTACGAGGGAGAGGACGAAGAGGATAGGATAGAAAAATGAAAACGGATCCGTACAATGAGATACATGAACGTGTGGAGAGTGTGGTTCGGGACGTTCTTCAGGGTGCCGATGAGTACCACAGCGTTCATACCGCGAGATTGGCCAGGACGGCGGATCTGCTTTTTAGGGAAAACCTAAGTGGAAAGATGCTCGAGATCGGAACAAGCGGATTTATCCCGATGGTCGCCAAACATCTTCTGCCAAACCTAGAAATCCACGGCACTCGTCTACGCGATCATTCTGAGCAGACGGCTGGAACGAGCGACGTTGAGTTTGCGCTGGGGCGCTACAACACGACGGTCCGCTGCTACAACGTCGACCTCGAGCACTCAATAGTGCCAGTTAAGGACGAGACGTTTGACTCGGTTCTGTGCTGTGAAGTTCTCGAGCACATGGAGATCGACCCGATGTTCATGCTTGCCGAGGTAAACAGAGTTCTCAAGACCGGCGGCACTCTTCTTTTGACAACACCAAACGTCGTAAGTTCTCGAGGGATCACAAAGATGCTTAGCGGTCTTGAGCCGTACTTCTTTATGCACTATCATCGAAGCCGAGAGTACCATCGTCACAACTATGAGTACTCGGTGACGAGTCTTATAAAAGTTCTAAAGAGTGCTGGATTCACTCCAAAGGTGTGGACGGAGGATCTTTTTGAAGACGGGTTGACCCAGGCTGTCAACGCGCTGCGAGACGCCGGGTTTGAGATAGAAGACGTCGGCGATAACATACTCGCGCTAGCGAAGAAAACATCTCCTGTCATAGATCGGTATCCTCTTGGACTCTACGTTTGAAAAGCTCGGAGGCGAGATTCGCTATCTAAGAAGATTGGTTGACAAGGAAGACAAGCTTTGGTCTGCGTTCAACCCGTCTATTGGAATCAATCCCTTCAAGGGATACGCGATTACGTTTCGCTCGAGTAACTATGTTATTCTGCCGCACGGCGAACTTAGCGTGACATATGGAGACAAGATTAGAAACAACGTCTGGTTTGCTGAGCTCAGCGACGATCTCGAGCTGCAGAACCTAAGACCGATCGACTTCTCTAGATGTGGAGTAGATCTGTACCGCGGTGTTGAAGACGCTAAGTTGCTTTGTCGTGACGGCAGGTGGATGTTTACCGCCGTCGCTATGGAGCGAAACATACCGATAGCAAGATACTGTGAGTGCTACCTCAACGACAAGGCAACCTATGTTGAGAAAGTAGTTCTATACGAAGGCGTCAACGCGATGAAGCCTGAGAAGAACTGGATGACAGCAAACTACAAGTCTCCACACTTTGACTACGTTTACAACGGAAACGGAATAGTCAAAGACGGTAAGGTCATCATGCGTCTCCTAGACAACAAGAACCTTGCTGGTCTTCGAGGAAACACTCATCTGCTTGAACTTGAGGACGGGACGTACATCGCGATCATGCACAAGTTGCTTATCTCAAGAGGTCATCAAAAGTTTCTTGTTGAAAGACAGATATACGTAGACGACGTACAGAAAGACTACTATCACTACTTTGTAAGAATTGATCGCAACGGCTGGGTCATCGAGATGAGTGAGCCGTTTCGCTTCATCTCAAAGGGAATCGAGTTCGCTGCAGGAATCATCGAGAAAGACGGGAACTTTGTTATTTCATTTGGTAAGGATGATGCGTCGTCTTATCTGGCGATTATTGACCAGAAAAAAGCGTTGAAACTTCTCAAGAAAGTTTAGAAAGTTGACTGCCCGTCATACATTTTTGCGCGTCGTTATTGTATGATATGAGCAATGCCTGAAGGACACACGATACGACATCTTGCCACCGTCCACGAAAAGTGGTTTGCCGGGAAAAAAGTCAAGGCGTCAAGTCCACAGGGAAGATTCGCACTGTACGCTCGTCAGATCGACGACCAGGTTATGACGCACGCGAGCGCTCACGGAAAACATCTTTTTCTTCACTTTGGCAGACCGATCGTTCACGTGCATCTCGGTCTCTATGGTTGGTTTACTTTAACGAAAGCAGCACAAGAGCAGCCAACGCATACAACACGGCTACGACTGCAAAACGACGAATATACATCTGATCTCGTTGGTCCTACAAAGTGTGAGCTGATCACGGAAGAGCAGATGCATCTTATCACTGCAAAGCTTGGGCCTGACCCGATACACGAGAACGCTGATGCTGATCAGGCTTGGAATAATATTTCCAAGAGTAAGAAGAGCATCGCGTCTCTATTGATGAACCAGGCAGTCATTGCTGGCGTCGGAAACGTGTACAGAGCCGAACTGCTTTTTAGGGCTCAGATCGATCCGATGATGCCGGGCAATAAACTAAGTCGAGACGAGTTTGATGAGATCTGGTGCGACGCTCGAGCGCTCTTGCGTATTGGAGCAGTTGACGGCGTCATAAAGACCGTAAACCCGCAGTACTTAACCAGTGAAGAAGCGGCAATTGGCGGTCACGCGCAGTTCAGCTACGTTTATAAGCGTACCGGACTTCCGTGTAGAATATGCAATACTAAGATTGAACAGTCAAACGTTGATGGAAGAAAGCTCTACTGGTGTCCAGAATGTCAGATTTAGTTAACCACGTAAAGATCCACTCAATTGGATCTGAACCGGGCGATCACGATCTCTTTTCTCATTTTGTAGAGCTTCAAGACGCTGTAGAGTCGTACAACAACGGCTCCGCTGTAGCGTCTCTCTGCGGGAAGATATGGGTTCCGTCAAGAGACGAGGCTGGCTTTCCGATGTGCCCGACGTGCCTTGAAATACTTGGAAGCCTTTCGGGCGAACTAATTCACTAATCGCTACAAACAACAATGAGGTGTAATCGTGTCTAGCATTTTCTCTTTCCGCATCAGTGAGGACTTCGTTGCCGGCTATAGAGAAAAGAAAGCGCCGTTTGGTTACGCAGACGCCGCCGGCAACTCCGTGGGTGAGATCACGTTTCTGCGCACGTATTCTCGTCTAAAGGAAGACGGGACAAAGGAAACCTGGGTTGACGTCTGCGAGCGAGTGATCAACGGAATGTACTCGCTTCAAAAGGATCACTGTAAGACAAACCGTCTGCCGTGGAACGACTCGAAGGCGCAGGCAAGCGCCAAGGACGCGTTTGATCGTCTATTCAATCTGAAGTGGACACCACCCGGACGCGGTCTTTGGGTGATGGGTACCGAGCTTGTGAACAGACATCGCAACTCGGCTGCGTTGCAGAACTGCGCATTCGTTTCAACCGGCGAGATGACAAAGGCAAATCCTGCTAAACCATTCGCGTTTCTTATGGAAGCGTCGATGCTCGGTGTCGGTGTAGGGTTCGACGATCTTGGCGCAGACAAGGACTTTGCGATCTACAAGCCTGGCCCTAACAATCACGTCTACGAAGTTCCGGACACCCGTGAAGGTTGGGTCGAGTCAACGACGTTGCTGTTGAACTCATATCTAAAGCCAGACCAGAACATCATCGATTTTGACTACAGCCTTGTGCGCCCAGCAGGTGCACCGATCAAGACGTTTGGCGGTACAGCCGCCGGGCACGAGCCACTCGAGAAACTACATAATCACATCCGCAGACTATTCAATGGACGCGGTGGCGAAAAGCTTACGCGTGTTGATATCGCCGACATCGGAAATCTCATCGGCGTCTGTGTAGTGTCTGGCAACGTGCGCCGTTCAGCCGAGCTGTTGCTCGGTCGTCTTGACGATGAGAACTTCCTTAACCTCAAGAACGCCGAGAAGTTTCCCGAGCGTAACTCATACGACCCTGCTGCACCAGGCTGGGGTTGGATGTCAAACAACTCCGTGACGACAAGCGTCGGTGAAGACCTGAGCGGAATCGTAGAAGGCATCGCGCTGAATGGAGAGCCTGGCGTCATCTGGCTAGACATGTCGCGCAAGTATGGTCGTCTTGCTGATCCGATCAACAACAAGGACCATCGAGTAGCCGGATACAACCCGTGCGCAGAACAGTCGCTCGAGTCGTACGAGTGCTGCACGCTTGTCGAGACATATCTAAATCGTCACGACAGTCTCGAGGACTACAAGCGCACGCTCAAGTTTGCGTATCTCTATGCGAAGACCGTCACACTTCTCCCGACGCACTGGGAGGAGACAAACGCGATCATGCAGCGCAACCGTCGCATCGGAACGTCGATGTCGGGTGTCGCTAACTTTGCTGACCGTGTCGGAATGCCAGTTCTTCGTGAGTGGATGGACGCCGGATATAACACGATCAAGAACTACGACGTTACGTACTCCGAGTGGTTAGGAATCCGTGAGTCGATCAAGATGACGACAGTGAAGCCGTCAGGCACCGTGTCGATTCTTGCCGGCGAGTCTCCTGGAGTGCACTGGACTCCTGGTGGAAAGTTCTTCATGCGTGCTATTCGTTTCTCGAACGACGACCCGATGGTTCAGCTATTCAAGATGGCGAACTACAAGGTTGAGCCGGCAAGCGAGTCTCCGGACACGACGTCGGTCGTATTCTTTCCGATCAAGTCAAGAGCCGAGCGTGCTGAACGAGACGTCACCATCTTTGAGAAGATGTCACTGGCCGCTACCGCTCAGAGATACTGGTCCGACAACTCGGTATCGGTCACGATCTCCTTTGATCCGGAGACCGAGTCCGACCACGTTGGAACCGTGCTACACATGTATGACGGTCAGCTCAAGACGGTGTCGTTCCTGCCATCGGGTAACTTCACCTATCCGCAGATGCCATACACTCAGATCACTCAGGAGGAGTACGAGAAGGCGGCAATGAACCTCTTTCCGATCGACTTCTCGGGGGTCTATGCTGGAATGGCCGCCGATGCTATCGGCGAGTCGTACTGCACTACAGATGCCTGTGAAATCAAGTTCGTGAAGGATAACTCCAAGTGAGATATGATGTAACTGTCCTGGGGAGGGCACACAACTTAGGAGAGCCCTCTCATGGAACAGTTCACGCATATCGTTACAAGAATAGTCGCCAAGTTCGCTGCCAGCGGTCTTGGAGTAATCGGCGCCGGAGCAGTTGCTGGAATTCCTTTGTGGAAGGCAGTGCTGATGGCCGGAATCGGTGGTGTAGCGTTCGTGGTCGAGGGACTAGCAAACGCCTACATGGATGACGGCAAGCTAACAACAGCCGAGATCAACGAAGTATTCAACGGAAAAAAGAAACCGACACCAAGACCAAAACCACAGCCTAAGAGCTGAACACATAACAGGAGAGGGACATTGAAAGACATCACTTGGTTTAGCCAGGCTATCTGCGCTGGTAAGACGGAGTTATTCTTTCCGGCGCAGGTTGAAAAGAGAGCTACTAAGCTCAAGCGAGAAAGACTAGCGGCGGTCGTATGTAACCAGTGCCCGGTCAAGATGCAGTGCAGACAGCACGCTCGTGAAAACAACGAACTTGGTTTCTGGGGTGGAGAAAACGAAGAGTCTAGATATCTTGCCGGGTATCTGCGCAACGATAAGTTCCTGCGACGCCGTAAGTACAAAGGTACAGAGTACTCGCAGGAAATCCTAGATCAATTCGACGAGCGACAGAAGACGAACTCTTAATAGAGTTTGACTTCATTCATCATTGTAGCAACACGATGGCGTCACGTACCGCGTGCCTCAGCCCATGCGTCTAGCGCATCGTCCCACCTGCCAGTACGGACACCTTTAGCAAGGGCATCGCCTACTTGTCGTAGTCGTTCAATCTCGTCGGCGGCTTCCGTGCACGCGATGGGGATAATACGACCACTTATGTCGCCACGCAACTGGGCAATATCGCGTAGTCGGATCACGATGTCATCGGTCATTGCCAAACCTTCTTGACTGGTATCTTGCTAGCATCAACCCTGTTGAAAAGCCAACAACGGTTTGAATAGTAGTGACAATGATAGTTCTAATCATCTCGTCTTTCCGTTCAATGCTGTATCTAGTATTTAGTGTATTGCTGAAGAGTCGCGATTGTCGAACTGGACTCCTCGTTGACCGTCCGAAGACGTGACAACTCGTCAGCAAGGTCTCTTAGAAAGTCGGGACTAAAAGTTACGCTTGCGACTCCTGAATCAAGAACGTCCGCGATGACCCGTAACGTTTCTTCGTACGACGCGTCGTATTCCTGTTGAAAGTCCAAGGCCGGTAGACTCAGGCAGTCTCGTGCACGCGCTTGTAGTGACGCTGAATTCCGTAATACAACGGCGCAGCATTCGAGATACCAAGAGCCTTGGCAAGAACGTTCATCGGGATACCGCTGTAGTACTCGTTGTGAAGCTGCTCGTGATACTTCTCGATGCTGACGATCTTAGCGTTTGTCACTCGAGCCGCCGCGTCATCGATCATCTTTTGGTCGATCAGTGACCGCTGCTTTCTTGTTGTCTTCACGGACGGAACGTTTGATGTAAAGACACGGCGGCGCACTCCAGAGTACGAAACACCGATCCTCTTCGCGAGCTTAATCAAACTTCCGCCGTTCTCGTGAAACTCAACAAGAAGACGGGTGTACTCACGACTGGCATGGTGGGCCGGCGTGTTCTGGGTCTTTGCTCCGTACGCGCGCTTCGCGAGCTCAAGGTGAGGCTCGATCAAACTTGCGTACGTTTCAATAAGATCTTCAGAGGTGATCTCTGTCATTTTGCTTTCTCCATGTGTAGTCTACTGCACGGCGTTGAGCCGCTTCAGTGATTATACATGTGAAGGCAAAATAATGTGCGGCAGAGAGAAAATTACTTGCCTTTTCTCACCGAGTATACGCCAAGAACAACAAGAAGCAGACCGAACGCGATAAGCCCAGAGTAATCAGACCCGGTAACTGGAAGTTGCTCTGGTTCAGGCGAAGGAGTGACCGTGGTTGGTGGCTCAGTCACTGTAGGAGCCGCCGTGGTGGGCACAGGTTCAGTAGTAGTTGTTGTCGGCTCAGTCGTAGTTGTAGGGGCCGGTGTGGTTGTTGTAGTTGGAGCCGGCGGATCCCACGTCACTGTCTTTGACACTGTCTTCGATACGCCGTTCACCGTAGCTGTCGCGGTGTAGACAGCGGTGCCTTGTGAGGCTGTGTTAACAGTGATCGTTGCTACACCACTAGCGTCTGTAGTGGCCGTGAGAACCTGTCCAGCGTCGGGACCGGCGGAAACCGTAATTGTCACCGTGACGCCAGCCTGCGGCACTCCAGCCAGCGTCTGAGCGGTTGCAGTGATGGTCAACGGTTCGCCTGCTCGAGGGTTCTCGGGGCTAACAGCCAGAGTGAACGAGCTCGGAAGAGCAACGGAACCGCCGCCGATAGATACTGCCTTGCGAGTGTCAGACGCTGTAGGGTACGGATAGTCAACGAGCGTCTTCAGCGTGCCAACGTTTCCGGTGAAGTAACCGTGCCAGCACGCTGCAACGAGAGCGTTTGTCAGGTTGAAATCTGCTGCTCCGTCTGTTGTCGCCTCGGGTCCGCCGTTGCAACCACCGTCGTTATAGACAGCGTTCGGAAGTAGCGCAGTCAGCCAACCGTACGATCCCATGTTCGCAAAGAGACCGCCGCCGCTATTGACGAAGTCAGCAATCTTCTCGGCGTTTGCAGTAAAGATCGCTTCTGTTGCTGATGAACGGTTCCAGTTGTCGGGAATCCAGATCACCGCGGGAGGATTAGACACGATGGTCGTCGAGAAAAACGTGTTGATCTGAGCGTCGGTGGTGTAGAAATCTACAACAGGAGCCGTCGTGAAACCGGCGAGGAACTGTGTGCTCAACTGTGTCGCCCAGTTCGCGCCGCACGAGGTCGTTGTAGCGTTTGAACCGATGATCGCGATGTGACCGTTGCTCGGAATACTCGAGCCGTCGTGCACTTTCTTGAGCACGTTGCCGATGTATGCACCGGTTCCTTCCCATCCCGAGTGGCAAACAGGGTCCATACCGTCAAGAACGATCGGTCCGCCTCCGCTTGCGCTAACGGGAGCGACAGGAGAGCCTGAAGCGAACACCGCAATAAGCGGAGTGAACAACAACGCGAGCAATAGCTTTTTCATTTTTATTCCGAATCCTTTTTGATGAGCGTTCCGATTAGGTGAACAATGAGAGCGGCGACGGTGATCCAGATGCCTTGGGTACGCGTGTCGCCGGAGAGAGTGATAAGAACAGTGCCAGCACCGGCGAGGGTCCAGGCAAGAGCGTGAATCTCGTTGATGAGTTTCTTAAACATTAGCGGCCTCCGGGAAGTCTTCTTCGCCTCTCGGAACTGGGCTCAGCACTAGTACCGCCACCACTTCCTGACGGGCCACCGCTTCCTGAACCGCTACCTCCTGGTGAGGAGGGGGCGGGAGAAGAGGGGGGAGAAGCAACCGTCAATACAGATACTACCGTCGTTGCGGCGATGACGACTCGGCGGGTTCCGACGTCAACAGCCGAGCCGATCGGAACATACGTGTCAAGGCTTCCGGCGCCAAAGATGTTGATCTCGGTCTCGAATGACTCACGAACTTCTTCGCTTGCGTCCTGGACGGCGGCGACAATCTGCTCTGCTTCTTCGTCAGTTAGGTCAGACACCGGAACCTCGGCAAAGATCTCAGACGCTGCGTCGCCGTCGATCGAGGTAAGAATGTCGGCACTTGACGCGAGGGACGTAGCAAATTCCTCGGTGATACCGTTTTCAATGATCTGATCAACGGCTTCCTGTACCTGCTCATCTGTGACGGAGTCACTGCCTAGCGCGTCAACAAGTTCATCAAACTGTTCGTCTGAGATAGGCGCACTGAGAACAGAGTCTAAAACATCTTGAAACTCTTCATCGGAAAGAGATTCGTCGAACACTGCATCGAGAACTTCACCAAACGCCTCTGCTGAAAGCTCGGTGAACGCATCGTTTTCAACGATCGACAACAACTGCTCAGAGTCGAGCGCGTCGATGTTGCCTGAGTCGATGAGAGCCTCGAGTTGCTCTGGTTCTTCAATGTCACTAAGCTCTTCAGGAGAGAGCTCGGTTACATCGTCTCCTGGTCCTGGATCTGGTTCTGGGTCTGTTGTTTCTGGTGCCGGGTCAGTTGTCTCGGGCTCAGCCACGGTTGTTTCCGGCGGTGTAGTTTCCTCGGCGGGCGCATCAGTCGTTGTCGATGTCGAACTCGTCGTCGTGACAGGCGCAGGTGCAGAGATCGTTGTCGGTGTAGGATCCGTCGAAGTGACAGGTGCAGTTGTCGTAGGAACATCCACAGAAGGGGTCGGGGCATCTGTCGATGAGGTGGTCGTGCTGGTCGATTCTGGCCATGTTGTTGGAACCTCCGGTGTGTCTATAGTTAACGTAACGCTCTGAGAAACTTGTGAGTAGACTCCGTGCGTGTCGTTGTCGGCACGAACGGTGAACGTGTATTCAGTGTTCAAACCTCCCGTTGACTCGAATAGTTGATAGCCAAGAAGTATCTGTGTGTTTAGCGCGTTTGCGTCTCCAACGTTGCCTGTTGCGACTCCCCAACCCGCTGATCCAGTGCTCCATGAAACTGCGTATCGCTCGGGAGAAACTCCAGAATCACTCTGTGACGCTTCCCAGTCGATAAGCACTCCACTCTCTGTGTTCTCAACGCTAAGATTTGTTGGAGCACCAAGAACCTTTGGCAGAGTTGTCGTAGTCGTTGTGGTAGTTCCGGGAAGAGGTTCACCTAGAATCTTGATGTAGTATCCGCACCACGCGCCGCCCCAGTCGTATGTCGTGACTCCGTTCGCCGCGCTTCCGGAGTAGCTTGGGTAGTTGTCGACGGCGTAGGGCTCGATGATCGCCGTTTCACCAACCGCGATGAGACCAGCGTGAACGGCGGCGGTTCCAAAGTTTGAGTCGTCGGTATACGGATTAGATCCCCAGACCGGCCCTCCCGTGTTCCCGGTCACCGAAATGGCTGGATACGGGCCACAACCGTTATTGGCGGGAGTTGAGGGTAGGGTAGAAATAAGTGTTACACTGTCAACAACCGGGCCGTAGTGACCCGCCCAGTAGCCGTTGTCGATGCCGCTAAATGTCAACGTGGCGTCCGATGAGCCTGCCGGGGTGGTGATGGAAAGGCTAAAGGTCTCGAGGCCGTGAGCGACGGATCTAGTGACGGATGAAGCCGTTTCCCCTGATGAGAGGGTTGCCGTCCAGGTATCTGAGATCGGATCTCCGGGACCAATACGGTTAGACTGGCTGTTGTCAACCGTAAATGATACATTTAGGGTTCTTCCAGGGGAAACACTCACGGTCTGCGAGACAAGACCGGTGTCGTAGGAGAAGCGGAGAGCTCCGTTGAACAGCACTCCAGAGCCGCCGTTCTGTAGTACCGTCCACCCGGTCGAACCGTCAAAGCCGCCGTTGGTCAGTAGATTGCTATTCGCCTGAGCGGGAGCCGTAGGTAGAACCCAGGCTACAACCGCTAGCGGGAGAATGATCCAGGATCCTCTTCGGTATCCGATTCTTTTGCCCCGAAACCGCTCTCCCGTGCGGTGTCCGTGGTTTTGCATTTTACCTTATTCTTCTGGTTCAGGAACCGGAGTGTGAAGCCAGGCGATGTCCCTGGCGGTGTCGGTGACAAACGAGGCGACGTCAATGAGGTTCTCGGCGAGGATCAAGAGATCGGCTCTCTCGTCCGGGTCGGAGATCTCGTCGATGTCTGGTAACGTGTCGGCGATTCTGTAGAGCGTGTGAACGCACGAGTTGAGCTTGCGCATCGTGTGCTCGTACAGTGAAGCATCGAAGACCGACATGCGATCATTCTACACATAGAGGTGAGGAGGTGACTATAGAGAGTAGGAGAAAGAGTGAGTTTTTCAGCCCGTCCCTATTGTACAAAGCAAGGAAAAAGAGGAAGAAAGAGAGGGAGAAAAAGAGGAAAAGAGGGAAGTTAATGTACAAAGTAAAGACGCTCGGGAGAGAGACAGAGAGAGGCTACGAAAAGATACTAAGTCAAAAAAGTAGCGCGCAGAAAAAAGAGAGGGTTAGAGCCTTCGAGAAGATACTAAGACAGAATGAAAGAGCAGAGAGAAAAAAGTGCTTAGTAAGAGGAGAATATAAATACATAAAACTGAATTAACGATCCTTCTTCTAATACGCGTATACGTGTACGCATGCACCTTATAAAAGAAAGGTCGGAAAATCGGCTACAAAGAAAATTAGGCAACTTTTTATGTATTGGTAGTCAATCAAAGAGAGAATGCTGTATAATCAATCTGAAAGTTGTACACAACGCGGTTGTACACAACGATCTGTACAAGGAGACAAAATGAAGAAAGACGAAGAAGAGAGTGTCGGAAGCGCAGAGGACGCGCTTGCCGCGATGGGTCTTTCTGTAGATGACGTGATCGCTGCCGAGGAGCGTCTTGAGTCTCTGGGATCTCGGAGATACAAGGAGTCAGACGGTCGGATCTGCGTATGTGGTCACGCCGTAACGCGGCATACGGTAACGAACGGTATCGTGTACTGTAAGCCATCGAGAATGGAATGCCCGTGCAAGAAGTGTAGACCGGTGATCACGGCGCAGGACACAAGAAAGTTTCTGAGAAAGACCTCGGGCGCTGGACCGTTTCACGCTCTAGCTCTTGGTATGCTGTCGCACGTCAAGGAAGGTTTGTGGGTGAAGTGGATCGATCCTCCAAAGTGTGATCGCTGTGGAGCAGAGACGAAGGACGTAGTCCCGGTCCCTGTAACTCAGCAAGGGACGTCTGTTGCTTACGCTACCGGGTTCGATGCTCTACTTTGCCCTAAGTGTCGTGTGGAGGTATAATGATGGATCACTTCTTGCTCTTACTCGCGATGCTCGCGATACTGTTCATAGTCTCGAAGTATGACAATGACTGAGTTCTACGATGTACTGATCGCTACCCCTGGACGCATGTTCCATGCCGAGTATGTCTCGAGTCTCATGAAGACCGTGAACTACTGCTGCAATCACGGAATGCGCGTCGGCTTTCTGAATAAGTACTCGTCGTTCGTCCCTACGGCCAGAGAGCTTACCGCGATCGACCGTTGGGACCACAACTACGAGAGTAACGAGATCGCTGAAGGTAAGTACCTTTATAATAAGTTGTTCTGGATCGACTCTGACATCGAGTGGACTCCCGAAGACTTCATGAGACTCTACCTCTCTGATCACTGCGTCATCTCTGGTCTCTACGCTCTAGACCCAGCAGGGACCGTCGCTGTGAACTACCCGAACGAGCGAGGAGTTCCGACGAGGGTCAACAAGGTAGAGTTTCTACTTCACGAAGATCCTGTAGAGGTTGGAGGAGTTGGGTTTGGTTTTCTATGTGTGAAGAGAGGTGTTTTCGAGAGCATCGAACGCCCCTGGTTTCTCATTGGGAAAGTTCAATGGACTCCAGAAAGCGAGATGCGGGTCAACGTCGGGGAGGACTATTCCTGGTGTGGACGTGCCCAACGTGCCGGACACAAGATCATGGTAGATCCAAACGTAAAAGTTCGGCATCATAAAGAGACCGTCTACGAAGTTTGATTCTAAAGATGATATAAATAATGCCGGGTGGTCCGGACGGTTTGACGGAGGGACTCTTATAAAGTCCTTGAGCAGGTTCAATTCCTGCACCCGGTACCAACAAGACAAAGGTAAGAAATGACGGAGACAACACACGAACGCGCTGTGACCTGGCTAGCCGAGTACATCAAGGCTCACCCAACAGACCTCATGAACTTCCGTGAGATCAGAAAACAGATGAAGACCGCCGGCGAAAGTTTCATCTCATGTTATCTTCTGGACAACAGATTTCTCTATGGGAAGTTTCTACAGGAGGCGCGGGAACTAATACAAAAAGACTAAAGCCATTGCCGAGGTAGCTCAGTGGATAGAGCAAGAGCCTTCTAATCTCTTGGTCGCAGGTTCGATTCCTGCTCTCGGCGCTGGCGACGATGTGGAACCAAAAAACTAGGACGCTTGTTGAGCATCTACTACGGGAACACAATCAAGTATCCGCACCACATCGTCGTCGCTAGCCGGATTAGCTCAGCGGTAGAGCAACCGCCTTGTAAGCGGTAGGTCGTCAGTTCAATCCTGACATCCGGCTCTCAAGTTCTAGAGTTGTTATATTGCTAGAACCAAACACAGAAAGAAGTACAAGATGATGTTTAGAAAAATTGCTATTGCTGCTACAGCAACCGTTTCTCTTGCTGCTTGCGGTGGGACCAAGACGGTCTATGTCGTAAGCACCGATGCCCCTGACACGACCACAAACGTGGTCAAGACGACAGACGCTCCCATCGCCACGTCGCCGACGGACTATTGGTCTGACGAAGATGAGTTCATCGCTGACATCGAGTACTCGTACGGTCCGATTCTCATTCCGGACTCCGACGTGATCGACGCCGGGTACCTCGTGTGCCAGACTCTTCAAGGTGGCGCAACCTCTCGTGACGTGTTCGCAGCTCTGCTGACGTTGGATGATCCGACCTTTGCGACAGCTATCGTTGCATCGGCAGTCATCAACTTCTGCCCCGAACAGCAATGGAAGTTCGCTTGACGGAACTCCAATGGTCGTGGCTTCTTGCCTCAATGGGTATCCTTGGGATGTACTTTGTAGGCAAGAAGCGCTGGGAGGCGTTCCTGTGGCTGATCGTCATGGAATGCCTCTGGATCGTTTTCGCTATCCAAACTAAGACCTACGGATTCATTGTCGGATCTATAGCGTACATCGCCGTATACACAAAAAACGCCAAACTATGGAGAAAATCTTGAAGCTTGCACCTCTACTTCTACTTGTCGCTGTCGGCTGTTCCGCAGCAGACTCAAATACGACTACGACACTTACGCCGCTTGTCACGACTACGGTCATCCCGCAGTTCAACACCTTGCCTAGTGAAAAGATCTATACCCAAGAAGAGTTTGCTTTCTTCGATGACGTCCGCTACTTCTTTCACGGAAACCTGACGCTAGATAATGACTCGATGCTTGAGTACGGCAGACTTTGGTGTGAACTCATGACAGAAGGAATGAACGACACCGATGTGGTCGAGAGGATCAACGAGGGTGGAACAGACAACGAAGATCGGAAGATGCACTTCTCGGTCGTTCTTTCTGGGATCATCAATCTTTGCCCAGATCAATCTGCTAAGGCAGAGTACATCGCGTTGAACATGCCACTGCCGTGAAGCGCATTATTCTATCGTTAGCTCTTGTAGCGTCCTGCGCTTCGTCCAAGTCAGACATTTCTTCTTTTATAGAGCAGGTGAACATGGCGATACCTGGAGCGAGTGAACTCATGAACTCAGAAGCCATGATCGCGCGTGGCCAGCAGTATTGCAACATTATAAAGAACGGTGTCTCTCACGGACAGATGCACATCACGATCAACGGAATGAACAGACCGAGAGAAGAAAAAGAGCTTGAGCACGTCATTCTTCACCAAGCTTCTCTTTGGCTGTGCCCAGGCTGAAAGCAAGAAATTGACGTTTAGTGCAGAAGCACTTCAGCAAACCTGATAAAACTTACAAAGTACCATTGTTTTTACAAGAAGCCTCCGAGAGGTACGCTTCTGAGCCCACTCTCGCGAAAATCGCCCGAGATGGCGATGTGAAACCATTACCGTACGCCTCAAGTTCTAGACATGGAGCGACCGCTCCCTAGGAGAGAAAGAAACACACAACATGGCAGCAAAGAAGAAAGCCACCGAGCCTGTCAAGAAGGCGGCCGCCAAGAAGGCGACCCCCGTCAAGAAGGCCGCGCCGGCAAAGAAGACAGCAGCGAAGAAAGCGACTCCGGCCAAGAAGACCGCAGCCAAGAAGCCCGTCGCCGAAAAGGTGGCCGAGGCCAAGGCCGAGGTCGTGGACACCTTTGACGAGGTCACCGACGCGCTGATCTGGGCGGACACAGCCGCGCAGGAGATCACCGCCGAGGTAAAGAAGCTTTCTATCTGGAAGCGTCTGTTCGGCCGGAAGTCCTGAGCTGCAAGGCTCGAGGGGCCCGTCGCTAGTTGCCCTCTCCCCGTGCGGCGGGCTCCTCACCAAATCGAAAAGAGATCCGCATGTCATACCTAGAACTCAGTGACGGCGACGAGTCAAAGGCCGAGCGGCCGATCGTCGAGGTTGACGAACCGATCAGCATGCGCCCGGATCTCGCGGCTCTCGGGATCGACGAGGTGGAGAAAGGTATCTGTCAGGATACCTACGGCAACCGCTCGATCCTTCGCCGCGCGAAGATGGGCTGGGACCCGGTCTACGCAAGCAACGGCGTGCCTACAGGTCTCATCGCCGCACGCTCTCCAGAAATGGACAAGGCGCGTCGCGTCATCTCCCTCACGGAGAAGAAGCCGATTCTCACGAATCCGGACTATTATAACAGTGACTACATCACCGGCCTTGATCTCATCGCTGAGAGCGCGTCCGATCACCTCGTTCCGGCGTGGGTAATCGCATCGACGCGCGCGTATCTCAAGGAACAGGACGAGGGCGGACCGACCTCCTCGAGACGCGAACCCAAGTCCATGCCGGTTCGCTGCCGCGCCGTCAAGGACGACGGAATCCGGTGCATGATGTGGAGCTCGGGACGGCCGAAGGACGACGGACTGTGCCGCGTTCATCTCGGGTCCCTACAGCGCAAGCCTGGCGAGGACGTCGAACGTGCGCGCGCAAAGTTGACCCAGGCCGCTCCGTACGCGGTCGACGTCCTAGAAGATCTTATGGAGAACGCGGCGTCCGAGCCGGTTCGCCTGAAGGCATCTACCGAGATCCTTGATCGCGCCGGCGTGCGCGGCGGCGTCGAGTTTGACGCACGGATCGAGGTAACGGATGGGCGTTCGCCGGCGCAGATCGTCGCCGAACGTCTGAACCGGCTTGCTGCCGGCGCCATCGAGGCGTCTGCTCGCATGGCCGAACTTGGAGTTGCCGTACCGGAAAGTGACGAGAGTGATGTTGAGCTTCAAGGAGAGTAGAAGTGAACAGAACCAACGTCACGGCGATGACCGAGCAGTTGATCGAGCGCCTGAAGGAAGACATTGAAAAATGCACGACGAGAGAAGATCACATTCGGACGACGGCGAGAGCGAACGAGGCGACGCTCCTACTTCAGGAGTTGAACCAGATGTTCGACGCAAGCTCTCTCGAAGACAGCGTCGACTAGAGCTTACGAATAGATTCATCACCACGGCTGAAAAATACGTTGGCTACAAGGCCCGGCCTGGTGGGCTGTCTGAGTTTGGCAGACGGGCAGGTTATAATAGCCATTCAGCTCCATGGTCCGGTGCGTTCGTCGACTGCGTCGCGTTTGACTCTGGTTTGACGATTCACAGCCTGCCGGCGTGCGTCTACTCACCTTCCGGCCTGGCAGAACTACTGAGACGCAGACGGGCAAGGAAAGAGCCGATGCCTGGAGACGTCGTGTTCTTCTCGTTCTCGACGATCTCGTCCGATCCGTTCTCGATGCCTCATCTCGGTATCGTCGTCGACACGTCCGAGTGGCGTAATCGAAAGCGTTTTGTCTCGATCGAGGCGGTGAACGGCGAGATCCGCCGGCTTGTTCGGTCACATCACGACGTATCCGCGTTCTGTCGGCCAGATTTCAATGCCCGGCCTGGGAGGACCTTCGGAGCGCAGACGGGCATCGTTTTCGTCAGTGCCATGAAGGTAAAACCTGGAGCGCGTGGACGAGATATCTTAAACGTCCAGCTCGCTCTTCAGCGGGTCGTCGATCTCGACGATCACGTACCGGCGCTCTTCGATGACTCGACCCGTGTCGCCTTTGCCCGATGGCAGCGTTTAACCGGCCACGTCGGTGATGACGCGAACGGAATTCCCAACCGGAACAACCTCGAGAGGCTTGGTGCCGAGTCCGGCGTATTTAGCGTCGTCGACTGAGTTTCTAAAGCAATTATAATGAACTTACCGGCTCACCGGGAAATTTATAATAGTTCATGACAACCGAATCTAAAGCGGTTATAATGAACTTACCAACACCGTAAAGGACGGAAAACAATGACATACCAGAATGCAATTCTGCACAAAGGCGAGGCGACTCGAAAGATCATCCTCGACGCTCTTCGTGGAGCGACCGAGCCCGTGACGGCTCGAGAGATCGCCGAGCAGATCAACGCGAAGCGTGGAGTCAAGTACACGACGTCTCACGTGCACTCCGTGCTGCAGCTACTCGAGAGTCAGGGAACAGTGTTCTCACGTCTCGAGAACAAGGAAGATACGGTTGCCCGTGGAGCGATCGCGTATCACTACGGCGTTCGCCTGTACTGGGCCGGCGGTCCCGAGCTTCCGGCTCGTAAGTCGTCTGCCGTGTTCTCCGGAATCGACGTCAGCTCGCTTGGAAAGGCAGCACGCCGCGCCGGATACAACGCGTACCAGCAGCGAAAGAAGAGCACCAAGAAGACTGTCCGGCCTGGTAAGGCAACGACGATGCAGACGGACAGCCTCGAGGTGTTCAATCTCAAGCTCCGAATCGCCGAGCTCGAGGCGCAGCTTTCCTCGATCAAGAAGATCCTTAGCTGAGACGACCCTGATAGATTGAGGTCGTGAAGTCATACGACCTCTACATGATCGAGTCAGCAGAAGACGCGCTCAAGAGCGCCAATGCCGGAATCTTTGACTTCGCCATTGGCGCTACTGAGTGTGAAAACTGTGGTCTGAGCGTTGGGCCACTGGACGACGTGTTCGTCCCGTGTGCTGTCCTATACGGATCTACCATGTCTCTTGAAGAAGAGGTATGGCCGGTTTGTATCGACTGCATCGCGCCTCTGATCTTCCCAGGACTCTGGGTCGATGGGCAGATGTAGTCAAATCTAAAGACGTTATAATGAACTCACCAGCAACCGCTGGAACGACGAAAGGACAGTACAATGGCTACCGCCACCACCACCACGACGACCAAGGTCGCCGTCACCGAAGAAACCGCCCTGCTCGATGAGTCGGCCGAGGCGCTGATCGTCGCGTTCAACGACGCGAAGGCAGCGATCAAGGCCCTCGAAGGCAAGAAGGCCGAAGCCGAGGCAGCTCTCCGCGAGATGCTCGGTGACGCCGAGGTCGGCACGATCAACGGTGTCGAGCGCGTGCGCATCGTCTCGAGGGTCACGAGCAAGATCGACCGCGATCTTCTCAAGACCGGCTTCCCCGAAGCCTTCGAGGCGACGTACGTGCAGACGCCGTACACCATTCTCCAGACGAAGTAGCTCAAGCCCCCGAGCGTTCGCGCTGTGAGACGTCGGTGGGAGCGAGGTGTCCCTATACACCTCCTCCCGCCGGCTTCATTTCTAAAGACGTTATAATGTCTTCACCACCACAAACCGAAAGGACAAACCAAATGACATCTACAAACAACCCCATGGTCGTCGGCCACGCGCTCTACTTCGAGTTCGTTCGCACGACTGCGACCCACAACTACACCACACAACTCATCATCACTCCGGAGGCTGAAGTCAGCAACGGCAACACCGTGCCCGTGTGCGTCTACCGTCGTCGTCTTGCTACCGGCGCTCTTCGCAAGCAGTGGGCGCAGATACGCGCTACCCGGCTGGCGTCCGTCTACGCTTCCGCCGTCCCCGCCGGCACGGTCATGAGCTCGCTTTCGACCAGCGATAAGAATCGCATCGTGACGGACTCGATGCTGAACTCGATCGACAAGGTCTTCGAGTCGCTGGCTAAGAACTCGTACACGCTGTTCAAGGTCCCGGTCTCCGTCGAGGTCGTCGCCACCGACATGGACGACATCGCCGCGGGAAAGACCCCGTACAAGTTGCTGGGTCGCATCTGGAAGGCGCGCAAGGCTCTCGGCTTTCCGACGGAGTACGTCGCCGAGCTTCGGCCTCATCCGGCCACGACCGTGCTCTGATTCTAAAGAAAGTATAATGAACTTACCACCACAACGAAGGGACTAAACAAATGACCACCACCACATACTCAGTCAGTGCCACAGTTTCGAAGCTCGGGCCCGGAATCATGCCGGCGCTTGCCGACGTCATGTCGCAGTCTTTCGACTCCGAAGCGTACGGTAGAATGTCAGCGATGACAAATGCTGCCGGTCGCGCAGTCGCGCCGCGCAAGGCCAAGGAGAAGAAGCCCGTGCCGATGACTACCACCGATGCGATGAAGGCAGATGCCAAGTTCGTCCGACCCAACGGCGACGTGTACTACACCCGCAAGTGGGGCGAGCACGACGACATCCAGGTTCTTCGCACCGCTCGTGAGAAGCGCCAGTACGCTCTTCTCTACGGAGCTCCCGGCTGCGGCAAGACTGCTGCCGTCGAGGCAGCGTTCTGCGACCAGCCCGGCGGGTTCTTCACCGTGCTCGGCTCGGGCGACACCGAGGTGTCCGACCTGGTCGGCGGCTACGTTCAGACGCCGAGTGGCTCGTTCATCTGGGAAGATGGGCCGCTGCTCAAGGCGGCGGAAGCCGGCGGCACGCTGCTCATCGACGAGATCGGTCTCATCGACACGAAGGTGCTCTCCATCGTGTACGGCCTCATGGACGGTCGTCAGGAGTACACCGTGACGGCGAATCCGGAGCGTGGCACCGTCAAGGCGGCGCCTGGCTTCTACGTCATCGCGGCGACCAACCCGAACGCTCCCGGCGTGCGGCTGTCCGAGGCTCTTCTGTCTCGGTTCGCCATCCACACCGAGTGGACGACCGACTGGGCGCTGGCGCGTAAGCTCGGTGCTCCGACCACCGTCGTGACCGCAGCTCAGAACCTGAGCAAGAAGCAGCAGTCCAGCGAGGTCTCGTGGGCCCCGCAGATGCGCGAGCTCCTGGCGTTCCGCGACATCTCGACGACCTTCGGCACCAAGTTCGCCATCAGCAATCTGCTGGCGGCCGCGCCGGAGATCGATCGTCCGGTCGTCGCCGACGTGCTCTCTCGAGTGTTCGGCGAGCCCTGTCTGCCTTCCAAGGTCTGACAGCCCTGCGGCGGGCCAGTCTGTGGTGGGCTGGCCCGCCAATGCAGAATCTAAAGAAAGTATAATGAACTCACCACCACATATCGAAAGGACAAATCATGGGACAATTCAACTATTCTAAGAAGAAGACCACGCCGAGCGTCAGCCACCCCGAGTGGCTTGGCGTGAGTGCAGCCATCGGCAAGATGGTGAACTCGTGGGCAGGTCGCTTCGACGTCGCAGCGTTCGCTGGTCCGAACGCCGCCGAGGGTCACCCTGCGTTCTTCAATCCGCACACCGCGGAGGTCGAGGTCAACGTCGAGAAGTGCTTTGGCGACGACGTCTCGCCGGCGGAGGTCGGCGACATCTCGGACCGCGAAGTGCAGTACGAGTTTCCTCGTGCTACCGGAGCAATCTTCCACGAGGCGATGCACGCACGCTTCTCGCAGTGGGAACTCGAGCCGGCGCAGAAAGACCTGTCGCCTGCTGAGTTCCGTGCACTCGTCATGCTCGAGGAAGGTCGCATCGAGAGTCACGGTCTCGAGCGCTTCCCGAACAACGCGGCGTTCCTGCGATCGACCGTGCTCGACCTCGTCATCTCAGATGTGGCGAACGTTCAGTCAGACTCGGACACCGTCATGGCAGCCGACATCGCTGCTCTGACGCTTGCCCGCGTCGACGCCGGGTCCTGCGACGAGAGCGACGTGTGCGAACTGCACGACGTCATCGAGTCGAAGCTCGGTGCTTCTCGTCTCGAGGCGCTCCGTCAGGTCTGGCTCGAGGCGCAGCGCTACGATCAGCACAGCGTCGCTGAAGGTATGTACCCGCTCGCTAAGGAGTGGGTGCGCATCGTCACCGAGGCTGCTGAAGAGAACGGCGACCCTACGCCCGACCAGGCGCAGGGCGGAGACGGCGCAGGCATGACTCCGTCCGAGTTCGCCGAGGCGCTTGCCAAGGCTCTCGAGGAAGGTGCTGAATCCGCTCTCATCGGAGCGTTCGGCGACCTCGCAGACGTTCAGATGTCTGAGGAGTGGGCCGAGCAGGTCAGCGCCAAGCAGAACGCGGCGAAGACTGCGCAGGAGGCACGCAACGAGGCAGTGAAGGTGTTCGGTTCAGGGACATCCGAGATGCCGACAACGACGTCGTACTCGAGGCTGAACGAAGAGCGCGCACCGCGCGGCGACGAACGAGTCGCTGCGGTGCAGCTCGCGCAGCTTCTCGAGAAGGCGAAGTATCGCGATCGTGACGAGACCGAAGTCACCTCGGAGATCCCTCCCGGGCGTCTGCGCACTCGCGCTGCGGTGCAGGGTGTCGCTCTCAAGAGCAAGGGCATCATGACGAAGAGCGAGCCGTGGCGTCAGACGAAGCGCAAGCACGTCGACGACCCGACGCTCAACATCGGCGTGATGGTCGACATCAGCGGCTCGATGGGCGGCGCGATGGAGCCGATGGCTTCACTCGCGTGGGTGCTCAGCGAGGCGACGCGTCGAGTGCAGGGTCGTTCAGCGATGGTGTACTTCGGCAACGACGTCTTCCCGACGCTCAAGCCTGGTCAGCATCTCGACCGCGTTCGCGTGTTCACCGCGCCGGACATGACCGAGAAGTTCGACCGAGCGTTCAAGGCACTTGACGGTGGGCTCAATCTGCTCAACGGCTCGGGTGCTCGGTTGCTCGTCGTCGTCAGCGACGGCGAGTACCCCGATCACGAGAAGTCGGCTGTCCGCAAGTGGGTCGCCGCGTGCGAGCAGAACGGTGTCGCCGTCGTGTGGCTGTCGTTCCCGAGTACGTACGGTGCCCAGCCCACAGCGGCGAGCCTGCTGAAGAACACCAAGGCCGCCATGGAGATCCTTGACCTGGACCTCAAGGGTTCAGCCAAGGCTATCGGTGCAGCGGCTGTGAAGGCCCTCTCAGCGGCAAGCTGAGAGAGGCCTGGGTTCGCCGGTCCGGGGTTAGCGTATTCTTGTCCTTTCCGCGCCCCGGACCGGCTCCAATCTCAAGTCCGGCCTGGTAGAAGACCAGAGTTGCAGACGGATGCCTTTCTAAAGAATGTATAATGACTGCATGGGACTACTAACTATCATAGCTGCCTACAAACTTGGCAAGCGGCGCAACAACAAAGACGAGGTGCAGCAGGAGCGTGACGAGCGATTGACTCGTAAGCAGCAAGCCGATCGATGCTTCCGTTGCCATCGCCCCTACGTCGAGCATAAGCGGCAGAACTTCTATAGATGTCCCTGAGCGATGTCCGGCCTGCTAGGCAGTTGATTCCTAGCAGACGGGTACCGTTCTAAAGACGTTATAATGCACTCATGGAAACAACGAAAGGACACCAAATGAACGCCTGCACGTGGCTCATCCACGGAACCCCGCGCTGGGTGGACGAGGCCTACGCCTCTGACCCCGACTTCGGGTGGTACCCCGATTCGCCCAGCGATCTGATCAGCGAATGTGGCGCCGATGTCACTCGCACCGACGAAGGCTGGGAATGCGCCGCTGGCCATTCCCACTTCTACGGCGCCGAGTACTTCGACGACGAGGAGATCGCCGGCATGACTCAGCGTGGGATCGCGCTGCCGGCCAATGCACGTCGGATCGATGGAGCCGCAGTCTGAGTTTCTAAAGAAGTTATAATGACTTCACCACCAACGAAAGGACACGCAATGACCAACAACGACATCAAACGACTCGCCCGAGACATCATCAGTCAGTGCAAAGAGGAGTACTCCGGAGAGGCACTGGACGAGACAGTGGCGGACATGGCGGCCGCCGTCATCTTCGTCGACGGCCTCTCGCCGAACGACGCCCGTCGCCTTCGCGCCGCCCTGGGTCTCTGACCCAGGGTAGCGGTTTCTAAAGAAGTTATAATGATCTCACCACCACAACGAAAGGACACCAAATGAAAGACACACGCAAGCGCATCGAGACGCCGATCGCCGACGGAAAGATCACCGTCATCGAGCGGCAATACGATTGGCGCGACAATCGTGGCTACCACTCTAAGCCGCGCATGTACGTCCACGCAAGCAACGAGTTCGACTGCGTCGAGGACCTGATGAATCGTCGCCGTCGGCCGTTCAAGGTGTGGCGCAAGGCGATCCGCGAGAACCTCGCCGGGTTCGGCATCGATCTCGAGGCCATGCCTTGGTCGCAGACTGCCGGATGCAGTTGCGGTTGCTCGCCGGCGTTCGTCCTGAATCATCAGACGATCGAGATCGCCGGCGAGGTGTTCCGCCACTTCGACGTCTGGGTGACGCTCGAGGGCGCGCCCAGCGTCGACGAGACGAAGGAGGCTCGGTTCGCGCTCGTGTAGCGCGAACTGAGTCTTTCTAAAGAAGTTATAATGATCTCACCACAACGAAAGGACAATCAATGAACATCGACATCATCAACAGCGATCACCATCGCAACGGAATCTGGGGCTGCCCGTTCACCGTGCATCTCATCGACGACCACGACTGTGGAGACGTCAAGGTCGCGATCGTGTTCGACGGTAATCCGGAGTGCGTCGCGGTCCTGTCCGTCGACCTGCTCGCCAAGGGCGACATCGCCTTCGGCTCGAACTCGTGGCGCGGAGATGTGTACGCAGCCGAGCTGCGTTCGCGCGAACTCGAGCTCGTCTGAGATCGACTGCCCGGGTGGATGAGTTTCCCACCCGGGCAGCTTCGTTTCTAGAGAAAGTATAATGATCATACAACTACAACGAAAGGACAATCAATGATCACCAAGAACGCAACACGCATCGCCCGCGACCGAAAGGTCACCTACTCGTGGGATGGCCCCGCCATCGAAGACGCGAAGGACCCGGGCTGGAATACCCGCATTGACCTCGTCATCGAGCACGTCAAGAACGCGAAGTGCTACACGGCGACGGTCTACAAGCTCGCCGCACGCAGGGATCCGCGAGGATACACCATGACGATGTTCAGCGTCTTCGAATCTCCGGCCGCGCGGTTCATGAAGAAGCCGGCAGGACGATTCAGCGAGAACGGTCTCGCGCTCTTCGAGTCCGAGGTTCTCAATGAATGCGATCAGCTGACAGCCGAGCCAGGCTTCGGAGGGCTTGCCGGGCTGCTCCTGTGCGAGGCCGATGGCTGGGCTCCGGCCGCGGCAGCAATCTAAAGAAAGTATAATGTACTTATCACCAACTACGAAAGGACAACATCATGGGTGACAGAGCAATCATCGGTTTCAAGAAGAGCAAGGACAGCATGCCGGTCTTCCTGTACGCGCACTGGGGCGGATCGGAGCGATACATCGACGCCGCTCGAGCAATCGAGGCAGCGGAGAATCGCTGGGACGATACGACCTACGCGACGCGCATCGCCGTCTCGACGATCGTCGGTAGCCAGTGGTCGAACGAGACCGGCTTTGGTCTCAGCGCAGACCTCGATGAGATGACGATGCCGGACTACGACGACGTGCTCATCGTGTCGTGGCTCGACCGAGTCGTCGAGGTGTACAACTACGGCGAGCTTCGACACAACAGGCTCTCGCGCCCGCTCGTGACGCTCACGTTCGAGCACGTCTGCTCGATGATGCCGACGACGTATCGATAAGAGAGCTCCGCGGTGCCAGACGTTGCCTCTTTGAGGCGCTGGCTAAGCTAGGCAGAACCGCTATAAGTCCCGTCGGCCGAAACCGTGTATAACAACGCGGCAGGGATGCCTGGGCTAGGGGTGGTCTTGCGGCCGCGACTTTCTAAAGAAAGTATAATGTACTTACAACCAAACGAAAGGACAAACAACAATGGGAATGGACGTGTATGGAGTCGCTCCGGTCGACGAGGCTGGGGAGTACTTCCGCAACAACGTGTGGTACTGGCGACCACTGTGGGACTTCTGCTGCGCAGCAGCACCGGAGCTCACCGCCGGCGTCAATGGGCACTACAACGATGGCGAAGGACTGAACGCTGAAGGCGCCGAGGCTCTCGCTCTCGTGCTCTTCGATCAGCTCGCTTCGGGTGAGGTCGCCGCGTATGAGAAGGCGTACAACGAGCGCATCGCCTCGATTCCGATGGACGACTGCGCGTACTGCAACGCCACCGGGATTCGCTCGGATGAGGTGGGTGTCGGCATGCACATGCCTGACAAGGTGCTCGGCAACGACGTCGCCATCGTCGTGGGCAGAGCCCACGGATGGTGCAACGGTTGCCAGGGCTATGGCAAGTCTCCCTCGTGGGAGGCCAACTATCCGTTCACGGAAGAGAACGTGCGAGAGTTCGCTAAGTTTCTTTCGTCGTGCGGCGGGTTCCAGATCTGCTAACGCAGGTCTGGAATCTAAAGAAAGTATAATGTACTTACAACCAAACGAAAGGACAAGCAATGGCAACGGTCGAAAGAGACAAGGCAACCGAGATCACCGCTGAGATCAAGGCGGCGATCGAGGACATCTTCAGGAAGCACGGAATGGCAGAGCCGACGTGCAGAACTGGGTACGGCGACGTCTACCAACTCAAGATCGAGTCGTCCCCCGTCGAACTCGGCGCGGGTGGCGTCAACCTCAAGAGCCAGGAGGCGCAGTACTACACCAAGTTCGGGTTCAGTGACGTCGTGTCTGGGAAGCCTGTCACGTTGACGGCGCCGCTCGGTACGACGTTCGAGTCTCGTGGCGAGACCTACGTGTTCGGTGGCATCGCTGCCAAGCGTCGTAAGTATCCCATCGTCGGTATCAACGTCGATACCGGCGCAACTACTCTCTTCACCACGGTGTTGATCGAAAGACTCAACGCCGCTGCAAAGTGAAGAGAACATGAGCGCTTGAGCGCCGGGAGATAATGTCCTTTCTCTTCCGGCGCTCGCGCATTTTTCAAAGTCCGGCCTGGTAGGACATCTGCTTAGCAGACGGGTCGGATTCTAAACAATGTATAATGACAATACAACCAACCGAAAGGACACGAAACGTGTACAGCACATCATCAACCACAAACGTCCATACCTCACGAGACATCGACTTCAAGATCGAGATGACTGAGTGGGAGGGCAGCCGAATCACCCTCGAGATCAGGGTCAATGGACACTGCATCAACTACTTCATTCCCTGCCGCGAGGGCGAGACTCCGTCGGACACCCGCATGCGAATCCTCGATCGGTTCATCGGCCACTCGGTCGACGTGCGACCCCAGACGACAGTCTAAAGAAGATACAATTGGATCTGCCGGGGACAGCGCGTCTAGCGCGTCTCAAACGACACTGTGGTGCGCCCGGCATTTCTAAAGAAGTTATAATGTACACATGACGAAAGGACACAACATGGAACTGAAGTACGTTACCGAACTCGAGGTCTTCAACGCAAAGTACGAAGACGTCCAGATCATCATCCGATACATCCACGAGGGAGACAAGGTCGAACTTTGGTGGACAGACTACGTGGCCAATGATTGGTCCGAGGTCTTCGACACCCTTGCCGAGGCGTTCACGCGTTGCGCTCTTCTTCTCGAGTGCATGTATTCCGGGTGGGAACTCGGATTCGCCCATTCATCTCGCGAACACATCGATCACCACCGCAAGTTTGTGAACGAGGGGATCTGACTTTCTAAAGAAGTTATAATGATCTTGTCAGCGACCGCTGGCACAAACGAAAGGACACAACAATGATCACCAAGGATAACAAGGTGGCGGTGCTCGAAGCCATCGCCGAGTTCATCGAGTTCATCAACGCGAGAAACGTGACGTTCCTCGCCGAGCGGCACCCCGGACTCACGCCGGAGACGTTCGAGATGGACGGCGGACGCAAGTACATCCGCATCGTCACCTGCGGACTGAACAGACACGTCCACTGCTTCATCGACGCCCAGACGGGTGGCGTCTACAAGGCCGCGAGCTGGAAGGCGCCGGCGCTGAACGGCGAGCGGTACAACCTCCTCGACGAGGAGAGCTTCGCCGAGCTGAAGGCGAAGTGGGATCCGTACGGAAGCTACCTCTACAAGCGCTGATGCGTCGGGCCGGGTCGCTCAAGAGAGCGATCCGGCCTGGTGGAAGGTTTGCCTTGCAGACGGGCAGCCTTTCTAAAGATGTTACAATGGCACTATCAGCAAAACGAAAGGACCAAGACAATGTGGGAAGACGACGACAGCCTGTGGGCAGACTACTACGAGATCGACGACAAGGAGCAGTATGAGATCGATCGCCTCTACGACGACGATCGAATCGATCGGCTCGTCGAGTCAGACGAAGAGGTCGACGATGATGACGATGACGACCTCTGATCTAAAGAAGATACAATAGCTTCTACAAGACGTGCTTGAGTCGAGCAGCAGCCGAAGATGAGCTGAGGACGCCTGGCCCGGGTGAATAGACTCAGGGCAACCAGCAATTCTAAAGAAGTTATAATGACTTCGTCAACCAACAACGAAAGGACACACAATGAACTTGACCGAACAGCGCATGACGCAGGTCTATGGAGCGGCCGCGTCGATCGAGGCGGTTCTGCGCAATCTCGACGAGAGCACTCCCGGGTTCGCCAATCTGATGGCCGCGTTCGATCTCATCGAGAAGGCGATCGTCGAATACGAGGACAGCGACTGCTGACCTCGCTATTCTAAAGATGTTATAATGACTACATGACGAAGAACAAGATCACCCAAAAGTGGAACGACGCCGACAAGTTCGCATTCGCGACGTCTCGCCTGCGAGCGACGACGATGCCGAACAAGAAGGCGCTGGCTCGGAAGAACGCCTGCCGCGGTCGCGGCAAGGTGGACTTCTAAAGAAGTTATAATGATCTCATCAGCAAACAACGAAAGGACACATCAATGAAACTCACCGAAGAACAGCTCTGGGAGCTCGAGGACGCCGTCGGGTACTTCGACAACGCCGAGATCGATTCGTACAGCGGTCGCGGCATGTACGGAAGGCAGTGCCTCGGCATCACCTTCGACAGCATGAGCGACGCGTTCCGCTTCGCTCTGTGCGTCGGGGGCGACAACGATCTGAGCCTCGCGCTCAGCAGCCCGCGCTTCGATAGCATGGGTCTGGGGATCGTGGTCTACTGGCCCAGTGTCGAGGCCCCTGAAGGCCTCGACGAAGACGAGGAGGACGAGGACGAGGAGGTTCTCCTCTGACCGATCGTCGGCCTAGCCGGCTTTCTAAAGATGTTATAATGATCTCATCAACCAAACGAAAGGACACAGCAATGACTCAAACAATCATCATCGACACCCCCGACGGAATCGAGCACTGGCGAGTCGCCTCCGCGATCTCGATGCTCCGCCTCGAGGTGAACACCGGAATGAAGGCCGCTCGGTACAGCCTCGTGAAGGCGTGCGAGATGAACTGGGGCTGCCCCAAGAAGACCAAGGCCGGCGCTCTGAAGTGGATGGAGACCTACTACTTCGAGACCTACGGATTCCCCTACGGAATCTGATCGGTTCTGGCTCGGTCGGCGTCTGCCGGCCGAGCCGGAGGAGCCGGAGCATTCTAAAGAAGTTATAATGATCTTACCACCAACCGAAAGGACACAGATGAGCATTCAGCAGAAGATCAAGAAGGCGAAGGCGTGGGGAGCCGGGAGCCCGTGGCGACCCAACGGCTACGAGCGCATGGAAGCCGAGCACATGGGCGCCGTCCGCCGCGCCGTCTGGCTCTGGAACCCGTGGGCGATCTTGGTCCGCGTGCGCGGATTCATCGCCGAGGTGCGGTACGCGAACTCCGAGGGCGCAGAGCGCCCTTGGTAGTCTGCCGCGCTGCAATTCTAAAGATGTTATAATGATCTTACCAACGAAGGAAGGACAAAAAGCATGATTGTGAAGTTGAGCGTGGACCTGTGCTGGAACGACGACGAGGAGCTCGCCGACGCGCTGGAGCGGCTGAGCAAGAGCGTGCCCTCGGCATGGGTGCGCATCGAGCGGGCGCAAGGGCCGGCCGGTGGCTGGCCGCTGGCGTCGGTGATGCTGGACGAGAGCGAGCTCGAGGCGTTTGCGGTCCATTATTGGGGCGTCGACCGAGACATGTACGATCTCGAGGACCTCTTCGTCTGACAGTCGCTCGCCGGCTGGCGCGCAGGCGCCGGCTGGCAGCGGCTTTGGTCGAATCTAAAGATGTTATAATGATCTTACCAACAAAACGAAAGGACACAAAATGAACGTCGGAGTGATCGAAGACCTGATGGACCAGTTCCGCGAGTACGTGCGGAGCGTGTCGCTCGAGGAGCTCGTGCTCATGATCGAGCGCGAGGGCGACGGCGATCGCGAGCTGCGCGAGGCGCTGTACCTGCTCGCCACCGCCGAGGCGGATCGTCGCTTCGACCGGGTCTCCTGACCCGGCCGGAGCGGTAATCTAAAGAAGTTATAATGATCTTATCAACAAAACGAAAGGACACCAAATGAACCACCACATCCGAGACATCGAGGACGAGGTCAAGCGCGCCATCGACTTCATCACGAGCGGCGAGATGGACGCGCGGATCGAGGAGTTCACCGCTCACTACGCCGTCGGCTATCTGAGCCAGAGCATCAAGTACATCGCCGATCGCCTCGAGAAGGCGAAGGCACTCAGCGCCGCCGAGTGCTGATTCTAAAGATGTTATAATGATCTTGTCAACAAAACGAAAGGACGACAATGGAAGATCGATTCACAAAGGCTGACCTCAAGGGAGTGGCGAGCGACATCCTCGCTCAGTGCCGCGAGGAGTACCCTGCCGAGGTCTACGACGAGGTGGTCTCGGACATGTGTGAGGCCGTGATCTGCGCCGAAGGGTTCTCCCGCTGGGAAGCCGAACTCCTCCGGGAGTTCTGCGGGCTCTGAATCTAAAGATGTTATAATGATCTTGTCACGGAGCATCAGCCCCGCGGCAAGTGCCAGCAAGCTGCTGGGACGAAGAACATACCGTCAGCACAAGCCTCTCCGAAGATAAGGCTCCGCCGACGCGCGATAGCGGCTCTGATCGACCTAGGCGATCATCCGGCTCCCTCCGCCGAAGCGACCGTCCTCCTCTCGCGACGCATCCGTAAGCGGGTGATGTGAAGTCCTGCGGATCCCGGCCAGGGTCCGCACAGCAGTGAGGGTCGCTCCCTCCGCTGGCACTTACCGTAGGGCTGATGCTTCTAAAGAAGTTATAATGATCTTACAAGCACGACGAAAGGACACACGATGAACACGACAGACCTCACCCCGCTCTCGGACGAGTGGCTCGAATGGGCGCTGGCCCACGGCGCCCCCGGCGAGAAGAACTCGGCTCCGTACTTTCAGCAGCTGCCGACGATCGAACACCGCGTACGGGCACGCCGCGACGCGATGTACACGATGAACTGCGCCGGCGGGAACTACTCCGGCGCGGTCTCCTGCGCGGTCGCCGCGATGCTGCGCAACGGCATCGACGCGCCGACCTCTGCCGAGGCGTACGCCGAGCGCCTCCGAAAAGAGCGCGGTCGCTGAGCCCGGCCTGGGGGAGAGTCTCGAGCAGCAGACGGGCTCTCCTCCACTGATCTAAAGAAGTTATAATGTATCTACACACGACGAAAGGACAGAGTATGTGGATTGAAGAAGAGATCGCAGATCTCGAGGCTGAAGGTCTCGAGTGGGACGAGGTGTACGCGCTCATCGAGTCGATGCTGGCCGACGCATACGAAGACTGAGAGTCCGGCCTGGGGGAGAGTTGGCGATGCAGACGGGTCGGCCCCTAGTCGATCTAAAGAAGATACAATGTACCTACAAGCAACCCGAAAGGACACGCAATGGCAATGACATACTTCGCAAGCGACGGAAACTGTGGAGACGCAGAAGGACTCGTGATTCTCGACACGAGTGACTGGACAGAGGACGAGTGGGATCTAATCCTGAGCGCGCCCGACTCGCAACGAGTCAGAATCGCTCGCGAGATCTCGAGTCTCGCGAACGACGATCAGCTCGTTCTACCTGGACTCGAGCAGATCTAAAGAAGTTATAATGTACTCATACCCAAACGAAAGGACAAAGCAGTGGACCTCAAGTCAGCGTTGAAGAGTGCAGTGAAGAGCGAGTATGGTCGAGAGTACATGGACTACCCGACCACTCTCGACGAGGCGATCGAGATCGTGCGTGAGTTTGTCGGCGAGTTGCTGGATGAGATCGAGCAGGAGCTGAGCTGAGTCGATTCTAAAGAAGTTATAATGTACTCATACCCAAACGAAAGGACACCGAAATGAAGGCATTCGAAATTGACTTTGCAGCCGACGATTTTGCCGAGGGGCTCATGCTCCTTGGAGAGGCCGTGCCATCCGCTCGAGTGAAGGTGCTCGAGCTGGAAGGCCCGAGTGGCTGGCCGATCGTTCGAGTCGAGATGGACGAGGCCGACGTGGAGGCCTTCGCCAAGTGGTTCGAAATGGACCTCGACGAGCTCCTCATGCTCTACCCGTCCTGGGCCGGTGGGGCCGACGCCCACTGGTGAGAGCTCGCCGGCGGCTGGTCGTCGAATCTAGAGATGTTATAATGTTCTTACCAACGACGAAAGGACAACGAAATGAAGGGTTCAACGAGAATGCACGAGGTCTACGACAGCAAGTACCGCCTGGTCGTGGTCTGTGGTCCTCGCAGCAAGTGCATCGCCTGGGTCGCCCAGCGCCAGCACGATCCCCGGTTCGAGGTTCGGGTCGCCGGTCGATGACCGGCGGCTCCAGCCCGTTCTAAAGAAGTTATAATGTACTTACCAGCAACGAAAGGACACAAAATGAACCTCAGCCAAGAAACCCTCGAGTGGTGCAAGCAAGTCGTCGCAGACGCGACGCCGGGCGAGCTGATCATGTACGCATTCGACGACACCGACTTCGATCGCCCTGTCGCCGACGAGATCCAGCGACTCGCCCTCGAGCGGCTGGCAGTCTGAGTCGCCTGCCTGCTGGCCCTAACCGGGCCGGCAGGCAGCGGTTTCTAAAGAAGTTATAATGTACTTACCAGCCAGCGAGGCTGGAACGACGAAAGGACAAGGAAATGGAAAAGAAGTGGTGTCTGCTGAAGCAGAGCGACGGCGCGCGTGGCGACGCCGGCAAGAAGAAGGTGTACGAGGTCCGCATCGCGGACAACGTGGTCTACTGCGAGTGGGGAATGGCTGAGAAGACCAGTCGCCAGTCGAGTCGCCACTACTTCGGTTCGGCGCAGTCTGCCCTGCGGTTCGCCCAGGAAAAGGTCTGGTCGAAGGTCGACAGAGGGTACACGGTCGCCTACACCGTGTGAGAGTGGCCTAGGAGGCCGCCTGGTCACCTCCAGGCGGTCTACCTATGGTCACCAATAGCAGACTGCGGTCTTAGTGCGTGCGGTGGAATCTAAAGAAGTTATAATGTACTTACCAACAACGAAAGGACACAAATGGACACCAAACTTCTCGCCGACGAAATCGCTGACGCGGTCATCGATCGATACCTCGACGTCATCGACCTCACCGAGGAATTTGACTTCGCGGACCTCACGCCGGCAGACCTCGAGACGGTGGCTGCGGAAGCAGCAGAGGTGTTCAGGCTCTGGATCTTGGGCGCGGTCGCCGGCTGACAGCCGGCCATCCCGCCTACGGCCTGCCGATCGAGAATCTAAAGAAGTTATAATGTACTTATGGAAACCCAACAAAACACCCAAACATTCACCATCCGTCTCGCCGAAATCGCTCCCGACTTCGACGACCCGACCCGCTTCGAACTCACCTTCGACGCCAGCCTGTCCCGCGCCTACATCGCGACACTCGACTGCGCCGACGACGCACTCGACGCACTCGACGACGCCGACTCGATCGACTGGCGCTTCAACGTCGCCTCTCGCCACGCCGACGGCCTCTACGCCATCATTTCCGGCGACCATTCCGGCGACACCTACGACACGCTCGACGACGCCGCATACGCCTTCGGCCAGCCGATCATCGACTTCATCGCCGACGCCTGCGAAATCCTCAACGTGCCGTTCTATCCGGCAATCTGACCGATCTGCCGGCCGACTGGCTCAACAGCCAGCCGGCCGGCCTACGGCCGCCGCCTGAGAAATCTAAAGATGTTATAATAATAAACATGACCAAGCCAGCAAAACTCCAAAACGCCAAATTCAACTCCGTCCTCGCCGACGCCGACGCTCGCTGCGAAAACTGCGACACCGTCGCCAACGTCTTCACCTGCGACTCCGACTTCGGCCCCCTCAGCATCGACCTCTGTCTCGACTGCATCGACTACGACTACGATCCGGCCGACTGACCGGCTCACCACCGTCCGGCTGCGCGCTCACGCGCCAGCCGGCCGGCCTCGAGTTCTAAAGAAGTTATAATGTTCTTACCAACAAGGAAGGAAAACCAATGAAGGGACTCAACCCCAACATCGTGACGAACTCGCTCGACGACTACGCGGACAAGATTCGCACGCTCGGCGTCGAGGCAGTCGCGAAGAAGGCAGGAGTGAAACCGACCATCGTGCGGAGGTTTCTCAACGACGTCATGGCGTCGAAGAACTCCGACATCAAGAAGATCAAGGACGCGGTCAACGAGATGTCGACGCCGCCAGCCAACTAAAGAAAGTATAATGACAACAAAGGAAAGACATGAAACACACAGACGAAGAAACAATCAGTAAGGTACACGCGGAGTTCAACTCGCTACGCAACATCGGAGCGGTGGTGAAGAGTTTCGCCGGCGTGATCCCGAGCAAGACAGTCAAGGACCTGCTCCGCTCTCGACGACATGAGCAGATCATCGTCCGCTCGAGACAGCAGAAGTTCGACGACGCCAGTATCATCAACGCGGTCACAGCAGCAGAAACCGCAAGAGTCACGACAGCCGCGGGTTACCGCGAATGGCGAACCGCGTCGGGCGAAGACACGCCGTCACTCGCTCTCATCATACGTCGCTTCGGTTCGTGGAACGCCGCTCGAGAAGAAGCGGGTTACGCCACAAAGAAGCGATTCGCGCGTGGAGACCTCAAGCAGTGGTCAGATGAGTCGATGCGGTCGTCGTTCACAGACTTCATCAGATGCGCGTACAGCAACTACGAGACGCCTACGCCGGCAGCGTACGATTCGTGGTCGCGGGAGCGTGCGGATGTCCCTCTGCTCTCGACGATTCGCGCGCGGCTGTCGACGCAACGCAAGTCGTGGGCTGACCTCGTCCGTGAGTGCGAACCGTTCTAAAGAAGTTATAATGTACTCATGAACATGTACAACGAACTCACACAGAGAGGAAGATAGCGATGGGAATGATGTTCAACAACCGAGCGATCGTGGACTGCCCGTACAGCTGCTGCTCTTCGCTTCGCTCCAAGGGACGACGCAAGCGGAAGAATAACTACCACCGCATGCTTCGCTCCATCGAGAAGCGTCAGTGGCAGGCAGACATCTACGACTGACGTCCTGCGCCGCAGAACTAAAGAAGTTATAATGTACTTACAAGCGAAGGAAGGACACAACGATGAAGATTCAGTCAAACGAGGCAGTCGAGGCGCTGATGAAGATCGCAGAAGCGTTGAGCGTGGCTGCGGACAAGGATCCTTACGGATTCAACATGGAAGATTACCGTGCGGTCGTCGCAGGCGTTCTCGAGACTCTCGAGGACGACGAGGTGAAGGCTGAAGTCCTCCACCAAGTCGACTTCTAAAGAAAGTATAATGAACTTACCAACAACGAAGGGACAAACATGCACACCGAAACTTACTACCGAGTCCGCACGGCAGTGCGATTCGTCTTCTGGTCAGCGGCGCTGTTTCTCGCGACGCTCGGCGTGATCGCTCTCCAGGACGTCGTCGCTGCGCTCGAGGACGACCGCGAGGACTGCAACATCGTCCTCAACCGCGACTTCACGTGGGATTCAGCCACGGGAGAGATCGTCAACGTCTACTCGTGTTCTGCGCCGACGAACGTCACGCTTCTCGAGGACGGAACCTGGCAGTGGGCTGAATAACGCGGTGCGGTCGATAATCGTCTCCTGAGAGAGCGATCGACCAACCAACGTTCTAAAGATGTTATAATGATCTTACCAATACGAAAGGAAACACGATGAGCGGATACAACATGCCCCCTGGAGTCTACGAGAGCGACATCCCTGGGTGGAACGACATCACACACACCTGGGAAGACTGCTGCACTCACTGCGACGGTCCGAACGAGATCGAGGCAGACGTCGACTCGCGGTACGGCGGTGAGGTCGAGTGGACCTGCGAACACTGCGGTAAGGAGTTCACCGCATCGATCGACTTCGAACGCGAGGACTGGAGGGACTGACTCCAGTTCTAAAGAAGTTATAATGATCTTACCACAACGAAGGGAAACAACATGAAAGCGACGATGAGTGACTTCGACCTCCTTCCTTCGAGCGATCTGCTCGCGGACGAGAACAAGGTGAAGTTGTACCACTACTGGAACGCGCTGCGATACGAGATCATCCAGCACTTCACCGAGACCAACGAGATGATTCCGTACAATACGGTGAGCAGTCGTCTTGCCTTCGAGTTCTCCATTGACCCCGAACGTCTTGCGGAACTCTGGTCACAGGGAGCGGACATCGTCGAGGGACCGATCGATCTCGATGCGGATGTCGACGAAGAGGTCGACGAAGACCTGGTCAACGACTTCATCGCGTTCGTGAAGGAGCGGGTCGAAGAGCGAGCGGTCGAGGACGATCTGTTCCGTTCGATCGTGAACGAAAACTGAGATCTAAAGAAGTTATAATGATCTTACCAGCGACGAAAGGAAAACAAAATGTTCCCGACAACCCACAACAACCGTCCCGCAACGATCTGGGTCACAGAGGATTCGGTGTACGCGGTCTACGAGGACAACAACGACGTCTTCTACTACACGGGTCTCGATGACGACTCGGTCGACCTCGCGGAGGAACTGACCGCGGAGTTCGGCGTCGAGATGGCGCAGGAAGTTCTCGCCGAGGTGGGGGTCATCTGACCCCCTCCTTCGGGGATGATCTAAAGAAGTTATAATGACATCATGGAAACGACACGAGACGTAACGATAACGATTCACACGACGACCGAAGAACCGTATTGGACGATCACCGATACGCGGACCGGAAAGTACATCCACGAATACATCGCCGGATGGTACGGAGACATTCCCGGTGAGGTGTGCGAAGAGACGACCTGGTCGAACCTTCGCAATCACTGCGCCAAGAAAGGTTGGTTGGTGACTGAGGTGTGGTCGTAATCTAAAGAAGTTATAATGTACTCATGGAAACGACGAACAACAACACCGAAAACCACGACCACATCTTCACGAACGACGACGACTGCCGACGCTGCGTCGACTGCGGGCGACGAGAGGGCGATCAACGATGATCGCTCTCGAGATCGGTGAAACGATCACCGTGAAGATCAACGGTCAGACAGCGTCGAAGCGGACGCGGAACCGAGTGAAAGAGAACGGTCCGACGTTCATCGTGACGAAGATCGACTCGGTGTCGTTGTTCCCGCACATCGGTCAACACGTCAACGCTGTTCTCGTGAGTTCAACCACGACCAATTGGACTGGATGGTTCCCCGCGGAGGAGATCGTCGTCTCGAGGACTGCCGCATGAAGATCGACGATCAATACAACTTCGTCTTCGCCGCGGTCTATGGTGACGATCTCGATCACGCCGACCACGTCGTGAAGATTCAGATCGTCGCGAACAGCGTCGGGTCAGCGCGCGTCGACGCAAACACGTTCGCTGAACTCAACCTAGAACGCGGTTGGACAGAGATCGTGTTCATCGGTGACGTCCCCGTGTCCGAACCATTCTAAAGATGTTATAATGATCTCATGGAAACGATCAACTGCACCGACTGCTACGCGCCCACTCCCGTCAACGAAACGATCGCGCTCGACGACGAACGAACGATCTGCTGCGACTGCGCCGCCGATCGCTACGACGCGCTCGTCACCGCCGACTGACGCTCGCTCACTCGAGCGGCGAAGTCTAAAGAAAGTACAATCATCTCATAACGAAAGGACAGAAACATGACCACTCACATCACATATGCGGTGCGGTATCGCCGCCACGACGATCGTCATACGGTCGGAGGGCCGGTGTCGTTCTACACCAACAACGAGGCGAAGGCGTACCGCGTCGCGGCAGACCTTCGTAACGATCGCTCGATCGAACCCGACTCTGTCGAGGTCGTCGAGATCGAGGGACACTTCACTGAAGTCTAAAGAAGTTATAATGACTTCATGACAAAGATCAAGAACAAGTGGAACGAACTCGAGCGGCAGGCGTTCGCCGACGGTAACCGGCTTCGCGCACAGCGGATCCCGAACAAAAAGCGTCTCGCCGACAAGCGCGCCTGTCGCGGTCGAGTGGGCGGCTGATCCGCTCATCTAAAGAAAGTACAATGAACCCATGAGCGAATACATCCACGAAGCAAAAGCGGACGACGTGCTTGCGGACATCGAGGAAGAGATCGCCTGGGCTCTCGAGGAGAACCCAGAGCTGTCTCGAGGCGACATCGTCAAGGACATTGCCGAGGCGATACTGCGCGACATCCCACAACGCGGATTGAAGTCACAGATCCGACGCCGACTAGGTATCTAAAGAAAGTATAATGATAACATGACCAACGAAAACATCACATACGAGAAGTTTCTGCGTACGGTCCCAGAGATCGCGCGCTACCACGAGTGGCGGTACGGACAGGCGCTGTTCAACGTACTCTCCAAGGTACGCCCACAGCTCGCAGAAGAGATTCGCGGCGGTCAACTCGACCCGTTCTACCGCGATCGCGACGGAGTTGTGCCGGAACTTTGGTCATTCCTCGAGAGCCAGTGGGATCTCGAGTATGCGGGCTAGACGCCTGCTTCGCCTCGCCGGCGGATACGCACTCGACGCCGTGTGCCGTGCCACTGGTCATCGGTGGTGCCACACGATCGGCGCTCGGTCGTGGCATCTACTGAACGACTAAAGACTGTGCAATAACTACTACGCAAGGAAACAATGGAAACACAATACGGACTCAGCTACGCCGGCAGTTTTGTCGCGCTCGACGCGGCGATGGCAGACGATCTTTCGGTCGTCAATTCAGCGCGCGTGTCGTTCGGGAAGCGACGTGACTTCATCAACGAGGCTGACAAGGGTCTTATCAATTTCTTGATGCGGGAACGCCACGGGACGCCGTTCGAACACAACTCGTTTCGCTTTCACGTTCGCTGCCCGATCTTCGTCGCTCGCGAGTGGTTTCGTCATCGAATCGGATCGTTCAACGAGTTCTCCGGTCGCTACTCCGAGATGCCGGCTGAAGCGTATCTGCCGCCCGAGAGTAACTGGCGCACGCAGACTGGAAAACCCGGCGCGTACACCTTCGAGGCCGTCGATGCTTCTACCGCGGCTGACGCACAGGAGATCCTCGCGGAGGCGTATGACGCGGCGTTCACGGCGTACGCCAAACTCGTGGAGATGGGAATCGCCAAGGAACTTGCTCGACTAGCGGTCCCGGTCGGAACGTACACCGAGTTCTACTGGACCGTGAACGCACGGGCGTTGATGAACTTTTTGTCGTTGCGGACGCACGAAGCGGCGCAGCGTGAGATCCGTGATCTGGCGCTCGAGGTCGAGAAGTCGTTCGCCGAGAAGATGCCGATCACATACGCAGCGTGGATCGCCAACGGGAAGGTTGCTCCGTAGTTCTAAAGAAGTTATAATGAACTCATGGAAACCAAACTGACCACAAAAAACATCATCCGCGCCGGCAAGCGACTCAGGGCGCTCAACAAGCAGCGCCGCTCCGGCCGCATCTCCGGACCGCGGTTCATCAAGGGCGTCATCGCCGTCGGCCGCGAGTTCTCGAACTCGAGCTACTGACGGCAAACGCCGGCTCGGCCTCACGGCCGGGTCGGCGCAACCTCAGCGGCTACGAACTAAAGAAAGTACAATGACAACATGGAAATGACGCAGTACAACAGAGTCCAGACAACAGCAACGTCGCCTCGTGGTCGAAAGTACACGGTGTCGATCGTGTCGAACGGTCGCCTCAACGAGATCGCGCTTCTCGACGACAACGATGAGTTCGTCCGGTTCGACCCGGAGGTCGACGAGGATGTCGTCTACTTCTCGTCGTTCGAGCATCTCTCGCGGTTGATGACGCTCATCCGCGAGAAGATCATCGACCTCGACGTCGGCTGGTCTGCGGCGTTGCAGCAGAGCATGGATCTGCATCCGGCGGGCAAACTAAAGATCGTAAAATAACAACAGAGGAAACGACGAAAGGAAACACAATGCAACTACAACGAACAAAGGGCGACTGCATCGCGGTCGAGGTGATCATGAACAACGTGCGGATCTGGCTGGCGTCGCCCACCGGAGACTCGAGTGACTCGCACGTCGTCGACATTCCGTGCGTGACCCATTCGCAGGCGATCGAGATCGCCGGCAGATGGCGTACGGTCTGGGGAATCGATGTCTCCTGACGAGCACGACGAATACTTTGTAGTCAACTTCAGTGACATGGTCATAGTGTACGCTGGCACCGCGCAAGACTGCCAGCAGTTCATCGACGAGTCGTACGACAGTTTGGCGATACTTGATGCTGAAGACGTACTGCGCTACGGGGAGGATCTGAGAGATTGTATAGTGTAGACATGGATACGGATCAACTTTCGCTTCAGGAATCATCCGCGGTCATCGAAGCGATGCGCATCATCGATGAGGCCCTCGATCAGACGTCGAACCGATCGATCGTGTCGGCGAGTGAGATGGCGGACTTCTTTCTCGACCTGCGGTCGCTTCTCAACCCGCTCGTCCAAGAATCAACTACCAACGAGATCTAAAGCAGGTATAATTACAACATGAGCAAGACACACGACAGAAAATGCCAGCGCTGCGGGAAGAACGCCATCATCGGGACAACCGGGACCTGGCGCGACAACTACTGCGCTCGTCACATCATCGAGACGAATCTTGCGGCCGCCCGGCTTGCGGGTGGCGCCTCAGAAGGCAAGGAGTAGAAATGAAGACCTACGTCGTCGAGATGAAGCCGATGGGATCGTCCACGGCAGAAGACATCGCCGAAACTCTGCCCACGGACATGAAGTGGGAAATCGGAGAAAAGACCGGAGAATACGATGTCATTCGTGTTACGGTCGACAGCGATCAGGAAGAGAAGTTTGCGAACTGGCTCGGTGTAGAAACCGATCAGCTCGTGCAGTACGAACAACGATAGGAGAGAAAATGCGTTTTGACATAGAAATAACGAACTCAGTTGCGGCGATCGCCTGGGCGATTGTAGTGTTCCTCCTCGGTGGAATGAAGATTACAAACAAACGCGGTCGCTAAGACCGAGTTCACACTAATAGATTATTTAGTTGAGTCTACGGCTGCACTTAGCAGAAAGCGGATGCAACTCAATTTAGGTTGATCAAAAACGCTGTAGGTCCAATGTGTACGGAGTTCGTCTCGCGGTACAGGTTAGCGGTAGTCGTCACCGTTGTAACGAGTCTGGCCCGGACTCAGAAGGCGATAAGGGCAACTAACAAAGACAAAGGACGAAAATGAAACACGAAAGAACTAATCATGATGGTAGAACACATCAAGAACGCCGTAGACGCCGGGTATCTAGACAGACACCTAGCGACGATTGAACTAGCGGCAAGACATCGCCTTGAGGCCACGCGGAGGAGCAGGACTGCCCGAGACTTCAACGTCGGGGACAGAGTACGGTTCAACGAACTCTGCGAAGATCAACATCTTTACGGGACGTTCGCTACCGTCGTCGCCGTCGGTGGAGTAAAGGTCTGGGTAGAACTCGACAGACCAGTCGGAAAGCACTACGAAGTCGTCGACGGAATCGCGTATCGAAGCACTATCATGACGCGGCCAACGGCAGTTGACCTAGTAATGTAGCTCCAATGACAACGATCGTCGCGGCGCAGGGAGAAAACTGGGCAGTGGTCGGATACGACTCACTGGTCTCGGATGAAAGTGGTAGATCATTTACGTTAGGACGCGGATCGTCGAAGGTCGTGAAGAACGGTCAGTATCTTCTTGGCGCAGCCGGCGATGTTCGAGCGATCAACATTCTGGCTCACGTGTTCACACCTCCCAAGCCAAACGAACTCACCGGAACGCGGTTGGACAAGTTCGTCACGAGCAAGTTCGTGCCGGCGCTTCGTGCGTGCTTTGAAGATCAAGGCTACGCGCCTCGTGACACGAAGGATCAAGGTGCGCAACACGGTTCGGTGGTACTCGTTGTAGTCAACGGTACGATCTACGAGATCGACGAGGACTACTCGTGGGTTCGCGGTAGCTCTGGAGTATACGCGGTTGGCACCGGCGGTGACGTTGCTCTTGGAGCGATGTACGCGATGACCAACGAACAAAGCTTCGACGAGATCGGTCTCGACAGAACGAAGAAGATAGTCAAGGACTGTCTAGCCATTGCGGTGAAGCTAGACAATCAGTCGGGTGGTCCGCTTCACGTGACTCACCAAGTATCACCATAGACATAAGCGGAGGGGAAATGACGAACACGGAATGGATGAACGACGGAGCCTGCAAGGGGAATCAGGAGATGTTTTTCGATGAAACTCACCTGAAGGTAGTGCGGGAAGCGCGAATGATCTGCGCGTCATGCGCCGTCAAGTTTCAGTGCCTTGATCACGCGATCGCCAACAGGGAGGTTGGGGTCTGGGCAGGTACGACGACCAACGAACGCGCGAAGATGATACGGAAAGCCAAGAAAGAATCTGCAAAACTGCAAACTAGCCCCGTGTCTCTGTAGTATTGTACACGAGCATGGCTGAGGAAGAAGTCGAAGAAACAGAGCAAGAGGACGAGAAAGCGCCGAAGTACCCCGTCGAAAAGTGGCGGTGTCCGAACTGCGGAATGAGCGTCACGACATACGTCCCGTTGAACGGCCCACCGATCTGCGGTAATCCAACAAAGCACACCACGAAGAGAATCGCGATGGAGTTGGTGAAGTGAAGATCATCTACACTTCGTTCATCCTCGGTGTTGCCGCTGTAGTGATGGGCGCGTACCTTGCGTACACGGTCTACAAAGAAATCGACTCCGAGCCAGAACTTCAGCCGCTTTTGGGTGTCGTTCGTGCGCAGCAGGGTTTTCCGAGAGTTTTGAGGTAGAGCAGTACTTTTTGATCTAAACAATGTATAGTGATAGTAGAGATGAATACGGACACGACGAACATCAACAGATCTCTCATAGAAGAGGCGGCTGACCTGCTCGACAGGGCAAGAACTGCCGTAAAGAACGCGGAACAACCAACCGCGGAAGCAAATACAAATACAGACAACAGGAGAACAAAGATGGAATCCACGACGACACTTTCCGCCCAGCGAGCGGGCGAGCTGTACGCGGCTGGTCAGACAGTTGACCAGGTCGCCAAGAGCAACGGCGTTACCTACGCCCAGGCCAAGAAGCTCATCATCGCCAGCGGCACACCGATTCGCGACGCTTCGAGCCGGCTGAAGGGCCGCACTCGCAAGAGCGCCTGATATGCCATCGCGGTTCTCGCGTCTGCGGGACCTCGTGTGGACAGCAATCGCGGCAGTAGTCATGGGCGGATTGTCCGTGACTACTGCTGTCTTTGGCGCCAGCTCACAGGTTTCGCTCAGTCTGGGTGTTCTCGGTGTTATCTTCGCGGTCTTGACGCCTAGATAACACCGCGGCACTGTTGATACCATTAGTACACCAGGAGGAATCATGGAACCAGAGATTTACAAGGTCACGTCGTTCGACGCCGATGGTCGATCGATCGTCGCCTACGTCATGCCGGCTATGCGGAGGTTAGTTTCCAGAAGCATGGCGGAGGAACACGGCAACGTCGAGGTTGAGCCGATGATGCTCGCGGACGTCCCAGAGGGAGTTCTGCCAGCCGCTGAGCAGGAGTGATGCGGTTTCTAAAGTTTGTATAATGAATGCATAGGCGCCAACAACGGCGTCAATGAGTGCAATAGGGGGCACACGATAGACATAACGACAGAGGAGATAACGACATGTGGATTTTTACTCAGGACGGTTTCGTCAGTGCCGTAGACAACGGCATGGTGCCCGGCAAGCTTGCGGTTCGCGCCCGGGACAAGGAGTCGCTCGCGCTTCTCGCCGAACTGACCGGCGCCGAGATTCAGGAGTTCGAAGGCACGGACTACGAGTACCGTGTTCACGTCACCCGTGAGGAACTGACCCAGTGGATGACCATGAACATTGAGACGCTCGACTACTCAAACTTCAAGAACCGAGTCTGGTCGTCTCGCGGAGAGGTGTTTCACGACGCCTGTTCTGAAGTCTGGGGTGTGATGCTCCAGGTATCTGACAAGCGTGACTACAAGAAGAGGGTTCCGATCTTTGGCAAGTGAAAAGCACGAGTGCATCGACTGCGGGATGAAGTTCAAGCGTCTTACGGACAAGCTCATCCACTGGTCGAGTCAACATGACCGCGGTTATCGCGAGCGTCACGAACGTCGCCTGCGTAACGTGTCATGTTGGCGGTGTGCTACAGAGATGCCTGTAAGCGAGGATGGGCAGTTCCGCTGCGAATGCGGTTTTGTCCTCCCGCCGAAGGCGCAGTTTGTTGAACCGAGTGAGGAAATACGTGAACAGCAGTGACAAAGGCGGTATGTGGTTCGTCGGACGAAACCGTGCGGCAGGATCATCGACAGTCTACTGGGGTCCGTTCGCTTCTCTACAGGCGATCGAAGAGTGGATCGAGCGAAAGCAGATCCGCTTCGGAGTGTTCATCACGCAGATGAACGACCCAGAAAGCAGCGAGGAGGATTGGTGGTTGTAATGAGAAATAGACCGAAGACTTCGACGTTTTGGGTGCGGACGTTTGACGCGGCGAAGATGAGTGGGATGTGGACGGTTGTCCCTCGTCGATACACGAAGAGGACAGCACAGTCGCTGGCCTGTGACATTCGATCGTCGCATCGGCGTAAGAAGCCCATCGGCATCGCTGGTCTCTGCGCCGACGATCACTGGGACGCGGTGTGGGAAGCACCGGCAAACCCAGGTGAAGACTCGTGGAACTACACGGTAGCGATCAAGTACAGAGGCAAGAGAAAGACAAACAAATGGCGAAACTGACTTCTGTAGCGGACGTCGCTAGGAAGGTTCGTAGCGGTGGCGGATCGCACACCGCCCTTGAAATACTCAAGGTCATGCGGAGGCCGATGAGTCTCGATGAACTGACCCACGTCAGTCCGAAACTTCTTTCGACAGCGAACCGCAAGTCGTACCTTGAACATCTGCGGAAACATGGAATGGTGACCGTCGACGCGGCTGGAAAGTACTCGATCACGACGCTTGGAATAGACGTCATCTACAAGATACCATTGCGGGATGAAAAGCGAAGATACGGAACAGCTCACGACGACGACTGACTCCTCGTCTTGGTTTTTTCGCTATCAAGACGCGTCGAACGTCAGCGTGTGTGGTCCGACCAACGACGCCGCCGTCTGCTCCTGCGGTTGCTCAGGTTCAGACGAATGGTGCGGGCGCACTCAGTGTCTGATGACCCACTGGTCAGAGTCAGTGGTCATGCGACCCATCTCCTAGACACCGTGTATTATTACCGTCATGGGAAAGAGCATGATGGAACACCTCGCGATGCTGTCGGAGGTTGAACGTGATGCGGTTCTCCGCGACGTCGACATGGAACAACTCGTCTGGGACTGGAAGGCGTGGGCACGACCAGAGCAGATGCCCCCACCGGGGAACGACTGGTCGATCTGGCTATACATGGCGGGAAGAGGTGCGGGAAAGACTAGATCAGCAGCCGAGTGGGTTCGCGAGAAGGCGAAGGACACTTCACAGGGGCAACTGCGGTTCGCCCTAGTCGCCCGTACAGCCGCGGACGTCCGTGACGTCATCGTCGAGGGCGAGTCAGGCATCATCAGCGTTTCGCCGCCGTCTGAACGACCACTCTACGAACCGTCAAAGAGAAGACTGACCTGGCCGAACGGCAATACGGCAACGTGCTTCACCGCCGATGAACCAGACGGTCTACGCGGTCCTCAGTTTCACTACGCTTGGGCAGACGAGGTTGCGGCGTGGAGGCAGTCGCCTGACGCCGCGGGAATGACGTCGTGGGACAACCTTCGCGTTGCCTGCCGTCTTGGAAACGCTCCGCAGATCATCGCGACCACGACACCCAAGCGGGTCCCCATGCTATACGCGCTGCTCAGTGAGGCGAAGACCGGCCGTGTCGTCGTGTCACGCGGTTCAACACTTGACAATGCGGGCAACCTCTCGTCGACCTATCTTGAGGCGATCACTGGCGTGTACGCTGGGACGCGGTTGGCGTCGCAGGAATTGTACGGTGAGATGCTCGAGGACGCTGAAGGCGCGCTGTGGAACGAAGAACTCATCGCCAGAAGCCGTGAAACCGGATTCCCTCACGGCGCGCCACTTAGGGTCGTCGGAGTTGACCCATCAGTAGCAGAGAACCCTCGCGACGAGTGCGGTATCGTCGTCTGCGCTTCGACAGGCGACCGCGACCTATACAAACGTCACTCCTGGGTTCTCGAGGACGCGACCGTACATGGTTCGCCTGAAGTTTGGGCCAACGCCGTAGTGTCGATGGCGCGGAAGTATTCGTGCCCTGTCGTTGCTGAAGTCAACCAAGGCGGCGCGCTCGTGCGCAACGCGATCAACGCCATCGACCCGTCGGTCAAGGTCCTTGAGGTTCACTCGAAGCATGGCAAGGCCTTGCGGGCTGAACCCATCACGCTCGCCTACGAACAGAACCGAGTCCATCACCTCAACTACCTACCAGACCTCGAGTCACAGATGATCTCGTGGATCCCGGGCGAGGGTAAGTCGCCCGACCGTGTAGACGCCCTTGTTCACGCGCTGACCGCACTGCTGATCAAACCACCGCCGGGATTTGTCGGCGGGCAGATCACTGCGCGGTCGATGGGGTCACGCAAGTTGCCTCCGTTCCGCGGTGGCAATGGTGGCAATGGTCGCGGTGGTGGTAAGATCTTCTCGCCCCGTTGAATCAACCAACAGAACAGGATAGCCCAATGAATACCGAACACACCGAACACGAGCCCGAGGCAGTTGCAGATGTGGTACCTGAGACAGCTCCAGTTGCGGTCGAACCAGCACCACCAGTGGAACAGCCTACCGCGCCGTCGAAGGCTAAGAAAGCCGGCCGTGCACCGTCGCCACTAGGTGCGGTGGTCAGTGGCAACGAACGCGACAACGTTTCGTTGGCAGCCTGCGTCGTCAAGAACATGTTCGCCCGCAAGTCACTGTCCGTCCACCACCTTCAGCGACGCCTCGCCGAACTCGGATACCACGACGCCGCGTCCGACAAGGACGGCTGGTACGGCGACCTGACAGTTATTGCGGTCACTGCATTTCAGGCCGCCGAAGGACTTGAGGCTACAGGCCTCGTCGACATGGCTACACTCGAGGCCCTGTTCCACGACGACGCCAACGTGACCGTCACCGCCTGACCCTTAGCGGGTGGCCCCTAGCAGGGCCACCCGCTGGTCGCCATCGTCACCGACCGCGACGATCCTTTGCCGCCTCGATCATTTCCTTGGCCGAAAACCGGCGACCAGCAACCGTCACCTCGACGTCGGTCCCGACCCGCTTGACCTCGACGTGCTCAGCCGCCTTCTTCGCCGCTGCCTTCGCGACCTTTCGAGCTGTCTTGCTCTTGGCCACCTTGACTGCCAGTCCGATCATTGTTCTGTCCTTTCGTCCTTGCCAGCCACCGTGGCTGACAGATTCATTATAACATCAACGATGTCAGAATGTACAGCCTTTCTTCATTATTTCACAAACTTCCTTCTGATCAGGGGGAATGCGCCCAGGCGCGGTGGACCACACGACCCTAGGCGCGGTGAGCCACGACGCTCTGGCCACCTGACCACGATCCTGCCATGGCCACCCTGCCTACCATGCCAGGGCCACCCCGGACCACACCCTGGCCTTGGCCCTGGCCTCCATGGCCCGACTGCCATGGCCATGGCCGTTGCCTGCCTGTGGTTCATGCGGGCAGGCCTCCACAGCCTCCACGCCCTGGCCTGGCCCTGGCCCTGCCTACCTGCCATGGCCCTGGCCCGCCTTGGCCATTGCCCTGCCCGACCATGGCCGCCCACTGCCATGGCCATGCCCGACCGTGGCCGCCTGGCCTGCCCGCCCACTACCGTGGTCAATGGCCGCCTCGATCATGCGGGCAGGCCTCTGTGACCGCCTGCCTGCCTGCCTGCCTGCCTGCCTGCCATGGCCTTGCCCTACCATGGCCTTGCCCTACCATGGCCATAGCCCACCATGGCCATGCCTGTGCACCTGCCTTCCTGCCTGCCTGCCTGACAGCCCTGCCTGACAGCCCTGCCTGCCCATACAGGCAGGCCCCGACCGACCGACCGACACTGGCCGCCGCCTACCTGCCTGCCCTGCCTGCCCTGCCTGCCCTGCCTGCCCTGCCTGCCTGCCCTGCCACCCGCGCAGGCCTTGGCAGGTCGGCCCTGCCCTCGCAC
>Ga0209358_10000152_pt1 | contig 63422 bp, 49 predicted proteins | sample LauGreFa1BDMLBSN_2_FD_187574 | JGI IMG/M metagenome (GOLD analysis project Ga0209358, IMG submission 187574) | Freshwater lake microbial communities from Lake Michigan, USA - Fa13.BD.MLB.SN (SPAdes) (version 2) | ecosystem: Environmental > Aquatic > Freshwater > Lake | place: Lake Michigan, USA... | reverse complement strand
AGTCATGCTGCACAAATTTCAGAAGATAAAAGATGGAAAATTGTAATGTATGTTCAAACATTACAAGGTAAATCTCCAGAATCTTTAGGAATTGTTACTGCTAAACCTGAAGTATCAACTGATTCAACTCAGGTTACTGTTCAACCTGCAGAATCAAGTAATAAAAATTAGTATTTATTTAGATAAACGGCATAGAAATGGACTACGTTTTTTCAAGCAAAACAAAAAAAGTAACCTTAATCACTGCGGGTGTTGGTTTATTATTATTTTTAATTGGTGCTTTAACCGATAATAGTGCTTATGCTACTTTAGTAGATGAGCACGGTCATAATTATGGCTTTGGTCAAAGGTTATGGTCTAATTTATTGATAAATGGATTTTTCTTTTTTTCAATATCTCTTTCTATGCTATTTTTCTTAGCGTTACAATACGCTTCTGAAGCTAGCTGGTCAATAGTTTTTAAAAGAGTTTTTGAAGCTATTATATCTGTTTTACCATGGATGGCATTAGTTGTTGTGGTAGTTTTAGCAGCTGGTCAATTACATTTACACCATATTTATCATTGGATGAGCTACAAAGTAGGTGGTGGAGATCACTTATTAGACCACAAAGCACCGTTTTTTGCTCCTGCTTTTTTCTGGGGTAGAACAATATTTTTCGTTGGTTCATTTATTGCTTTTGCTGCTTACTTTAGAAAGAAATCTATAGAGGAAGATCAAGAAGGTGGTACTCGTATTCATTTTAAAAGTATAACTATGGCAGCTATATTTTTAGTTATTTTTGGTTACGGTTCATCTGTATTATCATGGGACTGGTTAATGTCAATTGATACACACTGGTTTTCTACATTATTTGGTTGGTATGTTTTCGCTGGGATGTGGTTAAGTGGAATTGTTTTCGCTTTGTTGTTAATTATTCATTTAAGATCTAAAGGTTTATTGGATATCGTTACTAAGGGTCATATGCATGATATGGGTAAATGGATGTTTGCATTAAGTTTCTTATGGACATATTTATTCTTTTCTCAATTTTTATTGATTTGGTATGCTAATATACCTGAAGAAGTTACATATTATATTGCCCGAATACAAGATTATGCTCCTTTATGGTTTACAATGTTGATTATTAATTTTGCTTTACCAATGTTAGCTTTAATGGATGCTGACGCTAAGAAAAATCAAGTAATTGTTGTTATCGTTGGTGTTATTATTTTCTTCTTCCATTGGGTTGATGTTTTCACTATGGTATCTCCTGGATCTATGAAAATAGAAGCAAAAATTGGTTTAATTGAAATTGGAATGTTTTTACTTTTCTTAGGTGTATTTATCTTCATGGTTTTAAAATCATTGGCTTCTCGTCCTTTGGTTGTTAAAAATCATCCATACATTGAAGAAAGTAAGCATATTCATGGTCATTAATAAATAGATTACACAGAAATTAAAACTATAACAAATGGAATTATTGATTCTTTTTACGGTATTGTTGGTAATAATTGCCATAGCTAAAATTTTAAAAGCTAAGGAATTAATTGATAAATTTAAGGATGCTGATTCGGATCCTGTTACTCCGGCAGAAATTAAAACTAGTGCAACTGGAATGTTGATATTTGGTATAGTATTTTTTGCATTGGTAGTAGTTACTATGTTTTCATGGAATAAATATTTGTTACCATCTAGTTCTTCTGAACATGGTTTAGAGATAGATTTGTTAATGAAAACAACTTTAGTAATTATATTAATTGTATTTTTCTTAACTCACGCTTTATTATTTTGGTTTGTTTTTAAATATTATTTTCGTTCAGGTAAAAAAGCATTTTGGTATCCTCATAACAATAGAATTGAATTAGCTTGGACAATCATTCCTGCTTTTGTTTTAATATTATTAATTTCTTACGGTATGACTACGTGGTCTAATATTATGAATCCCGTAAAGAAAAAAGATGCGGTTGTTTTAGAATTTTTATCTGAACAATTTGTTTGGACATCTAGGTATGCAGGAAAAGACAATCAATTAGGTTATGCTAGTTTTGCGTTATATGGTAAAAATAAAGTTGGTGTTGCTACTCCTTATGCAATGGAAGATAGATTAAAAGAAACTAGAGAATCTATTGAAGTATTAGTTAAAGATAGTGCTGAATTTGAAAAGTTAGTAGCAAATGGTTGGAATAGAACTAAAAATTTAGATGATACAAAAACATCTTTAAAAAACTTTAGAGCTAACGAAAGAAGATTAAATGCTATGATTGCTGAATATAAATCTAATCCAGCAATTTTTAAAGCTGGTGAGGATGATAAAGTTATTAACTCTGATTCTATATTAATACCAAAAGGTCGTCAGGTTATACTAAAATTAAGATCTAAAGACGTTATTCATTCGGCTTATTTACCTCATTTTAGAGCTCAAATGAATACGGTTCCAGGTTTAACTACTGAGTTTGTATTTACTCCTAAATACACTTCAGAGGAAATGTATGAAGTTGCTGCTTCAGAAGGTAAAAAGTTTACAGGTTATATTTTATACTGTAATAAAATTTGTGGAGCTTCTCATTACAACATGAAGTTAAAAATTAATGTTGTTGAAGATGAAGTATACAAATCATGGTTAGCTCAACAACAAGATTTTGTTGAAGCTTATAAATAAATTAGTTTAAAGTTTAATAATTTCAATTTATAAAGTTATGGCTGGAGGTCACGAACATCACAAACACGAACACCACGAGACATTCATATCAAAGTATATTTTTAGCTTTGATCATAAAATGATTGCTAAACAATACTTAATTACTGCTATTATTATGGCAGTATTCGGTATGGGTATGTCGGTTTTATTTAGATTACAGTTAGCTTGGCCTGGTGAAAAAATGGCTATCTTGAATTTTTTCTTAGGTGATAAATGGGCACCTGAAGGTGTTTTAGATCCAAATATGTATTTGGCTTTGGTAACTATACACGGAACTATAATAGTTTTCTTTGTATTAACTGGTGGATTAAGTGGAACTTTTTCTAACTTGTTAATTCCATATCAAATAGGTGCTAGAGATATGGCTAGTGGATTCATGAATATGTTATCTTACTGGTTATTCTTTATTTCTAGTGTTATAATGATTTATTCATGTTTTATTGAAAGTGGTCCTGCATCAGGTGGTTGGACTGTTTATCCTCCATTAAGTGCATTACCTCAAGCAATGCCTGGTTCTGGTTTAGGAATGACATTGTGGTTAGTATCAATGACTTTATTTATTGCATCTTCACTAATGGGTTCTTTAAATTATATTGTTACTGTAATTAATTTGAGAACAAAAGGTATGACAATGACAAGATTACCCCTAACTATTTGGTGTTTCTTTATTACTGCAATCTTAGGTGTTTTATCATTCCCTGTTTTATTGTCAGCAGCATTGTTATTGTTGTTTGATAGAAGTTTAGGTACATCATTTTATTTAGATAGTATTTTTGTTGCTGGTCAGCCTTTAGAAGCTACTGGTGGTAGTCCGATTTTATACGAGCATTTATTTTGGTTCTTAGGTCACCCTGAGGTATATATTATCTTATTACCTGCATTAGGATTAGTATCTGAGGTAATTACTACTAATAGTAGAAAACCAATTTTTGGATATAGAGCCATGATTGTATCCGTAATTGCAATTGCATTCTTATCGTTTATAGTTTGGGGTCACCATATGTTTATTACTGGTATGAGTCCGTTTTTAGGAACTGTTTTTACCTTTACAACTTTATTGATTGCAATTCCGTCAGCAGTTAAAGTATTTAATTATTTAGCGACGATTTGGAAAGGAAACTTAAGATTAACTCCAGCTATGTTGTTTGCTTTAGGAATGGTTTCCTTATTTATTTCAGGAGGTTTAACGGGAATTGTTTTAGGAGATTCTGCTTTAGATATTAATGTACACGATACTTACTTTGTTGTTGGTCACTTCCATATCGTAATGGGTGCAGGTGCTATTTTTGGTATGTTTGCTGGTGTTTACCACTGGTTCCCTAGAATGTATGGTAAATTAATGATTTCAAAATTAGGATATTTACACTTTTGGATTACATTTATTGGAGTATATGGAGTGTTTTACCCTATGCACTTTTTAGGTTTGGCTGGTGTTCCTCGTAGATATTACACTAATATGGAGTTTGAAATGTTCCAAGATATTCAATTTATTAATCCAATTATAACTGTATTTGCTATTTTATCCGCAATTGGACAATTTATTTTTATCTTTAATTTCTTTTATAGTATTATAAAAGGAAGAGTTACTAATAACAATCCTTGGAAAGCTAACACATTAGAGTGGACTGCTCCAGTGGAAAGAATTCACGGTAATTGGCCAGGTGCTTTACCAGTAGTGCATAGATGGCCTTATGATTACAGTAAGCCTGGATATGAAGAAGACTTTGTGCCTCAAAATGTCCCTTTAAAAGAGGATGAATTAGATGGACATTAATTTTATAATAGAAAGCCGCTAAATGCGGCTTTTTTTAATTATATTTATTTTCCTTGAATTATTATGAGAGTAATCTTTACTGTTTTATTGTGTTTTATATTTATTTTATCTGTTAATGCACAAAAAAGAAAATTACAGTTTTTAAAAAAAGATACAGTTTCTAAATCTGAAGGTTTTTTTTTATTTCCTTTATTATATTACACACCTGATACTAGGTTTGCTGCTGGTTTGGTTGGTGTTTATTATTTTAATACTGGCGATAAAAAAGATTCTACTGATCATACAAGATTATCATACACAAAGTTATTAGGTGATTATACACAAAACAAACAATTAGATTTTTGGTCTTCTTGGAATATTTTTACCAAAAATGAAAAATATTTATTTAAAGGAGAGTTAAGATTCAGAAACTTTCCAGATCGATTTTATGGAATAGGTAATCAAACTAAAGAATCTAATGTTGAATTTTATTCTCATGATTTTTTTAAGTTTAAATTACTAGCAATGAAACAAGTAGTTAATAAATTATTTGTAGGTTTTGATTACCAATTTGAAACCGAGTATAATTTCATTCTAGATCCAAATGGAGAATTGGCAAAAGGTAATATAGTTGGTTATAAAGGAGGAATTGGTTCTGCTTTAGGTGCTGTTATAACTTTTGATACTAGAGATAATGTTGTTAATGCTTATTCTGGTATGTTATTAGAAGGTTCATCATATTTTAATTCGCCAATATTAGGTAGTACTTTTGATTTTGTGAATGTAAATTTAGAATTTTCTAAGTATTGGGAAATTAGAAAAAATCATATTATTGCTGTTCATTCTATAATTAATTCTAATTTTGGTCCAACACCTTTTATTGATATGGCTAAAGTTGGAAGTGATGGAATTTTAAGAGGTTATGCAAGTAATAGGTTTAGAGACCTACATTTTGCCGCTACACAAATTGAATATAGATTTCCATTATTTTGGAGATTTGGAATGGTTTTATTTAGTGGAGTTGGAGATGTGTTTAGAACACCTTCAGATGTTAGCTTAAATAGCTTAAAATATAGTTTTGGAGCAGGATTACGTTTTGCTATTAACCCTAAAGAAAGATTGAATGTTAGGTTTGATTATGGTTTTGGTAGAAAAAGCAGTGCTTTTTATTTAATGCTTACTGAAGCTTTTTAGATTTTTATTCGTTTTCTTCTTTAAATTCATTAATATCTTCTTCAGTATTTTCATTTTTTTTCCCTAAAATTTCAATTTGGAAATTGTTTCTTTGGAATAGGAGTATGTAAAATACACCAAATGATATTGCAGTATCAGCAATATTAAAAATTGGAGCAAAGAAGTTAAAAGTTCCATAAAATGGAAGTTCAATTGTGAAAATATCGAATCTTAACATATCTACAACATTTCCAGTTAAAAATTGAGCATATCCATTACCAAAAGGAACTATTTGAGCAGGTACAAAACTAAATTTTTCGCTTTCAGAAAATATTAATCCATACAGTGCACTATCAATGATATTTCCTAAAGCTCCTGAAAAAACCATTGCTACGCTAAATATTAATCCAGTTGCAACCTTACGTTGAATAAGTTTATACAAATATCTTCCTATTAAAAAAACTGCAACAATTCGAAATGAACTTAAAATTACCTTAGCTACTACAGGATTTAAAAAAGGAATTTCCATTCCAAATGCCATACCTCTATTTTCTACAAATAATAACGAAAACCAATTTCCAAATACTGGTATTTCTTCGTAGTAATGAAAGTTTAGTTTCACATAAATTTTGAGCCATTGATCGGCAAGTAAAACCAAAAAGATGCTTAGGAAAGCAATTATAAACCCTTTATTTTTCGTAATCATAAACATAAATAAAAAGAGAGCCTGAATAAGCTCTCTTGAAATTATTAATTATTTTCGGCGTTTTTAGCCTCGATAGATAGAGTAGTATGCGGAACAATTTTTAATCTTTCCTTTGCAATTTTATTACCAGTAACTCTACAAATACCATAAGTTTTGTTTTCGATACGCACCAATGCAGCTTTTAATTGCTGAATAAATTTGCGTTGACGGTGAGCTAGCTGTGCTAATTTTTCACGACTTAAACTTTCGGAGCCATCTTCCATCATATCAAAAGTACCATCGTTACTAGCTCCGTTATCTTCGGAACTAAAATCTATCTGACTTTGAAAATGTTTTAAATCGTTCTGAGCATCTAAAATTTTTTGCTCAATAATTTCGCGAAACTCCTTGAGCTCCTCATCCGAATAACGTAATTTTTCTACCATAGTTAATTTAATTTAGTAATAGAAATGTTTGTAAAAACTCCATCTTCCACTTCCACATTTAACGCTTGAGCAGGAATATTTTCTACTAACTCAATTTTGTTCGCTAAAGTTTCAGTGCAAATGTAATTTTTAAAATTTAAAATAGCATTATCTATTAAGTTGTTCTTTTCAATAAATATTTCAATTTTGTCGGTTAACTCAAAATCACTATCCTTTCTCATACCTTGTATTTTGTTAACCAACTCACGCGCAATCCCTTCCTCTTTTAATTCTAGAGTTAACGTAATATCTAAAGCAACGGTATATTTTCCTTCATTTGCTACCAACCAACCAGGAATATCTTGTGTTAAAATTTCAACATCAGCTAATTCAATCTCTATTTTTTCGCCTTGGATATCTAAAACATATTTCTCAGTACTTTCAATAGTTTGTATATCATGAGCAGAAAAATTAGATAAAGCAGAAGCAATTCCCTTCATGAATTTACCATATTTAGGACCTAATGTACTAAAATTCGCTTTTATACTTTTAACAAAAATTCCGCTATCTGCAGATAAAAGTTCCATTTCTTTTACATTTACTTCAGATAAAATTAAATCTTCAACTGCTAAAATTTGAGTTTTAAATTGTTCATTTAAAATAGGAATAATTATTTTTTGTAAAGGTTGACGAACCTTTAATTTACTTTTTTTACGTAAACTTAAAACCATACTCGAAATTTTTTGTGCAATTTCCATACGTTGCTCTAAGTCTTCGTCGATTTCGGCTGTGTTTACACTTGGATAATCTGATAAATGAACTGATTCTACATTTTTACGCTGAGTAATAGTATCTAAATCCATAAATAATTTATCCATAAAAAATGGCGCTACAGGAGCAGATAATTGAGCAACCACCTCTAAACATCTGTATAAAGTTTGATATGCTGATATTTTATCTTGAGTGTAATCACCTTTCCAAAAACGTCTTCTACATAATCTTACATACCAATTACTTAACTCCTCACTTACAAAATCCTGAATTAATCTTGTAGCTTTGGTAGGTTCGTAATCGGCATATGCTTCATTTGTATTAGCAATTAAAGTATTTAATTTGGATAAAATCCAACGATCAATTTCTGGGCGTTCAGCAATTTCAACATCCAATTCTTTGTAGCTAAAATTATCCAAATTGGCATACAAAGCAAAAAATTGGTAAGTATTGTAAAGTGTACCAAAAAATTTACGTTGAACCTCTTTAATTCCTTCGATATCAAATTTTAAATTGTCCCAAGGTTGTGCATTACTTATCATGTACCAACGAGTGGCATCCGGACCATAAGTATCTAGAGTTTGGAATGGGTCTATACCATTTCCTAAACGTTTACTCATTTTTTGTCCGTTTTTATCTAGTACTAAACCATTACTTACAACATTTTTAAAAGCAATCGAATCAAAACACATTGTAGAAATTGCATGTAAAGTATAAAACCAACCACGAGTTTGGTCTACACCTTCTGCAATAAAATCGGCAGGAAAAGCTTTGTGGTTATCAATCAAATCTTTATTTTCAAAAGGATAATGCCATTGCGCATAAGGCATTGCACCACTATCAAACCAAACATCAATTAAATCTGCTTCTCTGCGCATTGCTTTACCCGAAGGGGAAACCAAGATAATTTGATCTACATAATTTTTATGTAAGTCTACTAGTGCATAATTTTCCTCCGAAAAATCTCCAACTTTAAAGTTTTCTAGCGGATTTTGATTCATTAAACCAGCTTTTACAGCCTTAGCACACTCATTTTTTAATTCCTCAATAGAGCCAATACAAATTTTTTCATCACCTTCCTCGGTACTCCAAATAGGAATTGGAATTCCCCAGTAACGCGAGCGTGATAAATTCCAATCATTAGCATTTTCTAACCAAGTGCCAAATCTACCTGTACCTGTACTTTCTGGTTTCCAGTTGATAGATTTATTTAGGTCCGCCATGCGTTTTTTAACTTCGGTAACTTTAATAAACCAACTGTCTAAAGGATAATATAAAATTGGTTTATCGGTTCTCCAACAGTGTGGGTAATTGTGTTGATATTTTTCAACTTTAAAAGCCTTGTTATGTTCTTTTAAATTAATAGCAATTAACACATCTACACCTTTTTCGGGTTTTTCATCTGCGGGATAATAATCATCTTTTACAAACATACCCGCCAATTCGCCACCCATTTGGGTTACAAAACGCCCCGTTTGATCCACCAAAGGAACTAAATTACCATTTTCATCCTCTACCAACATTGCAGGAACACCAGCATCTTTAGCCACTTTAGCATCATCCGATCCAAAAGTAGGTGCGATATGTACAATCCCAGTACCGTCCTCCGTTGTAACAAAATCTCCCGAAATAACTCTAAAAGCCTCTTCAGGGTTTTGGTGTGGCTTACAATTTGGCATTAATTGCTCGTACTGAGTACCAACCAATTGAGACCCTAAAATACTATCCGAAACAAAAAATGGTATTTTTTTACCTTCAGCATCAGGAATTAACTCTTCTAACGAATTTACAGCAAAGTATTTACCCGAAAACTGTTTTCCGATTAAAGCATCGGCAATAATTATAGTAATTTTTTGATTGGTATATTGATTAAATGAATGAACAACTTTATACTCAATTTTTGGTCCAACGCATAAAGCTGTGTTGGAAGGTAAAGTCCAAGGAGTAGTCGTCCAAGCTAAAAAGTGCACATCGCCTTCAATACCATTAATTACAACAGATTTTTCGTTTTTTATTGCTTTAAATTGCGCAACAATACTGGTGTCTTTTACATCTTTGTAACAACCTGGTAAGTTTAATTCGTGTGAACTTAAACCAGTACCAGCCATTGGAGAATAGGGTTGGATAGTATAACCTTTATATAAATATTCCTTTTGATAAATGTTTTTAAGCAACCACCAAACCGATTCCATGTATTTGCTAGAGTAGGTAATATAAGGATTTTCTAAATCCACCCAATAACCCATTTGTTCTGTAACTGCATTCCATCTATCCGTATAACGCATTACCGATTTTTTACACGCCTCGTTGTATTCCTCTATCGTAATCTTTTTTCCAATATCCTCTTTTGTGATGCCCAATTCTTTTTCCACACCCAATTCCACAGGTAAACCATGCGTATCCCAACCCGCTTTACGATTAACTTTGTAGCCTTTTAAAGTTTTGTATCTACAAAAAATATCTTTTATGGTACGCGCCATAACGTGATGAATTCCTGGCATACCATTAGCCGATGGAGGACCATCGTAAAATACAAACGATTTATCAGGATTTTTGGATTCGATAGATTTTTCGAAAATCTGATTATTTTTCCAATACTCATTAATTTCCTCTCCTATTTTAGCCAAATTTAAACCTTTGTACTCCTTGTATTTATTTGCCATTGTGCTTAATTTACCATTGATTGGCAAAAGTATAAAAAACAAGTTAAAACCGAGTTTTTTTTATATTTAAATTGACATTAAAATCAATAAAAAAGCCCGAAATTATTTTCGGGCCTCTGCTTATTTCTTTTTACTTTGTGTAAACTTAATTAATTCCTCTTTACTACTAGAATGAGTAAGTTCGTTATTGAGTTTAAAATAGTTATCGGTATCCACACAATAATCATAAGCAAATTTAGCAATTTCAACCATGCTCCGTTCAAACGAAAATTGTTTCATAATTTGTGCTATTTGATTAGCTGTGAAACATTTTTTAGCTTCGATAATAGTTTTAGTATGATTAATTTTTGTGGTTTCAAAAGCAATTTGGTTAACAGATTCTAAAATACCTTTAAATTCATCATTATTTACTTCACATTTAACAACAACTGTATTGTTATGTTCTTTTTTAGTAGTAGTATCAGTAAAATTTTCCTCCATAAAAATAGCCCATTTATCCAAGTTATTTTTTGTTTTAAAAACCAAGCCAGCGTTTTTCATATTTCCATAATCAAAAACATTTGGATAAGCTTTAGTTAAATAATTGTATCTAAAATCCTCATTATTTATTAAAGTAGATAATTTCATGGTTTGTTCTGCGCTTAAACAATAGCTCGAACTGGCAATGGATGCAACAGTTAATTGATTAAAATCTTTTCCGTTTTGCGATTGAACTTGCTGCGCTATTTCCATAAAAGAATTTTCATCAACAGGTTTTTCGCAACTACGCGCGCCATTATATTTATAAACAGATGGATAGTTGAGATTAGGAAATGTAATTTTTGAAGGAGTTTCAACAGGTTTAGATTCGGTAATTTTTGCTATTGAAGTATCTTGTTTTGAAACATTTTTTAAGGCAAAATAATCATGCAAACGCAATACTGTTGAGAAGGACATGAAGGCATCGTACACTTCATAAAAATCTTGATTATTTATAGTTTTAAGATGGATTTCGATTACAAATTCAGATTTAAAACTATCGTCTAAAAAGGTTAATGCCAGTTCTTTAACTTGTTGTGCAGTAAAGCAATTATTTTGGATACTTAATTTAGCTAAAGCTAATTTTTCGGTATCATTAGGAGCAATTTTTAATCTATTTAATAAACGGGAATATTCAACGTTATTAATAGCTTTAGTGCAATTCGTGGTTATATTTTGTGCAATAGAATGAAAGTTTAATACAGTTATAAATAATGCCATTAAACAATAAGAAGTAAATATTTTCATAATGATGATTTTTAAAATGAATTTAGAATTAATCAATTGTTATACCAAAACATATTTACTTTAAAAGTATAAAAAAGATTGTTAAAACCATTCTGAATCATCATAAAATTAACACAAAGGTATCTTTAAATTAATCCAAACCTTCGAAATTACTTTTATGTTAAGTGATTAATAATGTAATTTTTACATTAGCCTAACGATTTCAAAAAGATAGTAGATGAAATTTGTACAAAATTTATAAAAAATGAAAAAATTACTACTATTAACAGGTTTTGCTTTGAGTTTTGTTGGAACGCATGCACAAACCTTAGTTCATTATTGGAACTTTAATCAGCCTACTGTTACAGCGGCTAAAACTCCAACAAGTTCATTAACCACTCCAGTTGCCTTTATGGTTTCGGATACAAGTAAAACAGGCAACCAAAATCCCGCAGAATTATTGGGAACGGGAACAATTGGTGCTTTAAATGCACGTAACGGAGATGTTGCAGGTAATCATTACAGATTTAACGAACCAATTGAGGGTAAAATTACTTTTAGCTTACCTACCAATGGATTTAAAGAACCAGTTTTAAAATATGAAGCTTATAGAAGTGGTTCTGGTGCAGGAATCCAAATTATTAGTTATTCGGTTAATGGAAACGATTTTATTGTTTTCGATTCGGTAACGGTATTAACTTCTGCATCTATGTTTACAATTGATTTTAAATCGATTAATGCGGCTAACAATAATCCAGATTTTAAGGTTCAAATTACTTTTAAACAAGGCGAAGGAGGTATTGTAGGCAATAACAGATTTGACAATGTAACATTAGAGGCTACATCTTTACTTTCTGGTGACATTATTCCTCCATTTGCTTTAATTACTCCAAGTAATAATAGCGTAAATGTTGCAGTTACAGATAGTATATTTTTTGTGTTTAACGAAAAAGTTAAATTGGTTAATGGTGTTTCGTTTACAAATGCAATTATTTTAAATGAAAATAATAAAGATGGAAATGCTATTTCGTTTAATGCATTGTTTTTATCCGATTCTATTTTAGCAGTTATACCAAATCAAAATTTACAAAATGGCAAACAATATTTTGTTTCATTAAATCCAAATACAATTGAGGATTTAGCTCAAAATAAATTAATTTTAAATACGGCTTCAACATTCCGTACAATTTCAACAACTTCAGCCTTAAAAGCAGGAAGCATTGTACCAATGGCTATTCAAACCAATTCTACCTCTACAGGTAATTTAGCTTTTGATAGAGTTGCAATTTTATTTTTAGAAGACGTTGCAGAAGGAACAGCAATTTCGATTACAGATTCAAAATTTACATCTAACAACGGACAGTGTGCCGGTGGTTTTGTATGGTTTGCTCCAGCAAATGGAGTAAAAGCTGGTGAAGTGGTAAGTTTTATTACCGAAAATGCTTCTTTATCAGCAAGTACAGGAACTGTAACGGGTTCGGGATTTGGTTTAAGTTCGGGAGGCGAACAAATTTTCTTTTATTTAGGAAACAACACCAATCCAAATTATCTTACGGCTATCAGCACAAATGCTTGGTTGGCAGATGGAACAACGCATACTACTTGTGGAGGAAGTATATCATTGCGTCCAGCTAGTTTAAATGATACAAGTTCAATTTCATTATCTACAGCAATAGGGAATAATAATGGTGTAGTTGTAAATGCCTTTTACAATGGTATATTTGATTTAAATAGCAAATCGGCAAAGGAAATTAGAGCAGCAGTTTTAAACCCTGTTAATTGGGTAACAGCACCATCTGGTCCGGCTCAAAATTGGATTAATTGGAATATGGCTGGTCCTGTTCGTGTTTTATCAAATGAAATTATTTCCTCTAATCAAATCCGAATTGTTTTTAATAAAGATTTAGATGCTACAACAGCTACTAATATTGCAAATTTTGGGATTCCAAACAATTTAAATGTTATTGCAAATATTAGTAATAATGGAGTTTTAGCTGACACTGTAATTTTAACTTACCCTTCTAATTTTATGGATGGAGCACAGTTTTCGTTAAATGTAAATGGTATTTTAGCTAAAAATGGAGTTGAAATGGAGGCTACTACAGTATTAAATTTCACCATTATAGCAAAAGCTAAAGTTTCGTTTGCTCAAAATTTTCGAGTGTTAACCGAAGGCGGCAATACAACAATTACATTAAATACTGATAAATTGGTAAATGGAAAAGCAAAATTAGTTTTAAAAGGCGTGCCATTTTCTACAGCAATTTCAACTGATCATGATTTTTTAACTCAAGAAATTATTTTTAACAACGAAAATTCTAAATCTCTTACTATAAATGCTATCGATGATAATTTAATTGAAAATGATGAATATTTTGTGATTGAATTAGAGGTAATCGAAAATTTAGAGATTCAAGGTTTTCAATATGCAACTATACATGTTAAAGACAATGATAAAAAAGCACCAGTTGCAACTAAAGAAATTGAGTTAAAATTAGTTACAAGTTTTGATCCTAGTCCAAACGGTAGCACAACAGAAGCCATTGCTTACGATGCTTCAACTTATAAATTATATGCAAGTAGTGCGGTTCAAAACAGATTTGACATCATAGATTTTTCTACCCCAGCTTTCCCAACTACAATTAAATCTGTGGATATGTCGCCTTATGGTGGTGGAATTACAGGTGTAACAGTTTACAATGGTTTAGTTGCTGTAGGAGCTCCTGCAAGTGATCAAACTCAACAAGGCAAAGTTGTATTTTTTAATTCAAATGGTGATTATATTACCGATGTAACAGTGGGAGCATTACCTGATATGGTTAAATTTACTCCGGATGGTAAAAAAGTTTTAACTGCGGATGAAGGGCAACCTAATAGTGATTATACTTTTGATCCTGAGGGAACTGTTTCGGTAATTGACGTATCTGGTGGTGCTCAAAGCATTAACCAATCTAAAGTAAAAGTAATTTCATTACAAGGTTTAAATGCTAATGAGGCTCAATATATTGCAGCTGGAGTTCGTAAAACTTTTAAAAACAGCACATTATCTAAAGATTTAGAGCCAGAGTATATAACATTCTCCGATGATAGCAAAAAAGCTTGGGTTATTTGTCAGGAAAATAATGCAATGTTAGAGTTAGATTTAGAAAATGATACTTTAGTAGATATTTGGGCGTTAGGCACCAAAGATTACAGCAAACCAGGTAATGGTGCGGATATGGCTGCAGCTAGTCCAACACAAAATAATGTTTTAATAGCAAATTGGCCAGTAAAAGGTTATTATCAGCCAGATGCTTTAGCTACTTATACAATTGGTAATAAGCATTATATTGTTACAGCAAATGAAGGAGATGAAAAAGAATATGGCGGATTAAATGAAAGAACAACTGTTGGAAATAACAGTGTAGTTTTAGATCCTGTTAAATTTCCTCATGCAGCTGTTTTAAAACAAAATTATAATATTGGAGGTTTCCGTATTTCGAATATTAAAGAATATGCTGATCCTGATAACGATGGAGATTACGATGAATTATTTGCAGTAGGAGCACGTTCGTTCTCTATTTTTGATGCAGATGATAAAGTATTAGTTTATGATTCGGGCGATGATTTTGATTATATTACTTCTCAACACTCTGTATTTAGTCCTTTGTATAACGCATCACATGATAATACAACTTTTAAAGGTAGGAGTATTACAAAAGGAGCAGAGCCAGAAGCTTTAGATATTGCAACAATCGACGGACAAGTATATGCATTTGTAGGTTTAGAGCGCATTGGTGGTGTTATGGTTTATAATATTACAAATCCTCAAAGTCCTTATTATGTGGATTATGCAAATAACAGAAGTTTAACTGGTTTAACAGGTGATTTAGGGCCAGAGTATGTGGTATATATCAACGAAGATAAAAGCCCGAACGGTAACCGTTACATATTAGTTTCCAATGAAATAAGCGGAACAATTACAGTTTTTGAGGTAGTTAAAGATGGAAATGTGTTTGTTGATAATTTAAACGCTACACAAGGCTTAACAATTTATCCAAATCCAGCAAAGAATGTTGTGAATTTAAGCGAAGAGCGTTTTGTGGGGTTATACAGTTTAAGCGGACAAATTTTGTTTAGTGGTAAAACAAAACAAATTTCTTTAAATGGATTTACTAAAGGAATGTATATTTTAAAAACTAATCAAGGCGAAGTTCGCAAGTTGATTGTGGAATAAGGCTACATTTAATTTAAATAAAAGGGATGTGTTTTTAAAAACTCATCCCTTTTTTTATGTAATTTTTTTGTTTATTTTTAATACAAAATTGCGGTTATGGCAAATGCTCAAAAAGTAATGGAGTTTTTTTCGTTTAAACGTTTGTTGGTGCCCTTACTTATTGGATTATCAGTTAGTGGATATTTGCTTTATCAAAATTTTCAGGAGGTTTTGTTTGTTCAAGTAGAGAATTCACAAGGTAATTATACTTGGGAGGATACTAATCATAACCAAATTCAGGAAAAATCAGAGTTTATTTATACTCCTCAAAAAGGAAATTTTATTCAGCAAAATGTTTGGGGATTACTACAACAAATAAAGTGGGGATGGAGTGCCTTTTGGGGATTTTTTATGGCTTTAGTATGCGTTATAGTGCGCGATTTTGCTTACATGGCTCGTTTAAAAATACTCAGTAAAAATTTCCTTACATGGAAACAATGTTTTAATTGTATAATGTTGTGGGAAACGGCCTCGGCAATTACTCCATCTGTAGTTGGAGGTTCGGGCATAGCTATGTTTATTTTAAAAAAAGAAGGAATTCCTTTAGGTAAAAGTACAGCTATAGTAATGATAACGGCACTTTTAGACGAACTATTTTTTATTATTTTAGTTCCTTTAGTGATTATGATTTTAGGGCGTAATGTAGTTTTTCCGGATTACCTAGAGTTTAGCATTTTAGGAAATCAATTGGATATTTTTACCGTTTTTGTAATTGGTTATTTTTTTATCGTTTTACTAACTTCATTTATATGCTTAGGTATATTTATTTTACCGGTTAAACTTAAAAAGTTTTTATTTTATGTATTTAGTAACCGTATTTTAAAAAAGTGGAGAACAGATGTAATTATAATTGGAAATGATATAATTGCAGCCTCTAAAGAGTTTAAAAACCAGCATTTTACTTTTTGGCTTAAAACCTTTGGCGTTACATGTTTTTCTTGGTTGGCTAGGTATTTAACAGCTAATTTTGTTATAGCTGCATTTGTGAGTGTAAACGATCATTTTATAATTTTAGCCCGTCAATTGGTTATGTGGGTAATCATGTTAATTAGTCCAACACCTGGAGGAGCAGGTATAGCCGAATTGTTGTTTGTGAGTTTATTAAAAGATGCATCCATACATCATTTGGCAATTATAGCCGCAATAATTTGGCGATTCTTTACATATTATCCATATTTGCTAATTGGTTCCATTATATTTCCAAAATGGATAGCAAAAAAAAGATAAAATTATGATTGTAAAAGTAATTGGCGGTGGTGCGGCAGGATTTTTTGCAGCAATTTCTGTTAAAACACACTATCCTAATGCGGATGTACAAATTCTCGAAAAATCTAATAAGTTATTAGCAAAAGTAAAAGTCTCTGGTGGCGGACGTTGCAACGTAACACATGCTTGTTTTAACAATAAAGATTTAGTGAATTTTTATCCGCGCGGTAAAAAGTTTTTGCAAAATTCTTTTAAAATTTTTACCACTACAGATACTATTTCATGGTTTAAAGCACGTGGAGTTGAACTAAAAACCGAGGAGGATAATCGTATGTTTCCTTCTACCAATTCGTCTCAAACTATTATTGATTGTTTGTTAAACGAGTGTAAAAGTTTAAAAATTAATATTTTACTCGGACAAAATGTACAAAATATACAACAAAACCCACAAGGTTTACAGATAATTGTAAATCAACAAAAAATTGTTGCCGATTATGTGATTATTGCCTCAGGAGGAAGCCCAAATATACAAGGTTTGCAGTGGCTTAAAAACATGGGACATACCATCCAAAACCCTGTACCCAGTTTATTTACTTTTAATATTCCAAACAACAAACTTGTAAATTTAATGGGTGTTGTTGCGCCAAAGGCTTTGGTAAAAATACAAGGTAGCAATTTACAACAAACAGGAGCAGTATTGGTAACACATTGGGGATTAAGCGGACCAGCAATTTTAAAATTATCCGCATGGGGAGCAAGAGAATTAGCCGAAAAAAATTATAATTTTGTTGCAGCTATTAATTGGATAAATATACCCAACGAAAATTTAGTTAGAGAACAATTGGAACAATGTAAAAACCTACATGCTAAGAAAAAAATATCCAATATTAATCCTTTTGATTTACCAAACAGATTGTGGATGTATTTGTTAGAAAAATCCGAAATTAACCCTGAAGTTATTTATGCCGAACAAGGAAAAAAAGGTTTAAATAAATTGGTAAATTTTTTACTAAACGATACCTATGAAGTTAGCGGCAAAACAACCTTTAAAGAAGAGTTTGTAACCTGTGGCGGGTTAGATTTATCTTGTGTTCATCCCGAAACCATGCAAAGTAAAGTATTTCCAAAATTATATTTTGCTGGCGAAATTTTAGATATCGATGGTATTACTGGCGGTTTCAACTTCCAAGCTGCATGGACAACCGGATTTATTGCTGGCAAATTGGAGTGAATATTATTTAGTAAAATTAAATAATCAATCTATTTTTTAGCAAACTCTATTAGGATATCCATTCCAATTATTTCTAATGATTTTTCGTTAGTTGCTTCTAAAAAAACAAAAGGAGCGCAATTATTATGGTAAGCCTCTAACCAACGAGATGCGCATAAACACCATTTATCACCAGGTTTTAATCCAGGAAAAAGATACTCAGGTTGGGGTGTAATTAAATCGTTACCTCTTATTTTAGAGAACTCTAAAAATTCTTGTGTAACAACAGCGCAAACAGTGTGTGTTCCAAAATCTTCTTCATCTGTTTTACAACAACCATCCCTAAAAAATCCAGTTAAAGGTTGTGTGCTACAAGTTATTAATTCTTCACCGAAAATATTTAGATTCATGTTATATTTAAATTTAAAAATTAGAAATTATAAAGTTAAAAGTTATCTGGAAAAAGTATTTTAACTTTTGTTCCACAATTGGATTGATTTGGAAAAGCATCGGTTATTTCAACAGATATTTTATCTAAATTAATGTGAGTTCGATATAAAAATAATAATTTTTTCTTTGAAATAATGTTTTTTTATTGCTTCTAATTACCATCAATTTATAATTGTAATTTTTAAAAATAAATTACAAATTGTAAACACTTAAGGCAAGGCTAAAGCCTAGTGGTTCGGAAGTACTTAGTTTAAAATTAAAACTTCAATCTTAAGTTAAACATTTTTTGTCTACTTTTAAACTGTTCAATTTTTGGGGAATAATACAATTTAAATTTTATTCTGGTTTAATTCCGTGGAATCACTTTGTATTATTTAGTTTTTAGTTATAGTTTGTAGAAAAAAAGGAGCGATTGAATTCGCTCCTTTTTATTTTCTTAAGGTTTTAAACATGTACTATCTGAAAATAATAAGAAAACTCTGTATTTAAATTAAGTATTTACTGTAATTTTGACTTGATTTTACATTTTGTTGTAGTTTAATGATAAACAGATATTTAGCTATTTTTTTTGGAATATTTTTTATTTCCTGTTCCAATAATGGATTAGAAAGCTATACGCAATTAGATGATGAAAAAAGCTTGGAAATAAAATCCGAAAAATTAAACACAAAAAAAAGTAAATCAAAAAAAAGCGTTTCGGAGGAATATTTGATAAAATTATCTCAATTTGATACTTTAATTGAATTTGAAACAGATTTAATTTTTGAAATAAAATTAACCGAACAAGAAGATTTTGAGGAATATTACTTACCAAAAAACATTATAGATTCCTTTTTTAACAGTTTTGGCAATCCATACGAAGAAGCTTTAGCTATTGAAGAATTAAAAATCTCAGATAATCCTAATCAGGTTTATAAAGATTCCTTAGGCTTACATTTATTATTAAATAATGGAAAATGGAAAACATTAATTGCTAATCCTGAGATTGAAGAATTTGACCATACGTTAGAGTACATATTCAATCAAATCCCATATTATTCGGTTAGGGTACAATGGGACGAGGGAAATGGTTATAAATTGGTAAATCAAAACACCGGAAAAGTTTATATCTTGTTTGGTAGACCTTATCTATCTCCCAATAAAAAATATATAGCAACAGTTAGTTCGGATATTAATGCAGGATTTAGTTTTAATGGTATTCAGTTATTTAAAATTAATGAAGATAATTTGGAGCTTATAGCCTCTTACGAACCTAAAAAATGGGGTCCGGTATCATTAAAATGGAAAAATGATGAGGAAATTATTTTAAAAAATGAAACGGTAGATTGGGACAATTTAGCTACTGATTATTTAAATTTTTACTCCTTATTAAAAATCACGTTTAAGCCATAATTTGTAAAAAAGCTACTACATGATAAAAAAAATCACTTTTGTTTTTCTAATTTTTATAGCCCATTTTGTACAATCTGGAATTAACTATAATTTATTAAGATTTAATCATTACGGAAATGAGGATGGTTTACCACAAAACATAGTTACAGCAATTCATCAAGATAATAAAGGTTATTTATGGATAGGAACAAATGATGGATTAGCTAAATTTAACGGATACGAGTTTGAAAAAATGTACTACGATCCTTACATGAATAATTCCTTAATTGGCAATAATATTTTACACATTTGTAATTATAGTCCTAATGTTTTAATGATTACAACCACTATTGGGGTTAGTTTTTACGATATTGAAAAAAATGAATTTAAAAACGTTTATGTTGCCATAAAGGGTTTAGGAACAATAGAAAATGCTGTTTTAAACAAAAAAAAAGAAATAGTTATTTCTACTACAAGAGGTACTTACAATATTTATTTAAAAGATACTTTACAAGATACTTTAAGGTATGAATGGAGTAGTATTAATCATGAATCTGCAATTCAATTAAATACTAAAAACGGAAAAATAACATATAATTTTCAAAACAAATTATACCATTACAGTAACAAAGAGTTTATACCAGTAAAAGGCAATCACAACAAAGTTAGTTACAGTAAGGAATTAAAAAATGGATTTTTTGTAACTTATCATGAAGGTAAATTTATATTTTACGGCCCAAAATCAAATGAACCTAATTTTTTTTATTTTATTTCGCCAGATATTGTAGTAAATTATATTGAAACAATTAATGGATTATTTTGGGTTGCAACCAATAAAGGTGTTTTAATATTAGGGGCTAATGAAAAAAACACGCAAATTAAAGATGTTAATTGGATTAAACAAAGTAAGTATAATCCAAATGGTATAACATCTAACGAAGTTTTGTTTTTGTTTGAAGATAGCTTTGGTATTATTTGGATTGCAGGAAAAAAAGGATTAGATAAAGTTGACCCTACCAAACAGCAATTTTTATGGTTTAAGCGTTCCGAAATTTTACAAGATCCAAACTTAAATAACAATTGTTTATCCTTTTTCGAAAACAATCAATACCTAATTACAGGTTATACAGATGGCTTATTGGTTTACAATAAATTAAAAAACACTTTTTCATCTGTAATAATCAATTTACCAATTATTTCAATGGTGCAACACCAAAAAAACTATTTATTATTGTTTGGTAAAAATAGCGTTAGAGTTTTAAAATTAGATAGTTTACTTCAAATAAATTATGCACCTAATCAATATAAATTTTTAAATGATAGTTTAAAAAATAATGAAATTTATAAAGTTTTAGTTCAAGATAATAAAATTTGGATAGGGACAAGTCAAAAGTTATTTGCATACCATTCCGATAATCAAATTTATTCCTTTAAAATGAATAGGGTTAGAGCAATTGATTTTGCTTCAGATGGCTCTACTTGGTGTACATCTGGCCCTAGTAAAATTCACCAATTAAAATTTAAAAATAATAAATACGACATTAAAACTATCGAAATTAAAGAGCTTAACCAAGTACCTGCTTTATCCTTACATGTTCAAAATAAAAATTTATGGATTGGTTTGTGGGGCGGTGGTTTAGTTAATTATGATATCAAAAATAATTCGATTAAACATTACAGTAAAAAAGATGGGTTATCTAACAATACTATTTTTAGTATTTTACCTTTTAATAATGATGAGTTGTGGATGAGTACAAATAGTGGAATATCTCGATTTAAAATTAAAGAACAAAATTTTACCAATTTTACAATAAAAGATGGATTACAAGGTATGGAATTTAATTTAGGTTCGTATTATTTAGGTTTAAATGGTAAACTTTATTTTGGAGGAACAGATGGGTATAATGTAGTGGACCCGAGTAAACGTTTTACCAACGATAAACCGCCAATTATTTATTTACAAGGCATTTACTCCGAAAACGAAAACTTATTGTTAAGCAATAAAATTAAATTAGATAAAAATAATCAATCCTACATTAAATTACCTTACAATAAAAGTTCTATCACTTTTAAAATTGATGCTTTACATTATGGCGAACCTCAGGAAAATTTAGTTGCTTATAATTTTATTGGATTAAACGACGAATGGGTTACAGTGCAAAATAAACGCGAATTTTATTTTGCCAATATGAATCCAGGGGAATATATTTTTAAAATAAGGGCAGCAAATTCCGATGGAGTTTGGTCGCCTTATATCAAAAGTTTCATTATTATTATTCAGCCTCCATTTTGGCAAACTTGGTGGTTTATAGGGATTTTAATTGCTATAGTAATTGCTTTATTGGGTAGCTTTTATTTTAGCCGAATAGCATTGGTTAAAAAGCAAAAGTTAAAGTTGGAACGAATGGTTAGGCAAAGAACACAAGAAGTTGTTCAGCAAAAAGCAGAGCTTGAAAAACAAAAAGCTTTAATTGAAGAGGAAAAACTAAAAGAGGAAAAACTATTATTAAATATCTTACCACGCGAAACAGCTATAGAGCTATTAAATACCGGAAAAGCAGCTCCAAAATCTTATCGGAAAGCAACAGTAATGTTTGCCGATTTTAAAAACTTTACTCGTATTGCTGAAAATTTACGTCCGAGCGAATTAATAGCCGAATTAGATGATTCGTTTGCGCATTTTGATGATATTGTAGGTGTGTATAATATCGAAAAAATTAAAACATCAGGTGATGCATACATGTGTGTAGGAGGAATTCCTATTCGTAATACCACCAATCCTGTAGATTGCGTATTGGCTGCTTTGGCTTTCCAGCGTTATATGGAAACCAAACGAAAATCGCGTGAAGGAACAGGAAAACCACAATGGAATTTACGTGTAGGTATTCATACTGGCGAATTAATTGCAGGTGTGGTTGGTAAAAAGAAGTTTTTATATGATGTTTGGGGCGATACGGTTAATATTGCTGCACGTATGGAAACCACTTCCGATCCTGGAAAAGTAAATATTTCTGGAGCTACTTATCATGAAATTAAACCTTATTTTGATTGTGAATATCGAGGCAAATTACCTGTTAAAAATAAGGGAGCTATTGATATGTATTATGTACATAGAATAAAGCCAATATTTAGTGTTGATGGAAAAGGTATTGAACCTAACGAACGTTTTTATGAGGTATTGAAATTTAATTCGCATAGTGAAATTAGTTTTAACAGAGCTTCAAAATTTATCATGCAAAAATTAAAAGCCGAATTACCTGATAATTTGTATTATCATGGAATGCATCATACCAAAGATGTAATTGAAGCTGTAGAAAGAATTGGAAAAGCGGAAGGAATACAACCGGAAGAGCTGATGTTGGTGAAACTAGGTGCTTTATTGCACGATGCAGGTTTTATGTATCAATATCAAAATAATGAGGAGTTAGGAGCAAAAATGGCTACCGAAATTTTACCAAAATATGGATTTAATCCTGAGCAGGTGAAAATTGTTGAAAATATGATTATGGCTACTAAAATTCCTCAAAATCCACAAACTCATTTGGAACAAATTTTATGTGACGCGGATTTAGATTATTTAGGAAGATCTAAAGAAGAATTTGAAAAAATTAGCTCTACTTTATGTAAAGAATTATTGGAATTTGGCTTTTTAAAATCCCCTGAGGATTGGGATCCTATTCAAGTTAAATTTTTAAGTAGTCACAAATATTTTACACAAACTTCTATACAAAGCAGAAGAGAGTTTAAGTTGCAAAGATTAGCTGAAATTACGGCTAGATTAGCAAAAAAAGAAAGCGAAAATAAAAAAGAAGAGTAAATGATTTTGAAGCATTTTTTTAATCATATAATTGTTATAGGATTTATTTTTACAATCGTTGGTAAAATAAATGCTCAACATTTATATTATCCAAAACAAAACCAAACTTTTGTACAGTACAAATGGAATAATTTAACGGTACAGGATAGTACCACACTTTTAAATTTTAATTTAAAATTTAAAAATTTAGATGTTTTACAAAAAGGTAAAATTCGAGTTGTACATATTGGGGATTCTCATGTTCAGGCTGGATTTTTTACAAATGGATTACGTAAAGAATTTCATGAAATTTTAGGTTGCGGTGTAAAGGAACGAGGTTTTGTTTTTCCTTTTGCTATTACTCAAAATACTGGCCCATTAAATGTTGTTCAAAAATTTGAAGGCGTATGGAAAAAAGTTAAAACTCCTAACCCAAACATAGGCATTAATGCAATAGCTGTTGAAACTCAAGATACGGTTAATCTAAAATTGTATTTTAAAAATCAAAATGGATATGAGCTTGATTTTGATTCTGTTTGTGTTTTCGGACAATGGGATACAGCTTTTTTTAATTGTTGGGTAAAGGGAAATCACGATAAAAATGGGCATTTATCCTTACATTATCAATGGATAAAATTAGATAAATTTAGTGATACTTTACACTTAATTCTAGAACCAAAAAAATCGAACGATAAAACGCAAAACGCGCAAATAAATGGCTTATACTTAGGTAATAATTTAAATGGAATTACTTTTAGTGAAATTGGTTTAAACGGTGCTAAAATAAACGATTTTTTATCCGCTCCTTTACTTAATAAAGAACTTAAATTTTTACAGCCCGATTTAATTATTGTTTCTTTAGGAACTAATGATTTAGTAAAAGCTAAATTGGATAGTTTACTGTTTTATAATCAATACGATTCCTTATTGTTTAAACTAAAACATGCCAATAAACTAGCTTCAATTATTTTAACTGTTCCTCCAGATTTTAAAATAAATAGAAAATATCCTGTTCCAGACCTATTAATAGCACGTAAAATTATTCTTTCACTTGCTAAAAAACACAATTGTGCAGTTTGGGATTTGTTTAGTGTTATGGGTGGCGCAAATAGTATTCAAATATGGGTAGATGCTAATTTAGTTGCGAATGATAAAATTCATTTTAAACCTAAAGGTTATGTTTTACAAGGCGAATTATTAGCTCAAGCGCTAATAAATCAATATAATGAATATGTAATGCCATTAAAAAAAAAATCTATTGAAATAAATAATGGATTTTTATGGCAACAAAAATTAAAAAGTATTTTTCTTTTTCAAAATGGTAAACCGTGGACTTTTACTTCTTGGGAGTTTTGGATGGTTTTTGGGTTTGTTTATGCGATTTTTGCTGTTTTTTTTGATAAAAACAAACTAAAAATTGCTTATCTGTTGATTTTTAGTTTGTTTTTTTACTACAAAAGTAGTGAGTGGTATATTGGGATTTTAATTTTTTCTACTTTTATTGATTATTTTTTAGGAAAAAGAATATATTTGGCAAATTCTAAATTGATTAAAAAAGTTTATCTTGGATTATCTATAATCATTAATCTTTTTTTATTAGGCTTTTTTAAATATAGTTATTTTATTATAGAACAATTAAATTTTGTTTTAAACACTAATTTTAAAGCTGTAAATATATTTTCATGGACTATAAACGAACTGTTTTCGTCTAATTTAGATATTTCAGAAATAATTTTACCTGCAGGAATATCTTTTTTTACTTTTCAAACAATGAGCTATGCAATTGATATTTACAATAACAAAATTAAACCTACTAATAATATAGTTGATTTTGGATTTTATGTTACTTTTTTTCCACAATTGGTTGCTGGTCCTATCGTTCGTGCCCAAGAATTTATTCCGCAAATAAATCAAAAATTTAGTTTGGATAAACATCAACTAGCAAAAGCTTTTTTTTTAATATATAGCGGACTGATAAAAAAGATAATCATAAGCGATTACTTAGCCCATAATATTGTAGATGCAGTTTTTGCTCAACCTTTAAACTATACTGGCATTGAAAATCTCTTGGCAATTTATGCTTATGCTATTCAAATTTATTGCGATTTTAGTGCGTATTCGGATATAGCAATTGCTTTGGCTTTACTTTTAGGTTATCAATTGCCGTCTAATTTTAATAATCCTTATACAGCAAAATCTATTACGCAGTTTTGGAATACTTGGCATCAATCTTTATCTAGATGGTTAAAAGATTATGTTTATATTCCTTTGGGAGGAAATCGAAATGGCAAAATCAAACAGTTTTTCAATCTTTTATTTACGATGCTTATTGGGGGTTTATGGCATGGCGCATCGTTAAAATTTATATTTTGGGGTGGATTTCATGGTTTTGCATTAATTGTAGATAAAATCATTCAAAAATGGAGTAATAATTGGAAATTTAAAAACTATTCAGTAGTTAAATTTGTATCTATTATTTTTACTTTTCATTTAGTTAGTTTTGCTTGGATATTTTTTAGAGCAAATACCTTTAATGATGGCTTACACTTGCTGTATCAAATTAAAAATCATTTTATTCCTTCTGTCCAATTTTTAACAGCATTTTTATTTAATTACAATTGGGTTATTTTTTGGATATGCACAGTTTTTATTGGTCAGTTTTTATTCGATTATATACATGATTTTAGTATGAAAATTCTATTTAAATCTTCTTGGTGGGTATTAACTATAATTACTGCTGTTTTAGTATTTATTTTGTTTCAATTTTCGTCCATTCCCAATCAACCCTTTATTTACTTTTATTTTTAAAAATACTCTTGAATATTCAAATTAAGTTATCAATTGGTATTATAAAACGATAGTTCTTCTTTGTAAATAACTAGTTTTAATACTCATACCAATTGTATTTTAAAATGAGCTAAACAAAATTTTAAAATTTACAATGGGTAATGCCGATTTTAGATTAAAAAGTTTTTAAGAGTTTCACGAATTAAAAGCTTATTTTAATCTTATATCGGTTTCAATCTTTAAACTAATTTACAAAATTGAAATATATATAAAATTGAATTTTATTTTAAATACTTTTTAACTAACATTCTTCGAATGCTCGCTAAAAATATGTTCTTGGGTTTTTCTACCTTTCCCGTCCAAACATTAAAGAAGATTCCCTTTACGCTCGGACCTCCGGATTTTTTAAGTAAAATTCTTATTGCTTCGTATGACATCATATTACCTGTAGTCCACACCATTGGAGCGAAAGATACCCTGCTTCTTTTTTCTTGTAAAATTTCTCGTGCTATTGTAAAATCTATATATTTTAAACTAGAGGAGTGAACAGCAACATGTTCTATTTCCTTTATTAAGCAACCTCTTGCAATATCATTAGTTAAATTTTCTTCAGCAATCCCATTTGTAGGGAAGTTAAAAACTTCTTCGGGTCTTGGGTCCGTTGCTCTTATTACATAAACATTTGGCAATGTAGCTGCAAAAGCATCAACTGCATGAACTCCATGTTTTTTACATTGACGAAGTAATATAACTGTGCTAAGACAATCGTCACAACCATTTACTACAACGTCAACTTTGGGCAAAATGTCATTTAAATGGTTTACCCATGTTTCATTATATAAAGTGACTTTGATATTTGGGTTAATTTTTTGTAATTCCACTTTGGTGGTTTCTGCCTTGGATTTTCCAACGGAATTTAGATTGGCAAAGATTTGTCTGTTCAGGTTAGATAATTCAAATTCATCTATGTCGGCAAGTATAAAATTCTCAACTCCTGATCTTGCTAAGCAAGCAGCTACTATTCCACCCATTCCTCCAACACCTGGTATAAAAACGCTAGAACTTTTCAATATGTCTTGTTCACTTTCTGAGACAAAACCAATATTTCGTTTCGTAAATTCTTGGTAATTAAATTTCATATTATTCTTGTTTTCTAGTTAACCATCTTAGCACTGGTAAAAACGTTAAAAATATGGCTACAATACTTAAGTACAAACCATATCGAATATACGATATGCCTTGCAATTTGTTTGTGAAAAATCGATGGATAAGAGAGGATGATAAAATTCCGATTTGTAAAATATCATCCCCTCGATTATAGTCCAAAAATTTTTTACAATAATCATTAATGATTTCTTTACGGTACTTCGGAGTCTCATCAAAAGACTTTTTAAGGTTATCAGATCCGCCAGTATACGAATTCAAAATCAGCTGTTTTTCTTCATCGTAAACAGCATCTTCTCCCGTTCCAAATGATTTTCTATAGTCCTTCATAATTGCTCGACCAATAGATTTATGCATAACGCTTTGCTCATTATTTGATAAAGGGTTGGGATAGACGTTTTCGTAGTAATCACCAACTACGCCAACAATTGCAGGAACTTGTGTAACACTGGAAATCCACAACGGTCGAAAGCCTCTTTTGAGTAACAATAGGATATTGGGAAGCACATACAATAAGGATAAGATAGCTTTTTTCTGAAAGCTTTTGGACACAAAGACCAAACCTAAGTGCAAAACCACAACCTCATTCATCCCTAGGGTTAAGTCAAAATAAATTTGTGCTGCATAGCCTATAGGTTTACCAGTTTTATTGTCGTATCCAATGGTAATCACTCTATTTTTAAGATCCTCAATATCTCCAGAAAGCACACCGTATTCAGGTATATTTTTTCCATTTTGTCCCGAAACACTTACTTCATAAATTTCCTTTGATATTTTGTTTAATTCTTCTGAACTTGCCCATAAACCTGGTCTCTCCCATATTTTAAAAGAAATTCCATCTCCGATAGAAAGTTCACAATAAAAATAATCTGGAGAGAAGAAAACCCCATTTAGTATACTCATTATACTTTTATACAGTTTAATCATGCGTTTTTACTATTTACGATATAGAAAATGATTTTTCCCATAATATTTAATTCATTTTCATGTAAGGCAGGATTAAAGCCATCCATGTAAGATAAACTTACGAAATCTCCTTTATAAGATATTTGATAAACAGAATCACAGTCTAAGGTTTTAAAGTAGTAATTTAACATCTCTACACCCTTCTCGTTGTAATTTTTTTTACTATTTTTATTGAGTATTTTTAGCTGATGTTTATGAACAATAGGGCCAGTTTGCTGAAAAATAAGGAGTAAATTTTTCACATCCCCTTCAATCTCAGAACTCTTTACATAACTAATAGCTTTGATTTGTTCCCAAGATCTGATTTTTGCCAATAGTTTTTTATTGTTTCCGAAATTGATAGTTAGCAAATCAGCAATTAAAGAAGCCGATCTAATTTTTTTTCGATCTATTCGAAGCTCAATCCAAAAAAAGTAATAAGATAGCAGGAATATATTCAATACAAAAAGTATTTTAAGGCTTTCAATATTTATTGCAGGGTCAAAAAGAAAAAGACCAAAAGAAATCGTCAAGCAAAATATAACTCCAAAGATAATGTGTTTTAGTTTTTGGAAAAATCTTAAGGTGCTGCCTGAACTGATGATAATGCCAATTAAATGAGCACCGATAAATGCAAAGGTTCCTGCACTAAACACTAAGCTATCGTCAAACTTAAAAATTTTATTCGCAGCAAAAAGAATAGAATAAACGATTAAAATAAAGAAAGTTAACAAGTATTTTTTAAGAAGAGGTTTATTGGTTCTAAAATAAATTTTTAATGAGGAAATTAGAACTAAAGAGAAAGTATAAAGCATAAATAGATCAACACTTAGTGTATACTCGGGTACGCTTATAATGGGGTTGAAAAAGGCTGATAATGGAAGTACTAAAGTTGGTATTAAAACCGAGAATTTAAGGACGATATGGTAATTCGCTTTCAAAACGTATTCTGAAAAGAGTAAAATAAAAATAGGTAAGATTCCCTGACTGATGAGTTTAAATTTACTAACTATAATAGAATCAAACGAAAATTCAATATAAGTTGTTAGCGAAAAAATTCCTAGAGAAACAAAAAGGAAAATGATACCATTGTGCATTCTGAAATTTTGCCTATACAAGAAAACCAACACTCCCGAAAAAAGAAGTAAAATGGCACTTAATACGTTAACTATTTGTGCAATATCCATAGGGAAACTAAGCTATTTTTTTACTAAATATTCTTAAATCGTGTAATTTTTTACCATTTAGGGCTTCAACATTTTTAAGACTCCCTATGTTTTTTTCAGAAACCCATGTAATTCCTAATTTTTTATACCCTCTTTTTTTCATTGCTTTACAGGCTTTATATGATATGGCTCCTAAAATGCCTATATTTTGGTATTCTGGTTTAATGGCTGAAAAAATTAGTAATGCTCTATCTCTAACTAATTTCGATTTTATCATGTAATATATCATCTTCAATGATAATTTACCTCCACTTCTTCTTAGTATAGGATTTAAATCGGGAATTTGTAAGCTTGTTCCTATTGGTTTTCCTTTGTGTAACACTACGAAAGAAATATCGCTGTCAATAAAGTGAATTAAATCTTTAGCTTGAAAATTCCATTCTTTTATTGTAATAGGTACAAAAAAATCATTTTTATCGAAGCTTTCATTGAATATATCAAGTAAAATGGGCATAAATTCCTTGTATGCTTTCTTAGTAACTTGAATGAACTGATATTCTGCATCGTTAAATATTTTTATTTGTTTATCTCGAATCAAACTTTCAACTTCGAGATCTTCCAAATTTACTTCAAAAGTGCTCATAGGATATTCAGCAACAAAACCAAAGTCTTCCAATAAATTGGGATAATAGGGCATACCGTATGATTGAAGTACATATGGTTCATTTTCAAATCCACTAATCATAACACCCATTTCCTGCATAGCTGTTAGATTGAAATTTCCAGATATTTCATTTAGGTTTCTAATTTTTGCAAATTCCATTACTTTATCTAAAAGTACATTTGCTACAGCGTGGTCATTTATGCATTCGAACAATCCAAAATAACAAGTTTTTGTATTAAACCGTTTATTGTAAGCATTATGAACATGAGCAGAAACTCTTCCAACAATTTTTCCGTTTTTAAATGCTGTGAAGTAGGAATAATCATTTTCACTAAAGAAAATTGGATTTTTTAAACTCAACATATTCTTTAAATCCGATTTAAAAGGGGAGGCATATAAACTTCCTCTACCTCTTATTTCGAATGGAGCATTAAAAAAGGAATTAAAATCTCCTTCAACAATTTCAATCATAATTTCTTTAGCCTTTAGTTATTTAAAAAAATAATGTATACCAAATTTTACTATTTCGTTAATATAAATTTCCCAAAAAATGATACTTTTAAAAAATAGAATCCTAAAATTTAAAGTTTTTAATTTCATAGGATTTTTCTATTTTTTTCAGGAAATTTTATTTATTCATATAAGGCATTTTACTAATTGCTTGCATTATAAGTCTATCAACAAGATTTGAACGATTATTGCCTATAGATCCTGAAATTTTATTATCATAATTCCAAATTAGCTTTTTATTATTACAATCACTAATACTAAATGATGCGTGAACCTCATTATTTGGAAGATATAAAGCACTGCTTAATAATCTTCCTGCAATTGCAATTTCATCAGATATGGGTTTAGATAATTTAAAATTTGATATAATTATACCATTAACTCCAAGCACTTCACATAACTCTGAAGTAGTTAAAGGGTTTTCTGGATAACCTGCCTTTTTAAGTTTAGCATTGGTCGTCTCTATCTCTTGAATTTCCTGGGTTATTTTACCTTGCATTTTTCTTTTTAGCATCCATGAATATATTTCCTTCTGGAAGTTCAAAGATTCTGTTTTTTGCTCTTCACTCATGGATTCAAAATCAATTTTTTTCTTTGCTTCAATTGAAACAGTTGAAGGTAAAATCGCTATATTTTTTTGACTGTGAGCTAACATGGAAGCATCTGGACTATAAAATATTTTTGCGCATGATGAGATTAGAATTGTTACTATAACAATTACTGAAAGTGATTTAAGTGATTTCATTTTTTTTAGATTAAAATTATTAGTAAAATTTATCCGTTTTTAAACTGTCGGATATATCAGTAAAAATTCTTTAAATTTAAATGCTTAAAATGACTTTTTGTTAGTTCTTAATTATTATTTTAATTTTTGTTCATGATTAGTAAATTAAAACACCTTATTCATTTTTAATTGTAAATACCTTTTAAAATTTGGAACTCTTCACAATAATCATTTTATCCAATTTAGGAGGTTGAATCAAATAAATTAATCCTTAATACAACGAACAGATAGTGCGCTTAACTTATCGCTGTTGGATTTATATAATTCGTCGTCAAAGAACCAATTCAAAAAGCGACCCGATGTTCCATAGTAGTGAGAGGAACTCCACCAGAAACCATTACGACCAATGTCACTAAAATTACCATCATAAGATTTACGACTACCGCCTGGAAGTCCATTCCACCCATAATTATTAGTTCCATTACAATTATCTTGTCTATTAATAGGCCAATCTGTAGTTGATTTTAATACTTTTCCTTCAATCTCGTTGTGTCCATTAGTTGCTAAATAATTGGTTAATTCAGTCCAATCATCATCTGAAGGTACATGCCAACCTATGGGACATAGATTACTTAAATCTTCAACTGCATACCAATTATACAATTTTCCATAATTAGCTTCATTTATATAATCATTGTTATAACTGCACCATGCTCCCGAGGTTAAATTTAGCCATTCAAATTTATCTCTTACATTCGGAATTTCTTTTCCATCAGCATATTTTGTAGTTTTTAGATTTTCAGCCATCCATTCCTGATTACCAATTATAACCGTTTTATAAACATTGCTATCAGCATCTATTACTCCATTACCTTCAACGTAGATCATACATGAACCATCATCCTTTTCAGCTGATGAATCATAGTTTTTTGCATTTGGGACTTTACAACCTTCTTTTTTTGTACAACTAATTACTATAATTACACTGACACTGATGATTAAAGCAGTTGGGAAATTTAAAAAAAATTTATTCATAATACAAGAGATTAAAAATGAGCAATATAAAATAAATTACATTTCTTTGAATTAATAATTATCACTTAATTCAACAAACTGTTTAATAGATTTTGCTTTATTTGTTTGATTAACTAAATCAATATTAATTAAAGAAATCAAATGTAATATCTGGTATCTATCAATTTGTATAGCACAAATATTATTGATAGAAATTCTGTAATTTAACCCAAAATCTACTGGAAATGAATGAATTAACTGATAAGCTTTTTTTAGTTGCCCCTCAATATCTTCAATTTTAACATCAATAGTATTTATATTTTGAGGATATGAATCTATTTTTTGATGAATTTGATGAATGGTATAAATTAGTTCAAAATCTGATTCTAAATAGTCTAATTGATTATTAATTTCACCGTTATTAATTTGGGAATCTATAAACTGAATTTTTTTTAATAGAATTTCGTTTAAATTAAATGATTTGTTTAAAACATTTTGAGGGATATGAATTGATTCTTTTTCTGCTAAATTTTTAATTGTAGCTAATAACGAAATAGTTAATTTTCTTTTGGTTTGATTTAAATTGAAGTTTTCCATAATAGTTTGTTTTTAAAATTTGCGATACAAAGCTACTGGTAGAATATTCATTTTCTGTGGCACATTTTGCAAAACACTAAAAAATTATTTGCATAATTTGCAAATTTTTTAATTTCTCGAACTCAATTTATTGTGTTTTTTGCATTTTGTGCAAAAAAGTGTGTTTTTAGGGTAAAGTTTGTTGCATTTTATGCAAAATTGATTTTTGCTATAGCAATCAAAATTCGTTTAATGCTATTATAAAAGTATTTATTTTATATAAATCTTGTATTTTTTTTTGTGCAAGTAAACTTCGTTTTCCGGTATTACAAATTAAAATAACATTTGGTTTAAAGCTAATTTCTTGTATTTTGTTTATTAAATTGTTCAAAGGAATATTTTTCCCACCGATATTGTGTTGAATAAACTCTATTTCGTCTCTAACATCTATAACTTCGTATTCAGGATTATCAAGGTGTTTTTTTAATTCGATGGAATTTATTTTTGTATTAGTTGTACACATAAATTCGTAACTATCTAGCGGTTTTATATTAAAATTTTGCTCTATTTTCGAAAATTTAATCGTGTTGAAGCTAAATTTTATATAGTCGAAAAGCAATAGTTTTCCAATTAACACATCAATTTCATTTAAAACTACTTTACAAGTTTGTGCAGCCATTAAATTCCCTACTATTGATGGTAATAAAGCAATTACGCCATTATTGTTACAATCTATACTATCTTCAGGATTTGGTGGTTCTGGGTATAAACATCTGTAGCTTGGCCCATTTTTGTAATTTAAAACAGTTATTTGTCCTGTATAATTAGATATCGATCCATGTACAAGTGGTTTGTTTAAATTTATACAAAAATCGTTTACCAAATATCTTGTTCCAAAATTATCCGAACAATCTACCACACAATCAAATGGAGTAATTATATCTAATGCATTTTCTACTGATAACTCCGTATCAAATTTATAAACAACAATAAAAGGATTTAGTAATTTTATTTTTTGTGCTGCAACATTCACTTTTTTTCGCCCTAAATCTGCATAGGAATATAAATGCTGTCGGTGTAAATTGTGTACTTGAATTGTATCAAAATCTACAATTCCTATTTTTCCTACACCCATTCCAGCTAAATTTTGTAAAACCGGACATCCTAATCCTCCAGCTCCAATAACCAAAACCGAACTGTTTTTTAAAATATTTTGTTTTCCTAAGCCAAAATCACTTAGTTTAATATGGCGATTGTAATAATCTTCTTCTTCTTTAAGCAACATGATTTTCTAATGCTATATCCCAGTCTTTCCAAACCGGTTCGTACCCTAAATTTTTAAGTAATTTTGCAATTTCCTCCGGACTTCTTTCGTCGGATATTTCAAATTGTTCTAACGATTGTTCATCAACAGCATACCCACCCGGGTTAGTTTTGGAACCTGCACTCATTGTAGTTATACCTAATTTTAATACGTTGTTTCTAAAATTTTCGGACTCTCTTGTAGATAATGATAGTTCAACTTCATTGTTAAATATTCGATATGCAGTGATTAGTTGAACCAATTGTTTATCTGACATTTCAACTTTTGGCTCTAATCCTCCCGAAAAAGGGCGTAATCTAGGGAAAGAAATACTATACTTCGTTTTCCAATATTTTTTTTCTAAGTATTGTAAATGAAGTGAAGTAAAAAAACTATCTACTCGCCAATCTTCTAATCCAATTAAAGCGCCTAATCCTATTTTATGAATTCCAGCTTTACCCAATCTGTCAGGTGTATCTAATCTGTAGTAAAAATTCGATTTTTTACCTTTTGGATGATGAATTTTATAATCTTCTTTATGATAAGTTTCCTGATAAACCAATACTGAATGCAATCCTAAATCAATTAAACTTTCGTATTGATCTTGTTCTAAGGGTTGAACTTCCATACTAATATTATCAAAATGCGGACGAATTAATTTTATCATTCGTTTAAAATATTCCATTCCTACTGTTTGATTTGCTTCACCAGTTACCAATAAAATATGTTTAAATCCTAATTTTTTTATAGCTTCAACTTCTTTTATTATTTCATTACTGGTTAAAGTTCTTCTTTTTAATGGATTGTCGTAACTAAAACCACAATAGGTACAAATATTCTGACATTCGTTTGAGAGATACATTGGAGCAAAAAGCTGTATAGTATTACCAAATCTTTTTAAAGTTAATTCTCTACTTTTTTGAGCCATATTTTCTAAAAATGGCTCTGCTGCTGGTGAAATTAAAGCTTTAAAATCTTCTATGTCTAAATTGGACTTTTGTAAAGCTGTAATTACATCTTGAGATGTTTTATTGTAAATACTCTGCTTAACTTCATTCCAATTGTATTGATCAAATATTTCTTTAAAAGTCATTTTTATTTCAAAATTATAAAAGTATTACAAACTTATGTTTTTTGGTTGATAGAAAAAATTGAACAAAATAAAAAAGGCTACCAAAATGGTAGCCTTTTTTGTAAGTTATGATTTATTAGAATTATTTGATATTGATATCAACTCTTCTATTTTCTTTAGCTCTTTTTCCTTTAGCTAATTGTTCTTTATCACCTTTAGATACAGTTGATAATCTAGAAGCATCAATTCCATAAACATTTACTAATTGATTAGATATTGCTTTTGCTCTAGAATTTCCAAGTTTATCATTGATTAAATTAGAACCAGTTGCATCAGTATGTCCAACAATTTCTAATTTAGCACTTGGATTTTCTTTTAAGTATTTTGCAACTAAAAATAAGCTTTTTCTAGCATCAGCATCTAAACTTGAAGAATTAGAAGCAAAGAATATTGGGTCAAATCCAAATGATTTAGTGTTTGAAACAGTATTTTCAGATTTAACATCAATTTTTCTACCTCTTGCATCAACCTGAGAACCTTTCTCTGTATTTGGCTCTAAGTCTAAACAATCTACAACACCATCATTATCAGAATCTAAAGAAACACCATATTCATTTACTTCTTTACAAGGAGATAATAATTGTTGATCTAAATGATCAGGAACACCATCAGCGTCAGTATCAAATGTAGAACCATCACCATAAACTTTAGCACCTTTAGCAGTATTAGCTTCTTTATCAACTAAATCAATAACACCATCAGCATCCGTATCTTTAAATCCATCCATAATACTATCTAAGATTGATAATTTATCGATAAATTCTTCTTCTGGTCTTATCCATTTTTTATTTCCTAATTTATAAGTTAAACCCATAGCGCTGTAAGTATATCTATCATAGTCGTTACCAGTTTTAACACCTTCTAAATTATCAGAGTTTAAAAATCTGAATGTAGACTCAGCGAAGATATCTAATCTATTATTAATTTTATAAGCTATACCACCACCAGTATACAACATACCTGCTCTTGTAAATCTGCTATTTTCTAAAGTTAAATCTTCGTAACCAACAACTCTAACTACGGGAGCGTCATATTGATTTTCTTCTGCTAATTGGTAAGCAGCTCCTCTAAAAAATGCCATACCTAATCCAGCTTTTGCATAAATTGTATATCTCTTTTCTTTAGTGCTTCTTGGAAATAACAAGTTTGCTAAATCTACATTCGTACCAATGAAGATATCTCTAATATCACTTCTAAAGTGTAAACCTTGAGCTCTATCAGTACCTCTACCTCTGCCTAAAAAACCTCCACCTTCTAATGCAAATGTGTTGGATAATGAGTATCCCCAGTTACCACTAAATCCCATAGACCATTCGCTAGAGTATCTGTAAGCTGGCCATGTATTGTATTGCTTGATATCGGTTACTGCTAAATTTGACCCCAATGAACCGCTAAAATAAAAATTTTGAATCCAAGGATACTTCTCTAATACATTTTGTTTTTCTTCTTTAGCTGCTTGCTCTTGTGCAAATGCAGAACCTGATGTTAGCGCTAATGCCAAACCGCAATTCAATAATGTAGATTTAATTTTCATGTTTTTATTAATTTTTAAAATTAATTTTTGTGCAAAGTAAATAACCAAATTCCAAATAACCAAAAAATAATTGATTAAATATTAATTGTTTAGCTTACTTGCTCAAAAAACTCGTTTCCACCACAAAGATTATAAAAAAAATTCCAATTTGCACAATTTTTTATAAATTCATTATTTTTTGTTAATTCTATTATAGAGTGTAATACAAATTTCCTTTTAAATACTTCTGGATGTGGTAATTGTAAAAACTTTGTTTTTATTTTGGTTTTTTCCCATATTAGAATATCAATATCAATATTTCTGTCTTTAAAACCCTCCGACCTTTCTCTTTGTTTTTTACCATTATTGAATTCGATTTCTTGAGAGTATTCATGAAATTCGAATGGATTTAAGGAAGTTTGAATTAAAATCACACAATTAAAAAAGTTAAAACTGTTAAATCCTACAGATTTAGTTTCGATTATTTTTGATTTTAATATAAGTTTTGTATTAGGTATTTTTTTTATTTGTTCAATGGTATTATTTATATTGATAAACTTGTTTCCTAAGTTGCTTCCTAAACCAACTAACACATTGTCCATTTGGATTGATTTTTATACCGTTTGTGTAAATTTATATAAAGAAAATTGTTTGTTTTATATTTTTGTAAAAAAAAGTATATGATTTCAATTTTTAAAAGGATTTTTTCGTTTTTTGTAAAACAAGTTGCTAAAACTGCTGTGTTTTTATTTACAACTGTATTGATTATTGTTTTAGCTGTATTAATTTTTAGTCCTAAAAAAACAGATTTACCAAAAAAATTCACTTTAATAATTGACATAATAGATTTGGCTGATAGTGATCAGTGTAAAGGTGTGGACGCTATAATTGAAAACAAGAAATGTTTTACTTTGCAGCAAGTAACTTCTGCTTTAAAACATGCCGAAACCAATGATAATGTTCAAGATATTATCATAAATTTTAAAAATATAAAAAGTAATTTAGCTAATTATCAAAGTTTATCTTACGCAATAAAATCATTAGCACAAAAAAAATTAGTTACGGTTTACAGCGAAAATTATAATATTCATGGTTATTTAGCAGGAAGCGGTGCGTCTAAAATTATTTTACATCCTACAGGTTATTTGGAAATGAAAGGTTTAGGCTTTCAATTATTGTACTTTAGCAATTTAATAAAATCATTGGGTTTAGAAGTAGAGCCTATAAGAGCTGGAAAATTTAAAAGTGCTGTGGAGCCATTTATTTTAGATAGTATGTCGGCTGAAAATAAATATCAACTTACACAATTAAGTAGTGGTTTGTGGCAAGGTATTAAAGTTGTAATTAATGAAAACAGAAAATTGAAAAAAAACATTTTGGATGATATTGCAAATACTAAAGGTTATTTAATGCCTAACGAAGCACTAGAATATGGATTAGTAGATTCATTAGGTTTTTACAATGATTTAGTTGGTGATATTGAAGATTTTACAGATTTGACTACTTATATGGAATTCTATCAAGAAGAAATAAATCCTATTACTGAAAATAAAATTGCAGTTTTAGTTTTAGATGGTAGTATTGGAAATATAACTTCCGATGATAATATTAATGCAAATTTGGTGATAGAAAATTTAAAGGAAATAATTAACGATAGTACTATTAAGGCTCTGGTATTACGAATAAATTCACCTGGAGGAAGTGCTCAAGAATCTGAAACAATTTATAGAGAACTTCAAAAACTAAAAATCCCTTTTTATGTAAGTATGGGACAAGTAGCAGCATCTGGGGGATATTATATTGCAATGGGTTCTAAAAAGATTTTTGCTCAAAATACTACAATTACTGGATCAATTGGTGTGTATGGTATGATGATAAATACGAGTAAACTGAATCAAAAAATTGGTATTTCATATCAAAAAGTATCTACACATAAATTAAGTACTTTTCCGTCTTTAGATCGACCATTTACTGATTTAGAAAGAGAAAGATTACAATTGGGAGTAGATAGTATATATGAGTTATTTTTAAATCGTGTTGCTGTAAGTAGAAAATTAAATAGAGATAGTGTTTTTGCTCTAGCGCAAGGAAGAGTTTGGTGCGGTGTTGATGCAAAAAAAGTAGGGTTAGTGGATGAAATAGGGGATTTAAATTCAACTATTAATTATGTTAAAAATAAACAAAAAAATACGGATTATAGCGTGGTATATTTCCCTAAACAAAAAGGATTAATTGAGGATATTAAAGCTTCTTTAGGAAGTGGTGAAATGAAAATAAAACTACCTGCATACTTACAAGAAGTAGTTGATTACTCTTATGATTTAAATCAAATCATGCAACATAATTCTATACAAATGAGATTACCTTATCAAATAAAAATTGATTAGATATTGATAAAAACTATAAATGGATAAAACTAATTAATGATTTTCTTTGTTACAATACCATAAAAGTAGTACTTTTGTTCTTGTTTAGAATAAATCTAAATTAAAATAACTATGGTATCTATAACAGAAAATGCGAAAAATCAAGCTTTGCGCTTAATACAAAACGAAGGTTATCCTGAAGGTACTTTTATTAGAGTTGCCGTTAAATCTGGTGGTTGCTCGGGTTTATCGTACGATTTAAAATTCGATCATCAACTAAATGAGGATGATAAAATTTTTGAAGACAACGGTACCAAGTTAGTGGTAGATAAAAAAAGTGTTTTGTATTTAGCTGGAACAACTTTAGATTTTCAGGGAGGATTAAACGGTAAAGGATTTGTTTTTATTAACCCCAACGCATCTCGCACTTGTGGATGCGGCGAAAGTTTCTCATTATAACCTATAAATATGGCTAAGGAAGATTTAATAATAAAAGAGGCAACCAGTGGCGAATATAAATATGGTTGGACTACAGATATTGAAAGTGAGTTAGCGCCTAAAGGCTTAACGGAAGACACTATAAAATATATATCTGCAAAAAAGAATGAGCCAGAATGGTTATTAGAATGGAGATTAAAAGCTTTTGAAACTTGGAAAAAAATGGAAGAGCCTAATTGGGCAAAGGTGAAGTATCCAAAACCTAATTTTCAAGATATTATCTATTATGCGGCTCCAAAACCTAAAAAACAATTAGAAAGTTTAGATGAAGTAGATCCCGAAATATTAAAAACTTTTGAAAAATTAGGCATTCCTTTAGATGAACAAAAAATGTTAACAGGAGTTGCTGTTGATGTTGTTTTGGATAGCGTTTCTATTAAAACTACATTTAAGGGTAAACTTAAAGAATTAGGAATCATTTTTTGTTCGTTTAGCGAAGCAGTTCATGAACATCCCGAATTAATTAAAAAATATATAGGTAGTGTTGTACCAGTGGCTGATAATTATTATTCGGCTTTAAATTCGGCAGTATTTAGCGATGGTTCTTTTTGCTATATTCCTAAAGGAGTTAGATGTCCGATGGAATTATCTACTTACTTCCGAATTAATGAGGCAAATACAGGGCAATTTGAAAGAACTTTAATAGTTGCCGACGATAATGCTTACGTATCTTATTTAGAAGGTTGTACAGCCCCCATGCGCGACGAAAATCAATTACATGCTGCCGTGGTGGAGTTAGTAGCAATGGATAACGCCGAAATTAAATATTCAACCGTACAAAACTGGTATCCAGGCGATAAAAAAGGTAATGGTGGTATTTATAACTTTGTAACCAAAAGAGGAATTTGTGCTGGAGTAAATAGCAAAATTTCATGGACACAAGTAGAAACTGGTTCGGCAGTAACTTGGAAATATCCTTCTTGTATTTTAAAAGGTGACAATAGTGTGGGAGAATTTTTTAGTGTAGCCGTTACCAATAATTACCAACAAGCAGATACAGGAACTAAAATGATTCATTTAGGTAAAAATACCCGAAGCACTATAGTTTCTAAAGGTATTTCTGCTGGAAAAAGTCAGAACTCTTACAGAGGTTTAGTTAAAATTGCAAAAGGTGCAACTGGTGCTCGTAATTTTTCACAATGTGATTCATTATTAATAGGCGACCAATGTGGCGCTCATACTTTCCCTTATATCGAGAATGGAAATTCGAGTTCGAAAGTAGAACATGAAGCAACTACTTCAAAAATAGGCGAAGATCAATTGTTTTATTGTAATCAACGTGGGATAAAAACCGATAAAGCAATTGGATTAATAGTTAATGGGTTTTGTAAAAATGTAATGGATAACTTACCAATGGAATTTGCTGTGGAAGCTAAAAAATTGTTAGAAATTTCGTTAGAAGGGTCTGTAGGATAAATTTAAAAATTGAACAAAATGATAAAAATTAAAAATTTACATGCCGAAATTGATGGCAAAGAAATATTAAAAGGCTTAAATTTAGAGGTTAAAGCTGGCGAGGTACATGCAATTATGGGGCCTAATGGTTCGGGTAAAAGTACATTAGCATCCATTTTAGCTGGTAGAGAAGAGTATGAAGTTACTAAAGGTAGCGTTGAATTTTTAAATAAAGATTTATTAGAATTAGCTCCTGAGGAACGTGCTGGCGAAGGTGTATTTTTAGCTTTTCAATATCCTGTAGAAATTCCTGGTGTTTCTAATATTAATTTTATAAAAACTGCTGTTAACGAAGTTAGAGAATATAGAGGTTTAGCACCTTTAGCGACTAAGGAGTTTATGCAGTTGTTAAAAGAAAAACAAGAATTGGTAGAATTGTCAGGAAAATTAGCCAACCGTTCGGTAAACGAAGGATTTTCGGGTGGGGAGAAAAAACGAAACGAAATTTTCCAAATGGCAATGTTAAATCCTAAATTAGGAATTTTAGATGAAACTGATTCTGGTTTAGATATAGATGCTTTACGTATTGTTTCGCATGGTGTAAACCAAATCAAATCTAAAGAAAATGCTTTTATCGTAATTACTCATTACCAAAGATTATTAGATTATATTGTACCTGATTTTGTTCATGTATTAAGCGACGGTAAAATTGTAAAATCTGGCGGAAAAGAATTAGCTTTAGAATTAGAAGAAAAAGGTTACGATTGGTTAAAAAACTAATCATTTAATTAAACAAAATCAAATGGCAACTGTAACTTTAAATGATAAAGATAAATTTTTATTACCTTTCGAAAATCAAGACTTTTCGTTTGAACCTAAAGACTTTATCAAAATACGCGAATTAGCAATTAGCAGATTAAAAGAATTAGATTTTCCAACAAATAAACTAGAGGATTGGAAATATACCAATGTACGTTCAATATCTAAATCTTCTTTTAAACCGCAAAATTTCGTTAATATTGATTCTAAAAAAGTAGAGAGTCATTTTATACCTAATTTAGAGGCGTATAAGTTGGTTTTTATTAACGGAATATTCTCCGAAAAATATTCGGACCTTTCGGGTTTAAGTGAAGAAAATATAGTTTTAACTAACTTAAATGATGCTAAAAAAAATAACACTGCGCTTTTATCCGAATATTATAATAGGGTAGCTGTTGATCCAACATCTTTTTTTGTAAATTTAAGTAATGCTTATGCTCAAGATGGAGCATTTATTCATATTTCAAAAAACACTAAAGTTACTAAAACTATTCATGTTTTGCATTTAATTGATGGAGAAGAACTTTGTTCAATGCCTAGAAATGTGGTATTGTCCGAAAAAAACTCAGAAGCAAATGTAATATTTACCTATGCTTCATTAGATGTAAATAAGAGTTTTGTGAATAGTGTTTCCGAATTATTTTTAATGGATGGCGCTAATTTAGAGTTAAACATAATTCAAAACGAAAATAAAAGTAACTCACAACATATTAATTACATTCAAGCAAAGGTTGCAAAAGATGCCAATTTATCCGTGAACACTATTCCAGTATCAGGTAGTTTAATTCGTAACAATCTAAATATTAAACTATTAGGTAAAGGTGCTAATGCGGATTTGTATGCACCCATTGTTATCAATGGTGATATGCATTTGGATAATCAAACTTATGTAGAACATATTGAACCTAATTGTACGTCTAACGAGTTATATAAAAGTGTAGTAAATGATAGCGCTACAAATGTATTTAATGGTAAAATATTAGTTGCACAAGCAGCTCAAAAAACCAATGCTTTCCAAAGTAATGCAAATATTATTTTAACAGATGATGCTAAAGTAAATTCTAAACCACAATTAGAAATTTATGCGGATGACGTTAAATGTAGCCATGGTTGTACAATTGGTCAGTTTGATGAAGAAGCCTTATTTTATCTACAAGCTCGTGGTATTAAAAAATCAACCGCTCAAAAAGTTTTATTAGATGCATTTATAGGAGAAGTAATTGATCATATTTCATCAGAAAACGTTCAGGAATATACACGTAATTTAGTTAAACAAAATTTTAAAAGCTTAAATTAAAACATGGATATTAACAGTTTGCGTAAAGAGTTTCCTATCTTATTTAAAAAGGTAAATAACAAACCTTTAATTTATTTAGATAATGGTGCAACTTCTCAAAAACCGCAATCTGTAATTGATTGTTTAAACGAATATTACGCAGCCTACAATGCAAACATTCACCGTGGCGTGCATTATTTAAGTCAGTTTGCTACCTCTGCATACGAAGATGCACGAGAAAAAATTGCTAAGTACATTAACAGTCCTAGTTCCAAACAAGTTATTTTTACTAAAGGCACAACAGATGGAATTAATTTAGTGGCCAATGGTTTTTCCAGAGGAATATTAAAAGAAGGCGACGAAGTGTTAATTTCTGGAATGGAGCACCATTCTAACATTGTTCCTTGGCAATTGGCTTGCGAATATTCTGGAGCAAAATTAAAAGTTATCCCTATTTTTGATAATGGAGAATTAGACTTAGAAGCTTATAAAAATTTACTAACAGATAGGGTAAAAATTGTATCCTTAACACATGTTTCTAATACTTTAGGAACTATAAATCCTGTAAAAAAAATAATAGAATTAGCACATCAAAAAGGAATTCCAGTGTTAATTGATGGTGCACAAAGTGTACAACATACTAAAATTGATGTACAAGATTTAAATGCAGATTTTTATGTTTTTTCGGGACATAAAATGTTTGGCCCTACTGGTACAGGAATTTTATTTGGTAAAGAGGAATGGCTTTTAAAATTGCCTCCTTACCAAGGTGGTGGAGATATGATTAAAACTGTAACTTTTGAAAAAACTACCTATAACGATTTACCACATAAATTTGAAGCTGGAACTCCCCACATTGCTGGAGGTATTGCATTAGGTAAGGCGATAGATTTTTTAAACTCTTTAGATTTTAATTGGGTTTACCAACACGAAAAAGAACTATTAAACTATACTCAAGAGGAAATCAAAAAAATTGAAGGAATTAAAATAGTTGGTGAAGCAAAAAATAAATCTAGTGTAGTGTCATTTGTGCATAATCAAGCTCATCATTACGATATAGGTACTATTTTAGATCAAATGGGAATTGCAATCCGAACAGGACATCATTGTACCGAACCTTTAATGCAACGCATGGGTGTTTCGGGAACTGCTCGGGCATCTTTTGCACTCTACAATACACTTGAAGAAGCTGAAGTATTTGTAAATGCACTAAAAAAATCTTTAAAAATGTTGATGTAATGAGTATTGAAGAAAAGGTTGAAGAATTAATTAGCGATTTTGATTTATTTGAGGATTGGACAGATAAATACGAATATATTATTTCCTTAGGTAAAGAATTAAAAGGCTTAGAAGAAAAAGACAAAATTGAAGATAATATTGTTAAAGGTTGCCAAAGTAAAGTTTGGTTAGTAGCTAATTTACAAGAAGGTAAAGTACGATTTAATGCCGATAGTGATGCAATTATTTCTAAAGGAATTATTGCTATGCTAATTAAAATTTTAGATAATGAATCTCCAGAAACTATTGCGAATTATAACTTTAGTTTTGTTGATAAAATTGGTTTGAAGGAGCATTTATCTCCTAACAGAAGTAATGGTTTGGTAGGAATGATGGAAAAAATTAAAACGTTTGCGCAGTATTATAATCAAAATAAATAATTATGGATTATTTAGCTAAAAAGGAATTAGAGGAACAAATCATTCAGGTAATAAAAACGGTTTACGACCCAGAAATACCTGTTGATATATATGAATTAGGCTTAATTTACAATATTCATATTACAGATGATTGTGATGTGCATATAGAAATGACGTTAACTTCTCCAAACTGTCCGGCTGCAGAAAGTATGCCTGCAGAAATCCGACAAAAAATTGGCGGTATGGAAATGGTTCGTTCATTTGATTTAGATATTGTTTTTGATCCGCCATGGGACCAAAGTATGATGAGTGAAGAAGCTCAAATTGAATTAGGAATGATTTAATTGTTATAAAATGATTGAAAATAAAGTAGAAAAATCTGGTTTAATCCAAATGGATTTAAATGATTTTGTTTTAAAAGGAACACGATCAATTATTGATATTAAAGATTTTTTATTTGAAGGAATTATTTTAAAAGAAAAAGATTTTAGAGAAAAATTAGATAAGATAGATTGGAGTATCTACACCAATCATTTTGTAGGTATAACTTGCAGTGTAGAAGCCATTATCCCCTTATGGGCCTATATGGTAATCACTTCAAAATTAACCCCATATGCAAGCATAATTACACGAGGAAATAAAGCACATTTAGAAGGTGCTATTTTACGAACAGCACTAGAAAAATTAAACCCCGAAGAGTATAAAGGAAAAAAAGTGATTGTTAAAGGCTGTGGAGGCACAATTCCCGAAAGTGCTTATATGTTAATCACAACCAAACTGCAACCCGTAGTTCAATCTTTAATGTTTGGTGAAGCTTGCTCAACAGTTCCTGTTTTTAAAAGTAAAAATTAGTTGTTACTTATTACATTTAACACATCAATTGGCTTAGAGTTTTCATCTAATTTAAACACTACACTCGCAATTCCTAAGGCTCTTAAATCAATAGAGCCAGTGGAATAAGTATATTCCAATTCTAATTCATCACCTTTTTTAGCCGAGTTTAAAAAATTACCATAATGATTGGTTAAATTGTGCTGCAAAACATTATGATGCACAAAATTAGTTTCGTTACCTAAATTAGTGGTTTGTGCAGATTGTATTTCTTTATAAAATGCAAAAACTCCTATACTGTGGTTGAAATTTATATCCTTGTTATAAACTAATTTTAATTTTACACGAATCGTGTTTCCATCTAAAAAAAGCATTTGTCCCATACTTACATCTGCACTATTTTTTAATGAGTTTTTTATTCCAGTTATAAAATTTTCCTCATTAGCATTGTAATTTTGAAGGTCGTTAATGAAATTTGGATAAGAAGAAAAAGTTTTGTTTCCACTCTCATTAAATAAATTTAAAAAAGCTTTTGCTGTTAATGAATTTAAAGGTTCTTGAATTTCTGAAGGATGAAATGCAAGAACAGTTACTCTTGAATTGGACAAACCCGAAATTTGATTTTTTTTAATACGTTGCACTATATTTTGTGCCAATTCTCCACTGTTAGCATTGCTACTATTGCTTAACACAAAAGCAAAAGCGTTTTTTTGATTGTTCATTCGGTAGTTAAATTCATCTTTTTTGGGGCAAGATGAAAAAAATAACATACTTGATAATATTAAAATAACTGTTGATAAACGCATATAGAATATTTTAAATGTAAAGTTGCATATTTTAGTTGGCAATTCAAAACGAAACAACTTTAAGGATATGTTGTTTTTATATTTATTTAATATTAATAAACAAACGATGTTAGTATTAAAAGGTTGTTTTTTTAGGTTAAACAAAAAAAAACTTTATTTTTGCAACTTGCAATTTTTGGCTTGCCATAAATTATAACTAATACTAATCTTTTAAACTTGAATTCAAAATGGGTAAAGTAAGAGTGGCCTTTAATGGAATGGGCCGAATTGGAAAAAACGTAATGAGAGTGATTGTTGAGAAATTTAACGATCAAATTGAAATTGTAGCTGGTAACGATTTAGTTTCTGCTAAAGAAATTGCAAATGGTTTACCTAAAGATTCTATTTTTGGTAGATTCCCAGTTCCAGTTAGCTTAAAGGGTGAAAACGTTATTCAAGTAGGTTCGCATGAAATTACTGTATATGCAGAAAAAGATGCTAACAATATTCCTTGGGCAAAACATAATGTTGATATCGTTTTCGAATGTACAGGTTTTTATTTAACTACAGAAAAAGCTCAAGCTCATATTAATGCTGGTGCAAAAAAAGTAATCGTTTCTGCTCCTTGTAATGATACTACTACTACTGTTGTAGTTGGTGTAAATCATCATATTATTAAATCTGATGATAAAATTGTTTCAAATGCTTCTTGTACTACTAACTGTTTAGCTCCAATGACAAAAGCTTTAGATGATTCATTTAAAGTAATCTCTGGTTTAATGAGTACTACCCATGCTGCTACTGCAACTCAAAAAGTAGCTGATGCTTTTGGTGGTGGTAAAAATAGAGCAACTTTAAACAATATCATCCCTGCTTCTACTGGTGCTGCAAAAGCGGTTGGTAAAGTTTTACCTCACTTAAATGGTAAATTAAATGGTACTGCATTAAGAGTTCCAACAGATACTGGTAGTGTTGTAGAATGTGTTTATTTAATTGAAGGTGAGCATACTTCTGAGGCAATCGTTTCTGCTATGAAAGCTAATATCGATAAAATGAATGCTACTACTGTTTTAAAACAAATGGCTTATATCGGTGATTTTTACGAATGTTCTAGAGACTGTGTAGGTGAGCCTTATTCATCTATGATTTCTGATGAGGTTTTAGTAATTCCTCAAAATGGAACTACTTTAGTTAAAATGACAAGTTTTTACGATAATGAAATGGGCTTTAGCCACAGAATGGCTGAATTAGCTTTAATTATTTCTAAATAATTTTAAATGACTAAACCTATTAAAAAGATTGGTGTTTTTACATCAGGTGGAGATGCTCCAGGAATGAACGCGGCTATAAGAGCCGTTGTTCGTTCCTCTTTTTATTATGGTGTTCAGGTTGCGGGTATTAACTGTGGATACCAAGGTATGATTGAAGGTGATATTATCCCAGAATTGGATATTCGTTCGGTTAATCATATTTTACAAAAAGGTGGAACAATCTTAAAATCTGCTAGATGTTTAGAGTTTCATCAAAAAGAAGGAAGAGCAAAAGCTTACCAAAATTTTCAAAATCACGGTATTGATGCTTTAGTGGCTATTGGTGGTAATGGAACTTTTACGGGCGCTAAGTTATTAGCCGAAGAATTTGGAATTCCAGTTATTGGTGTGCCAGGAACTATTGATAATGATTTACATGGTACAGATTTTACAATTGGATTTGATACTGCAAATAATACTGTTATCCATGCGGTAGATAACATCAGAAATACTGCTCAATCTCACGACAGATTATTTTTTGTGGAAGTAATGGGTAGAGATTCTGGATATATTGCTGCATACACTGGCTTAGCTTCGGGTGCCGTTAATATTTTAATACCCGAAAAACAAACTACAATTGCTGATATAATATCTAAATTAGAGGAAGGGAAAAAATCTAACAAATCCTCTCACATAATTATTGTAGCTGAAGGCTTTCCATTAGGTAACGCTGAAAAAGTTGCCGCTTTAGTTAAAGAAAAATTTGATTATCTTGAAACTAAAGTTACAACTCTTGGTCATATTCAAAGAGGTGGTGTTCCTTCATGTTTCGACAGAGTTTTAGCAAGCCGATTAGGTGTTGCAGCTGTTGAAGCTTTATTAAATGGTAAAACTTTATTAATGGCTGGTTTAATTAATAATAAAATTGCATACACTCCATTGGAGGAAGCTATTCAATTTAAAGATTCTGTAGATGAAGAAGTGGTTAGAGTTGCCGAAATTTTATCTATTTAATCAATTGGTAAACAGGTGGTTAAAACCCTGTCTTGCAACTGTCCTATCAATTTATTAACTAAAATTACAAATTCTTCAAAGCAAAATTCTATATTTGTTCCTCAACCTTAAATGTTATGAGAAAAATAAACTATTTATCTATTTTAACTTTGTTTGCTTTTGTATGGAATATACAAATTAGCAATGCACAAATCCCAGAAAAGGATCCAAATTGTAAAGAGATTATCGGTTACTATGCTTCATGGCAAATGTATAAACGCTCTGGAGCTGTAATTCCTGAAGCTCTTGATTACTCTCGATACACCATTTTAAATTATTCGTTTTTTGCTCCAGATTCTTTGGGTTATATAGCAGGAATAGACCCATGGGCGGACACTATTTTATTAAGAGGTAAAATTGATTGGAGTAAACCGCAGCCTGCTTATTATCCAAATACATCGATTGTGGATTATGCACACTTATGGGGTGTAAAATTAATGATTTCTATTGGTGGTTGGACTTTAAGTGACAATTTCCCTGAGGTGGCTAACAATCCTGTTAAAAGAGCAAGATTTGCATCCGAATGTAACCGATTAATTAAAGAATATCAGTTTGATGGTATTGATATCGACTGGGAATATCCTTGTTATGAGGAACACAGTGGACGTCCAGAGGTGGACAAAAAGAATTTTACATTGTTTATGAAACAAATTCGAGATTCGATTGATGCTTTAGGCGAAAAACATAACCGTCACTATCTATTAACTGCTGCGTTTGGTGCAAACTTAAGTCAGATGGAATGTATAGAATATGAAGAAGTTTCTAAATTTATGGATTATATCAACATGATGACTTACGATTTTAATGGGTCGTGGACAGATATTGCAACTCATAATAGTCCTTTATATGCTCCTGCAAAAGGTTATGAAGGCTCATTAGATGAAGCATTTAAATTATTAATGCAAAGAAATGTACCCACAAAAAAAATTAACATGGGAGTTGCCTTTTATGGAAGAAGCTTAAAAGGATTTAAAAACGGTACACCAGAATTATTTGGAGAACATAAAGGTGTAGTTGATGAAGAAATGTGGCCTATTTGGGAAGGTATGCCATCTTATTACTATATTATGGAAAAAATTAATTTATTTGAGGAAAAATGGGATGATGTTGCAAAAGTACCTTATTTAATTAATAAAAAAGATACTTCATTTGTTTCTTATGATAACGAAAAATCTATTCGTTTAAAGGCTCAATATGTAATGGATAAAAAATGTGGAGGGGTAATTATTTGGGATGCAACCAATGATTATATCTTAAAAAAACCGGGAACGCTTTTAATTTCTGGAACACCTTTAGCGGATCAATTAGTGGAAGTTTTACAGCCTTGTGAGCGTCCAAGAATTAAAAAAAGATACTAAACCTTAACTACTAATTATTAATTAAAAAAATGGCAAAACAAGAAATGAAAAGATTTTGGGCATCAATAATGCTTACGTCTTGTGTTCTTGGTGTAAATGCTGGTAATCCTGGTTCGTCGGATGCTTTTAATAGTACAAGGATGAATTATTTATTACCCGAACCACCAAATACTTGGATAGACACAAGCTCGGCTTATGGTTTTTTAAATACAGGTATTAATAAAACTAATGGAATTCCAAGTGATAAAATTAAAGTTTCGGGTGTTTCCCGTTTTTTATCTATTTATCGCTCTATGAATGAATCCTATTCGGATATGATTAATAGTGATAAAAACTTTTCTTTTTCGGATTATCCACAAGCAAATATTGGAGGAAGTGCATTAGGTGGTTATCCGGTTTTAGAATTAAATTTACAATCTAAATTAAAAGACAACGTTACTTTTAGTGTTGGTTATTCCATGTCGCATAATTTCACGGGAGCTTTAAGAGATGGAAAAGCTCAAAATTTAAGTACAATTCAAAACTTAAATTTCCGTGGAACAATGCGTAATGATATGGTTGTTACTACGGTATATGCAGGGGAGGTTTTAGCTACATCATTATCTCGTTTTACAATGGGACAGCCTTTGTATCGTGACAATTATTTTGAACGCTTACCTTGGGATTGGTACCGTAACTCCTTTACAAGATATCAAGAATACTTTACTTTATCCTCAGATATAGGTGGACAGTTTTTAGGACGATCTCCATTACAAGGTTTTGTAACTGAAATACAGTGGTTACCTATGCAAATTAACTTTAAAGCGGTTGCAGGCAGAACCAACTTTTCCAATTTACAATCTCAAATCGGTAGATTTTTCCCTGCTTTAACACATGGTTATCGTTTAGAAAAAGTTATTTTTGAAAGATATGCTAGAGGTTATATCGGGGCAAATTTTTATCAAAGATTAGCAAAAACTGATTTTGTTGGTGGTGTAAGTGATAACAACACAATTGGATCTATTAACTTAGATTTAAAAATCAAAAAAGTAAAAGTGATTGGTGAATTTGGTGTAGGAAAGGTTAGTAATCCACAAGTACAACAATATGCAAATAATGGAGTAGGAACAGGTGGTTCATTAAAATTAGAATTCGACCAAAGATCTGTGGAAAATCCATTTTCGGTTGAGTTTTATCAAATCGGACAAAATTTAGCAAGTGTAGATGGTTCCATCATAAATTCAAATCATGCTGTAAAACAAGGTGGTGCAGCTAACGATTTAAATTGGGATGCAACATTATTTACTAATGTATCAAACGAAGTTGGACAAATTACTAATAATCGTAGAGGAGTAAACTTACAAATTGAAGCAGCTTTACTAGACAATTTAAAAGCTCAATTTGGTTATTCTGCTAGTCAGGAGTTACAAGCTAATCACGATACTATTACTATCCAACATCGTGTAAATTCTTTCAGTAGATCAAGATTTCGTCCTTGGTTTCAATCAGGAGGTCCTTATGGTCGTGTAAAATCAGTTTGGTTCCGTACTTTTGAAACTATAACTTTAGGAGATAATGGTGTTCATTCGGCTCGTGACGCTGAAGGAAATAGAGATTTATTAGGTTTTAATGCTGTTGAAATGTTGTTAAAATCAAAGTTTAAAATTGCAGGTAAAGAATTAGTATTATTAAATTTTTCAAGTTTAAATACTATTAGTTCAAGCTTTAGTTTTGCTCCAGCTTTGGGTAATAATAACTTAATCGCTTTATGGTACAACGATTTTACAGCTGCATATCAAGTAAAATCTAATATCAATTTAGTAGCTAACTTTGCTGTGCAAGGCATCAAAGGCTCTGACAAGGTTAATTTATCAAATGATAATGGTGTGGATATAAATGATCCTTCACTAGCAAAAAAGAGAGTTATTGACAACATTGGAACAATGACAGCTGTAGGTATTGATTACGATTTTAATAAATATTCTGGAATACATTTGAGAACAAAGTATATGACTCACAAAGACAAAAACTTTGTAAACGATAGATTTTCTGGATTTGAAACAACACTTGAATTAAAAATATTTTTCTAAAAACTCATTATCATGAAATATAAAAATAAATTTTTAGCTTCTGCAATTGCCTTAGGTTTAGGATTAACTGCAAATGCACAAAACAATAATTTTACTATAAATGGTTTAGGTCGTTCTATTATTTCTCAAAACGATTTAGGTGGTAATATCACTAAAGACGATAACTCTTATCAACAAAGTGGGACTGCTGGATATAACTTATTCGATTTACAAACCAATTTAAATGTAGATTCGAATTTCCAAGCTATGGCTATTTTACGTGCTAAAAGTCCATTTGGAGCATTGTTTGGACAGGGAACAACTTTCGATTTCCGTCAGTTTGCTATGATGGGAAAAATAGGTGGTTTTAAATACGAAATTGGTGATATCCGTGTTCAATTATCTCCTTATACAGTGTATAATAACGATGTAATTCCTGGAAGAACTTTTGAAAATGCTTTGTTTTCAATGCGTAGAGAAATTATCGAATACGAAAACTTCAACTTAGGAAATACTTGGTTATTACAAGGTTTAGCGGGTCAACATTTCTTTAAATTTAACGAAGAAGGTAAGGGTTTAGGGATTTATGCTTTTACATCAAGAAACGTTCCTACGAATGATGGTGGAATCCCAGATAGATTGTTAAGTGGTGGTAATGTTGAATTAAGATTATCCAAAGGCTTAAAATTAGGTATCAATGCAGTTTCTATGTATGATGTTAGTCCTTTTGGTGCTCAATTTAAATATTTAAATAACGTAGGAACTGGTTATATTTCATATTTCAAAGAAACATCTTCTATGTATTTACAAGCAAGATTTGAAGGTGGTATGAGTGGATATAAATTTACTGAGAATCCAAATACACCTTCTGCAGTAGATTCTGCATATAATGATGGTTTTGTAGATGTTGACGCACGTTTAGGTTTAAAAAATGCTAAAATTAAAATTGATGCAAATTTTAGAAGTGTAGGAGTATTATTTTCTAGCCCTTCTGCACAAACCAGAAGAATTAACGAAAATGCACAAATGTCGATGTTTACCTTTTTATCCACTCCTCAAATTGGTTTAATTCGTCAGCAATTGTTATTCGATCGTTTTACATCAGAGGATATTTACAATTCTCAAATTACTCCTAACTTAATGGCTTTTTTACCATATTACAATAATACAAATCCTTATGGTAAAGCAACACCAAACAGAATAGGAGGAGAGTTAGGTGTTTCTACAGATACCTCAAATCATGTATTAGATGCAAGTGTAAAAGGTTCATACTTTACTGAAGTTCAAGGTGAAGGTGGTATTGCAAAACGTCAGTTTTTGCTAGTGAATGGGGGTGCAAATGTACATTTAGGGAAAATGTTAGATATAACTAGAATTTTTGATATTAATTTTGGTGCAAGATATGAAAACACATCTAGAACTCAAGGAGCTTTAGTGGATTTAAATAGTACTTTAATTGATGCAGGTTTAACTTTTGAACTAGTAAAAAAATTAGATTTTTTGGTTGGAATGAAATCGTTTACTGCAAAAGGTAATGAATTTACAACAAATCGAAATGGGTTTAATGCGATTGATGGTTTTGATGAATTTTTTATTGATATAAACGAAATGATTTATTCCGCTGGTATTCGTGCGAGATTTAACAAACACCAAATGTTTACTTTAAACTATAATTTTACAGATATGAAAAATAATGATAAATATTTAGCTTCAAGTAGTTATAATTTTGGTCAAGTATTTTTACATTATAGAGGTATTTTTTAAACAAAATAATATAGTTTAACTTTTTTAAAACCAACTGTATATAATTTTATCGTTTTATTTACGTTACTACAATTGGTTTTAAATTTAAAATGTAAAACAATGAAAATTAAAAACTTATCATTCATATTTGGTGTTTCTGTAACAGTATTTGCAGTATCATGTACCAAACAAGAACAATTAGGTCCCGAAATTAAGTCGGCAACTAAAGATTTTAAATTTGTACAGGAATTAACCGTTACTAAAACTGAGTTTAAAAATTTAACTGATAAACCTGACTTTGTAGCAAAATTTAACGAAGATGTTTCTTGGAAATTAAGATTAATAGGACTAATTCCTGAAGGAGATAAATTAGTTCCTTCAGGTGCTGAACAAATTTTCACAGGTTTAAGCGATGGTTTTGATGGAAATATTATAGATTGGGATGCTAGAAGTAACAATATACAGTTTTTTAGATTTAACCAAAAAGTCGCAACTGAATTAACCATAACGGGTATTCGTGAAAAATTTTATGGTGATACATTCACTTTAAGATATGCAATTCCTTATCATAATGTGATGTATAATGGGATTAAACATATCATTGTAGATGGTTTCGAAAATGTTTTAACAGCTGCTAATCCATTTGGATGTTTGGATATTTTAGGTAAAGGAAAATCAACTGATGCAAATGATAGTGATATTGATTTTGACAGAGTAAATGTTAGAGCTGTAAATGGTAACTTTTGTTACAAAATGAGAGGGAAGGATGATAATAGAAACAGTTGGTCGGGGGATATTTATAGTGAATTTTCATTTAATTTTTATAGAAATGCGCCTAATATAAATGCTCTATTAATTGATTCGGGAATAAGTCCAACTGATTTGTATTTTAATTTATTTATTTATGGACAAGGAAGTAACAGTTCAGGTGTACAAATAAAAATTCTCGAAATTGATAGTAAAAAAGGTAGTAATACTGAGGATATAAAATCGAGAAAAGATTTATTTGATTTTACTAGACCAGATAATGATAACAAATATGATAAAACAAAAAATGATGGGTGGATTTACAATATTACAGTAAATTGGCAAGGGTGGAAATTAGTTAGTATTCCGTATAGCGAATTTAAATCTGCACCAGATCCATTAGCAGGTGGAAATGGCGATAGAAAAAAGGAATCTTGGAGAATTTGTGGAGCTTCTTTATCTTTATTGTCTGAACCTCCTGGAAATTTAAATGAGGTATATTTAGACATGTTTACTATAACCCAAAATGGAAAATTTCAATTTTAATTTTTTATTTATAACTTAATAGTATACTGAATTATTTGTTTAAATATAAATTACCAAAATATTTACAAATTATAAACAAGGTATTTTTTAACCTAAATTTAAATAAAGATATGAAAAAAATTATTTTAGGATTATCAGCTATAATTTTAGTTGCATGTTCTTCTCCTTTAGATGAAAATGGTTCAAGACTTTGTCCTAGTGATGATTTTGAATTTAAACCTTCTGATTTAAAAGTGGAAAAGATTATAGAAAAAAATGGGAGCTTCACTTTTAAAGAATTAAATACAAACGAAAAAATTAGTTTTGATAGTATTGGAATAAAAATTTCGGCTGAATTGTCAGAAGAAGTTGATTGGGAATTAACCATTTCTTCCAAAACTTCTTTATCTAGAAAAATATATAAAAGTCGTTCGAATAATGTTGAAGTTTATTGGTATGGAAATTCGGATAGATTACCTTTTTTTGGCAATGAAGAATGCGAAATTACGTTTAGAATTTTATGTAATCCAATTGTTAAAATACCTTTTGAAGTAGAAGGTAAGGCTAATTTTAAAAAAACTCATCCAAATTTTGGGTTTTTAGTTAGAGATTTTGAAGGTAATGGAATGTACCCTATAAATAATGGTAGTGTTAATGATGTTGGTAATGGATGGTTTGATGCATCTGTTACTTTTAGTTATGAAACAGATGAACCATCACCAATGGGTGGAAGATACCTAAGAATGTATAAGAAACAAGATGATATTGGATGGTATTTAGGAGGTCATTCATTTCCTATAAATACTGTTGGAAAAAAGTTTCAATCTTTTTTCCCAACAAATGATCCGGAAAAAATATATTTAAATTTCTTTTTACGTGCTGATAAGTATCCTAATGCTAATACTGAAATTGGATTAAAAAATCCAACATTAGGAGCTCATATTGTTTCTGGTAATGTTAATTGGACTGGTTGGAAATTAATATCAAGATCTTTTTCCGAATTAAAAATTACTAGTGGACAGCATTCTGGTAAATCAATACCAGCAACGGCAGTTTATACTCTAGATAATATGATTCTTCAATTAGGCTCGAATCCAAAAGAAACAAATGAACTTCAATACGATTATGATTTTATTTTTATATCGTTTGGTTCGCCATTAGCAAATTAAAAGTTAAAAATTTAGAATATGTCTATTACAAAAAAAGTTTACAACAATAAAGTTGAGGCGTGTGCTGTAGTTGCACAAGAGATTAAAAGTTTAATTCAAAGTAACGATGCACAAAACAAAAAAACTGTTTTGGGTTTAGCTACTGGATCTAGTCCGATTGAACTGTACAAAGAATTGGTAAGATTACACAAAAATGAAGGATTAAGCTTTAAAAATGTAGTTTCTTTTAATTTGGATGAGTATTATCCAATGCCAAAAGAAAGTGAGCAATCTTATCATTATTTTATGCATCATCATTTATTTAACCATGTAGATATTTTACCTGAAAATGTAAATATACCGTCTGGAACAGTAGCTGAAGGTGAAGTAGCAAAATTTTGTGCAGATTATGAAGCAAAAATTGATGCCTTAGGAGGAATTGATGTTCAAATTTTAGGAATAGGAAGAACTGGTCATATTGGTTTTAATGAGCCAGGATCAAGCTTCGAAAGTTTAACCAGAATGGTTGAATTAAATAAAGTAACTATACAAGATGCTGCTGGCGATTTTGGTGGTGAAGATAAAGTACCAACAAAAGCAGTAACTATGGGTGTAGCTTCTGTTTTTAAAGCTAAAAAAGTTGTTTTATTTGCTTGGGGATCTAAAAAGGCAACTATTGTAAAAGAATCTTTAGTAAATCCAATTTCCGATCAAGTACCTGCAACATATTTACAAAAACATCAAGATGTAACATATGTATTAGATACTGAAGCCGCTTCAGAATTATAAAATATAAAAAGAATTCAATTTAAAAGAGGTGTGAAATTTTCACACCTCTTTTTTTATTTATAAAACTTCTATTGCGATTTTAGCGCAAGCTATAGCATCAGATAAAGCATTATGGTGATCCAAAGGTACATTTAAATATTTTGCAAGCGTACTAAGTTTATGATTTGGTAAATTAGGGTAAAATTTGCGAGATGGAGACACTGTACAATAAAAAAGATTTTTGGGTATAGGTAAGTTATGATGATTTAAAATTGCGTTTAAACAACCTTGATCAAAACTTTTATTGTGTGCAACAAGAGGTAATTCTCCCATAAAATTTTTCATTTTTATCCATACTTCAGGAAAACTTTCTTTTTCTATTGTATCGTGATAATTTATACCATGTACTTGAATATTCATTGGGTTATAATAATTAGGGACAGGCTTAATAAGTTGATAAAAACTATCTATTATTAACTTATTTTCTACGCGTACCATACCAACGGAACAAATGCTAGTTCTGTTTCCATTAGCAGTTTCAAAGTCGATTGCTACAAAAGATTCCATAAAATAAAAAAAGCTGTCCATTCGAACAGCTTTTACACTACAATTAAACTTAATTAGTCTTTATTAAACATGTTAATCATTGGTGATTTTCCATCAACCATCATAATTTTAGTATTTTTAGAATTTGACAATTCCTCAAAAGCTTCAATTTGCATAAGTTTAATTATTGAAGGAGACAAAGTAGAGTTAATTTTATCATTATATTTTTTCATTGCCATACCTTCTAATTCAATAGATTTTGCTTTACCTTCAGCATCAATAATATCAGCTTCTTTTTTTGCTTCAGCCTGTATTATAGTAGCCATTTTTTGCCCTTCAGCCTTAATTGTAGCCATTTGTTTGTTACCTTCTTCTAAAATAATTTGTCTTTCAACTTCTCTTTTTTGTTGTTCGGTAACGAAAGCCATACGTAAAGCTTCTTGTTCTGCTTCTAATTTACGTTCAATTGAAGTACTTATACGAGCTGGTAATGTTATAGTCTTTAACAAAACAGACTCAATCACAAAGCCTTTATCGCCTAAAATTTCGGTCATACGTTTTTTTATTTCAATTTCGATTTCACCTCTTTTAGAGCTATGCATATCTTTTGCGTCATATTGAGAACAAACGTCTGCAGCAGCAGAACGATATACAGGTAAAATTAAATCACGCTCATAATAAATTCCTGTAAATCTTAAAATTTTAGGTAAATCTGAAGCTTTTATACTATATAATAAGGAACTTTCTGAACGAATTGTTAATCCTTCTTTTGATGGTAAATTTTCATTAATAGCTAAGTTTTTTGTTCTAATATAAACTTTAACGATATCTGTGGTTAAAGGATTATAAAAAACCAATCCTGGTTCTTTAACAGCATCATTTACATTACCAAACCTTCTTTTAACAGCAACTTGATCTTGTTCTACGATTGAACAGCTATTTAATAATAAAATTGAGCTTACTATACCTATTTTAAATATTTTTTTCATTTGTAATTTTTTTGATATATAATTTTAATAATTTAAATTCAAACCCATTGAGTGTTTTAAGAAATTAATCTTTTCCAAACATGCTCATAATAGGTGTATTTTGATCTAACATTATTGTTTTAGGATTTTCAGAATGCGCTAACTTTTTAAAAGCTTCAACTTGTTTTAATTTTAATAAGCTAGGTGTAAGTGAAGAATTTATTAATTGATTATGGTGTTGTAAAGCTGTACCTTCAATTTCTATAGCTTTTGCTTTACCTTCTGAAGCTATTATATCAGCTTGTTTTTTTGCTTCAGCCTGAATAATTGTTGCATTTTTTTGCCCTTCAGCTCTAATTCTAGCCATTTCTCTATTACCTTCTTCTAAAATAATTTGGCGTTCAACTTCACGTTTTTGTTGCTCAGTTACAAAGGCTAACCTTAATGCTTCTTGCTCTGCTTCTAATTTACGTTCAATAGAAGAACTAATTCTTTCTGGTAAAGATATACTCTTCATTAAAACTGCTTCGATTACAAACCCTTTAGGAGTTAAAACCTCTTGCATTCTTTTTTTGATTTCAATTTCAATTTCATTTCGTTTAGAACTGTGCATATCTTTTGCATCATATTGAGAACAGATATCTGCTGCAGCCGAACGGTAAACTGGTAAAATTAAATCTCGTTCATAATAAATCCCAGTTTGTTTTAAAATTACAGGAACACCATCTGCTTTAATACTATATAAAATTGAACTTTCTGAACGAACAGTTAAACCTTCTTTTGATGGTAAATTTTCGTTAATAGTTAAGTTTTTGGTACGTACATATACTTTTAAAACGGATGATGTTAAAGGATTGAAAAACACTAAACCTGGTTCTTTTATATCAGGTATTACTTTACCAAATCTTCTTTTTACGCCAACTTGATCTTGCTCTATAATTGCACAGCTTGTAGCTAATGCGATTAAACTAAATGCACTAATTTTAGTGATGATTCTTTTATACATATTAATTTGATTAAATTTTTGCGAAAGATACACACAAAAATTTAATCTAAAAATACTTTAAACAATTTTAGTTTATTATTTCTAAAGCGTATATATATCAATGTATTTTTTCTGTTGTACCATCTGCGTGTTTTGCAAATCTTCCAACAGTTTTATCGTGAACTTGATCATATCTTGCCCAAGGCCAACCACCAAAACGTGTTTTATTAAATTCATCAAATGCTTGATGAATTTCTTCTTTGGTATTCATTACAAATGGTCCATACTGAATTACTGGTTCGTTTATTGGTTTTCCTTGCAAAACTAAAATGCTGGAGGGGTTATTTTTGTTATTTAATTTTAAATCTACATGCGAAAGTACTTCTACCGAATGGTAACGACTTACATTTACATTATCCACTAAAATTTCATCACCTTCATAAAAATATAATGTACGATTAATTCCTTTAGATGCTTTAGGTAAAATAAATTCGGCATTAGGTTGTAATTTTATATTCCACACAGCTACTTCATTTTGTGGATTTGCAGCCCAAGAATTAGGAGGAGGAGTATTGGCTTTGGTATTTAATAAATCTCCAACAATCACCTCAATTTTGGTTTCACGATTTTGTAAGTCTTTATAGGTAATTTTAGGAATTTTTTCACCCCACATCATTTTAAAATGAGGCTCAACATTTTTGCTTTTACTAGGTAAGTTTAACCAAATTTGAAACAATTCCATTGGATTTTCCTTATCTTGATGAACTAACGGAAACATTTCGGAGTGTTGTACACCTTTTCCAGCAGTCATCCATTGTACATCCCCATTTCCATATCTACCTGCAGCGCCTAATGAATCGGCGTGATCCACCCATCCCTCTCTAACTACAGTTATAGTTTCAAATCCTTTATGTGGATGTCCAGGAAAACCAGGAACTTTTTTACCATGATACATTCTCCAACCGTCTTTTATGATAAAATCATCGCCTAAATGTCTGTCTTTTAAAGAAACAGCGGGTTCCATATTTTCGTTTCCTTTTGGAAATTTATCTTCGTGGTGAACACAAAACAAAAATGGGTCTAAAGTTTCCCATTGAAATCCTAATGCTTTTATTTTTTTAATTGTATTTTCCATGTTTTGATTTTTTTGATTTGTATTACCCAACAGAGGCAATGTAAATAAACTTGCTACTGCAAATGAAAATTTTTGAATGAAATTTCTGCGGTCTTGCATATCACAATTTTTGTTGCAACAAATTTAATAAATAATTACAAAAAAAGCTACCTTTTTACAGGTAGCTTAATATTTTTTAAATATAAGTTTATATTTAATTTATTTTAATGTGAAAGTGGTTGTAGTTGCTTTATAACCTGTTATATATATTTCCACTTTATATTTTCCAGGACTAAATGATTTTTCTCCATCTTGGAATTCTAATGAAATATCTTCTTTTTCTCCTCTATAGTTAAAATCAGCTTTTAATGTAAATTTTAAATTCTCCCCTTCGTCGCTTACAAAACTTCCACTGTTATACTCTGGTTTGCCTAAAATTTGATTATCAGGATTTATAATTCTCACGTAAGCTGTTCTTTCGCCAATTTTCGCCAATTCATTTTTAATAACACTAAAGCTAACCTCAATTTTTTGTGTTCGTTTTGCTTTATCTGTTTCTTTAAAATTATCAGATAAAAACACACCTTTTAATGGTTTTGCTTCAAGGTATTCTACCATTAATCTTTCAGCTTTGGAAATTTTATCCGTTAAAACAATCGTTTTTTCTTTTAGTGAATCAACTTTAACTTCTAATTTCGTATTTTTTTTGCTTAAGTCAACATTTTCTGTTTTTAATTTTTTAATCTCAGTCTGTAATTCATTATTTAATCTTTTAATTTTTTTCAAGTTAGCTTGCAAACGTTTATTCAACTCTGTTTTATCCGTAATTGTAGCCATCATTTCATCGTTTTCTTGTTGTAAACGTTGAATTTCAGCATATTTAGCTTTTAGTTCGCTGGATAGGTTAGCTGTATCAATTTTTAATAAATCAACTACCTTAGTACTTTCTGTATAAAGAGTATTGATTTCTTCATTTTTAGTATTTAATTCTAAAATTTCAGTATTCAATTCTGTTTTTGTAGAATTATTTGTTAATAACAAAACTACATTACCAATTAATGATAAAGCCATTATGATTACGATAGGCAAAAATAACTTGTTTGATTTTTTCTCTTCTTTTTTTGGTGTGTTTGTTTCAGACATAATAGATAGTTTAAAATTACGGGATAAAATTAAGCAGAAAATCCGTTCAAAAAAATATATTACCAATCTTAATTAAAATAATCCGTATAAATAAATTCAAAATAGCTTTATATTAAAAATATTATTTTTGTCTTTCCAAATTCCTTGAGTACAAATTTTGTTAGAACAAATAATTAAAATCATATGAAAAAATTATTGTTATTATTAATATTTCCAACGCTTTTGTTAGCTCAAAAAAAATATTCGGTAAGTGGTGTTGTTACTGATGTAAAAAATGGAGATCCGTTAATAGGTGTATTTGTTAGCGCTAAAAACGCTAATCAAGCAGTAATTACAGATTTTAGTGGTAATTATTCTTTAGTTCTACCACCTAATAAATATAGTATAATTTTTAATTATGCTGGATATGAGCAAAAAATTGTGGAAGTTGATTTAACAAAAGGCGATTTTAAATTAAATGTTCAAATGGTAGTTGAAGCAACACAATTAAATGTAGTTGAAATTACTGCAAAAAAGAAAGATGAAAATATCAAATCTATCGAGATGAGTTCGGTTGAATTAGATATTAAAGAAATTGAAAAAGTTCCTGCTTTTTTAGGTGAAGTTGATATTGTTAGAAGTATTCAAAGTTTACCTGGCGTTTCTACAGTTGGAGAAGGTGCATCTGGTTTTAATGTTAGAGGTGGAGGAATAGATCAAAACCTAATTTTGTTAGATGAAGCTCCTGTTTATAATTCCTCTCATTTATTTGGGTTTTTCTCGGTATTTAATCCTGATGCTGTTCAAAGTGTAAAATTAACTAAAGGAGGAATTCCTTCCGAATATGGAGGTAGATTATCCTCAATTTTAGATGTAAAATTAAAAGAAGGAAATGCCGAAAAATTTACCGGACAAGGGGGTATTGGAAGCATATTTAGTAGATTAACTATTGAAACACCTATTGTTAAAAATAAATCATCCTTGATTTTAGCCGGTAGAAGATCCTATGTTGATGTTCTGGCTCGTCCTTTTTTAAGTGATGGTTTAAAGGATACTAAATTTTACTTTTACGATTTTACAGCAAAATTTAACTACGACATAAATGCTAAAAATAAAATCTATTATTCGGGATATATAGGAAGGGATGCCTTTAATGCCGGATTTTTCTTTAATTGGGGAAATACAACTTCAACTTTAAAATGGAAGCATATTTATAGTGATAAATTATTTTCGGATGTAAGTTTAATTTACTCAAAATAT